>Ga0209654_1000061_pt1 | contig 107011 bp, 85 predicted proteins | sample SaaInl1SG_22_DNA_FD_184646 | JGI IMG/M metagenome (GOLD analysis project Ga0209654, IMG submission 184646) | Marine microbial communities from expanding oxygen minimum zones in the Saanich Inlet - ESP_161SG_22_DNA (SPAdes) (version 2) | ecosystem: Environmental > Aquatic > Marine > Intertidal... | reverse complement strand
TCTTGTGCTAGGCTATCATACACAGGCGGTACAAAGTAGGCGTGATGATTTCCTCCTGCTAGCTTACCACTGAATGCTGCCAAAAATCCTCTCTTTCCCTCCTTGGTCGTTACCACCAATACTCCAAACATTTTACCGATGGCTTTGAGGCTGGTATCCTCGTGAGCAGTGCCTAGCCCAAAGTTGTGCTGCCAAGCCGACTGAGTGTGTAGATGCTCCTGCAGCTGATTCACGGCGAGTGTCACCAAGGGATGCGGTGACATTACCTCAAAGGGATCATTAAGCGAAGCGGGCAATGGAATGTGCTCTACATCAGCGGTATAGGCGATAAACTTATCCAACGAAACTATACAAGTGGTGGCAATACATACTGATAAACAGCCATAAAGTGGCAGGCACTCCCACCGAGTACAAAAACGTGCCAAATGGCGTGATTGTACCTGAGTTTTCCATCTAAACTGTACAACACGGCCCCAATGGTATAGCATAATCCTCCTGCTATGAGCCAGTATAGTCCGTCGGTAGCCAGATTAGCAATAAGTGGCCGAGCGGCGAACACAATCATCCACCCCATAAATAGATACATGGCGGTAGAAAGCTTGTCATACCTACCGGTAAAAAACAACTTGAGCACGACACCTACGAGGGCGAATATCCATACGGCAGTAAATACCCACGTACCCGTTTCGCTAGGCAGGGTGATGAGCGTAAAAGGCGTATAGGTTCCTGCTATGAGCAGGTAGATGGCAGAATGATCTAGAATATTGAGTCGGGCACGCCAGGTAGGATCCTTGCTGTTATGATAGCAGGTGGACCCTGCATAGAGGAGCATCATAGAGCATCCGTATACCAAAAAACTGATGGTATATACGCCATTATCATATGCACTGGCTTTGGACCAGAGCAATACCGTAGCCACCAAACTAAGCACAAAACCAATACCGTGAGATATGACGTTAAATCGTTCTTCGGCGGGAGGGTATGTGGTGGGTGTGTATTGGGACATATGGTCTGACAAAGGTGTCGTTTTTTTTAACACTAAGGAACTAAGGTTTTTTAAGTTAGTAGCTCGATGATGGCGTTTGATAAGGATGCTATCGTGTGGTGACTCGATGTTTTTATTAGCTCATTAAGTTTTCGTCCAGGACGAAAAGAGCTTTGCAACTTTCATAATATAGCACGAGCAAGCACTATCGTACTGAACGAGACACCACTACATCTCCAATGCCAAAAACTGAGAGGTGTGGCCTACTTGCGATTTGATTACTTCTTCGGGAGTACCCGTGATAAGTACCTCGCCACCTGCGTGTCCGCCTTCTGGGCCTATGTCTATAATGTGATCTGCTACTTTTACAACGTCTAAGTTATGCTCTATCACGAGCACTGTATTTCCTAGGTCTACCAAGTTTTGCAATACTTCTAGTAGTACATTTATATCTTCAAAATGTAGTCCCGTGGTAGGTTCGTCGAGTATATAAAACGTTTGTCCTGTACTTATTTTACCTAGCTCACTGGCTAATTTTACCCGTTGAGCTTCGCCACCAGATATAGTGGTACTACTCTGTCCCAGGGTGATGTATCCTAGTCCTACGTCGTTCAGAGCCTTTATTTTTCTGTAGATACTTGGTACTGCCTCAAAAAACACGACGGCTTCTTCTACCGTCATATTAAGCACATCACTTATGCTCTTGTTTTTGTAGCGTATTTCGAGTGTTTCTCTATTGTAACGCTTGCCATTGCAGGTTTCACATTCCACCAATACATCAGGCAAAAAGTTCATCTCAATTACCTTTTGTCCACCACCGCGACAAGTTTCGCATCTTCCGCCTTTCACATTAAAGCTAAATCGACCGGGCTTATAACCGCGAATCTTACTCTCTCCTATTTCGGCATATAGGTTTCTTATATCTGAGAAAAACCCAACATACGTAGCAGGATTACTTCTCGGTGTACGACCAATAGGTGATTGGTCTATGGTAATTACCTTATCTATATGCTCCAGGCCCTTTACCTTTTTGTAAGGCAATGGTTTTTTCTTGCTGTTATATACATACTCCGAGAGGATAGGATGCAGCGTCTCATTAATGAGAGAACTCTTACCACTCCCACTTACTCCCGTTACGGCGATAAACTTTCCGAGTGGAAAATCAACCGTTATATCCTTCAGATTATTCCCCGTACAGCCGCTTAGGGTTAACTTTTTGCCCAAGCCTTTACGGCGTTTTTGGGGCACTTCTATCTTACGTTGTCCTCCCAAGTAATCACTTGTTACTGTGCCATTGTCTTTTATATCTTCCCAAGCTCCTGCGGCTACTATGGTTCCTCCATTTTTACCAGCACGTGGACCTATGTCTACCACATAATCACTTTCTATGATCATATCGCGGTCATGCTCCACTACAATGACCGAGTTCCCTATGTCGCGTAGCTCTTTGAGTGAGTTTATAAGCCGCTTATTATCACGCTGATGAAGCCCAATACTGGGCTCATCTAGGATATAGAGAACCTCCTCTAACTGTGAGCCTATTTGCGTAGCCAATCGTATACGCTGAGCCTCTCCACCGCTGAGGGTTTTGGCCGAGTTGTTTAAGGCGAGGTAAGACAACCCTACATCTACCAAAAACTTCACCCGCTCACGTATTTCCTTGAGCACCTCCGTGGCTATAACCAGCTGGCGATCAGTCATATTGGCCTCCGCATTCTCTAACCACACGGCTAGTTCACCTATACTCTTGTTGCTCAGGTCAGCTATCGTGATATCGCCTATTTTGTACGAGAGTGCCTCTTTGTTGAGTCTACCTCCATTACACGCCTTACACGGCACTACCGTCATAAACTCATCAGCCCAACGGCTCAGCGTACCAAAACTCTTTTCGTGGTAAGCCTCCATAAGCGAGGGTATGAGTCCCTTCCACTTGGTTTCGTAGGTTTGCTTGTAGCTTCCTGTTCCTTTGTACTCTACTTCAAATTTTTCTTCACTTCCATGGAGTATCACATCCAGTATAGCTCGAGGAAGGTCGGCTATGGGCTTAGATAAGCTAAATTTTAGCTTCTTGCTCATGGCCTTTAGTTGGGTAAATGTCCAATTATCCTTGACATCACCCAAGGGAGCAAGTCCACCTTTGTTTATACTCAACTTAGGATTAGGAATAAGGTCTTCTTCTAAAATGTCAGAAGACGTACCCAAACCATCGCACGTAGCACAAGCTCCGTAAGGCGAATTGAATGAAAATAGATTAGGCTGCGGCTCATTGTAGGACAGACCCGTTTCTACATCCATCAGATACTTACTAAAATGCGTAAGCTCCTTGGTTTCAGGATGGAGGATACTAATGACGCCTTTACCCATTTTGAGAGCAGAGCGTACCGAGTCTGAAACACGCAGACTACCTGCATCTTCGGGCGATATACGATCTATCATGAGGTCTATATCGTGTATCTTATATCGATCGAGCTGCATCCCGGGCTCTATATCCATTAGCTCGCCGTCTACCCATACTTTGGTATATCCCCGCTTGCGGTATTGGTCAAAAATTTCGCGATAATGCCCCTTACGTCCTTTTACGAGCGGAGCTAAAATCATCATCTTCTGTAGACTAAACTTTTGGTTTACCGTATCTATAATCTCCTGTTCGGTAAAGCTTTTCATCTTGTTACCGCTCAGGTAAGAGTAAGCATCTCCGGCACGGGCAAAGAGTAGTCGTAAGAAATCATACACCTCGGTAATGGTACCCACGGTACTACGCGGATTTTTACTTACTGTTTTTTGCTCTATAGCGATGACAGGACTAAGGCCTTCTATCTTATCTACATCGGGGCGTTTCATATCACCCACAAACTGGCGAGCATAGGCCGAGAAGGTATCCATATAGCGGCGTTGGCCTTCGGCAAAAATGGTATCAAAAGCCAGACTCGACTTACCACTGCCACTCAATCCTGTAAAAACCACCAACTTATGTCTTGGTATTTCTAAGTCTACGTTTTTAAGATTGTGCTCCCTTGCACCTATAATCTTTATGGTATCTTGCTCGTTGATAATTGAAATTTTTAGAAGTTTGCGAAGGTACACTTAAGAACGAGAATCCGTTCCGATCATCCTTCATTATAAGGTAACACTTCACGATTTTTACAGTTTTTGTTTCGTAGTGTTTTTTAGCTGATGGTACCGTTTTTATACTATTAATTTGTAGTACAACTTTTTTGAAACATTGAAAAACAAATATTCAGATTTAATAGATCAGACTTTTAACTTCCCTACGGAAGAATTTCATACCAATGAAGAGGGCGAATTGCAATACCGCAATATCCCTTTGATGGACTTGGCTAAGAAATACGGTACACCATTTCGTTTCAGCTACTTGCCTAAAATCTCTGAAAATATACAGAAAGCTAAATTTTGGTTTGCCGATGCTTTTGCGGAGCATAATTATAACGGAACGTACAACTACTGCTACTGCACTAAAAGCTCGCATTATAAGTACGTAATTAATGAAGGCTTAAAAAATGACATTCACCTAGAAACAAGCTCGGCCTTTGACTTAAATCTTATCCTTAAACTGTATGAGGAAGGTACACTTACCAAAGACCGATTTATCATTTGCAATGGTTTTAAGACGGACTTGTACATTGATAAAATCATAGAACTCATAGAGATGGGTTTTGACAACTTGCACGTTGTGCTGGACAATACACGAGAATTTCACCTACTCAAGGGCCGTACGGAGAAAAAGATAAAACTTGGAATACGCATAGCAGCGGAGGAGGAACCCAAATTTGAGTTTTATACCTCGAGACTAGGCATTGGGTACAAGTACATTGTGCCTTTTTATCAAGATCTAATTGCTAACGAGCCCAATATGGAGCTCAAGATGCTGCACTTTTTCATAAACACAGGTATACGCGACACTGCTTACTACTGGAATGAGCTTCGCAAATGTCTTAACGTGTACGCCAAGCTCAAAAACGTGTGCAAATCTGTAGACGCACTCAATATAGGAGGCGGTTTCCCTATAAAACGTAGCTTAAACTTTAGCTACGATTATGCCTATATGATAAAGGAAATAGTAGGTCAGATAAAACAAGAATGTACCGAAAAATCGGTTAAAGAGCCACACTTATTTACAGAGTTTGGTAGCTATACCGTAGGAGAAAGTGGTGGTACGGTGTACAAGATTATTCACCAAAAAAGACAAAATGATAGAGAGCGATGGAATATGATAGATGGCTCATTTATGACTACCCTGCCAGATGCTTGGGCCATAAGTGAGCGTTTTATCTTGCTACCGCTCAATAAGTGGAACGAGAGTTATGAGCGAGTACTACTCGGTGGACTAACCTGCGATAGTGACGACTACTACAACAGTGAGCAGCACGTAAATGCTATCTACCTACCAACTGTGTATGATGACGATACGGAGCCATTATACATCGCATTTTTTAATACAGGAGCATACCAAGAGAGCCTTAGCGGACAAGGAGGCATAAAACACTGCCTCATACCCAGTCCAAAGAAAATACTCCTTTACAAAGATGAAGAAGGCAACATAAAGGACGAACTCTTTGCCGATGAACAAGACGTAGAAAGTATGATGAAGGTATTAGGGTACTGAATAAGTTTAAATCTAAGTTTAAGTTTAAATCTAAAATAATTGAATAATAGCGAAACTGAATAAAACAATGAATACACCAATATCCAATTTCATAGATAAATATTTCCTTCATTTTAATGCCGCTGCATTAGTAGATGCTGCCAATGGGTACAATAACCAATTGGCACAAGGCAACAAGATGATGATTACCCTCGCCGGAGCTATGAGCACTGCCGAAATGGGCAAAATTTTAGCTCAGATGATACGCGAAGACAAGGTTCATATCATCAGTTGTACGGGTGCTAATCTGGAAGAAGATGTGATGAACCTCGTAGCACACGATCACTACGAACGCATACCCAACTATCGTGACCTTACACCTCAGCAAGAACAAGATCTGCTCGACAGGCACCTCAATAGGGTAACAGATACCTGCATCCCTGAAGAAGAAGCCTTTCGCAGAATACAGGGAAACATTGAACACTTTTGGAAGGAGGCCGAGGCCAAAGGTGAACGGTATTTACCCCACGAGTATCTTTACCAAATGTTGCTAGATGGCTGCCTAGAAGAGCATTACCAAATAGACCCTAAAGACAGCTGGATGCTCGCCGCAGCAGAAAAGAATCTGCCGATGGTGGTTCCTGGTTGGGAAGATAGTACCCTCGGCAACATATTTGCGAGCAACTGTTTAATCGGCAATTTACAAACAAGTACCGTAAAGAGCGGTATAGAGTACATGACCTTTTTAGCCGATTGGTATACTGATAATAGTAAGGACAATGGTATTGGTTTTTTTCAAATAGGTGGCGGTATAGCTGGTGATTTTCCTATATGTGTGGTACCGATGCTGGAGCAAGATATGGAACGCCCTACCCCGCTATGGAGCTATTTCTGCCAGATAAGTGACAGTACTACAAGTTACGGCTCATACTCTGGAGCAGTGCCCAATGAGAAAATAACCTGGGGCAAGCTAGCAGTAGATACTCCTAAATATATTATAGAGAGTGATGCCACCATCGTAGCTCCGCTTATATTTGCTAAGGTATTGGGTTGGTGAGTCTGTAGTGTGATTCGTCAATCCTCCTCCAACAGCACGCCAATCATCATCTTGACTTGTTCAAGTTTGGCATTATTATTCTCTTTGGCATAAGATACCTCCAAGTTACGGAGCACACGCAATATGATATCGCTATTGCTACACGCCTTAAAATAATCTTCCTTGGGCTCCAGTTTCAGCTGCTTGAGAAAGGTATGAATATGATCGTTATTGAATATCAAACCTTTGTTGAACGGATTGATGTAGAATAACATATCATTCCCAAAACTATCTCCTTTTTCGGCAGGGTCATTAAATCGGAGTAACGGAGGCCAATCAAAATCTTTGACATAGCCTAAGATAAAGTGCTGTGGTAGATTAACGCCATACACCGGAATATTAAGACGCTGAGCAATAATACTGTATATCACCGCCAAGGATATAGGATTACCCTTCTTACGATCAAGCACAGAACTTATGAATGAGTTATCACTTTGATGGTAGTTTTCGGAGTCCCCTTGAAATTGGTGTACATCGAAAAATACGTGATTGAATATTTTTATTTTCTCAAAAGAGGTAAGATCATAATTGAGCTCCAGCCACGCATCTAGCTTAATCTTATCCAATACATTGTCAATGTTTTGCCGCGTTTCTTCTGGAAATTTCAGCTTATTGAGAATAAGCATTCCCTCTAGTAAGTCCTGACCTTCAGTAGCTCGCCAAGTCTTAAGTTCCGAAGCGAGGGCCTGTTGCTTAATGCTTTTGATAAGAGTGAGCATTCTCTCTTGTCTTTTTACATTTTCCTCTGTGGGCCAGCGTGATTCTAAATGGGGCAACACATCATTACCCAAGTTTAAGACCTTCTCTTCTATGTGCTCTACCACCCGTTCGTCCGAGTCGTCGAGCAAGTAAAGCATACTATCTAGTTCCTTCTCGTTGATGGTTCCCATATCTATTTAACGAAAGAAGATTCCCAAATCTGCTATTTACTTTTTGGTTACTTTCTTCTTAGCTACACTCTTTTTGGCTGCTGGTTTCTTAGCCGCTGCCTTTGGTTTAGCTTTACCTTTTACGGGTTGGTTTTCCATGATATGCTTCACCTCTTCCAATGTTAGTTTAGAAGGATCTTCTAAATCTTTAGGTAACTTGAAATTTTTCTTTCCACTCTTGATGAATGGCCCCCATCTCCCGTTGAGTATCTGTGTGTCTGGGTCTTCTTCAAATTGCTTTATGATACGCTCAGCATCTGCTTTACGCTTAGCCAGTATGAGTTCGATAGCTCTATCCAGCTCTATTTCCATCACATCTTCCTCCTTGGGGATAGATACAAATAGCTTCACGTGCTGCACATAAGGTCCAAATCTACCAACATTCGCTTTCACTGGTTTATCTTCAAACTCACCCAGAACCCGTGGCATTTTAAATAAATCTAAGGCCTGCTCAAGGGTAACCGTATCTATGTTCTGTCCCTTAGCCAAACTCGCAAAACGCGGTTTTTCTTCATCATCCTGCTCGCCTATTTGCACCATCGGGCCAAATCGGCCTATACGAGCGATAATCGGCTTACCTGTTTTAGGATCATCCCCCAACTTGCGTTCTCCCGTAGCTCTTTCGGCTGTTTCTAACGTTGTTTCTACATCTTTGTGAAATGGCTTATAGAAATTATCAATCATCTCTGACCAATTTTTCATTCCGTCGGCTATCTCGTCAAACTCTTTCTCTACCGATGCGGTAAATCCATAGTCCATCACCTTGCCGAAATGCTCTATGAGAAACTCTGTTACTACCTTTCCAATATCACTTGGGTGCATCTTATTTCTATCTGCACCATAATTTTCGGTTAAGGTTTCTATTTTTATCGCTCCGTCTTTGAGTACAAGGTTTTGATACTCGCGAGACTTTCCTTCTATTTCATCTTTTACAACGTACCCACGTTTTTGTACGGTACTAATAGTAGGTGCATACGTACTTGGTCGTCCTATGCCAAGTTCTTCTAGTCGTTTTACGAGACTAGCTTCTGTGAAGCGTGCGGGTGGACGTGTATATCGTTCCGTAGCTCTAATGTCGAGCATACCGATTTTTTGTCCTTCGGTTACCTTAGGCAATAGTCCGCTATCCTCTTCTTCGTCCTCATCATCTGTTCCCTCTAAGTATACTTTCAAGAAGCCGTCAAACTTGATTACCTCACCTTTAGCCTTGAATACATCTGCATTTTTATCGTTTATGATATCAATGGTCGTTCGCTCGAGTTGTGCTTCGCTCATCTGAGAAGCAATAGCTCGTTTCCATATCAGTTGATACAGTTTTTGCTGAGCGTCATCATCTCCTGCTGTATTATTATCAAAACTGGTAGGACGTATAGCCTCGTGAGCTTCTTGAGCACTGTCGTTTTTGGTGCTATACTTACGTGGCGATGAGTACTCAGCTCCGTAATCCGATACGATGGTTTTTTTAGCACCATCACGAGCAAACTCTGATAAATTTACCGAGTCCGTTCTCATATAGGTAATGTGCCCATTCTCATACAATCGCTGAGCAAGCATCATTGTTCTACTTACATTGTAGCCTAACTTTCTACTGGCCTCTTGCTGTAAAGTAGATGTGGTAAATGGAGCAGCTGGCTTACGCTTAGCTGGAACTATATTAATTTTACCTACGCTAAACTCAGCACCATTACAACTCTCCAAAAATGCATTAGCATCCTCAGCCGTAGTTGGTCGCTTGCTGGCATCAGCCTTTATTACTTTCTTACTTGCATCAAATTGGCCTTGTATTTTGAATGAAGAAGATGTTTGGAATGCTTGAATCTCACGTTCGCGTTCTACGATCAAACGTACCGCCACACTCTGCACTCTACCCGCACTCAGGCTAGGCTTAACCTTACGCCATAATACAGGCGAAAGTTGAAAACCAACCAATCTGTCTAACACTCTTCGTGCTTGCTGAGCATTTACTAAATGTTGATCAATATCACGGGGGTTTTCTATGGCGTGTAATATGGCCGTTTTGGTAATCTCGTGAAATACAATACGTTTGGTATTACTTGGTTTCAAACCGAGTACTTCTGACAAGTGCCAAGAAATGGCCTCTCCCTCGCGGTCCTCATCCGATGCAAGCCAAACCATATCTGCCGATTTTGCTAATTTTTTAAGTTCGGCTACGATTTTTTTCTTATCAGGAGATACAATATAATTGGGCAAGTACCCTTTTTCTATATCTATAGCACCATCACCTTTAGCGAGGTCACGTATATGACCAAAGCTTGATTTTACCGTATAGTCCTTACCTAGATATTTCTCTATGGTTTTGGCTTTGGCTGGTGACTCTACTATGACTAGGTTTTTTGACATTATTTACTGATTATTAACTTCTTAGTCCACGTATTACCTTCTGACTCTACTATCACCGTATACACCCCATTGGTGAGATGCGTGGTGTTCATAGTATGCGTATCAGGCTCTAAATTTCGCTGCAAAAGTAATCGACCTGTGATATCCACAATAGAAACGGTCATCTTTCCACTCAAGTTATTAGAACGTATGTCTACTTGATTTTGAGCTGGGTTAGGTGATAAATAGATATTGCTGCTTGATTTAATATCATTTACACTCAAGGCGTAAGAGCCTATATTGATATCATCTAAAAATATAGAATTACCACTTTGACTTAGTGCATCAAAACGTATATACAGGTTTTTAGACCCTGCATAGCGAGAAAGATCAAGCTCAGCACTTTTCCAATCAGCGGTAGAATTTGGCGACCATCCGGCAGATACTCCAGAGGTTTCTAGCGTGGTGTTGATATACGCTTTCAATATATTCCATGTAATACCACAGTCAGATGAACCCAGTACTAATAATCGCTCAGAACTGGCTGATTCTCTTTTGGCATAAGCATATTTGAAATGAAGATTAATATCTCCGCCGTATTCTGAAACATCTATAGGTTCCGAAATAGCAGCAACTCGCAATCCCGCGGCGGTAGCATCATCTATTTCAGCTTCGAGGCAGCGTGTACCCGAAAAACCTGTACTCGTATTGATTTTCCATCCGTACCCGTCTGACTCTTCTAATTGCCACTTTGTAGTGGTGCTAGCTACTTCAAAATCTTGGCCAGCAGGTGCTTGAAGTGATGCCGTACCTGGGGTTACATTTACAAATAAGGTTCGGGTTAACTTATCGGTACCTTCGCTATTACCTACTTCTAATTCTACTTTATAAACGCCCGCTTCGTTGTATGTTATTTCAGGATTTTCTTGTGTGCTTGTGCTTGGAGTCCCTCCGTCAAAACTCCAAGTACGTGTGGTTACCGCTCCATTATAACTCAAATCATTATAAGTAATAGACTGTCCTTCGCATATCGTAAGCCTATCCGAGCTATACCAAAAATCGGCAATAGGACCACAACTTGGATTGGTATTAACTCCCGTAGCGGCTAAATTGGCCGAAGAAATATTTGTTGCTCTACCAGATGTACTATTCAGATAAGTATTAGCTCTAGCAAGTTGTCCTGCTGTGAATGCGTTCATACATCCTCCGTTAGCATAGTCCATAAAGTTCTCTACCATATCTACTTCGGAGTCATTCGTACACGTATTGGGATTTTCGTTTGCGGTACAGCCATACGATGGCTCCGCTACTGGAGGCGTATCCGCTACACCATCACCACCAAAGCATCCACCTTGAAACGGATGATACAAGCCTAGCCAATGCCCAACCTCGTGGGTAAGTGTACGTCCTTTATCTCCAAAATTTGCAGTTCCTATCATACCGACACGATCGTGTATCATAACAATCCCGTCCGTTGTTGCTCGTTGACCTGGGAATTGTGCATATCCTAAGATAGTCCCTTCACCAGTACTCAATATCTCCTTCACCACCCAAATATTCAGGTATTTATTCCTGTCCCAAGGAGTTACTGCCGATTTGGCTTCCTCTGCACGTGTATCTCTATCGTCGTACATATTTACGGGATCATACGTTCGGGTTATCCCTTCTGTACATGAGCCATCGGGTGCTATTCTCGCTAACTTAAATTCAATATCAAAATTGGCCGCTCTATCTTTAAATACAGCACGTGTACTTAAAGCATCAACATTCAATCTCTGAAAATCTTCATTCAGAATTCGCATCTGATCTTCTATTTGAGCTTTGCTTATATTCTCTTCACCATAACCGTGAATTACGTGAAAGACTACTGGAATAGTTCGCGTAGCTTTTTTAGTTTTATCATCTACCGTGGTGGTATATTCAAAATCGCGAAGACTTTCGAGGTAGTCTACATATTTTACATCCGTTCTACCCGTTGCTTCATTTACCAACTCCTGATTGTAATGATCCGTTCCACATTGAGCCGTGGCAACCTGTGCAGTAGTCGCTGCTATTAGTATATATATTAATCTTTTCATCTTATGATCTTGTGTTTAGACTACAAATAGAACGGATAATCGTTCAATCCTTTTGTGCAAACACGACATTTTAAGGTAATGTTTGGTTTGCTTTTTCTTATTCTTCAATATTTTCGGTACTTGCTATGATGCACGATACGGTCGCATCGCCAGTCACATTCACCACGGTACGACACATATCAAGTATTCTATCTACAGGTAATATGATGGCAATCCACGCAGGATTTAGACCTACACTTTGCAATACCACAATCATAAGTACTAGGCCTGCACTAGGCACTGCTGCTGCTCCTATACTTGCCAGAGTTGCCGTGAGTACGATGACCATTTGTTGCATAAAATCTAATTCTATCATATGAAATTGAGCCATGGCAACCACCGCAACTGCTTGGTAGGTACTCGTACCATCCATATTTACCGTTGCTCCGATAGGTAGCACAAAACTTGAAATCGGTTTAGGTACCTTGAGATTATCATTCACACAATCCATGGTAACCGGTAAAGTAGCCATGCTACTGCTCGTGCTGAATGCAGTAATCTGTGCCTCTCTGATGCCTTGCAAAAACTGCTTGATGGTAATTCGCTTCGCAAAAAGATGAATGAGTAACGGATAATAAACAAATGCTACCACCACCAATGCTAAGATGAGTATCCAACTGTAATGACCCAAGAAGTAGAGTTGCTCTATCAACTTGTCAAGATTTTTGCCTGCTGACTTTACCAATGTACCTGCCATAAGTGCAAACACAAAAATGGGCATAATACGTATCACAATATTGATCATTGCTACGAATACCTCGTTGAGCCCATTCACTAACTTACGTACAGGTTTTGCATCTTTTTGCGGTAATTGCACCAATACTACTCCAAAAAATATGGCAAAGAAGATAACCTGAAGCATATTAGACTTACCCTCCTTGTCCGATATGGCATTGAATATATTACTTGGAAAAATATCGACCAACTTGTTAAGCGGTCCTTTTTCTTTTTCAGCCGCCGCAATAGCTAGTTTTTCTTGTGTAGTAGCATCGAGCGTATCTAAAGCCATACGTGTGCGTATTTGAGCTACTTTGTCCGCATAGGTTGGGTCTGAAATGAGACTTATATTATCCAGCCGAGGAGCGGAAGGTGTCTCTGCCAACCATAGTTCGTACTCTATGCGTTTTTCTATTCGGGTTTCTTCTTTTACAAATTTTCCCGGTTGAATGACATTTACAAAGAACAAGCCAATGAGGATTGCACTCATTGTAGTTCCTACGTATATCAGCAATGTCTTTACTCCTACCCGACCAAGCTTTTTAATGTTTTTTAGACTCCCTATCCCTGCTATGATAGAGAACAGCACCATGGGCACAGCAATAAGCTTGAGTACATTTATAAAAATAGTTCCGAAGGGTGCAATGTAATCAGCAGTGAAATTAATTCCAGCTTTGGTATCGTGAACATCAGCATAATATACGATTCCCACTGCGTATATCACGCCTAATACGAGTGCTATGATAACCTGCCAATGCAGGGCCATTTTTTTCATAGGGTCAATGTTAGGGATTTTTCACATAAATGCACGCATCTACCTATTGACCATCTCAAAATGACCACTAGTACCGATCAATATCCTGTAAAGCAAAGAAGGTTGAACAATCAAATGTTCAACCTTCTTTTTCTTAATGAAGTTGTTTGAACAACTTCCACATCTCTTAGAGTAACTAAGCTGATCTTAATGCTGCCATTACACCGTGAAAAGCTAAACCGTGGGTAAGTGCTATCCCTTTTCGGGCTTGTTCGTCTGTTATTCCTGTTTCGGCCTTCCACACCTTTCCGAATAGGGCAGTGTACCAAAGGAACCCTAATAAAAATGCGGGTATACCGCCAATAACGGGTTCTAAATACATCATGTTGTTTAATCTTCAACTGGTTAATTGATTGCTAGATTAAACAAAAGTTGAAAAAATCCAACTTATTTGAACTGCTGCCTCTATCCAAAAAAATCTTTTACGGCCTTTACCACACTCAAGTCTCTCAGCTTGTGGCCAAAGCCATCAGTGGTAATAAGCTTAGCATTGGGCCATAATTCCGCTACTTTTTTTGCGTAATGATAGGGTGCTTCTTTATCTTGCTTGTCGTGTATGAGCAATGCTTTCGAAGTTTGAACAGGAGCAAAACGAGCCGTTGAGTAATACTCTGGTGTTAACCCAGCATATTCCAAAAAATAGCTTCGTAGGTTCTCTTTGACTCGAGGATGCGTTTTTAGCACGCGAGCATATTCATCTACGAAATCACTGGCCTCCCCAGGAGTACCCAACAAAGCCACCTTAGTGACGGCTAATGCAGGTTTTTCGTAGAAGAGACACATTGTAGCAAATGAACCGAGGCTATGAGCCAAAATATAATCTACTTGATAATCTGCCAACAAACGTTCTATGACCTTAGCATACATCGGTACGTTAAAAATCTTTCCTTCTGAGTTGCCGTGAGCAGGAGCATCTATACTGATGATGGTATACTTCTCCTTGTCTAGCTCCTCTATGTATTTTTTCCATCTAAAACTCTGACTTTGCCATCCGTGTAGGCACAAAATCGTTTGGGGACCACTGCCCCACTGGTAGGTGGCTATTTTTTTTCCATCAAAATCGAAGAATGACTGCTTACTGGTTTCCAAAAACTTGGCTTGTACAGGCTTCAGTTTTACTGGAAAGGGATAACAGAAGAGCAAAAATGCGTGCTTTCCTCCTATCTTCTTTGAAATAAGATTGATCCCATTAAGATAGACTCCGAGTATGTACGTAATTAGTTTTTGCACGGATGCAATTTTGAGTTTTAATTTAGAGTTCAAAGATAAGAAGGATTATGAATCAGTCCTTTCTAATCCAAGATTTGATGGTACGTATGGGTTTAAGATTAAACCTGGGTGTTGGCTCCACTCTAAAGCCAATTGGTATTTCAATTTGCTTACCCGTTTTAGGTACTAAAGAAATGGTATCATTCCTATGCGAATGTAGCGTTATAATTTGCTTATGATAACCGATGTACGCCAACTCCACTACTATACTATCTTTCGACCATTTTTGTTTATCTACCTTTAATACAAAGGATCCATCTGGCTGAGTAATAGCCCCTCCAACCATAGAATCTAACCCGATAACGACTGCTGTATAAAGAGCCTCACGAGTCACGCTATCTACCACCGTACCTCTAAACACAAAAAATTGCCGAGTACTGTCTTGCGGATTGATCATTTCATTAGGCTCATTCAACACCAACTCCTCTTTGGGTACTTTTTGAGTCTGAGCATCTACAGATTTTAATCCCAACAACACGAGCAAACTTGTAAAACTCCACTTCCTCACCCAATTGAAATCCACACTAGGAGCTTTACTCACCCTCATAGGTGCCACAATTAAGGTAATGCATTGGCCTTACGGAAACACAATTCTGATAGTAGGGATGGGATTAGCGGCTCTTGCAGCTGTGCTGCCGTATGTAAGTGAAAATGAAGATTCCAAAGACTAGCTTTGGAGTGACGACAAGGCACGCATTTGCCAAACCAATTACTTACACCGATTTACGTCCTCCAAGAACTTGTGGTCCAAACCTACACTATTAAAGTAATGATATAGCATGCACCATTTTTCAGGACAAAAATCTAAGTCAAACTTAATATGAGTTTTGTACTTTTCACAACCAACACATAATTCTAAATAATCAATTGCTTTTCCATTCTCATAGAAAACAAATACATGGTGTGGATTATAGCACATCGTCTCAAAAAAATCAGTTCCAAACTTGGTAGTTTTATAGTTAAATAGAATATCGAATACATTTTCTGTTTGCGTTAGATTTAGAGTCAAGGACTGCTCTATCACACTAAGAAGAAAAACATCCTCATCTATTTCTGAACTTGGATAATCTGCATCTTCATTCGGCCAGAAGGTATGTAACACTATACTATCAGAAATAGAAAACGGATAAATCGAGTCCAACTCCAAAGGTTGTTCCAAATAAACACAATCATAGTTTCCAGAATCTACCTCCTCTATTTCAGTTTCAACTCCCACTATTAAGGTATCATTTTGACCAAATAAGAAGGAAGACCAAAATATTAGGGGTATGGTAATTACATGAAATCTCATCATTTTTAAATTCCTAAACGTTAAGCATCACTCTTAGTATACGGCAAGTTAACCAGTAATACATCTGTGTTTACAAAAGGAAATCCCCCACCACCATAGCGGCGAGCGTCTCTACAATGGGCACTGCTCTTGGCACTACACAAGGGTCGTGACGGCCTGTGGCGGCTAGCTCAACAGCTTCTCCCTTGGTATTCAACGTAGATTGGACGACACCAATGGTAGCTGTAGGCTTAAAAGCCACACTAAATACGATATCCATCCCATTCGTTATACCTCCTTGTACACCTCCCGAGTTGTTGGTCTTGGTGGTTGGTATACCATTTATTGTTTCGAAGGCATCATTCACTTCTGATCCTCGCTTACTGCTCATCTCAAAGCCTCCTCCAAGTTCAAAACCTTTGACGGCATTAATACTGAGCATAGCGTGGCCCAGAGCGGAGTCTATCTTATCAAAAACCGGATTCCCAAGTCCCGCAGGAACTCCTTTTATCACACACTGAATAATTCCTCCTAGACTGTCTTTATCCTTTTTTGCTTGCTCTATGGCCTCAATCATTTGCGTGGCCACCTCAGCGTTTGGGCATCTCACTATATTCGCATCTACCATGTGCTGAGCGTAATAAGTGGCTTCTTCCTCTAAGCGTATTACTCCTATTTGCTTTACGTAAGCACCGATTTGGATGTTTTTTTGGGTCTCGAGCCATTGTTGCACTAATGCTCCTCCAGCTACCCATCCTGCTGTTACACGTGCACTACTCCTGCCTCCACCGCGATAATCTCTATTGCCTTTGCCATATCTGGCCTCGTAAGTATAGTCGGCGTGGCTGGGGCGATACACCTCTTTGAGATGCGAGTAATCCTTGGGCTTGGCATTGTTATTTTGAAGTTGGAAATGAATAGGTGCTCCCGTTGTTTTCCCCTCAAAAATGCCACTATTAATAATCACCTCATCGGCCTCATTGCGTGGTGTAGAGATACTACTTTGACCGGGACGTCGTCTATCGAGTTGCTTTTGGATATAGCTTTTATCAAATGTATATCCTGCTGGAAAACCATCGAGCACCGCTCCTACCACTTCTCCGTGGGATTCGCCATAGCTCGTCAGTCGTATGTTTTTGCCAAGTGTATTCACTGCCTCAAAGATATTCTATTTCAAATCCTACTGATTTCAAATCTTCCCAAAAATGCGGATAGGATTTTTTTACGACGGATTCATTTTCTATGCGTATCGGTTTTTGTAAGGCGAGTGGTGCTGCACACATTACCATACGGTGATCATCATAACTTTCGAACAGGGTATCCTCTGCCAATGTATATTCAGTACTGCGAAGCTCCCAATGTTCTTCTACTTTTTTGAAATCTACTTTAACTTTTTGGAGATGATTTGCTATAGCCGCCTCCCTATCGCATTCTTTATATTTCAAACTATCGAGCCCCTCAAAGACGTGAAACTCGCACCCTAATGCTGGGAGCAGCATCGCAAAGGTCATTGCACTATCGGGGAATTGAGCAAAATTGGATGTTTCATTACATTCTAACTCGCCTTGACGTTTTTTCAAGATTCGCATTCCACCATTTATCTCCTCAAAGGTGATTTCTCGGTTGCCTACATCAAAAAGTCGCTTGCGTTCCTTCTGCATATTATCTAACCGAATACCTGGGAAGAACAAGTCAACCTCCTTGGCTAGATGCACCATACTTACCCAATAGTAAAATGAACTCCAATCAGGCTCTATCTTAAAATACTCCGCATCAAATTTTTGTTGTTTTTGTACCGATATATATCTACCGCGGATATATACCGAAAAACCCATCCTTCGTAAACAACTCACCGTGAGTAGAATGTAGGAGTAAGAATGTGTACGGGTAGATACATTGAGGTTAAACTCTCCCTCTATAAGTGGAGCAATAAGTAGTATAGCCGAGACGAACTGACTACTCTTAAAATTGGATACATCGATAAGTGTGGTAGGAGCTTTGAGTGGCTTACCCACTATACGCAGCGGTGCGAAACCTTCCTCTTCCAAGTAGCTTATATCCGCCCCAAAACTGCGGAGTAAATCCACCAATTGACTGATAGGTCGTTGATGTAATCGCTCGGTTCCGCGTATCGTCCACTCGCCATTGGTAATTGCACAATAAGCCACCAAAAAACGCAAAGCCGTTCCTGCATCATGCACATCAATGTCGCGTATATCATTGTCCAGTATGTTTTTGAGCAATACGCTGTCATTTGCATTGGATATATTATCCAGATGCATTTCAGGCTCATAGAGCTTTTGCAGCATTAGCATTCGGTTACAAATGCTCTTACTACTGGGCATGTTTATAGTCCCTTTCAGAAACTGAGTAGGATGGCTTAAGCGTATCATTTCAACTTACGTAAAAAATCGAGCCCTTCGGCTATGAGTTCAACACTTGCCGTATAATTATGTTCGCAGTGTCCAATACTTTTAAGCAACGAAAAATTGATTTCAGCAGATTGGTTCTTCTTATCTTTTTGTAGGTACGGCAAAAGCACATCCATACTCGGAATATCCTCATTCACACTATTTACCAACCCTTGTAACACAAGGGTGATTTGCTGCAAATCGTCCTCAGACAATCCTGCCAACTGAGCACTGATGTAACTTTCTACGACCATACCGAGGCCTACTGCTGTGCCGTGAGACAAAGATTCATTTTCCTCCTTGATTACGAGACTGTGCGATTCTAAGGCGTGACCTATCGTATGGCCAAAATTGAGTCGCTTGCGGATACCCGTATCCAAAAAATCTTGCTCTACATGTTGTTGTTTTATGGCAATAGAGTGAAATATTAAGCTTGGGTCGAGCGGATGGTTAGACTTCAGAAAATGATATTTCACCGCATCGTAGTGAGATTTGTCGGCTATTAGGCCGTGCTTGAGCATTTCTACATAGCCGTTTCTCATTTCTGCCTGCGGCAAAGTGGGTAAAAAGTCTGGGCATACGAATATTTCTTCAGCCTCCTTGAATAGACCAATGTAATTTTTAAAATTTAGAAAATTGACTCCCGTCTTACCTCCCGAACTGGCGTCTACCATTGCCAGCAGACTGGTAGGCACGAGCACTACTCGCATACCACGCTGATAACACGCCCCCGCAAAAGCCCCCATATCACACAGCACACCACCTCCTAGGCATAGCAATATCGTTTGTCGGGTAGCACCCTTATCCTTGAGTTTTTTCCAGATATACTCACAACTATTCAAATTTTTATAAGACTCACCATACGGCACTATGAAGTGAGGCAACTCTACACCGAGTAGCGGATAGCAATCTTGAAGGGTATGCTTGTCAGCCAACACCACGATATTATCCTGATGCTCACGTACAAATATTTGGAGGGCTTCTAATGATTTTTTCACCGGGTGATGTTAGACGTTTGCAGTTATGAAGTAATTCAAGGATGCAAATATGATAAATTATGTGATTAGACGGTCAACGTATTGAGCACAGCGTATCGTAAGCTGTAGAACTTACGTGATGCAAACCAACTTGATAAATCCAAATACCTATTTCGCCAAAAGTGCCCGTAAAATATATCGTGATGTGCTTACCTTTGACCACTATATGAGAAAATACGTTTGGTTGATCATCATACTACTTGCGGCGGGAGGAGCTTATTACTATTTTAATCAGAGTAATACGCCTATCGTAAACGAGAAAAACTTTGCCATGGCTGACACCGATGCCGTAACCAAGATATCGCTGGTAGACCGTGAGAGGCATACGGTGGTATTGAGCAAAAAAGAGGACAAATGGTATGTAAATGACACCTTTGAGGCGTTTACACCCAGTATTGATCTCTTTCTGAATGAAACGATCAAAAAACTACGCGTAAAAGGGCCTGTGCCCAAGCCTGCACAAGACAATACGATTCGTAAAATGGTAGGTAAAGCGGTACACGTTAAAATATACGAAGGCGAAGAGATGGTGCGTGATTTTTATGTGGGTGAAGCCACCCCCGAAAAAGATGCCTCTTACTTACATATCAATGGCAGCAGAGTACCCTACCTCGCTCATATATTGGGATACAATTCTATTCTATATCCCAAATTCAGCACAGATGTACACGATTGGTATAACCGCTCCGTTTTTGACTACACACCCGAAGAAATACAATCGGTATCTATAAATTATCTCCGTGAGCCCAATCAGTCTTTCACCCTCACATGCAAGGATAGCACATACACTATACAACCCTCCATACCCAACCTAAATCAAGTGGCTGCCAAAAGCTATTTTGCCATGTTCTCTTTCAAAAACTTTGAAGGATACGCAGAATATCTTACTCAAGAAACTAAGGACACCATTAAGGCACAAACTCCTCATATACAGCTAACACTGAAACTTACCGATGGTAGCGAGAAGCAACTCAATCTCTTTCAAAAAAAATCGGGTAACGGGAATACCTTAGTAGACAAAAAGGGACATGTAATCGTGGAAGATACTGAGCGATACTTTGCTACCTTCACTGGTTTCCCGTACTTAGTCACCGTGCAGGAATACAATTTTGGCAAGCTACTTGTAAAACGTAGCTACTGGCAGTAGCTCAATGTCTTATTCATTAAATCGATAGGTCTGCGAGGTTACTCGCCACTTCTCTACTACCTTGGCCATATCGGCAGGTAGCTCAGACTCAAACTGCATCCACTCCTTGGTGGTAGGATGCTCAAAACCCAATGACTTGGCGTGCAACCCTTGGCGTGGCATAATGCTAAAGCAATTATCTACAAACTGCTTGTACTTGCTAAATACGACTCCTTTCAAGATGCGATTTCCACCATAAAAATCATCGCTAAACAGCGGATGACCTAAGTGCTTCATATGCACCCTTATCTGGTGTGTACGTCCGGTTTCTAGTTTGCACTCTACTAGCGAGGTGTACAAAAAGTCTTCCAACACTTTGTAATGGGTGATGGCGTGCTTGCCTCTGCCCTCTTCCTGTGGCAATACCACAAACCGCTTACGGTCATACTGGTCTCTACCTATGATGGTGTCTACTGTACCTTGAGACTCCTGCATACTGCCCCATACCAATGCTTGGTACGTACGCTCTATGCTGTGATCTTTGAATTGTCTGCTCAGGTGAGCCATAGCGGTATCTGTTTTGGCCACTACCAATAAGCCACTTGTATTTTTATCGATACGGTGTACCAACCAGGGACGCTTACCGCGATGTATCGCTTTTTTCTCCAGTCGGAAAGCCAATGCATTGAGCAAGGTTCCCGTATAGTTACCAAAACCCGGATGAACGACCATTCCCGCCACTTTGTTTACAATCATAAGGTCATCATCCTCGTACATAATATTAAGTGGGATATCCTCCGGCACTATGTCCATTTCCGTAGGTTCCTTGTCCACGCTTACTTCTATGTAATCGTTGGGCTTCACCTTATAGTTAGACTTAATAGCCTTGCCATTCACCACCACCTGCTTACGCTCTATGGCCTCTTGCAGCTTGTTTCTACTGGCCCCTTCTATCTTGTTTACCAAGTACTTATCTATCCGCTCAGGCTCTTGACCGGGATCTACACTGAAGGCATACTTCAAAAACAACTCGGTCTCCGACATCTGTACGGTATTCTCTTCTTGGCTAGACATGTTAATAGTGGCAATATTTTGGGTGGTGTATATAATGTAAATTTTTACGGCATATCTTTGCCGGCTACAAAGGTATTAAGAATAACACATGATAACACACGAATCATCATTAGAGAACTTTCCAGAACAGTTTGAGTACGTTTTAGAAAATTACACCAACCACGGATTAGGAGCCAATGACTTTGACAATATCGTTTTAGGTGGATTGGGAGGTAGTGGTATAGGTGCCGTATTGATAAAGAATTGGTTTTTTGATAAATCACCTATTCCGATAGAGACCATAGCGGACTATCACCTACCTAGCTACGTATCTCGCAAAACCCTCGTAGTACTAAATTCATACTCGGGCAATACAGAAGAAACCATAAGCTTATATCATGAAGCCAAAGAACAAGGCTGCAAGGTGATCATCATCACAGGCGGCGGTACGCTCAATGAGCTTGCTAACCAAGATAGTCTAAAAGTGTACCCACTGAAAGGCGGCTACCAACCACGTATGACCGTAGGACTAGGACTCAGTTACTTGGCTCTTATTCTAGGAGACGTACTAGGTCAAGACCAACGACCTGTGCTAGAAGAAATCAAAGCCTATTTTGAAGCAGAGATGCCGCGTATGCAAGAAAGTGCGAAGCGTATATTTGATTATTTCAAAAACACACCAACCCATAAATTTGTAATCGTAGCCGATAGACAATATGCTCCAGTAGCTGTTCGATTCACGCAGCAATTACAAGAAAATTCAAAATTAGAAGGTTTTGTGAGTGTAATCCCTGAGGCCAATCACAATATGATAGAGTCTTACACACGTAAGCTCAACACCAATTATATTATGCTCTACTCCACGGAGAATCACCGAGTAGAGGCACGCTTTGACTTCTTGATATCGCACCTAGAGTTGGAGAACAACAAGGTGTTGCCCTTACAGATACCAGAATTCACTTTGCAGTCTATTTTTGATATCATATACCGCCTAGACTGGGTGAGTGTACACTTGGCCAATGAGCAAGGTGCTGACCTGATGAATGTACCTATCATTATGAACCTAAAAGGATTCCTCAGTGATTTAGAAATCGTGGAAGAAGGCGAATAAACCAAATCAAACAATACTTTTCAAAGGCCTCAGCACGAATGTGTTGGGGCCTTTTATATTGGATGCCATAATGAGATCTCGCAGTGTAAGTACAAGGAATGAAAATAGGAGTTCACTTAAAACTTTCATGCATTACTCCCTCCCCTCCTAAGAGAAGCTACTCCCTACAACTCAAATCCCTCTCCCCTGCTGGGGATGGTCACTTTCTGCTGTAGCGGTGCTGGTAGGAGTTCTTTGAGGTCGTGCATGGCGTGGTCTTCCCCGTGTACGAAGAAAATCTGTTGGAGTGTATCGCTATCAGAAGCGGCAAAGTAGTCTTGCAGTCCTCGGGTATCTGGGTGTGCACTGAATACATCGGTTTGCATTACGGTGGCATATACGTACTTGTCCTTGCCTTTTATACGTATTTGGCTTTGCCCCTCGAGCAGCTGTGCTCCTAGTGTGCCGGGAGAACAGAAACCTGCTATGAGTATGGTACACAGCGGATTTTGAATATGGTCACTAATATGGTGCTGTATTCTTCCACCCTCCAGCATTCCGGCAGAAGAAACGATGATACACGCATCGCGGTACATCTCCATATCCTCTACATCGTCGTCATCCTCTACGAGGTACAGACTCTTAAAATCAAATAAGCTGCCCTCGGTATCGCGTTTGTAGTTGCGGGTTTCCTCGTTGAGGTAATCAGAAAAACGATTGTGAATATTATTACTCGCCAGAGCCAGTGGGCTATCGGCAAATACACGGATGGGTGGTAATTTACCTTCGTTGAAAAGCTTTTTTAAGGTAAAGAGTATAGCCTGCGTACGTCCTACACTAAAAGCAGGGATGATCAAGCGTCCCTCTTGGTTCACACAAGTTTTGGTAACACGCTCTATGAGTACTTCTTCGGGGGTACGTTTTTCTTTGTGATGACGGTTGCCGTAGGTAGTTTCGGTCACGAGTACATCTAGTCCTTTCATCGGAACGGCATCTACAATGAGCTTACTACCGGGATTGCCTAAGTCACCTGTAAATCCTATGATTTTCGTTTCATTGTTTTCGGTAATCTCCAGCCTAACACTCGCAGCACCTATGATGTGTCCTGCTTCTAGCAGGGTAAAGGCTACTGCTTCATTGAGTTCTATTCGCTCATAAAAATTGGCCGTGAGTAACTGCTCATTGGCGTCTTTTACTTCTTTGAATCCGTATAGCCTTACGCTTTTGCGGCGTTTGCTGTTGTTATTTTGAATATTTACGGAGTCTATCCATAGTTTTTCGAGGAGGTACGCCGTAGGTTCGGTACAGATGATTTCACCTTTAAAACCGTGCTTTACTAAGTTTGGGATATTTCCGCTGTGGTCTATGTGAGCGTGGGTAAGAATGAGTACATCTACCTCTCGAGCATCAAACGGAAATTGTGCGTTAATCTCCTTATTTGTTTTGTCTTCATAATCTATCCCACAATCTATGAGTATGGTATATCCGCTATCTAACTGCAGCAAATGCATGCTGCCTGTTACTTGCTTGGCTGCTCCCCAACATGTATACTTCATTCCTACTTAGTAACCTATCGTGCAATAATAAGTTTTGATGCGTTTATAAATACATCATCTGTGGTATAAATGCTAACAGTATACAAACCATCGCCACAAACATGAATAGGTATTGGCTCTCCTACGGTGGTGAGCCCCGTGGCTACTTGCTGTCCGAGGGCATTGGTTATTACATAGTTTACCTCAGTATAGTCGGTTACTATCACCCTCACAAAATTCCTAGCGGGATTGGGTACAAGGGTAATTAAGTCTTGCTCTGTATCGGCCACTAGCGGGCGAGCAAAGTATATGGAAGCTGCAACCGTCCCTTTTATCACCTCCTTGGTCGCCTCGGTATCCATATTGAACAATCGGTCTGACGAGCTATGGTAAAAGGCATTGTAATCACTCTCTTGGTACAATCCTGTAATGGTGTATCCGCGTTCCTCAAAGGGCATATAATCGGTACTAAATGCAGGCCCAAGTACCGGTTTCAGATGGGTGTATTGCGTGAAAATGTGAGCCAGTGTATCTGTTTTGCGTGCAGAAGGGAGATCATTTTGGGCTATGCGATTTCCCTCATCACGTTCGCATACGATCTTACTATTATCTGCCGACTTGGTACCTCCTAGTTGGTCCAGATTAAACATCACGGCGATACTATCACTCGCACTTAAGGTATTGGCTACGTAATGCTCACTGCCGAGCAGGCCTAATTCCTCTGCACCAAAATTAATAATTCGCACACTGAGTTGTGTCGGAATATCTCGGATAAGTCTAGCAATCTGCATCGTAGCCACTACTCCTGTACCATTATCGTTGGCTCCATAGCTATCAACCACCGAGTCGTAATGAGCTCCTATGACTACCCATTGTGTTGTATCTTTTCCGTGTTTTTCTATGATAATATTGCTTGTAAGAAGCGAACCTACTTTAAAACTATCTAAGCTTACCGTGTATCCAAGGTCTGTATAATAACTTACTAACCAGTCATTTACCAACTCTAATTCAAGACTACCGGTTGGTTTGGGTCCAAAGTTCTCGTAATCGAGTAACTGCTGATTTACCTCGGTAACTTGTTGCACTTTTTGTGCTAGGAGGAGCGAGTACGTTTGGGCATAGCCCAAACACCAACTGCCCAATACGATTATGACACCGAGTACTCTCTGCATTGCTCCAAAGATACGGTAATCTCTATTTCTAGAACTCTATCTTGCGGCAAGAAATCTGCAATCTTTTCGGGCCACTCTACGAAACAGATGTTTCCACTATCTACGTACTCCATAAAACCAATATCCTCTATCTCCTCTGGCGATTGTAATCGGTAGAGGTCAAAATGGTGCACTTGTGTATGAGGAAGCTCATACGTGTTAACCAATGAAAAAGTGGGACTATCTACACTATCCAAATCCTCACCGAGGTAGTTGAGGTAATGCTTTACCAAGGTAGTTTTCCCTGCTCCAAGTTCACCCACCAGCAACACGATGTTCTTACCATCGACCACTTGCTCGCTGATGTGCTTGGCGAGTGGTTCAAAATTTTGGTCAATGGTGCAAAGGGTAAATTTCACTTACTTGGCTTCTAAGGCTACTATGGGTATCATCATTTCTTCCATACTTATACCACCGTGCTGAAACGTATCTTTATAATACTTGGCATAATGATTTAAGTTATTGGGGTACACAAAGAAATCACTTTCCTTGCTAAAGATATAGCTGCTACTCATATGCAGTTTGGGAAGCATAGCGTCGTGGGGATTTTTTACCTCAAACACATCCTTCGCATCGTAGGTGATTCTACGGCCCGTTTTGTAACGCAAGTTGGTGGTGGTATCCTTATCGCCTTGCATTTTCACCGTACGGTCCACGCGTACACTACCATGGTCGGTGGTTATCACTATTTTAACGCCTTTGGAACTGAGAAAACGTATCGTCTCCAACAATGGTGAATGCTCAAACCAACTGAGTGTCAATGCTCTATAGGCGGACTCATTCTCGGCTAGCTCGCGTACAATTTTGCTATCCGTACGAGCGTGAGACAAGGTATCTATAAAATTGTAAACAATGGTCACAAACTCTTCATTCACCAAGTTAGGCAGCTTGTCTACCATCTGCTTTGCGTTGTTGAGGTTGGTTACTTTGATGTACTTAGACTCATAGCCAGTGCGTAGTCGCTTGAGCAAATCATTTAAGAAAAAGGACTCGTATAAATTTTTGCCGCCTTCTTCTTCGTCATGGCTCCACTTATCGCCATATTTTCGCTCTATATCCATCGGCATCATACCGCTAAAAATAGCGTTTCGAGCGTACTGCGTAGTGGTAGGCAGTATACTCATATACATATCTTCGGAAGTGGTACGGTAGTATTTACTAATCTCGGTTTGTATAACCTTCCATTGGTCAAATCTCAAATTGTCGAGCAACAGTAAAAAGAAAGGCTCTCCTTTTTTCTTGTGAGGCAAAATCCCGCGATTCATCAAGTTGTGCGACATCATAGGAGCCTCGGCATTATCGGCTTTGGCCGTCAAAAAGTTGATGTAATTTTTATTAATGTACTTGCTAAATTCTCGGTTACCCTCTTCTTTTTGCGTTTTGAGTATTTCTTCCATTCCTGTTTCTTCAGAATTGGCCATTTCTATTTCCCAGTATACCAGTTTTTTGTACATCTCTTTCCACTTGGGCCAGTCCATGTAGTCCATAAATGCCATCCCAATATTTCTAAAATCCTGCTGATAGCGTTGAGTTACACTTTCGGTTTCCAGTCGAGTGTTGTCTATCAGTTTTTTGATGGTACTAAGAATCTGACGCGGGTTTACAGGCTTAATGAGGTAGTCTGCTATTTTACTGCCTATTGCATCTTCCATGATGTGATCTTCCTCGCTCTTGGTAATCATCACTACGGGGATATTACTATCTATCTCTTTGATGATTTTCAGTGCTTCTAGCCCTGAAATACCTGGCATATTTTCATCCAGAAAAACGAGGTCAAAGTTTTCTTCCTTCACCTTATCCGTAGCATCCAGACCATTGGTCACGGTAGTTACTTCATATCCACGCTCTTTGAGAAAGAGTAAGTGTGCTTTGAGGTGGTCTATTTCGTCGTCTGCCCACAGTATCTTTACGTTATTCATATATCTTGGTGCTTCTAATTACCTTTGCAACTTAGTTGTACAATTATAGTATTGCAAAGCAAGTAATATTTCAACTCATAAAACAGAACTTTATTTCGCACTTGAATAAAAAGAAAATTATAAACGACCCCATATACGGATTTATATCGCTTCATCACGATTTGATATTTGACTGCATACAGCTACCCGAGTTTCAACGCTTGCGTAGAATAAAGCAATTGGGTCTCACCAGCTTAGTATATCCGGGTGCTCAGCACACGCGTTTTCAGCACGTGATAGGTGCAATGCACTTGATGTACACTGCCGTAAAGAGTCTTAGGGCCAAAGACATTGCAATCTCAGAAGATGAAGAAATAGGAGTTCTATTGGCTATCTTACTTCACGACATTGGTCATGGGCCATTTTCGCACAGCTTGGAACACAGTATTCTAACCAATGTGCATCACGAGGACATCAGCAGTGAGCTTATGCATCGTATCAATCGTAAGATGGATGGAAAGCTAGATCTTGCTATTCACATATTTGAGGACAAGTATCATCGTCCGTTCTTACATCAGTTGGTGAGTAGCCAATTGGATATGGACCGACTCGATTACCTCCGTAGGGATAGTTTTTACACCGGTGTATCCGAAGGAACTGTGGGCATAGAGCGTATCATCCAAATGCTCAACGTAAAGGATGAACAACTCATCGTGGACCAAAAAGGCATTTACTCCGTAGAAAAATTCCTAATGGCACGACGATTTATGTATTGGCAAGTGTACCTGCACAAAACATCCATTGCGGCAGATGGCATATTATTAAACGCATTAAAAAGGGCCAAAGAACTCATTGCTCAGGGAAAAGATCTCTATGCCAGTCCCTTTCTTCACTTTTTCTTACGCCAAAATTTCACGAAGGATGATTTATCTAAAGATGAGGTAATTTACAACTTTTGTGCATTGGATGACAATGAAATAATGAGTGCCCTCAAAGTCTGGATGACCTGTGACGATGTGATATTGAGCAAATTATGCCAAATGCTTGTAAACAGAAATTTACCCAAAATTGAAATCGCAGATACTCCATATGATGAGGCGTATGTGAATACTCAAAAGGCACATCTTGCAACACACTTTAGCCTCTCATTAGAAGAAACAGCCTACTTCGTAACCACGGGCCAGCTAAGCAACAAAGCGTACTCCTCCGACGGCAATGCATTAAAGATAGGCATGAAAAATGGTTCACTCAAAGAACTCTCCGAAACATCCGAAATTTATAACCTCACCAACGACCAAAAGCCACAAATTAAATATTTTATAACCTATGTGAAATAGGTTAAATTTGCAAACGATTGATACTTACAGCAGCACAAATAGCGGAAGTTGTTAATGGCACAGTGGAGGGCGATAATGACGCTCAAGTAAGCACTGTTTCTAAGATAGAACAAGCCACCACAGCTAGTTTATGTTTTCTTTCTAATAAAAAGTACGAACACCATCTGCAAACCACCAAAGCTTCTATTGTAATAATAGACGACAAGGTAACTAAAGTACCTGAGCATCTCACAGTCATACGTTGCTCTCACCCGTATGTTGCTTTTTGCACCATTCTTATTCAATATTTTGATTACAAGGACCCACATACTGGCATACACCCAACTGCAGTAATAGAGTCCACCGCTCAGATAGGTGATAACTGCCATATAGGAGCACACGCATACATAGCAGACCACGTAGTCATAGGAAACAACAGTAAGGTGTATGCCAATAGCTGTATTTATGAAAATAGTACCATTGGTAACAACACCGTAATTCGTTCTAACGTATCGGTATATTACCAATCGGTAATAGGCGATGATTGCCTTATTCACAGTGGTACAGTAATAGGCTCAGATGGATTTGGGCACGCTCCGTTGCCCGACGGTACCTACATCAAAATACCGCAGATAGGCAATGTAATCATTGGTAATAAAGTAGAAATAGGCAGCAATACAAGTATAGACCGAGCCAATATGGGCAGCACCATCATTGGTGATGGAGTGCGTATGGACAACCTCGTGCAGATAGCTCACGGTGTAGAGATAGGAAATAATACCATAGTGGCAGGAGGCGTATGTATAGCAGGAAGTGCTAAGATTGGGGCCAACTGTATTTTTGCTGGTCAAAGTGGTGTAGTAGGTCATATTACAGTAGCAGACCGCACCCAACTTGGCGGTCAAGCAGGTATTAATAAAGACATCAAAGAACCCGGTGGAATATTTACTGGCTCACCCCATTTACCTTTCAAAGACGAAATGAAATCACGCGTGCTTTGGCGTAACCTACCCAAGTTAGAAAAACGCGTACGAGAATTAGAACAACAACTAAAACAAGACAATAAAACTGATTGATGGAAAAGTTGCAAACAACCATAAAAGAAGCAGTAACCGTATCGGGCGTAGGGCTGCATACAGGCAACCTTGTAAATTTAACATTTGAGCCAGCACCTGAGGATCACGGCTATGTTTTTCAACGAACAGATCTAGACGGAGAGCCAAAGGTAAAAGCGGATTGCGACCTTGTGGTAGACACCAGTAGAGGTACTACCATAGAAGATAATGGAGCACGCATCAATACAGTAGAACACGTATTGGCAGCATTAGCAGGATTAGAAATAGACAATTGTCTGATTAAGTTAGACGCTCCTGAAACACCTATAATGGACGGAAGTAGTAAACCATTCATCGACGTATTGTTACAAGCTGGTATCGAAAATCAAGCCAAAGAGCGTGAGTATTTCGAAATTCCGAAGCGAATAAACTATGCCGATGGTGAAGGTGTAGAAATGATGGCACTACCTGCGGATGATTATAGACTAACGGTAATGGTAGATTACAACTCGCCAGTGCTAGGGAGTCAACATGCTAGTATTGTCAATCTATCCGAATTCAAAGACGAGATTTCAAGCTGTAGGACATTTTGTTTCTTACACGAATTAGAAATGCTCGTAAAACACGACTTGATAAAAGGAGGGGATTTGAATAATGCAATAGTCATAGTAGACCGTGTAATAGAAGATAGTGAGATGGAAAGCCTCGCTAAGCTATTTAACAAACAGAAAATAGAAGTTAAAAAAGAAGGTATCCTCAACAACGTGGAGCTACGTTTCCAAAACGAGCCAGCCAGACATAAACTACTCGATATCGTAGGTGATCTTGCACTTGCAGGAGTACCACTCAAAGCACAAATATTAGCCGCAAGACCAGGTCATGCAGCCAATGTAGAATTTGCTAAGAAAATAAAGAAAGCCTACCTGGCAGCTAAGAAGGCTAAAAAAGCAGACAACACGCCACAATATGACCCGAACGCTGTTCCTGTGTTCAATCATCAGCAAATAGGCAAAATATTACCTCATAAACACCCATTTTTGTTGGTAGATAAGGTGATGAAACTATCTGAAAATGAAGTGATTGCAGTGAAAAATATTACGGGTGATCAATATTTCTTTCAAGGTCATTTCCCCGAAGAGCCCATTATGCCGGGTGTTCTCCAATTAGAAGCTATGGCACAAGCAGGAGGCGTATTGGTACTTGCCGACAAGGAAAATCCATCCAATTGGAGTACTTACTTTGTGAAAATAGAGAATGCTAAATTTAAAGGCAAGGTAGTGCCAGGCGATACGCTTGTAATACGTATGTCGCTTACTGGTCCCGTAAGAAGAGGACTTTGTATGATGAAGGGAGAAGCTTTCGTAGGCAACAAGCTCGTTTCAGAAGCCAATATGATGGCACAAATAGTTGAAAACCGATAATTATGATACAACCGTTAGCATACGTAAACCCAGGAGCAAAAATTGCAGATACGGTAGTCATAGAACCGTTTGTTACCATTCACAAAAACGTAGAAATAGGTGAAGGTACGTGGATAGGTTCTAACGCTACGATAATGGAAGGTGCTCGAATTGGTAAAAATTGTAAGATTTTTCCAGGAGCTGTCATATCTGCTATCCCACAAGACTTAAAATTTGCTGGGGAGGAAACCACTACACACATAGGTGATAACACCACTATACGCGAGTGCGTAACTATAAATAGAGGAACCGCGGCAAAAGGAAAAACCGTAGTAGGCGACAACTGCCTGCTGATGGCTTACTCGCATATCGCACACGATACCATATTAGGCAATAACGTAATCATAGGTAATGGAACTCAAATAGCCGGTGAGGTAATCATACACGACTATGCCATATTAAGTGGACTTGTCGCTGTACATCAATTTGTAAATATAGGACCACACGTGATGATTAGCGGAGGAAGCCTCGTACGTAAAGATGTACCACCTTATACCAAAGCTGCTAGAGAACCTTTGAGTTACGAAGGAGTAAATAGTGTCGGATTACGTAGACGTGGGTTTACCGCCGAAAAAATAGGCGAAATACAAGAGATTTACCGCAAGCTTTACTTACGCGGAATGAATAATGCTAAGGCTCTTGTTAAAATAGAAACAGAAATGCCTGCCACTCAAGAGCGAGATGAAATCATTAGTTTCATTCGCACATCAGACCGTGGTGTGATGAAGGGATACATATCGCGATAACCGTGCTAAGCATAAGCTGCACAAATATTGCCAAACGATACATCAAGGAAGTTCTTTTTAAAGAGGTCACCTATACCTTTGAGCAGCCCAATAAGTACGTCATACTCGGTGCCAACTCCTCAGGAAAAAGTACATTACTAAAAATTCTAGGAGGTGCCATTGCCCACACTAAGGGCGAAATCACGTACAACGTCCAAAAACCCATCGAACAATTATTCAGTTTCTGTAGTCCTGAGATGCACCTGCTCGATGACTTTACGGTGCGTGAATTATTTGAGTTGCACTTTCAGTTCAAAGAAAAAAAAATTCCTATAGCAGAACAATGGCAACGTTCTAACCTCACTCCGTTTTTAGAAAAAAAATACAGTGAGCTTTCCTCAGGGTTAAAAAATAAAGTAAAATTATCACTCGCCTTGTATACCGAGACACCGGGCCTATTGCTCGATGAGCCGTGTACCAATTTTGACGAGGCCAATACCCAGTGGTACTTGACTTCAATAAATGACTTATGCCAGCATCAGCTCATCATCGTAGCAAGTAACCAAGCCTCCGAGTACACTTTTTGTACAGAACAAATACATTTGCAGCAATTCAAACCAATACATACATGAAAAAAATATTCGCACTTATAATCACCATAGCTCTATTCGCAAGTTGTACCAATGCACCAACCGTAGCCGGCAACTACGGCGATACCGAGTGGGATGCCACTGAGGCCATAACAGGGGAGCAATTGATGGAGCAACTAGCAGGCAAAGATTCATTATACACTACCGTAGCTGGAAATGTAAAAGCTGCTTGTCAAGCCAAAGGATGCTGGATGAGTATGGATGTAGCGGGTACGGAAATGTTTGTGAAATTCAGAGACTACGGTTTTTTCGTTCCTAAAAACAGTGCCGAGCACGATGCCATTATAAAAGGGTGGGCATACTTAGATACCGTATCGGTAAAAGATAGAATAGAATACGCCAAAGATGCCGAGGCAAGTGAAGAAGAAATTGCTGCTATCACTGAGCCAGAGGTGAAACTTACCTTTATGGCCGAAGGTGTAGTGATGAAATAATATCTAGTCACCTACATATAAAAACCCATGAAATACTTCGTAGCTATAACCATTGGCATATTAGCATTAGCCTGCGGACAAGCAGGTAGTAATGAGCAGGCAGATATGTATGAGGCATCTGAGCTGAGTGCTATGATGCGAGAAATGGTGGTATGGAGTAAAGAAGCCAAAGCTACATTAGCCGCAGGCGATACGATAGAGTCTGTACCTCAAAATTTCTACGATTTAGCCAAGCAAACCGCTACACGTGGAGAGCACGAAGAAGCTGCTTTTCAAGGTATGGCACCCTTATATGCCCAAGCACTCCGAGGGATAGAACGACAAGACTCACAGCAGTATTATTATGACGCAAGTATTGAGGCGTGCAGAACATGTCACGCTGTATATTGCAGTGGCCCGCTGGATGTGATAAAGCAGTTGTAGACTTAAGTAGGGACAATTTAGCTTGAGGAAGATCCCAGATTGTTTCTTGGTTAACTAGATCTACGTGAGCCTGATTTATCTATTTTACTTAAACAGCACCCTCAAATAGAACATAGGGCTGGTGAATTTCTTGCGGAGGTCTACATCGTCAAACATAAAAGTAATGGTTTCTCGTAACTCTGGATTACGTTTAATCTTGCGTATCATCCAATTGAATAGCCACGGATACTTGATAAGACGCTGCATTACAGCACTTACACGAAGCTCCCCTCCTATTTTTTTGTACACCGTTTTGTCGTATTGCTCCATAGTAGCTCTGCCAAAGTCTCCACTTGCTAGTGAATCACGAGCTTGCTCCGCGGCCCATTTGCCTGTAAACATGGCGTTACCTATCCCCTCTCCTGTAAATGGGTCGATTACACTTGCTGCGTCACCTACCAACAAAAAACGCTCACCACTTATGGGTCTATTCTTCTTACTCCCTAGCGGCAATCCCCATCCTAATATCTTACTTTGTAAAGTAGCATTCTTAAATCGCTCTTTGAACTTGGGGCTTTCTATCACCTCGAGCATCAGCTTTTTGAGGTTTACCTTATTCTTGCTTACATACTTGCTTAGCATTCCAATACCCACGTTGGCTTGACCATTGGGCAGTGGGAATATCCAGAAGTAACCAGGCAAACTCTCCTTCACAAAGTGTAGTTCTATAAAACCCTCTGGGTGCAAATCCGTAACTCCATCATAATATGCTCGTAATCCTGCACAGTGATGTTGACGCTCCATCTCATAGCCGCCATACTTTTTAGCCACTAGAGCTCGTGTACCCTCGGCACTTATCACTAGCTTGGCTTTGATTGTCGTGCTAGCACACGTTACGGTGACACCGTTGGTTTGTATTTCTACATCTCTCACCTCGGTGTTTTGTAGCACAGTAGCATAATTAGTATCCAACTTTTGGAATAACCAATTGTCATAATCTATACGCTTACTGATAAAACCCGGGCTATGTTCTGCCTCACTGGGTTTGTGTTTGAACGGGATAGCAATATCATTACCATCCGGTGCAGAAAATACAACTCCCCAGCTTGGGGTAAACGCTTCCGAAAATTCTTTGAGCTCCGAAACCCACTCTGGTTTCAGTTTTTTGAGCTGATTGATCACCTTACCGCTCAGTGCATCACCACATACCTTATCCCTTGGGTAAACGTCTTTCTCTACCACTATGTGTGGTATACCAAATTGCGATAAATATAAGGAAGCACTACATCCCGCAGGACCCGCTCCTATTATAACTACATCTGTTTGCATTGTATGATTCAACAGCTTTAAATCTTAAACCGCATCAAGATAAAACCAGCTATCTATTAATTATCAGTTTTTGCGTAGTGAAGTATACATCATCGCTCTGCAACTGCACAAAGTATACTCCGTTGCTAACCGCCTGATCCAGATGTATGGCCACGCCAGATTGCGAAGTACCGCGTGCAATTACTTGACCAGTAAGTGTGTGAATCGCATACGTAAATGCCGTTGCCGACCCTGCACTTATGGTGATGGTAGACTGTGCCGGATTTGGAGTTAAACGAAACGGCTGGCGTACTATAGAGGGGCCGCCTGTACTTCCTGTTTCGCGTTTATTCCCTTTCAGATAATTCACACCACCTCGGCTATTCCCCACGAGGATATCGCTTATCCCATCGCCGTCTAAATCAGCCACCGCAGGAATGGATTTTGTGCCCCAATCCTGATTATAAGCAGATAACGTCGCTAGCTGCTGCATAAAGTCCTTCTCCTCGGCAAAGGTTTGACCTAAATCACTCGGCACTTCGTACAGTCTGAGCACGCCTTCATCAGTTCCGACCACAATGCCAATGCTGCTTTTATTCCACTGTACTATTTGTGGAGCTGAGTATCCAAAGTTAGCAGGCTTGAGTGTGTCGCCTAATGTACCATCCGGGTTAATTTTGCTCACCCGTACTAATTGGCTTACTACAATTCCACCAAGCGTATCATCTACTAACTCAAAGTTGGCTACCGAAGCTGTTCCCTTATTTTCATAATAGTGCAGTGTTCCAGAGTATGAGCCCAGTATCATATCTAATGTGCCATCTTTGTCCATATCATAAAAACACGGTGCGGCACTACTTGTCATTTGGATACCTCCAAAATTTTGTGTAGAGAACGAAAACAAGGGATCTGTAGCACTTCCAGAATTGATATATTCCGCGATACTGCCATCTTGCTTACCTAGGTATAAGTCTAAGTCTTTATCCCCATCCAAATCAGCAAAGGTGGGTCTAAGTCCCATGTAGCGGTTTGCAGATAATCCGAGATAATCTTCATCCACCAATTTAAAAATGGGTTCTGTAGACGACCCAATATTCTCAAAATAGATGAGTCTGTCTGCACTATCCAAGGTATAGAAATGGTCACCGTTGGTAGCGATAATCAAGTCCATATCTTTATCTCCATCCAAATCGGCAAATGTAGGAGCTGTATGACTACCAAAATCTAGCATATCACCAACGAGAAAATCGTTTCTTACAAATTCAAAATCGGGGTTTTCTGTTTTTCCCTTATTCAAGAATAGCAAAGCATTATCGGCCTGTCTAATTGGGTAAGAGCTGGTTTCTCTCTCGTTGGTGCTGAGGATAAGGTCTAACTCGCCATCCATATCTATGTCTACATACGACATATTGGGTGCTACGGGTATCTGCTCGCCGATTGTAAGGCCAAAGTAATTGGTATCTATAGATGTAAATGTGTCTTTGTAATACCCTAATTCTACTCTGTCATTATGAAAAAAGTAGATAGGAATATTCTCTTTTTCTGAGTTTCCATATAGTAAATCCAGGTCACCATCCTCATCCTCATCAAAAAACAATAAGGTTTTAGATGCTGTATGTTTTTTCTTCAAATAGTTTTCGTAAAAGTAGCACTGAGCATTGGTTATCATTTTGCCAGCATACTCATCTATCCCCCCAAAACACTTATCTACCGTTTCAAACTGAAGTGGATTACTTGCAAAATCATTTCCCGCTGCTTCGTTGCGTGAGTATATGAGTTGTGATCCATTCAAATTAAGATTAGCAACATAATCAATATCCTTATCTCCGTCTAGGTCAACAAAGGCAGGCTGACAACCACGAATGTGATTAAAACCGCGTTGGATGTAATCACCTACGGCATTGGGGCTTAGTCTATCGAATGTAGTATATTTAACGCCTTCAGCAAATTCGGGAGATGTAGTTGATCTATTTTCATAAAAAGTAAGCGAGTCGTCTACAAAAGCCCATAGGTCAGGTTTACCATCATCATTATAATCTACCAACCGCATAAACTCGGTAGCTTGCGGGAATAAGTATTCAAACTTAGGAGCGTATTGATAACTAATAACACCGTTTTGCGAAGTATTCAAAAACACCATCGTCTTATTACCCTCTTTATCAAAAGCAAGCAAGTCAAGCTTACCATCCTTATCAAAGTCCATCGTTGAAAAATGCGGCTGATTCAATCCTCCGGCAAGAGCCATATTATATACTTCTCCATTAGCTTTTTGAAATACGGGATCATTAGATATTTCGAATAATTGTGCGTATGAGTGACTAGCAAAAACGCAAATAATAGACAGTAGGAGAACTTTTTTCATAAACTAGTTTTTTAAGAGACCACTAAAGTAGCAATTTTGTTGCACCGATTAATTAAACAAACCGTGGAAATACAAAGTTTTTACAATTTATTCATTGAATGTGGGTTCAAGTTTACCACGGACAGTCGAGCTATAAACGACGGCTGTATCTTCTTTGCCCTAAAGGGTGAATCGTTTAATGGCAATGAGTTTGCAACAAAGGCGTTGGAACAAGGAGCCCATTTTGCGGTGGTAGATGAAAATGTAGGTGATGACGAGCGATTAATACACGTAGATGATGTACTGCAATTTATGCAGCAGGTAGCCACATTTCATCGTAGATGCTACGACATTCCCGTTATCGCTATTTGCGGAAGCAATGGAAAAACTACGACCAAGAACTTACTATATGAGGTTTTGGCCAAAAAATATACGACGCATTACACCAGTGGCAATTTCAACAATCACATAGGCGTACCTATTACCTTGCTCCAAATGCCACAAGATGCGGAACTTGCCATAGTTGAACTAGGAACAAATAGTCCGGGTGAAATAGCAGCGTTATGCCAAATCACTCAGCCTACGGCGGGCTTGATAACCAACATAGGCAAAGAGCACCTCGAGGGTTTTGGGACATTAGAGGCCGTAGCCAAGGAAGAAAGTGAAATCTATCATTACCTATTAAAAAATAATGGTCGTGCCTTTGTAAATGCAGATGACGAATGGCTCGTGCGTATGAGTAGAGCGTTGGAGAATAAAATCAACTACAGTAAATCAAATCTCACGATAGACTCATTGGTTCCTACACTTTCATTTACGTATAAAGATGTAGCCTTTACCTCACCACTGATGGGCGATTACAACTTAGATAATGTGCTTACAGCTATCGCTATTGGGGAACACTACGGTGTATCTATCACGGACATACGCGATGCAATAGCTGCTTACCAACCCGATAATAATCGTTCTCAACTTATAGAAAAAGGAAGTAATACCGTATTGCTCGACGCATACAATGCCAATCCGAGTAGTATGCAAGTGGCTATTCGCAACTTTGCTAAAATGCCACAAGAAAACAAGGTGCTAATCCTCGGCGATATGTTTGAGATGGGACCAACGGCCAATCAAGAACATAACGAATTACTTCAATGGAGCACATCCTTTGGATTTACAAAGATTTATACTCTCGGTGAACACTTTGCAAGCATCTCCCAAAATAGTGGTATCTCAACACTCGCATCTATGGAAGAGCTCGGTAAGCTCATAACAGCTGCCAACTATACAAATACAGCATTTCTCATCAAAGGGAGTCGTGGTATGAAAATGGAACGCACGTTAGATTATCTTTAATAAAGCGAGACAATCATAATAACGAACCCAATCGTTCTAACCCTTGAGCAATTCCTTACTCTGCTCCACGGCGTGAGCAGTAAGTGTATCTCCACTTATCATTTTGGCAATTTCATTCACACGCTCATCACCTGTCAATGTTTTCACCTTTGTCTCTATGGTTACGGCATTTTCTTGCTTGTACACAAATAGATGATTATCACCCAAGGATGCTATTTGAGGTAAATGCGTAATTACAATCACCTGCTGAGTGGCTGACATTTCTCCCATCATCCCACCTACCTTACGTGCTATCTCACCACTTACACCGGTATCTATTTCATCGTAAATACTACTTGGCATCTTCACAAAGTCTGCCAACACACTTTTGAGACTCAAATTGATACGTGCCAACTCACCGCCAGAGGCTGCTTTTTTGAGCTCAGCAAAGGTGTTTCCCTTATCAGAACTGAGTTGTAAAGACAACTCATTGCACCCAAAGGCATTCAGTTCCTTGGTTTCGGATAGTGCGTATTGGATACGTGAATGCTGCATACCTAACTGTGCGAGCAGGGCATCAATACGCTCGGCAATGGTTACGGCTTGCGTCATTCGTTTTTTACTCAGTTTTTGGGCTAAAGCAAACAAGTCCTTCTCTTTCTTGGCAATGCTCTGCTCTAGGATAGCGATGTCTCCACTTAGGTTTTGTGTGACACCCATTTTGTCTTCTAGTTCGTGACGTAGCGTTATGAGTTCAGCTACCGTAGTTACACGGTGTTTAGATTTGAGATTAAAAAGCTGCCCCATTTTATCATTCACCTCAGCAAGTCGTTGGGGGTTTACCTCTATGCCTTGCACCGATTTATCTATCTCTCCTGCAATATCTTGCACCTCTATCAATACAGAATCTATACGCTCCGATAGGTTTTCTGTCATTGCCGTTTTTTGGCTGCGGAGGGTGTTTCGGAGTTCTTGAAGTTGAGCTACGATGGCATACTCCGTTCCGCCTAGTAATTGGTCGGCTTCGTTAAAAGTATGTATCAACTCTTCGGCATTTTCAAGCAACTCTTGCTCCGCGTTGAGTTCATCTTCTGCTACCTCTTCAAGTTGAGCTGCGGCCAATTCATCTAATAAAAATTGATTAAAATCCGCCTCCTTAGACCATTCAGCCTCTTGGTTTTGGAGTTTATCAAGTTCCGTTTTCTCTTTTTTGAGGACACGCAAAGCGGCAGCATATTCTCGTTGCAAGTCAAGACTCCCTGACAATGCATCCAAGCTATAGTATTGAAAATCTTGCTTAAATAACTGTAGGTTATCGTGCTGCGAATGAATCTCTATCAATCGCGAACCGAGGTCATTGAGCGTACTGAGGTTTACAGGCGTATCATTAATAAATGAGCGGCTCTTTCCGCTACTAGCAATCTCACGACGGAGAATGGTTTGCTCCTCATAGTCTAAATCGTGATGATCATATACATTGTGCAAATCATAACCACTTACATCAAAGGTGGCTTCTATGACGCACTTGGTCTCCTTGTTGCGAAGTGAGGAGGTATCTGCCCGTTTGCCGAGGGCCAACCCAAGAGCTCCTATTAAAATGGACTTACCCGCACCGGTTTCTCCAGTGATAATATTCATCCCTTTGTCAAAGTGCATGTCCACATCTGATATTAAGGCATAATTTTTTACGTTTAAGCTAAGTAACATTTCGTGGACAAAAGTAGATTAATGTTATCATTTATTTTGATAAATATTTTATCCATAAACATACCCTACACAATAGATATCTAATGCTAGATGCTTGGTGCGAAGGTTAGTATATTCGTTACACCCCTATTCTTCTTTTACCCAAAATATTAAAACATGACTATGACATACCAGCAGCCAGTGTTTTAATTTCAGTGTTATTCCAACATACGTTTCTTAAATTCGCAGTACACAATGAGCGAAAACAAACCTTTGATACTGATATGCAATGATGACGGCATCACTGCCCCCGGAATACTAGCCACCGTAGAGGTGATGAAAACCTTTGGAGAGGTGGTAGTGGTAGCACCAGATAGCCCACAAAGTGCGATGGGGCATGCCATAAGCATCAACAAACCACTTAGGCTTGTAAAAAACGAACAATTTGGCCCAGATATACTCAGCTACCAATGCAGCGGCACACCTGCCGATTGTGTAAAAATGGCGGTAGACAAGGTACTTCATCGTAAACCCGACCTACTGGTAAGTGGTATTAATCACGGAAGTAATGCAAGTATAAATGTCATATATAGCGGCACGATGAGTGCCGCTATGGAAGGAGCCATAGAAGGTATTACCGCTGTAGGTTTTTCGCTTACCGATTTTAGTTGGGATGCCGACTTCTCGGCGAGTAAGGTCTATATGCACAAGATTGTAGCTCAAATACTAGAGCACGGATTAGCCGAGGGCACTTTGCTCAGCGTTAACATCCCCAATGTAACCAAGAGTGAAATAAAAGGAATAAAAATTTGCCGACAGGCCAGAGCCAAGTGGGAAGAAGATTTTGTGCAACGCAAAGACCCTCACGGCAAGGATTATTACTGGATGACAGGCAAGTTTGTAAACCTAGACAAAGGAGAAGATACCGACGAGTGGGCTTTGGCAAATAATTATGTGTCAGTAGTACCCGTACAATTTGACCTTACGGCACACCACGCCATTCAGAATCTCAACACCTGGGAATTTTAAGATACGACGATGAGAAAGCAAAAATGGGATACCATACCCGTAGGATTAATTATCGGTATAATCTGCCCACTGATTATACTTTTCGGAATGCAGGTTTATCATTTTCCAAAAATGAGTTTTAGTTTGTTCTTACGCACGGGATTTGAGACCGGCAGTCTTAATCCTTATTTAAAACTCGCTACGATGTTTAACCTCGCCCCTTTCTTTATGCTGATTAACATAAATCGCTACCGCACGTGTCAAGGCATTGTATTTGCCACTATACTCTCCGGACTATTTATCGTGTACTTCACCTTTTTGTAAACAGACGGTGAAATACTATATCATATCTGGCGAAACCTCTGGCGACAACCACACATCACGTGTGGTAACCCAACTCGCAATACTAGATAGCGAGGCTCAATTTAGAGGGATGGGTGGCGACCAAAGTGCTGCCGCTGGTCAGGAGCTGGTCATACATCAAAAAGAAATGGCTTTTATGGGATTTGCCGAGGTGATTACCAACCTGCGTAAAATTAGCAAAAGCTTAAAAACCATCAAAAAGGATATCACCCAATGGCAACCTGACGTGATATTACTGGTAGACTATCCAGGGTTTAATTTTAAGATAGCCAAATATGCTCACGAGCTAGGAATACCTGTACATTATTACATATCACCTAAGGTGTGGGCGTGGAAAGAAGGTCGTGTAAAACGCATTAAAAAACACGTAAACAAGCTGTACACCATCCTTCCCTTTGAGACCGAATACTTTGCCCAGAGGAATGTAAAAGCTACTTACGTAGGCAACCCAAGCAAAGAAACGGTGGACGAGTACCTGGAGCAGCACCCTATCAAAAAAAACACCAAACGCATAGCACTCCTTCCTGGAAGCCGTAAGCAAGAAATCAACACCTCACTGCCAATAATGCTAGAGGCTATGCAAAACTTTCCTGACTACGAGTTAGCCGTGGCACAAGCACCCGGTTTTGATGATGCATTTTACCACGCTTTTGACCCCAAACTCACCCTCCTAAAAAACGACATGTACACCCTCCTTGCCGAGAGTGATGCGGCATTGGTCACTAGCGGAACCGCAACACTGGAGACCGCACTCATGCACGTACCCCAAGTGGTATGTTACCGTGCTGGTAAAATCACGTATGCCATCGCCAAGCGATTGGTAAAGTTGAAATACATCTCCTTAGTAAATCTGATACTGGACCAACCGTGTGTTACGGAACTTATTCAAGGTGATTTTAATGCTGAGCGAGTAAGTATGGAGCTGAACGCCATACTGAACGATACGGAGACTCAACAGCGGATAAGCAACCAATACGCGGAACTACACCGACTGATAGGCACGAGTCACCCGAGCAAAGAAGTAGCTCAGCACGTGTGGGAGGCGGTGAGGTAGGCTCACTATCTGCTCCGAAGTCTAAATGGGAGGCCTAACCCACTGACTGAGTATAGAGGTATTCCTGAAAATCGATAAAAGCTTTACGGATAGATTTCACATCACCCAATTGCTGCTTAGCATCTACTAAGGCGTTATACTTTAATTTTAGCAGATCAGGAAGTTTTGCATCGTCTAGCTCTGCTACACCTTCCTTCACATATTGCTCCAATAAAAAGTCGCGTTCTAGCTCATCTAAATAACGAAGAAACATCACCCACGAGGTCTGTCCGATGTAATCTAACTCGCTATCCGACCCACTGTCTTTGTACAATAGATCATCTATATTTTTAAAGGTTTGTTCGAAGTTCATGGTATCCGTCTTAGTTTTCTTTCGCCTCAAATATACCCAAGCTGTAAATTAGAGAAACCGATTATCCTAAATTCTATGAACATCGAACTAACTAAGTATTACAAAGACTCAGAATCCGAACCCCTTTTCCCCTCACAAAAAAAAGAGCCACTCCCGCGGCTCTTTTTTATATTAATTTAGTACTTGTTAAACTTGCTTATTTCACCACCTTGGTAGTGACTACACCGGCTGTGGTAGTTACCTGTAAGTAGTATATCCCAGTGGTGAGTTCGTGGGTCGTTATCACAAAATCACGTTGCTTATCTATCGCAGCGGCTTGCACTATTTGTCCATTGGCATTGAGCAGTTCATAGCTTTGGGCTTGACCTTTTTGCAGGCTTACGTATAGTTCATTTTGTATAGGATTAGGATATACGCTTAGGCCTAGTTTGAGATCCTTTACGCTACCGATTATTCGCTCTGTAGTGATGCGTTTGTCCGTCCATACCTGATACGCTCCTGGAGCAAAGTTGAGGGTCATTTTGGTATCAGTCACATTCATACTATCACCACTAAAGTACTCGTACCACATTCCCGTAGACTGGAAGTCCGCCACCATATTGAGCTCCGTAACGTCAAAATTACCCATCACCACAAAGTTTTGGTCTGGATGTGATAGGTGTACGCGTTTGCCTTTGCCGCCTACATCCATCCCAAAGTCGGCTCCTGCGAATGCAGGATAAGTGGTTTTGAGCTCATTCATAGCCCCCATTATGTGATACACGTCTTTCCTGTTACTAGCATCGTTATAATCCCAGCGTACAGGCTTGTTGCCCACTCTCCCGTTATAGTCTATACTAAAGTCATACCCCAACTCTTGGAACTGCCACATCATTTTGGGCCCGGGTATGGCACTGAATACTACCCACACCAACTCATTGCGGTCTAGGGCCGTATTGATATCCTTCACAGAGTAACCGCCATTGCTATTGCCAAACTGAAGGCTCTTATACATCATTCGCTCCTCATCGTGGCTCTCCGCGTAGGCAATATTTTTAGGGTTATCCCACCCCTTAGTACCGTGGTGTGCATTGCCAAAATTAGAGCTGTACCCCATAGCGGCTTCCATGGCTTCGTGGTTTACATTTCCCCAAAACATACAACCGTAGTCGGCCAGTTCCTTTTCTTCACTATTCTCAGCAAAATGCTCTAGTATTACATAGGCATCAGGATTTTCAGCTTTCACCTCATCGTATATACGCTTGATGTTTCGCACCCGACTATCATCATACTGCCCCCACGCACCTACATTGCCAAGGGTATTCTTTTGTGTAAATCCTTTACTCAGGTCAAATCTAAATCCATCAAGTTTGTACTCACGTAGCCACCACTGCATTGTCTGTCTTACATATTGTTTTATTGCTGGGCTTTCGTGATTGAGGTCATACCCTACATTAAAATCGTGACGAGCATCAGGATTGACATAGGGGCTTTGTAAGGTGGGTTTAAAATTAGCGGCATCCCAGTATAACTGGCACAGTGGGTTTTGACTAAAACCGTGATTATACACCACATCTACGATTACGGCAATACCGCGTTTGTGACATTCGTCTACCAATTGCTTAAAGGACTCTGGAGTACCGTAATACTTATCTAATGCACTATGGTACGACGGATTGTATCCCCAACTTTCGTTTCCCTCAAATTCATTGATAGGCATAAGCTCCAAGGCATTGACACCGAGTTTTTCTAAGTAATCGAGGGTATCGATAAGTGTGGCATAGTTATGAGCCTCTACAAAATCGCGTACCAAGAGTTCATATACCACAAGTGTATTTTCTGCAGGTGCTTCAAAATCGGTTACTTCCCAATTGTACGGTTTTTGGTCCATCTCTATAAGTGTGGCATATCCGGTGGTTTTACCGTCGGGATAAGGATGCGGATTAGGATACGTAGCGGCATCTATCCACTTATCATTATTAGGGTCTAGCACCAAGACACTAAAAGGGTCTGCAATTTTGACCTCACCATCTATCAAGTATTGAAACGCGTAGCGTTCCCCCGCTTGTAACCCCGTGATTTCTATCCACCAGGTAGCATTATCAGGGTCCCGATTCATAAAGTAGTTCGTATTCACCTCCCAGTCGTTAAAATCGCCTATAACATACACACTCTCTTTGAATGGGGCATACAATCCTAGGATGATGCTGGTAGGTGACGTGTAGTTGATACCCAACTGAGCGGCAGAGGGAAACGAAACGGTATTTACGGCAGGGTTTACCACAAACCTTACCGTATCCGAGGCTGTACTCGGACCACTCGTAGCTGTGAGTATGGCCTCATAATTTCCAGATGTACTAGCTGACAATGAGTAACTTATGGTCGTACCTGAGGCTGTGGCTACCTGTGCACCATTTAGAGAAATGGATAATGCGGCAGATTCTGATGATTCGCCGACAAGTGATATGGTTTCACCTATGTTATACGAACTATTGTTTTGCAGAGTGGTAAAATTCGCAAATAGTCCGCCACTGTACAATTGTATCAAGATATCAGATCCATCACTCGCTCTTCCTGCTTGGTCTCCTGCCTCATTGCGAAAAAGGATGGCAATTTGCTCTATGGTTTCGGCAGTTGGCACGCCATAAAAAGCTCTTATATCATTAATCACCAGTTCATACTTATCACCTCCAAGGCTCGTAAGAACAGGAGCATTGGCCGTACCCCAAGTCCCTTGCACATATTTCCAATCGGTGGTAGAGGTGCTTAGATTTGTTATGACTCCTGTATGAGCGTACACCGTACCTGTAAATCCTTGTAACCCTGCATTGCCCTTAGCAGCATCAAAAGTTATAGTCAGCGGTGCATCTACCGAAGGGAAAGCCGGATGGGTACTTACCACCTGAGCAGTCGCACCGCAGGTAAAAGCAACCAAAAGCAATCCGAGGATATATTTCTTTAATTTCACGTTGTCAAAAGTGCATCATTTGAGACGAATCATCAATAAGTAGTGTAAAAATGACACTAAGTATGCATAGCATATACATGAAACATTCAAAACCGCCCACCAATAATCATCTCATTATCAAACGATTAAAATTTATTGCAGCTGATTAATTTTCATTATAAATAAAAGCATGAGGTATTGCATTGTATAGACTAAAAGATATATTTGTAGCACAATTACTTAGCGTCATTATGACACTAAGGTAGTATTTAGTGACCCAAATGAATAAAAAGACATACCTAGTAAAACAAAGTATAATGGTCTTAGTGGCCTTTATGCTACTATCTGCGGCTGCTACAGCTCAAACAGCCATTAGCGGAACAGTGACCGATAGTGAGACTAACGAACCGTTGGTAGGTGCTTATATTTTTCCTGTAGGAGGTAAAGGCGGAGCAATAACCGACGACAAAGGAGCATTTACCCTAAGTGTTACCAAAGGTGTTACAGCCATTAAGGTGTCTTTTGTAGGATATGGCGACCAAACATTGTCTCTCGGAAACCAGACCAAATTTAACATTAAACTCGTATCGGATGACAAGTTGGACGAAGTACTGGTAATCGCCTACGGTACCCAGAAAAAAAGTGACAAAACAGGTGCAGTAACTCAGGTCACTGCCGAAGAACTAAACAAAGGGCGAATCACAGACCCCATACAAGGCATGCAGGGTAAAGCTGCGGGAGTCAACATCTCCAAGCAAGGTGGAGACCCTAATGCTGGTTTCAGTGTGAACATACGTGGTAGTGCTAGTATCACTGGTGGCTCAGGCCCATTATACGTGGTAGATGGTGTGATAGGAGTAGACATTACAACTATAAATCCAGACGACATAGCCACGTTCAACATTCTGAAAGATGCTGCTTCTACCTCACTATATGGAACACAAGGAAGTAATGGTGTTATAATTATTACAACGAAAGGCGGGTCATTTGGAGGGCAAACATCCGACCAAATAAGATTGGAGTACAATAACTTTGTGGCTTTTGATAGAGTAGCCAACCGATTAGATTTTTTATCGGGTGATGAGCTCAGAGATTATGCAACTACTACGGGTAACGCCAATTTTCAAGACAATGGTGCCAATATCGACTGGATGGATGCTATATACCGTACGGGTGTATCTCAGCAACATACGGTAGCCGTAAGCAAGAGCGATGAAAACACCAATTACCGTTTATCATTATCTACCAACTCACTTACGGGTGTACTCAAAGGGTCTGATAAAACACGAAATATTGCTCGTTTTAATGTAGCACAAAAGGCATTAGATGATAAACTGACCATATCTGCACGACTCAGTGCCACACTAGAAACCAATAACTACGTAAAATATGATGGTGGCAGCGACCCCAAAAATGTAATCTACCAAGCGATGCGTCGTAGTCCTACGGATCCTATTTACAATCCTGACGGCAGTTTCTTTGAAACGGACAGAAACTTTCAGTATAATAACCCTGTGGCAATGATCGAACAATTTACCAATACGAGAGATGCCAAACGCTATTTGGCAAACGTAGATTTGAGTTATGAAATAACGGAAAACTTGCAAGCTCGAGTAACTGGAGCATTGGGTAGAGACGACCAGCAAAGTTGGTACGCTGAGCCAGCATCAGCCTTTAGTAACAACACAGGAGGTCTAGCTAACAGAGAATATAAGAACAAATCATACAACTACATTTCAGAGATTTTGAGTTACTCTAAAACCTTTAATGAGGTGCACAGTCTTAATGTGCTGGGTGGACATAGCTGGCAGAGTGAATATGAAGAAGGGTTCAGAGCTGAAGTACGAGACATTGATCCCTTTTATGAAGATGTAGGTGCAGATAATCTGAAAGCGTATAGCACGATAAATTGGGGCAACTCTACCTCATTCAAAAATACGCCTATTGGCTTAGCTTCTTACTTTTCGAGAGCCATATATGATTTTGACAAAAAGTATTACGCTACCCTCTCCTTGCGAAGAGATAAATCGACCAAGTACGGTGATGCTGTAGAATGGGGTACTTTCTGGGCCGCCTCTACCGCGTGGAATATTAAGAAGGAGAGTTTTATGAAAGATATCACTGCCGTTTCGGACTTAAGACTGCGTGTAGGATACGGATTAACTGGAAATGCCGATATACCCAACAATATAGACCGCGTAAGATATGAACCAACTAGTAAGGGTATTGACTCGGAGACTGGTCAAGAAATCATCATTTGGAATAACAATACGGGAAACATTGCAAATCCTGATCTTGCTTGGGAAGAAGTAAGGGAAGTAAATATCGGTCTTGATTTTGGTTTGTTTAAAAATAGAATTACGGGTTCACTAGAGTTGTACAGTAAAACTACTGACGGTCTGGTAATGGAAGTAGCCGTGCCAGTACCACCCAATATTGCTCCAAAGAAATTTGAAAATGCAGGTGAAATAAAAAATACCGGTGCTGAACTGACGCTTTCGGGCGTGATTGTAGATAACAAGAACTTTAAATGGAAGTCTACACTCGCTGCGAGCACCAATAAGCAAGAAACAGTAACTTTAGGTAATCTAGAGGCGAATAGTCTTGGAATTAAGAAGCTATATGTGTCGGGACGTGGCCTTGTAGGTGGCGATAACTATACGCAGGTTATACTTCCAGGGTATGAAGTCGGTACATTCTTCTTACCTGTATTCAAAGGATTCTCAAGTGATGGGAAATTTCTATTTGAGACGGAAGCTGGAGGCGTAACACGAGACGTCACTAAGGCACAACGACAGTTTGTAGGGAGTGCCCAGCCAGATGTCATTGTAGGATGGTCACATTACTTTCAAATTTCTAAAGGCTTTGATGCTAGCTTTAGTTTAAGAGGTATTTTCGGACATCAGATTTTTAATGTCACTAAGATGGTATTCAGTAATCCTGCAGATGCTCCTAATCAAAATGTGCTTGCCTCGGCTATAGAAGGCACAAACGCAAACATTACGAGTGACCCTACCATTTCTACTTTTTACCTTGAAGACGGCGATTTTGTAAAGCTAGACAATATCTCTTTCGGGTATAATATCCCTTTCAAAAGAGAGAGCAAAATCAGAAATCTACGTGTTTTCCTTACAGGCAATAACGTATGGATGTGGACCAAATACTCTGGTCTTGATCCAGAACTAAATTTCAGTGGAACAGAGTTCGGTAGAGACCAATACGATGTTTACCCTCGTACTCAAAGTTTCAGTATCGGCATTAACTCAACATTTTAAAAAAAAAGTAAACAATGAAAAAGCATATAAAAACAATTATCCTTTCCGTTGTTCTTCTCTCGGCAGGGTCTTGTACCAAATTTGATGATAAACTATATGATGCCTCAGCCATTAATAAGCCAGACCCTGGTGTGGTTTATGCGGAATTACGTGACCTCATAGACGATAATGGTTGGTGGTTTTGGGCTCAAGAAGTAACGAGCGACGAAATTGCATTCCCTGTAAGAGGAAACGACTGGAACGATGGCGGTAAATGGAGAGTTTTACATCAGCACGATTGGAGTAATGACGTGGATGCCGTAAATTCTATGTGGAGCCATCTGTATGATGGTGTACGTGAATCTAATAAACTGATAGACGGCCTGCTACCTAATGCCGGTGATCCAGAAATAGACGTTAGTCTTGCCAAACTCAGAACATTAAGAGCCCTGTTTATGTATATGGTAATGGACAACTATGGTGATGCACCTCTTATCACCTCATTTACTAGTGCTCCTGAGTTTCCTATGAAGGCCAATCGCCAAGAAATTTACGACTTCCTAGTAGCTGAGTTAGAAGAAGTAGTACCACTATTACCTGTAAGCACTAACAAGTTTGCTGTGAACAGAGGAATGGGATTCACCTTACTCGCAAAACTATATATCAATGCAGAAGTATATACTGGCACAGCTAATTATGTAAAAGCAGAAGCAATGTGCGATAGTGTCATTGGATTGGGGGCATATAGTCTAGATAATACAGTTACGGCTCCATTTGCAGCCAATAATGTTAACGTATCGGAAAACATATTTACCATCTTATTTGATGAATTTGACGCACCTGGTTTCAGACTGCATATGCGTACACTCCACTACCTGAGCAATCAAACCTTTGGCATGGGTGTGGGGCCGTGGAATGGCTTTGCGATTCTAGAGGACCACTATAATACTTATGATGACAATGACTTACGTAAGCAGGAGTGGTTTATGGTAGGGCAGCAATATGATATCAATAACAACGCGTTATTTGACGAGACGGCTGGCGAAGACCTTATTCTTACTCCGGAAATACCTGCACTCGTAATGGGTGCTGCCCAAACATCGGCTCAAATACGTATGAGCGGTGTGCGTGTGAAAAAATATGAGATAGAAGAAGGTGCTATTGAAAACCTGAACAACGATTTTCCGCTATTCAGATACGCGGATGTGCTCCTTATGAAAGCTGAATGTGCTGTGCGTAATGGCGGCCCGGGTGATGGAGACGTATACGTAGCAGAAGTAAGAAATAGAGCTAATGCAGGACCTACTTCAGGTTTTGGACTAGATGAAATATTAGCAGAACGTGGTAGAGAATTATTTTGTGAAGGGCATCGCCGTCAAGATTTAATTCGTTTTGGTAAATTTGGCAACGCTTGGTGGGAAAAACCGGCAAGTGGGGCAGAACGAACTACCTTCCCGATACCACAATGGGCGATAGACGCCAACCCAAACTTAGGCTTATAATCAATTATATATATAACAACAAATAACAAAACAACAATGAAAGATTTATTATTAAAATCGACTAAAATGGTGGCTATCGCCGCTGCATTGTTTGGTGTAATTACACTAAACTCTTGTAAAGATGATGAAGAAGTAACTCCAGGAGGCGGAACAGAGGAACTCGTAGAAGATGGTTTCTACATACAAGGTCCTTCTTCTGCATACAGCGGATTTGACATCAAAGCTACTATGGCTGCTACGCGTAATGAAGTGTTGCAAGAAGAAAGAGCTTCATTATTAGAAATCTTTACTGCTCTAAAAGCGGGTGAAGGTTTCAACGTGATTCAGGTAGCGGGTGCTGAGCGTACTACTTGGGGACCTAGTGCCGATTTTGCAGACCAAACAGGTGGTGTTGCTGATCAGCCTAAAGTAACTTTCCAAAGAGGAAGCATAGAGGCTACTTCTACTAGATTTACTGTGCCAACAGATGGTCTTTATCACGTGGTGATAGACACAGAAGTAGGAAAAGCAGTAATCGTACCAGTAGAGTACTGGGGCGTAATAGGTGCAGCTACTCCAGGTGGATGGTCTGACGACACTAAGCTAGAAAGCACTGGTTTTGACATGAGCACAATGACATTCACTAAAAGCGAAATAGAAATGACTGCTGCTGATTTCAAATTCAGATACTCAGGCGGATGGAAAGTAGAGCTAGATTCTACCTTAGACCTTGGTGACGGTAAAAAAGGAATCAAAGTAAACGCTAACTTCGGTGAAGCTGTAGATGCATTAGTACCAGGTGGTGCTAACATAAACAATGCACAGTCAGGATACTATACTGCCACTATGGTTTGGACTGCAGGTTCAGGTTTTGTAGCTACAGTAGAGCGTACTGGCGACCTTCCTACATTTGACTACTCATCTACAGAATTGGGTCTTGTAGGAAATGGCCTAATGGTAGATGGAGCACAGCACAACTGGGATGTTACGGCGTTTATCTCTACTCCTGCTAAAAATGGAGAGATCTTCACTTGGGCTTACAACGATGTAGAAGTAACTACAGCAGGCAGCTTCAAGGTAAGAGAAGGACAAGATTGGACTAAAGCAAGTTTTGGTTACCCACAAGTAACTATGGCTGGTGACGGTGCTGGCGATTTTGAAACCAACGGTGACGGTAACTTCGTTCCTAAAGTAGATGGCCAGAAGTATGACATCACTTTCTCTATAGATGCTGCTTCAGATACTAAAGTATTCACAGCTACTAAGAAATAAGTTAGTTAAACCATAAGCTATGGAAAGGCTGCTCCCTCTGGAGTAGCCTTTTTTATGCTTACCGTTTTCCAGGCGTATTGAACTCCGATTAACCTTAAGATTTCTCCATATGTATTCTGTATACTTGCAGTATGAAATATAGCATCGCCATTTTACTCATCACGACACTATTAGTATCCTGCAAAAGCAAAAATGCCGCTCGTACCATAAAGTTCAATGTGGATAAGACTGAAGATTATTGTGGAGGAGCATTTCCTGAGGAAGAAATACTAGCCGAGTTTAGAAAACCAAAACCTTACAGTGGCAAACTCTATGTGCATAGCAAAGAAGACCGAATAGATGATGGCATTGAGCTCGTATTTGTGGAAGGCAAATGCACTGCAAGCGGTTTTAGTGATGGGATATATTACGTATTCTTACAGCCTAAGATGACGCCAAAAGATCACATTGAAAACCAAAAATTACTTGAACAGGGGATTGATATCGGTTGCCTAGAAGGAGAAAATATGCGTGCCTCATTACGTTTTGAAATTGTCCCAAGCACTAAATCTATCTCAGCACAAGTACACTTCATTTGTGACCCGTGCACACCACCAAGACCTTAAGTTTTAATAGATACGCAGTACTCGCTTAATGTGTGATTGCTGTACACCTACAAGCTTGAGTATGTACACACCAGTAGGATAGCTACTCAGGTCTATTTTATAATCCTGTACTTTCTTTTTGGCAACCAACATGCCAGCAAGGTTATATACGTGTACTTCCGTTATTCCAATTGCATTTTGCAGACTAATCGTGCCCGATGTTGGGTTAGGATACAGGCCTATTTCGTTAGTGGATGGCATAAACACGCGAGTTATACCCGTATTAGATGCTCGAGGAGTAGGTTCTTGAAAAAACTGCCACGCTTCTCCCCCATCTGTACTCCTTCCCCACGAAATGTCCGTGGTCTGCTCGTCATACTGCACCCAGTCTATCAATTCCCCTTGTGCATCAAACAACGCCACCTCATCGCCAGCCTTACCCAGTTTGAAATTGGCGTGTAATGGCCCATCGTCTTCATCATCATCTGCCCATATCAGGTGAAAGGATTTTGCAGCCACCGTACCCAAACTGAGCGGATACTTACGTGGCTTTTGTAGGTCATCTGTGAGAAATAGTAATCCTGAATTTACAAACCCATCACCATCGAAGTACAACTCTATCCAATCTTCTGCCTTGCCTTCCTCATCGGTTATGCCTTCCTCGTTATCAGCCTTCAGTTCATTGATATAAAATGGTAAATCATATCTTCTCTTTTGTATGGTATACATATCACACGAGGGCAACTGCGAAGTCACTCCAGCACTATCCGTCATACGGAATAAAAAAGCCAATGTATTGAACCCCGACGGCCAATGTAGCGTAAGAGAATAGGTATTATCCTCAGCAGTCGGTCGGAGCGTATCCGCCCATATAGCCGACTGTGCATCCCAATTATACATCACCTCTGCAGCACGCATTGGAAAGTCACCTTTGGAGTTTAGTAAAAAGGTAACCGAATCGTTGACATAGTCTATTTCGTGCGTATACCAATATGGAATTGGTCCCGTGTTCGTAACAACATCTAGTTGATTATAACAAGCAGTTACTCTCTTGGCTATGTAATCTTTTATCCCATAGTCTACGTGATCTCTACTAAAGAAACTAAAAGCATTATTGAAATCTAAATCCGTATATCCATAATCGTAGGTTCGGTATTCGTCTTCTAACGCGGCATCTTTTATTAAGCCTCTAAGGGAGTCTATCTTAGGGTTCATAGTGGCAGGATTGAAATACTCATCCATCGTGTTTCGAAGAATAGCGGTGAACTTTGCTCGGTATCTAGGGCGTGCTATTATTTTATCAAATAGCGGTCTGCCGGTATTTCCTTTGCTCCAGGTGTACACGTCTCGGTCACTCCAATCTCTGCCTACGAAGTCTATCCCCAAGGTATTGTCCAAGTCATAGGGTATATACTCAAATAGGTTGGTACGTGGATTATGATAAAGATAAAAATTATTCATGTTGTAATTGGGCCCATCCCAGTTGCCCGTAAGTACATCCATTGCCACACACTTGAGGTAGCTATTTACGTTAAACACATTTTCAAGTGCACACTCAAATTTATTATCGGCGGTATTATTCAATACATCTATAAATGTCGCCAAATCTTGGTAATCCGTGCTCCCAAGCGGTTTTTTTAACTCATAGTAGCTCAATTTATAATTACCCGCTGCTGCTCCACGATACGCCAAGTTTGCTCCGTAAAAACATTTGTATAGATTTCCTTTAGAGCCAAATCGACTTTGGGTAAACTCCTCATCTATATGCTCCAAATTAGCATACAACCCAAAGTAATTGCCGTTGATATACAGCCTCACATGATTAGCACGCGAAGCAGGCACTTCCATATATCGGAGTAGGTCAAAACACAATTTGCTCCTACTGATAGAAGGATCATTGTGCTCTCCATTTAGATTCATTTTTTCTAGTCCGTAGTAATCCTGTCCATCCATATACTCATTGAATGAGACCTTGAATGATTTTTTGGAAGCCTTACGAGAGGTATTCCCTCTCAGCCGAAAGCCTACGTGAGTAAGCGTATCTCTCACGGTGCCATTATCAAACACAAATGTAGCTTGGTAGTGGTAGTCGCTATAGATGTTGCTTGGGTCTAGTAAAGCGTCAAGCGAATCCGCATTGAGTGTAATAAACACAGATGGCAGCACATCATCTCGGAACACTTCACCTTTGGCGGGAAATGATTGTTGGGCGGTGAGGCTGAGGGAAGATAGTAAGACCGCTAGAAAGCAAATTTTTCTAGGCTGATTCATCTGCAGTTTCATTCCAGAGAGGTTCCTCTACTCTAAGAGTTGCCAAAGCAGCCAGAATAAACAAGCCCCCTCCAACTATGGCGACATAATTCATTGCGTAGCTCCCAAATAACGATTTTACAATAGGTCCACTGATTATTCCGCTTAGAATTTGAGGCAGAACTATGAACATATTGAATATCCCCATATAAACACCCATTTTTGCAGCGGGCAATTTATCTACTAACAAGGCATATGGCATAGACAAAATACTGCCCCAAGCAAGTCCTACTCCAATCATCGATATCCATAAGAAGTCTGGATCAGGAATAAATCTCATAGAGATCAAACCTAACCCTCCTGCGATTAACGAAAATACATGGACAAATTTCCGAGACGTTTTTTTGACAAACCTATGTAATAACAAAGCATAAATAGCTGACACCCCATTATAGATACCAAATAGTACGCCTACCCAATCTCCTGCGTTATTAAAAAGCGAACTTGACGTATCTGTAGGTAACGTTCCAAAATGATGCGTCGCAACTCCTGACGTAGTGTACACCCACATAGAGAAAAGACCAAACCACGAGAAAAACTGAACTACTCCAAGTCGTTTCATTCTTAGAGGCATGTTTTTTATATTCTGAACTATGTCTGACAACCACCATCCTGCTTTAGTTTGAGTTTCTATTTCGTCAAATGAATTTAGTTCCTCTGGGCTAAACTCCTTTGTTTTGATAATGGTTAATACAATAGTCGTGATTAACATTACTGCACCTATGTAAAATGAGTATTTTACATTATCAGGCACAAACCCCTTGGAAGCTGTATTAGAAACATGATACCAATTGTGCAAAATCGAAGGAAGCCAAGAACCAACAACCGCACCTATACCTATCAATACAGTTTGAACCGCAAAACCTTTGGTTCTTTGGCTATTTGGCAGCATATCGCCCACAAGTGCCCTAAAAGGTTCCATTGCGATATTAAAACTTGCATCCATGAATGCCAAAAATACGCCTGCAAATACTAGCGTATAAGCCGTTCCTTGTAAAATCCCATTCGCATTGGGCAATAAAATCAAACCAATAGCAGCAAGAATTGCCCCTGCGAAAAAATAGGGTTTTCTTCTGCCCCATTTTCCCCAAGTCTGATCACTATAATGCCCAATAATAGGTTGAACCAAAAAGCCTGTAATAGGAGCTACAAGCCAGAACCAAGATAATTCTTCTACTGACGCCCCAAAATTACTTAGTATTCTACTTGCATTTCCGTTTTGCAATGCAAAACCACCTTGAATTCCTAAAAAACCGAGGGTCATAAAATAAATTGAGCTAGTGCTCATTTTAGGTTTTGCACCTTTCATCATATCTAATAAAATTTAAAATTATTCTTACTTGCGTTATCAAACTCTTTTTTTACAAATGTGTAAAGTCGTGCTGGCTTATGTGGCACGCCCTCTTGATAGTTTTCCGTCTCCTTTAAGAAACCTGTTTTCAACATTTTACGCCTAAAATTACGTCGATCTATATCACCTCCCATAATCTCATTGTACAAGGTGTACAACTGATGCAGCGAGAACTCTTTGCCTAATAATTTAAACCCTACGGGCTCACGATATAGCTTATTACGTAATTTGGTAATCGCACCATTCAGTATTACGTTGTGATCAAAACCTAACTCGGCTACAGTGTCGTAATCATGCCAAAGCAGATGCTTGGCAAACCCTGCTGGTTTTATTTTATAATTCTTAATATTCACAAGAGCAAAATACCCGATAGTTATAACCCGTGCATTAGGCTCTAGTCGTATAGCCTTAAGCCAATTCTGGTCGCGTTCTTTCAGCAATCTCTTCGGGCTACCAAATGCACCTATTTGCTCCAAAAAAATATTACGTAATCCCGTGAGATTAGTAAGTACTCTTGCGGCGGCATCGTCTAACTCTTCATTATCAAAAATCAAGTCTCCAGGCAACACCAATGTATCATCACCCTCCACCAGATTGTCCCTCAAATCACGCTGTACCAACAGCACTTTCAAATCTGACCCATCAAAACCAAAAACCACACAATCTACCGAGACATTCGGGTTGGCTTTTTTCTGGAATACTGTACTCATTTATTGCGATATTTTCTTAATTTAGAGTGGTAAAATTAGCTATTTTTTTCAAAGTGTAATTTTTACACTAAGTTTGCTTGTAAATATTTAATAATAAGATGATTTTAGTTGCCGATAGTGGTTCTACAAAGTGTGATTGGATAGCGATAGACGAAGCTGGCAATCACCACAATACAAACACGATGGGTTTCAACCCATTTTTTCATAGTTCAGAACTCGTTGAACAGAAACTCAACGAGAATGAGTTCTTTGGAGAGGTCAAAAATAAGGTATCTGAAGTTTACTTTTATGGTGCAGGATGCTCTAGTGCAGCTCGTAATGAGATTATCGCCAAAGGTTTACGTGCTTTTTTTTGCCAGGCAAGCATCGTGCTTGTAGATCACGACCTCACAGGTGCTGCTCTTGCTACCTGCCAAGGCGAGCCAGGCATCTCTTGTATACTAGGCACGGGATCTAACTCATGCTATTTTGACGGCAGTATCGTACACGAGGAAGTACCTGCCCTAGGTTACATATTGGGTGACGAAGGAAGTGGATCTTATTTTGGTAAAAAAATGCTAGCCGATTGGCTGTACCATCGTATGCCCGAAGAACTAGCCACCTCATTTGGCAAGGAGTACAATCTGAGTAAAGAAGGTATTTTTGAGGCGATACATAAGAAAGATAATCCTAATGTGTACTTGGCAAGTTTTATGCATTTTGTAGGCACACACAAAAACCATCCTTATTTTAAAGATATGATGTACGAGGGCCTTGCAAAATTTACAAATATCCATATTAGGTGTTATGATAATTTCAAGGACGTGCCTGTTAATTTTGTAGGGTCAGTAGCCTTTCACTTTCAAGAAATATTACAGGAGGTAGCTACCAATTATAATTTTACTTTAGGAAAAATAGACAAGCGGCCAGTAGACCCATTGGCCGAATACCACACAACCAAAAATCATCAAGCATTATGAGTTTAAAAGCCTGTATATATGACCTAGACGGTGTGATAACCGATACAGCAAAGTATCATTTCGAAAGCTGGAAATGGGTTGCTGAACAATTGGACTACGACCTAACCGAAAAACAAAATCTGAAGCTAAAAGGTGTAGGACGTAAAGAATCCCTCGACAAGATATTAGGCTGGAGTAAAGCTCGTATATCTGAAGCGGAGAAACAAAACTTACTCTACAAAAAGAATCAAATGTACCTCGAACAGATAGACACAATGTCGCCAAGTGAGGTATTTGATGGTTTCAAGGCATTTAATGCAAAGGCAAAACAAGCCGGGATAACAGTGGCTATCGGTTCTAGTAGTCGAAATGCCATACGCATTATTGACAAACTAGACTTGGTATTGGATTTTCATGCCATCGTAGATGGTGGAATGACACCCAACTCCAAACCCGAACCCGACATTTTCTTAATGGCTGCCGAAAAATTGCAAATAGCCCCTGCTGAATGTCTAGTTATAGAAGATTCACAGGCTGGCCTAACAGCCGCAAAAAAAGCAGGAATGAAAAGCGTAGCTTTTGGCAATGATAAAGGTCTGAAAGGAGCACAACTCCAAATTAAAAATTGGCTCGAAGCCGATTTAGAAAAATTTAACTCTATTTTTTAATCCCCCTTAGTAGATGAAAAACTACGTCAAACATCACCCCTGGAATATCATAGAAGAAGGTTTTGACCCCACATTAAACCGCGTTTCAGAAAGTATATTTAGCATAGGCAACGGCAAATTTGGTCAACGTGCCAATTTTGAAGAAAAGTATAGTGGAGATACGCTACCCGGCAATTATGTCGCGGGCGTATACTATCCCGACAAGACTCGTGTAGGATGGTGGAAAAATGGATATCCCGAATATTTTGCCAAAGTACTGAATGCTCCTAACTGGATGCGAATCAACATACGCATTGCAGGTTATTCGCTTGACTTAGCCCGATGTGAGGTACAAGAGTTTAGCCGAACACTCGATATGCAGAAGGGAATTCTTACTCGTGCATTCAAGGCAAAACTACAAAACGGCATTACTGCTACAGTAAAAGTAGAACGCTTTTGTAGTTTACATACAAGCAATCAGGCTGCGTTCAGATATTCTATCACCTTAGACCAAGATTCTACCCTGCGTGTGTCATCTTATATAGACGGCAATATCGTAAACGAAGACTCTAATTACGACCAAAAATTTTGGACAGGAATATTAGCAAAAGCCGACCAGAATAGTTCGTTACTCATCACAGAAACCAAGAAAACGGCTTTTCAAGTGGCGGTTCAGACCTACACCTCTGTTTTTGTAAACGGAAAGGAACAAGAATTCACAGAGAAAATAGTAAAGACCAAGCGTACCAAAGTTACAGCAGAATTTGAAGCAAAAGGTGGACAAGAAATTGTAATAGACAAACGAGCTGCTATTATTTCGAGTTTGGACGTACCAATAGCAGACTTAGAGACCGTAGCGAGAGAAAGTTGCCGAGTAAACTATCGCACACCATTTGAGGAGTTTAAGGCAAACCACATCGCTGCTTGGGCCGCTAAGTGGGAAGAAAGCGACATTACCATAACAGGAGATGTATCTGCACAACAGGCTATTCGTTTCAATATATTTCAGCTCAACTGTACGTACAGCGGTGAAGACGAACGACTAAATATCGGACCCAAAGGATTTACAGGAGAAAAATATGGAGGGAGTACCTACTGGGACACAGAGGCCTATTGTCTACCCTTTTACCAAGCTACAGCAGAACCACAAGTAGCACGTAATCTCCTTATATACAGACACAAACACCTTCAAAAAGCGATTGAAAATGCCAAAAAACTAGGATTCTCTTGTGGTGCTGCATTGTATCCTATGGTTACTATGAACGGCGAGGAGTGTCATAACGAATGGGAAATTACCTTTGAGGAGATCCATAGAAACGGAGCTATTGCTTATGCCATTTATGACTATATCAATTATACAGGCGATCAAAAGTATTTGGCCGAATACGGCTTAGAAGTACTGATAGGCATTGCTCGTTTTTGGGCTCAGCGTGTGAACTGGAGTGAGCATCAGCAGAAGTATGTAATGCTAGGTGTTACCGGGCCTAATGAATTTGAGAATAACGTAAACAATAACTGGTACACCAACAAAATCGCTGCGTGGTGTATGGACTACTGCCGCGAATCTATAAATTGGGTAAAAGAAAATCACCCAACGGACTATAGCCGTATTGTAGAGCAATCTACCTTTAACGAGGCGGAGATGACAAAGTGGAAAGAGATATCGGACAAGATGTATTATCCATACTCGGAAGAATACGGTGTTTACCTACAGCAAGATGGATTCCTAGATAAGGAGCTCATTCCAGTAGCCGATTTACCCGAAACACAACGCCCTATTGTAGAGCATTGGAGTTGGGACAAGATACTGCGTAGCTGCTACATCAAGCAAGCAGACACGCTTCAAGGCTTTTACTTCTTTGAGGATGAGTTTACCGACAAGGAGCACAAAACACATTACGATTTTTACGAGCCATTAACTGTTCATGAATCATCGCTAAGTCCTTGTGTGCATTCTATTCTCGCTGCCAAACTGGGTGATGAAAAACGAGCGTATGAATTCTATCTTAGAACTGCTCGACTTGATCTGGATGATTATAATAATGATACACGAGACGGTCTTCATATCACAAGTATGGCAGGTACTTGGATGAGTATTGTAAAAGGATTTGCAGGTATGCGAGTAAAAGATGGTGAACTAACCTTCAAGCCGTTTTTACCGGAAAACTGGGATAGTTTCTCTTTCAAAATACGATTTAGAGGAGAGGTAAAACAGGTAACAGTCAATAAAGATGGGCTGAACATAGACTAGTACGTTCACTTACTGAAGCGTTTAACATTGATCTGCAATGCTAGTGACTTAAAATAAAAATTGGAATGAAGAATATTATAGTAATACTATTTATCTTATTGCTTGCCATAAGCTGTAACCAAAGTGGTACAAAGCGAAGCGATAGCAAGATTTTTGGGTTAGCATCACCGATTCAATTGGTAGGTGATACGACAGAGGTTTTCTTATCCGATTATTTTATGGATGAGGTTAGCGTAGACTCAATCATAAGCGATGATGAGGCCTTAGAAGTAAGCAATGATGGAGACAACATATTTTTGATTACCGATGGAGAAACACAACCCGTTAGTAATCTTACGGTATATGCGGAGGGTATTCCACATGCGTTTTTGGTGAAAGGAACAGACCTCCAAGAAATAGATTTTCAAGTCAATACGCAAGGAATATTTTATAGCAATTTTCGTGTAAAAGGAGAGTTTAATAATTGGGATATAAATGGCAGTAATCCTTTAAGAAATTGTGGAAATGATAGCTATTATCTTTTCTTAAACCTCAAACCCGGTAAATACCAATACAAACTAGTAGCCGATGGCCAAGAAATAGACGACCCGAGCAACCCTGTAAAAGTAAGTAACGGAATGGGTGGATTCAACAACGTATTGGAAGTAAAAGGACCAAGCAAAGATGAATTGCCATCTATATCTACAGATTCGTTTACCAAAACAGAAATCATCATTTCATCTATAAAGACAGAAGGAGTCTATGCCTACTGGAATAACTTTAGAATAGAAGCTAAAAAAGAGGGTAACAAGTTCAAGTTGCTCATCCCACCATTTGCTAAGTATGAGGCTCGCTCACACATTCGAGTGTTTGGATATAATGATGTAGCTGCGAGTAATGACCTCCTTTTTCCATTAGCCAAGGGGAAAGTGATCACTGACCCAAGCAAGCTGAACAGCAACGATTGGCACAGTAGCGTTATGTATTTTATGATGGTAGACCGATTTGTGAATGGTGACAAAAGCAATGATGAACCTGTGAACGACCCCGCTATTTTACCCAAGGCTCAATATTACGGAGGTGATATCGCTGGCATCACTCAAAAAATAAAGGATGGCTATTTCCAAGAACTTGGAATTAACACCATTTGGGTCTCTCCTATTACTCAAAATCCTACCGATGCTTGGGGTCAATTCAATGATCCAGACACTAAATTTAGCGGATATCACGGCTATTGGCCTATTACGAGTACTACGGTAGACTACAGGCTTGGTTCACCAGAGGATGTGAAGGAAATGCTACGTGTAGCTCATAACAATGGGCTGAGCGTGTTACTAGATTATGTGGCCAATCATGTACACGAGCAGCACTCGGTTTACCTAAAACACAGAGACTGGGTAACTCCGCTTTACCTCCCAGATGGAACTATGAATACCGAAAAGTGGGACGAGCATAGGCTGACCACTTGGTTTGATACTTTCTTGCCTACACTAGATCTTAGAAAACAAGAAGTAACCGATTTTATGGTAGATTCTGCACTACATTGGATTACGGAGTATGATTTTGATGGTTTCCGACATGATGCGACAAAGCATATACCAAACAACTTTTGGCGAACGCTCAATAAGAAAGTCAAGAAGGTAAGCCAAGAGAAAGGCAAATACATTTACCAAATAGGTGAAACCTACGGCACACATGACCTAATCAATAGCTACATCGGTTCTGGGTTGCTAGATGCTCAGTTTGATTTCAATATGTATGACAATGCCCTGCCTGTATTTGCCACAGAAGATGAACCTATGACCAGACTTGGCGAAGCACTGGAAGCAAGTCTTAGCACTTATGGATACCATCACTTAATGGGCAATATCACTGGTAATCAGGATAAACCACGCTTTATGAGTTATGCGGATGGCACCTTAGACTTTAATACACCGTGGATGGAATACAAACGTATGGGCTGGAAACAAACCATAGAAGTACAAGACTCTCTCGCCTACCGTAAGATGGCTATGTTCAATGCCTTTAATATGACGATTCCTGGTATACCAATTATCTACTATGGAGATGAAATAGGAATGGCTGGAGCTGGCGATCCAGATAATCGTAGGATGATGCGATTTGATAATTTAAAGAAACAAGAAGCTGCTTTGCAAGAGGAAATTGCAGGTCTCATAAAACTTAGAAACGAAAACTTGGCGTTGGTCTATGGTGATTTTAACATCATAGAAAACACAGATAAGAAATTTACCTATTCACGAAAATACTTTGACAATGAAGTAACTATAACATTGAATAAAGAAGATTGGACATATTCCATCAATTAGTTTAATAGAAGTATTGAATATTTACAAAAAAAATGAACTGCAAAGATTCAAAGATCATAAAGGGTATTAAAACATACTCTGGGTATTCTGTGTCTCTGTGGTAAAAATCAATAAAAAACACACCATGAAAAAGTACATATATATTTTACTAGCTGCAGGACTTGCAGCGTGCAATGCTGCCGAGAAAAAAGAAGAAAAAACAGCAACTGTGCTCCCATCTGAATGGATACAAAATGCAACCATTTACGAAGTGAATGTAAGGCAATATACACCGGAAGGAACGCTCACTGCTTTTGAGGCTAGGCTACCTAAGCTTAAAGAATTAGGGGTAGACGTATTATGGTTTATGCCCATACAACCCATAGGCAAGCTTAATAGAAAAGCGGTAGGTGACACCTTTGTTCAAGATTTACCTAATCCCGATTACGACAAATACTGGGGCAGCCCTTATTCCATTGCCGACTACAAAGCGGTAAATCCACGATATGGCTCCGTAGAGGACTTCAAGAGGATTATAGAAAAGTGTCATGAAATGGATATGAAGGTGATACTTGACTGGGTAGGCAATCATACTGCTTGGGATAATGCTTGGGTTACAGAGCACCCAGAGTGGTACACGCACGATAGCACAGGCAAAATAACTGACCCAATAGGTGAAGACGGTAAAAGCTGGGGATGGACTGATGTAGCAGACCTTAACTATGATAATCAAGATATGCGTGCTGAGATGATTAACAGTATGAAATTTTGGGTAGAAGAGTGTGACCTCGATGGTTTCAGATGTGATGTAGCTATGGAAGTTCCTACTGATTTTTGGAATGAAGCACGTACGACACTAGACCAAGTGAAGCCCATATTTATGCTTGCCGAAAGCGAAACACACCAACCCGATCAATTTGACTCTGCTTTTGATGCGTATTACGGATGGGAAATGCACCACGTTTTTAATAAATTATATTCGGGCGAAGTGAAGGCCGCTGAAATAAAACGCGTTATGACTGAAAAAGATAGCATCAATGGCTCAGACGTATTTCCTATGAATATGATCACCAACCACGATGAAAACAGTTGGAATGGTACGATTGACGAACGCCTCGCAGAAAGTTGGAAGGCAATGGCTGTGCTCTCTTATACCCTCAGAGGAATGCCACTTATATATAGCGGACAAGAAGCTGGACTTAAGCACCGCCTAAGTTTTTTTGCCAAAGATTCTATAGATTGGGATGCACCAGAAGCAGCGGAATATTTTGCATTCTATCAAATGCTGAACGCACTAAAGGAACGGGCAGAGCTCGCTACAAACAGTCCTATCAGTTTTCCTGCGGAGTATCAAAGCACCAATACCGTTACGATAGATAGAGGAGTAAACCAAAGTCTTAGAGTAGTAGTCAACTTTGGACCAGATAACCTACCTCATGAGGATTTAAAGCCAACGAATGGATATAGAATAATAAAGGCAGGTAATTATGATTACACAACCGGTGTGTTAGATAAGTACGGCTACCTTATCCTAGAGAAACCAATAGAGGCCAACTAGTACTAGTGTATTAGCAAAGAGTAGCATCGCTAAAATTTTTAAATGTTTCGTATTCATAAGAGCATAACTTAATTAGTAGCCTACGAAGTTATTTAGATGAACAGCAGCATCCGAAATTACGTTGTAATAAAAGTGTAATCTTGAACAAAACAGAAATATACCAAAACCTAATAAAACAAGCTAAAGCTCTTATTGACAAACAAGTAGATGATGTAGCCAATATGGCAAATCTTTGTACCCTTATGTATGAGCATATACCTCATCATTGGATTGGTTTTTATCGCGTACAAGAACAATATCTAGTGCTTGGCCCATATCGAGGCCCCGTAGCTTGCACAAGAATTGCGTATGGTAAGGGTGTTTGCGGTACCGCTTGGCAAGAGCGTAGCACCCAGATAGTTGCAGATGTACATCAGTTTGACGGACATATTGCTTGCAGCTCAGCTTCTAATTCCGAAATTGTGATACCCTGTATCAGAAACGGAGAAGTATTTGCAGTGTTAGACATAGATAGCGATGCGTTTGACACCTTTGACGAAACGGATGCTAGGTATCTAGAGGAACTGGTTTCATACTTATGAGCTTCTCACAGCAATATACCAAATGGTTTAAGAGGTTATTGCCTTCTCCTTTTAGTATCGCTATACTTCTTACCATTTTTGTATTCGTAGTATCGTGGTATCACTCACCTAAGTCAGGATTCGAACTTTTAATCGACTGGCAGAAAGGCCTATGGTCGAGCAATCTGCTTGCATTTGCATTCCAGATGATGCTTATGCTCGTACTTGGACACACCTTGGCATTAAGCAATACGGTAGACCGTCTGATAATCAAGATTATTTCACCGCTCAAATCTACCGCTCAAGCGGCAGCTGTAGTAACGTTTACCACCATTATTGTGGCATTTTTCAATTGGGGATTAGGACTCATTTTCGGGGCAATACTCGCTCGTAAAGTCGGTGAGTCTTTTACCGATAAACAATTACCGCTTAACTACCCATTGGTAGGTGCTGCTGGCTATGTAGGTTTGATGGTGTGGCACGGAGGTATCTCGGGGTCGGCACTCAGTAAAGTAGCAGAGCAAGGCCACTTGAAGGCCTTAGGCGGAGATGCTAGTCTTCCTCAAGCCATATATTATGGAGAAACAGTATTTAGTTCCATGAACATTACGGCCTTTGCTTTATTAATCATATTGATTCCCGTCGTTTTTTATATCATAGGTAAGAAAGGTTCAGAATATGTACCTAAATTGAGCATATATAAAACTTCGGAAAATAATGGAATGCAAACGGAAGGTGCAGAACGAGTAGACGAATCCAAGCTATTGAGCAACAGCATTGGCATTCTATTGGTGCTACTAGCAGGTTACGTTGCAGTAACTTATGACGGTGCATTCTTAGGTTTCATCACGCCCAATTATATCAATTTCAGTCTCTTAGCCCTTTCCCTATTACTACATCGTAATTTTAAGGCATTTTTAACCGCCGTGGACGACGCCATAAAGGGAGCTTCTGGCATTTTGATACAGTTCCCGCTATACTTTGGTATACTTACACTTATGCAAAGTGGTGGTCTCATAGCGCTGCTTTCAGAATGGTTCATTTCCGTTGCTACGCCCCACACACTTCCTTTATTCACTTTTATCAGTGCCGGAATAGTAAATATTTTCGTACCTAGTGGTGGCGGGCAATGGGCCATACAAGGACCTATTATTATAGAAGCGGCTACCAAGCTCCACGTTCCGCTACCTAAAATGATAATGGCACTTGCTTATGGCGATCAACTTACTAATATGCTCCAACCTTTTTGGGCTTTGCCATTACTAAGTATCACTGGTTTAAAGGCTAAAGATATACTCCCATATACACTGGTCCTATTTCTGATAGGATTGATTGTGTTTGTGAGTGTTTTATTGATCTTTTGATATACAGATTCAACGAGTGTAAATTCAAGGTTAAGTTAGCTCTATGATGAGTGACCATTTTAGAATAGGCCGTATACGACAGGCAGAGAAACCTTATCTTCGCATTGTGCAATCTAAAACTACACTTGGCCTAGAGATGGCAACTGACCCACGCTGGGTCAACATAGCCGAAAAGAGCATTGAATTTATACTCACCGACCACGCTTGGTGCGAGCAGAAAGCAGCCACTCACGGCATTAGTATCATTAGTCGGTTCAGTAAATACGCCGACATAGTAGATGTGATTACTCCTATAGTAGCGGAGGAATGGGGACATTTTAGAAAAGTCCTCAAAGAACTCAAAAAACGTGGTTACGAACTTGGACCACAACGCAAAGATGAGTATGTGAATAAGCTAAATGCATTCGTAAAAAAAGGAGACCACATAGAAAAACAACTTGTAGAATACCTCTTAGCATTCGCCATGATAGAAGCACGCAGCTGTGAGCGATTCAGACTACTAAGCATTCATATAACAGATCCCGAACTTCAAAAATTTTATCACGAGTTTATGGTAAGTGAGGCCGGTCATTACAGAGCGTTTTTAGACCTCGCCAAAAAATACTCAACCGAAGAACACGTCAGTAGCCGATGGGCAGAGTGGGTTGCCTTTGAAGCTGAGATGGTCAAAACCTTGGAAATACGAGGAGATAGAATGCACTAAGGACCAAGGTTACGAGCATAAAAAAAGTCCCTCACAAAGGTGAGAGACTTTAGTATAATGTTTTAGCTTGTTTTTAAAATTTACTTTTTAACTTTCTTTACGATTGCTTCAAAAGCTTCTGGGTGATTCATTGCTAAGTCAGCAAGAACTTTTCTATTAAGCTCTATACCTTTTTTGTGCACAGCACCTATAAACTGAGAATAGCTCATTCCGTGTAATCTGGCTCCAGCATTTATTCTAGTAATCCATAATCTACGGAAGTTTCTTTTCTTATTTTTTCTATCTCTGTATGAATATTGCCACGCTTTTTCTACTGCGTTTTTGGCTACTGTCCATACATTTTTTCTTCTACCAAAGAATCCTTTGGCGTGTTTCATCATTTTTTTGCGTCGTCTCCTAGAGGCAACTGCGTTTACTGATCTTGGCATTTTGTTTTTTCTTTTTTTAAACTAGGCGTTCCGATGAGTCGGAATCTTTTTAGGCCCGAATAATGGTTAAACTTTTCGCTGCTGCGAATTACTTTCCGATTCTTAACAAGAATTTGATGTTGCTCTCATCCGCTGGATGAACCAAACCACTGTGTCTAAGAGCAAGTTTTCTTTTCTTAGACTTCTTTGTCAAGATGTGACGCTTGTAAGCGTGCTTTCTTTTGATTTTACCGGTTCCAGTGATTCTGAATCTCTTCTTGGCACTAGAGTTGGTTTTCATTTTTGGCATCTCTGTTCTTTCTTTTAAATTTATTTTGGTGCTAAAACTATTATCATTTTCTTGCCTTCCATCTTAGGCAATTGCTCAAGCTTAGCTACTTCTTGCAGTTTTTCTGCAAACTGAAGTAACAATAACTCTCCTCGTTCTTTAAATACGATGGTACGTCCTCTGAAGAAAACATAGGCTCTTACCTTATGTCCTTCTTCCAAGAATTTTTCTGCGTGTTTCAACTTGAAGTTAACATCGTGTTCGTCCGTATTGGGACCAAAACGAATTTCCTTGATATCCGTCTTAGATTGAGTCGCTTTAAGTTCTTTGGCCTTTTTCTTTTGGTCATACAAAAACTTACGGTAATCTATCACTTTACACACGGGCGGGTTAGCTTTGGGCGAAACTTCTACTAGGTCTAACTCTTGCTCCACTGCCATTTTCAAAGCTTCCTTTAAATCTGTAATTCCTTGCTCTACATTGTCGCCAACGAGACGTACAGGATCAGCAATGATATTCTCATTGATTCTGTGGGGATCTTTTACTCTACCCCTAAACGGTCTTCTTTTTCTCTTCAAGTATGTCTTATTCTTTTGTTAATAGTGAGTTGAAGTAATCTACAAACTCATCTAATTTAAATTTGCCGACGTCGCCATCGCCTTGAATCCTAACCGAAACCTCCTCGTTTTCAGACTCTTCCTCTCCTACGATTATCATCACAGGAATTTTAGAAGCCCAAGCATCGCGGATTTTACGGCCAATTTTCTCGGCTCGCTCGTCTACAAGGCCGCGAATATCGTGTTTATTAAGGAATTTTAAAACTTTATCTGAGTAATCGTGGTACTTTTCACTGATAGGCAAAATGGCCACCTGCTCCGGACTAAGCCACAATGGGAAATTTCCCGCGGTATGCTCTATCAATATACCAATGAATCGCTCCATACTCCCAAATGGTGCACGGTGTATCATTACCGGTCTATGTTTCTCATTATCAGAGCCTATGTATTCCAACTCAAAACGCTCAGGCAAGGTGTAATCTACCTGAATAGTTCCTAGCTGCCAGCTACGTCCTAGAGCATCTTTCACCATAAAGTCTAGCTTAGGACCATAAAATGCTGCTTCACCATAAGCGGTTACGGTTTCCATTTCGCGTTCGGCTGTAGCTTCTATGATGGCTTTCTCTGCTTTTTCCCATACATCATCTGTACCGATATACTTCTCCTTATTATCCGGGTCACGAAGTGATATCTGAGCGGTAAAGTCTTTGAAACCAAGCTTACCAAACACCTCCATAACCAAGTCTACTACATCTACGAACTCTCCTTTCAACTGATCTGGAGTACAGAAAATATGGGCATCATCCTGCGTAAACCCACGCACTCGCGTCAGTCCATTGAGCTCCCCGCTTTGCTCATAACGATATACCGTTCCAAACTCTGCTACACGATATGGTAGCTCCTTGTAACTCTTTGGCTTGAACTTATATATCTCACAATGATGTGGGCAGTTCATGGGTTTGAGCAGAAACTCTTCGTCCATTTTAGGAGTTTTGATTGGCTGAAAAGAATCCTCACCATACTTCTCATAATGACCAGACGTCACGTACAACTCTTTGTTCCCGATATGCGGCGTAACTACCTGATGATAACCACGTTCTACCTGAGCCTTACGCATAAAATTCTCCAATCTTTCGCGGATAGCAGTGCCCTTAGGCAGCCATAGAGGTAGCCCTGCTCCTACTTTTTCACTAAAGGTAAAAAGCTCCAGCTCCTTACCAAGCTTTCGGTGGTCTCTTCGCTTCGCCTCTTCTAGCAGCTCGAGGTGTTCCGTAAGCATTTTTGCCTTGGGAAACGAAACCCCGTAGATACGTGTTAACGATTTATTACTCTCATCGCCTCGCCAGTATGCTGCTGCTACATTGAGTAGTTTTACCGCTTTGATGTCCTTGGTACTTTGTATGTGTGGCCCACGGCATAAGTCTGTAAAATTACCTTGGGTATAAAAAGTGATGGAACCATCTTCTAAACCATCAATCAAATCTAATTTATACTCATCGTCTTTTTCCGTAAAGTATTTTACGGCGTCTGCTTTACTGATTTCTTTTCGGTCAAATGAATTTCCTTGGCTCGCCAGTTCTTTCATTTTCTTCTCTACTTTTTCAAAATCATTAGAGGAGAAGCTATGGTCACCAAAATCTACATCGTAGTAAAAACCATTATCTATAGCAGGACCTATTCCTAACTTGACTCCAGGATATAGAGCTTCTAATGCTTCAGCCAAAAGATGCGAACTACTGTGCCAGAAGGTTTTTTTGCCTTCCAAATCATCAAATTTGAGCAGTGCTACATTCGAATCTTCGTTGATAGGTCGGGTTAAGTCCCATACTTCATCATTTACTTTGGCACTTATCACCACACGAGCCAATCCTTCGCTGATGCTTTTGGCTACGTCCAATGCCGAGATACCTTGAGGCAATTCTCTTACGGAACCATCTGGTAATGTTATCTTTATATTCAATTTACAACTAATAATAAGGTTAGTATCTACTTTAATTTGCCGAGACGAGCTAGCCCATCTTTTGCGGCCTCAAAATTAGGGTCTATTTGCAAACATTTTCGATAATTTTCAGTTGCTTTTATTTCATTGCCTTGCAGCTCCATGCACTGACCAATTCTATTGTAAGATTTTGCCACTTCAGGTATCAACCTTACGCATACTTCAAAATGCTGAATAGCCTTTTTGTAATCGCCATTAGTAGCAAGAATATTTCCGGCGTTGTAATACGCATTAAAACTCGCAGGGTTGGCATCTATCGTCTTCTGATAGTCCTTCATAGCTTTTTCATTATCCCCCATTTTTTGATAAAGCAATCCCCGAGCGTAGTACGCCTCGGAACTGGTAGGGTCTGTGTTAATAGCTTTCTCGTAGTTTTCTAGTGCTTGGGCCTTATCACCTTTAGCTTCATAGAGCAACCCTAGTTGCATACTGCTGTTATAATCTGCACCTAGCAACTCCACTGTTTTATCAAAATACTCTAAAGCTGCGGCTGTATCACCGTCTTCTTTATAGAGCATCCCGCTAAAGAAATGTCCTTGGGCGTGTTGAGGACTAAGATTCAGTAGCTTACCGAAACGCAATTTACTTTTATCAAACTGACGTACGAAGTATAGAAACTGTGCCGTTTTGAATACTGCCACCACATCGTTGGGATTTACTTTCTCAGCTTGCTCATATTGTTCCAGGGCTTTTGTAGTCTGATTATCAGCAAAATAAGTGTCGCCCAACTCGTAGTAATAGTTACACTTATCACCGTCTAAAGCGATTGCTGCCTGATAATCGCGAATAGCCAAATCATACCGCTTCTCCTTATTGAGCACGGCAGCCCGTTGTACAAAATACTCTGGATTATTGGGGTTTTGATCAATTTTCTTGCTCCACTCTCGTGCCTCTAAACTGATAGTGGTATCCTGTGACAGACTAGCTTGCTCACTTCCTATCCACTGACAGCCCGTGGCAAAAATGCCGTACAAAGCAACACAGACAATTGTTATTAAAATACTATTTCTCAAGGTAGTGCGAAGATATAAAAATGTGTGATGGTTTGACATACGGACTTGAGCAACCACCCTTGGCAATTCACCACAGCATAGAACAAATGATTTTTAACTAAAGCAATACATTATTGATGTAAGCTCTCTATTTTTGAACCCGTATGCCACATTATCATAAGCTAGGAACTATACCGCCAAAGAGACACACCCAGTTCAGACGACCAGATGGTGAATTATACAAAGAAGAACTTTTTAGTACAGAGGGATTTAGCAACAGCTATAGCTTATTGTACCATCATCATCCACCTACGGCCATTCTGAAGGTAGACAAACCCATAAACCTTAAGCCCGAACTGGCAGGTGATATGGAGATGCTACATCGTAGTTTCCAAAATTTCAATGTAGCGGAACAAGACGATTACTTAGAAAGTCGTGTTATACTGCTCACCAACAGCGATTTGCAGATATGCATGTCGCGGCCACGTAAGAGCATGACAGACTACTTTTACAAAAATGGCGATAGCGACGAGGTCATATTTGTACACGAAGGCAGTGGCACTTGCCGTACCAATTACGGTGAGTTAACGTTTAAATTTGGTGATTACTTGATCATCCCTCGCGGGGTGATTTATCAGATGGAATTTGATTCGGAAGACAATAAACTGATGATAGTAGAGAGCCACAGTCCTATCTTATATCCGCGTAATTATGTGAGTAAAAGTGGCCAACTATTGGAGCACTCCCCCTATTGTGAGCGAGATATAAAACAGCCCGAAAATCTACAAACGATTGTAGAAGAAGGCGAGTTTCTGATTAAAACCAAAAAAGAAGACAAGCTATATCCTTATACGTACAAGTATCACCCATTTTGCCTCATTGGCTGGGACGGCACACATTATCCATTCATCTTCAGCATACACGATTTTGAACCCATAACGGGGCGTATCCATATGCCACCACCAATACACCAAACCTTTGAAGGACATAATTTTGTGATATGCAGTTTTGTTCCTCGTCTGTTTGATTATCACCCACTTAGCATCCCTGCACCTTACTGGCATAGCAATATAGATAGCGATGAAGTGATGTACTATGTAGATGGACAATTTATGAGTAAAGGACACGTAGAAAAAGGGCAGATGAGCCTTCACCCCGGAGGCATACCACATGGCCCTACTCCTGGAGCACAAGAGAAGAGTATTGGCAAAAAAGAGACAGGCGAGCTCGCTGTAATGATAGACACTTTCAAACCACTGAAGGTAACCAAGGCCGCTCTTGATTTAGAAATAAAAGATTATCATTTGCATTGGTTGTAGTTGCTCCAATTATCATTAGTAAACCATACTTATGTTAGAAATTTTAAAAAACCCTTGGCCCTGGTATATCTCAGGCCCACTTATTAGTCTTACCATGTTAATATTAATGGTGTTAGGCGGACACTTTGGTATAAGTTCTACGTTGCGTTCCATCTGCAGTATCTTGGGTGCTGGCAGAGTGGCTGAGTTTTTTAGGTTCGATTGGAAAGCTCAAGGTTGGAACCTCGTATTCGTATTGGGTGCCATTTCCGGCGGTTTTCTTGCCTCTCATTTTCTTACGGCAAATACAGCTTTTACTATTCACAGAGATACCATAGAGGCACTAAAAGCTTTGGGCATCTCTTTCCAAAACGAGTACTTACCGACAGACATATTTAACTGGGCAAGCTTAGCATCACCCAAGGGGATATTAATCATGGTCTTAGGTGGATTTATGGTTGGGTTTGGCACTCGCTGGGCAGGAGGATGTACTTCAGGCCACGCTATAAGTGGTTTGTCTAACCTTCAGATACCATCTTTGATTGCAGTCGTTGGATTTTTCATTGGAGGATTGATAATGACCCACTTTATTTTTCCATTTATCTTCAGCTCGTAGTAACTTATGAAAAAACTTTTTCCATTCTTTTTAACCGGCGTCTTTTTTGGTATTGTGATGTACAAATCCGAGGCTATATCTTGGTTTCGAATTCAGGAGATGTTCCGATTTGATTCGTTTCACATGTATGGCATCATAGGCTCAGCTTTAGGATGCGGTCTACTCATAATGCAAGCAGCCAAAAGAGGTATTATTAAAGATATAAACAGCGAGAATATAATAGCAAAGAATAAAGATAAAGGCGTATACCGCTACTTGTTTGGCGGCACCATATTTGGTATGGGTTGGGCACTGACTGGAGCTTGTCCTGGACCCTTGTACATACTACTAGGTAGTGGATACAGTGTATTTATCGTGGTAATACTGTCTGCTATGTTAGGGGTGCTTTCTTACGGCCTTTTGAAGGATAAGCTCCCTCATTGAGTTATGCTCCTATGTAGCAGTATTCAAGTCATATAAAATCAAATTTACTAGGTAAATCGTAATAGATTGGCTTTCGCATTTTGCTAAGGAACCACTTTGCGTATGCGAGGTGGTTTTTTTGTGGGTTATATCGAAGCTTAGGATTTAATTTAGCTAGCGAAGGATAAAAAATGTCTAACAAGACCTTAATCCACCCCCAAGTACTTATGCGTCTGCAGACTCACAAACCAATTGGGATGTTGGAGCACATATTCAAAAATGATTTTCTCGGTCACTTCACGCTTGTCCCACTCGGGTTGCAGGTACAGTTTGCAGGTGTCTGGTACCATTTTTTGGTGTTCTTCAGCCCATGCAATATCACTTTTATTAAAAACGACCACCTTAAGCTCGTCCGCTTGTATAGCAGCTGACGCTATCGGTGCTTTAAATTTCTTTGGCGAGAAGGTCACCCAATCAAAATTACCGACTAGCTCATACGCTCCACTCGTTTCTATGTGTACTCTGAATCCTTCTTTTTTGAATGCCTCTGTAATTAGCGTAAGGTCATACATAGCTGGTTCGCCACCCGTGAGTATCAATATTCTACTCGGATGTTTTAGGGCTTCAGTAAGCAAAAAGTCGATTGATTTTTTAGGATGTTTATCGGCATCCCAACTATCTTTCACATCACACCACACACAACCCACATCACACCCACCTAAGCGAGTGAAAAAAGCCGGTTGCCCAGCATATACTCCTTCTCCTTGTATGGAGTAGAAGTATTCCATCACTGGAAATTCCGTCATAGATTTAGTTTCTTTTTGTAACTCTTGAGTGTATTGTGAAGTAAGCCATAACGAGTCATAGGCCCTACTCCTCCGGGCACTGGAGTAATAGCACCACACTTTTCTTTTACAGTCTCATATTCCACATCACCTTTTAGCAGGTAACCTCGTTTATTATCCGCATCTACGCGAGTTATTCCTACATCTATAATAGTAGCTCCTTCTTTTACCATATCAGGTTTTAAGAATTCCGGTATTCCTACTGCCACTATCACGATATCAGCATTACGGGTATATGTCCCTACATCTGGCGTATGTCTGTGGCATACTGTTACGGTGGCATCTCTACCACTTTGACTCATCAGTATACTCATAGGGCGACCAACTATATTGCTTCGTCCTATTACTACACAGTGTTTACCTTTGGTTTCCACACCGTATTCTTCTAGCATCATGATAACCCCAAAAGGTGTTGCACTTATGTACGTATCCTCATTGATGGAAAGCTTACCAACGTTTAATGTATGAAACCCATCCACATCTATGTCTGGGTCGATAGATTCGATGATTTTGGTAGCGTTAATATGTTTAGGAACTGGGAGTTGTACAATTAGTCCGTCTATTTGCTCATTTTTATTGATGGTGTTTATCAAGTCTAGAAGTGATTCTTCTGAGGTATCAGCACTTCGTTTGTACACACTAGACTCAAAACCTACATACTCACAATCTTTCTCTTTACTATTGACATAAGTCTGACTAGCACCGTCTTCCCCTACCAAAATAGCTGCCAAATGAGGTGCTCTATGCCCTGCTGCTCGCAGTTGAGTTACTTCATCTTTCACCTTACCTCTTAGTTGCCGTGCAAGTGCCTTCCCATCAAGTATTGTTGTCATGAGCCGTCAAAAATAGGACATAATATCCCCACAGAGAAGCGATGCAAATAACTTTCGGTGTATTTTTGCGATTATCAGCATATGCGAATATTTACAATTGTACTACTCTTAGCCTTTGTCACTTTCGGATGCAAAAAAAATGAGGTAGCCCCAAATAATAGTACCTCATATGATTACTACCCCATTGATGTAGGTCACAACTGGATTTACCTAGTAGACAGCATCGTATTACATGGTAACGAAACACAGAAGCCTGACACTTTCTCCTACCATGTAAAAATTACAATTGACACAACTTTCCTAGGAGCAGATGGAATTACAAACTATAAAGTCACTAAAAGTATTCAACGGTCTAATCAAAGTGAGTTCATATTTGGCTCTAACTTTTCCGTACAAAAGAACAGTGCTGGAGTTACTCATAATATACAAGACAGGCGTTTACCCATCCTTACATTCCCAATAATTGAGAAAATAGAATGGAACGGAAACTTATATACTGAGAAGGATGAGTGGAACATATATAGTAGAAGCACACAAAAATTGGAGTGTTACTATACAAACTCACACGAAGAATTTACACATAATAGTACAACATATGATAGCACATGTACCGTAGTGAGATTCAAAGAGAGTAACATCGTAAATGAGAGACAATCATTAGAAGTATATGCCAACCATATTGGCCTTGTTTATAAGCGTTTCGAAAACCAAGAAAACAGACACACTGACGACCCAAAGGGTTGCATTTACACTTACAGCTTACTATCCTTTGAAAAATAAGCTCGCCATATTATTTATTTTCCTCTCACTTGTGAGTTGCACGCGGGTAAAAGATGCCCCTGCCGAACAAGCTTCTTATCTTCCACTTAGTATTGGTCAATATTCTGTTTTCCAAGTGCGAGAACTCGTCCACAATGATTTTCTGGAACGTACTGACACCTTAGATTATCTTCTCCGCGAAACGGTAATAGACACCCTGCGTGATAACGCTAACAATTTACTACATAAAATAAACAGAGAACAAAGCTCAGATTCTGGCTTCTCGTGGGATGCTCTCAGCGTTGCGTATGATTACATTAACACTGATTTAGCAGCCCGTTTAGTAGATGATAAACGATATATTTTGCATAGCTTTCCATTGACGGAACGTAAAACGTGGGATGTGAATGAACTCAATATTTTGGAGACTAAAACTGCCCACTACTGCGACATAGATCAATCGCACACTCTTGCATCTGAAAATTATGCCCAATCGCTAAGAGTGGACCTAGGCAATGACGTTGACCCATTTTTTCAAAAGATAGAGGAAGAGTATTATGCCCGAGGCGTAGGACTCATAGAACGAACCATCATTAATGTTGAAACACAACCTAACAAATACAAAAAAGGCAATGAACTCATACAAACTCTGCTTAGTACTAATCGCTAGTCTAGCATCGAGCACCTCGTTATTCGCTCAATCACGGACCTACATCATTAAATTTGGAGACAAGCCCCCTACCCCCTCAGCCGAAAGCACGTTGAGTAAAAAGAGCTTAGAACGCCGAGCAAAATTTAAGATCGCCCTCAACACAGAAGATCTACCCGTAAACAAGGACTACGTAGCAGCCATTTCGGGGATAGGTGGCATAAGTATGCGCTACAGCCTCAAATGGCAAAATGCCGTGGTAGTAAATGCGACAAGTCATGCTATAGATTCCGCCAAAACATTATCATTCGTAAAGTCGACAGCTTACGTAGGACGATCTAAACCAAACTATGCACCCGAAAAGGCACAATTTGTATCCCCAGTTGTCAAATTAAAGGAGAGTACTATGAACACAGCACAGCTAACTGCGGTAGACTATGGTGCCTCATACTTTCAAAATCAACAGATAGAAATAGATCATTTACACCAAGCGGGTTTTGATGGGGCGGGTGTTACAGTGGCGGTATTAGACGCTGGTTTTAATTCCATTCATAAAATTCCATCATTTCAGAAACATCAGGCCAATGGACTGCTAACCTTTGGATATGACATAGCCGGATTAGATAATGAACTTAACATACAAGATAATCACGGTACAGCAGTAAGCTCGTGTATTGGCGGATATGATTTGGGCAACTATATAGGCAGTGCTCCTAAGGCACATCTTGTGCTTTTCCGAACAGAATTTGCCGATACGGAGTATCCCATAGAAGAATTAAATTGGTGTAAAGCAGCTGAATTAGCCGATAGCATTGGCGTCGATATGCTCACCTCATCACTGGGTTACAATCAGTATGATGACAAAGCACTGAGTTACACCCATACCGACTTAGATGGCAAAACATCATACATAAGCCAGGCGGCTCGTACTGCAACTCAAAAAGGAATCATTGTGCTAAACAGTGCAGGAAATTCGGGAAATAATAAGTGGCGTAAAATAGGTACCCCAGCCGATGCTAGCGAAGTCCTTTCGGTAGGTGCAGTAAACAAAGTAGGCAGACCGGGCAGATTCACTAGCCAAGGATATAATGCTTTAGGACAAGTAAAGCCCGACATTTCGGCCTTGGGTGTACTGGCTACAGTAGCAAGTCCAAGCGGTGCTTACTACCAAGGCAATGGCACGAGTTATAGCACCCCTATAGCCGCAGGAGGAGTAGCGTGTTTGATACAGGCTTTCCCAAACATACACCCAGATACCATCAAAAATGCGATACGACTTACGGCCACTAAAAGCATAATGCCAGATTCATTTGTTGGATATGGTATAGTACAATACTACACGGCTTATCGCTACTTATCCCAAAGAAGCCAGTCAGATGCAAAAGCAGAAATACTAAGCCAATCAGACACTTTTATAAATATATATACGGCTAATGCTAAAGAATTATCTTATGACTTATATCGACATAAGAAGTTACTCTGGATATTCCCATCTAAGAAAAAAGTAATCAGCAGCACAATAACGTGCTGCAATCGTTTTCTGCGTATAAACTTACGTGATAGCAGAATTAAATGCAATGAAAAGTTCAGCCTAAAGGTAACTTTAAATTCTTCTGGCGGTACCCAAACACTCAGCTCAACTGGCAAAGTAGGCTGCACTGCTGAATAGCCCAATCAGAAAACGCTTATTCGTTCATTTCCTATTCGTTTACCACGGATTTTGAAATGACTCCCCCATCGGTAACAATGCCCAAGAAATAGTTCCCCTTAGCAAGTCCTCTGAGCGGTACAGCCATTATCATTTTATTTATACCTGTTGCCTTCCAAACCTCTACTCCCATGGAGTTAGTTAATGAAACATTTTGTATGGGCTCTTGTGAATCAATTTCAATAAAATCAGATGACGGATTGGGATAGACCGAAACGGTCGCATTTAAAACATTATCTGCACTCAATCCCTGAACAAAGTTAAAGGTAGTAATAATCGTATCGTTTTTCAGGATTTGATCGTCTAGGTTATCTACATTAAACTCTGCCGTAGCTTGAGACACATTAGGGTAACTCAGCGAACTATCAAACTCCACTAATGCACGATCACCCGCAGCCAAATCAATGGTTTTTCTATCACGATATATGGTAATCAAACCTACTTTTACATCACAAAGAACCTCTACGCCCACTAAGTCACTTAGTCCTTCATTTTTGAAATAAGCCATTGGCTTATAGATTGACTTTTTATAAATATTCTCTCCATTGAGTGGTGCGAGTACTTCATCTACGGCTAAGTCTCTCCTTACAGCTATGACGAAGGTGGTAGACAACACATTATTAGCAGCATTATCATCTGTCGTAACCAGTCTGCTCGTGAATGTATAATTCCCGCCCACATTCCAAGACCAGACGGTTGTAGCCGAAACATCGAGCAACTCATTCGGATTAATCTGATTTACAAAGATGGTATCTCTGTGTATTTCAGCTCCTACCGCATTGGTCATTATTACTCCTATTCGTATATCAAACAAGGTATCGAGTCCCAGATTTTGGATGCGGAGACTGGGCACTGTTTCTTCTGATAACTCTAGTGTATCTATAGGCGAGTTATGCTGCAGTACGGATAAATCCCTCTGGTAGCGAGTTATGTAAGTACTTCTTAAAGTATCCGTCTGAGAACGTTCAGTCTCATCTGCCCAATCATTGGTTACAGTGACATAATAATCTCCCAAGGTTATAAAATCCAAGGTGTTGTACAAAAAGGTATCTCTTTCACCACTGGACAGATTCACATTTATCACGTCGGTGTAAACCGCAGTTGCCGTATTATCTTCTATGCGAATAGTAACTGGAGCACCAACAGCATCATTGAGCCCAGAATTCTGAATTACTACCTCACAGGGTGTTGACGGCGTGCCGATTGGTATTATTCCTTTAGGATGAAGTATTTCTATCAATTTCAAATCATTATCTGCCGAAACACGGAAGGTTGTTATCATCGTGTCATTGCTTCTCAACTGGTCATCAGCGATATAAACAATAGCTCTGAAGGTATAATCTCCAAACGAATCTAGTAAAAACGGGTCGAACAAGACCTGCTTAATGCTAAAAAACGGAATAGCCTTATGCAGCGAGTCGTAATATATCCTACGACCGTCTTCTGTAAAAATCGCAACTTCTAGTACGACTGAATCTTGATCATTTCTCCCATCGTTTAGAAGATTCACAAAAGGTGTTATGGTTGTATTCTTAGCATAATTAGCCCCTTCGCTAGGCTCAGATATACTGGTTATCAGTACATCATCTCTTTTCACACCTACTATAGGATAAGCAAAGGCGGTATCATTGATAGGGAAACTATCTATTGCCAACTGCGTATAAGCTCTCATAGTATACTCCCCATTGAGTGGGAGGTAAAGCGTATCAAAAGCGACGATTTGCGTAGTGAGAGCTCCGAGGTTGTAATTTTTAGTCTGTGAATGCACGATTTGATTGCCACTGTTTAATAAGTCTACCGTAACAGGTAAATCTACGTGAGACCTCACACCATAATTGGCCAATCTTATTGCCGGTTGAATAGGGTCTCTGTTAATATCAAAAGATTCACCATTCTGTGGTGAAAAAATCTGATCTACAGCTACATCGTAGTCCTTTATAAAATAGAATTCTATCTCTGATTGGTTGTTATCTAAAACACTATCTAGTCCGAGTAACGTGGTAACTCTAAATCGATAATTGCCCAATCTGAACCTCGATATTTTACCAAAATCAACCACAGCAGTATCTCCCGCTAGTATGTTTACCAACTGCTCTTTCGTTGTTTCTAATGTATTAAACTGATTATAAAGCTGGCCTCGCACTAAGAAATTGCCCTGATTCTGATACCCATAGTTAATCACACGAGCAATTAAGCTCACCGAATCGCTAGGACTGTATTGTATACTATCTCCTTGTTGTGGTGATATGAAATCAAGCACGGCAACATCATTGGCTACCTGTAAGCGTGGACGTATATTAAAATTGAAGTTGAAACCTGGGTCAAAATTTACCCAAGAGGTATCTCCTGCCGGTGCAGCAAAATAGAAGGTATGCGGTCTAACTGGGGATTCTTCTTGGAAGGTAAATGAAACATTGTCGCCACTCGTTTGCCTTATCCCAACAAAATAGCCACCACTCACAGCAATACGTGGAAGTACTGGCATAATAAAAGTCCCATTGATAGCCATACTAGTATCTGAAACAAATAGCTCCGTTCCCGGTAGTCCATTCACTCCATCATCGTCCCATACCACCAGCTGAAATGGTTCTCCTGCTTGGTTAAAATCTACCTTAATCTGATTGATGTAAGATGTACCTCCCACATAAAACTTAGCTACAAAATCACCCGTACTACCATTGAAACCAATGCCCCCGCTGGAGCCTGCAAAGGGATCATTATGTGAGTAGCGATTATAATTCACTGTGCGGTCTTTGGTCAAGCTATCATTATCTGCGTTAGCATCCGAAGCTACCTTTACGACAAGGGTTTCTGTGCCTAAATTAACCGGTTCGTAGTTCGGAAAAATCACCATTTGACTCGCGTAAGGGGCTAATGCTGTTACTATCAGACTGTCTCGATAAGAATTTGCTCCTCTGGCTGATAGGTATACTTTGGTATTAAGTAAAGAATCTTTACCGACGTTACTTATTACTGCTTTGATAGAGTCTGCTCTATTCATCAAAGTGGGCACAGTACCTAGAGCATACATTCTGTTCACCTCTAAGTCATTATTATGTTTTGGGTGATAAAGTTTTAGTGTTGGTTTAAAAATAGACGTACGGTTAGTCATGCTATCTATACCATTATTACTAATGTCGTATATAAACTTGCTTTCATTATTGGATACGAAACCCGGAACAGAAAACCCAGTTTCTACATACCATTGCATAATGGCTGCCTGATTAGTACTTTGCACGTAGGATACAAATACTTGCAAATTCACCTTACCTCCTGTAGTATCCCAATGGTAGGGTTCGTTGAAAAGAAAGAGCACTTCGCCGGGGGTATTACCAATGAGACCTTTGGGGTTGTCATTATACACCTCTACCAATCCTTGTCGGCTTGCACTATCCCAGTTGAGAGCCGCGGTATCAAAACTTGCGTTTGCAGAAGCCCCAATTAAAATTCGCATATTGCAATTACCCCGTAAGGAGTCAAATGAGTCAAAAAAGAATGAGAGTGCACTGATAGAATCATTATGCTCCAGATTGGTAAGCGTAGCCGCTGGATACGTAAAAGCAAATTTGGAGTAAGAACTGGGAACAGTGTCCGTTCTCAGAGGACCAAAATTAGCACTACCTACTAGTCCATTTCCTATCTGTGTGTACTGACCAAACAGAAAAACATTGGACAACATCAAGAGACTAAACAGTACTTTTTTCACCATACGTGACCAAAAATACTAAAATATTATGGGCAATGGTCGTGATGCAGAATATTGACGTAATTTTCCAGCGTTTTATGACAAGAATATCCCTTTTGCTTGGCAGCCTACTCGCACTCTCATGGGTAAGTTGCGGCCCAAGGAAAGAAAACAGCCCTATGCACAGCCATACCAACGAACTAATAACAGAAACAAGCCCCTACTTATTACAACATGCACACAATCCTGTAGATTGGCACGCATGGAATGTAGAAAACCTGAATGAGGCAAAAAAACTCAGCAAACCACTCTTAATCAGCATAGGATACAGCAGCTGCCACTGGTGCCACGTGATGGAGCACGAGAGTTTTGTGAACGAAAAAATAGCTGAGTACATGAACGAGCATTTTTATTGCATAAAGGTAGACCGAGAAGAACGACCCGATGTAGATGCTATTTATATGACTGCAGCTAATATAATTACAGGTAGCGGAGGATGGCCACTTAATTGTTTCGCACTTCCCTCTGGCAAGCCTTTTCACGCAGGAACCTATTATCCGCCAGCTGGATGGCTCAAGTTACTCCAAACGGTGAGTGACCAATATTCCAACAATAGAGAAAAGTTAGAAACGTATGCCAATAAGCTAACGCAAGGTATTAGGCTACAAGAAACTGCCATTAGTGACAACCCAAGCGAGTCATTAGACAAAACCATTCCTATAAAAGCAGTGGAAGGCTGGAAGAATAATTGGGATACGGAAGAAGGCGGAATGACTAAAGCTCCAAAGTTTCCGATGCCTTCTAACTACGAATTTCTACTGAACTATAATAAACACATAAACGACCCGTACACCGAAGCATTCCTAAAAACAACGTTAAATAAAATGGCCTACGGTGGTATTTTTGACCAAATAGGTGGCGGGTTTAGTCGGTATAGTGTAGATGAACTTTGGAAAGCTCCTCATTTCGAAAAAATGCTGTATGACAATGCTCAGCTACTAAATCTATACGCCAAGGCGTATCAACGGTACGAAAATGACGAGTATATCACTGTAATCAATAAAACGATTGACTGGCTCCAACGAGATATGCTAAACGAGAGCGGCCTCTTTTATGCTGCTCTAGACGCCGATAGCGAAGGCGAAGAGGGGAAATACTACGTTTGGAAATCAGAGGAGCTAAAAACAATATTGGGAAATGATTATCCCCTAGCAGCAGTGTATTATGAGGTGGATGGTAAAGGACTATGGGAACACGGAAACAACATCCTCCTACGAGAACATAGTGATGAATACATCGCCCAAAAGTTTGGTATTACAAACGATGAACTACGTAACAAAATAGAGAAAATTAATGCCAAACTATTAGAGCAAAGAGCAAAAAGAGTAGCTCCCGGACTGGACGATAAATGCCTCACAGCGTGGAACGCCATGCTCGTAAGTGGGCTATTAGAATCCTATAAAATAACTCAAAACGAGAACCATAAGAAACTAGCAATCAATTGTTTAAACACCTTAATAAATAAGCAACTAAAACCAAACGGGATGTGGCACACTTACAAAGAAGGCACATCCACCATAGAGGGAATGTTAGATAGCTATGCGTTTATGATTCAGGCGTGCTTAGATGGTTTTTACATTTCAGGAGATGGGCAGTATTACACCACTGCCGAGTTACTATTATCACAAGCCATCGAGAAATTTTATGATGCGGACAAAGGCCTCTTTTACTTTAACCAAGAAAACGAACTCATCATACGCACGAGTGAAGTGTATGACAACGTAATACCTGCTACCAACTCCGTGATGGTAAATAACCTTGCCCAACTTGGACTACTCCAAGGCAATAACACTTACCTACAGATGGCCGAGGAAATGATAGGCAAAGTACAAGCTAACATCGCCCAATATCCGAGTGGTCACAGCAACTGGGCAACGGCACATCTCGTTTTTTCTCAACCATTTTATGAAATAATAGTAGTAGGTGAAGATGCCGAAACACTAGCTAACAGCTTGCAAGGCAAAGATCTAACCAACTGTATCATAGCTTATTCCCAAAAATATTCGTCACTCCCTATGTTTGCAAACCGATATAAAAATGGAGAAACAAATATTTATGTTTGCCAACGAGGCGCCTGTAAGCTCCCCATAAAAACAGTAAATGAAACCCTACAATTAGTAGACCAATGAGTAAGGAATATTTTGAAATAAACAAAGAATTATGGAATGCTAAAACGAGCATTCACATAACGAGTGATTTTTATGAAATGGAAGACTTTATGGCGGGTAAAAACACGCTAAAACCCATTGAGATGGAATTACTAGGCGATGTGAGAGGCAAAAAGATATTGCACCTCCAATGCCACTTTGGTCAAGACACGCTTAGCCTAGCTCGTATGGGTGCTCAAGTTACCGGGGTAGATATATCCGATACCTCTATTGATAAAGCTAGAGAACTAAACACCCAGCTAGGTTTAGATGTCAAATTTGTTTGTTGTAATTTGTACAGCACCAAAGAGCATTTAGATGAAGAATTTGATATCGTATTCACCAGTTATGGCACGATAGGTTGGTTGCCCGATATGGATAAGTGGGCCGACATAGTAAGTCACTATTTGAAGCCCGACGGCAAATTTATTTTTGTAGAACTGCACCCGGCTGTATGGATGTATGATGCTCATTTTAAGACCATCGAATTCTCCTATTTCAATAAAGAAGCTATCATAGAACTCAATAATGGAACCTATGCCGACCACGAGGCTGAGATAGCTATGCAAGAAGTAGGCTGGAATCATCCACTTTCTGAAGTATTCACCTCTTTAATGAGCAAAAGACTGACGATAGACCACTTCGAAGAATTCGACTATTCGCCACACAATTGTTTCTTAGGTATGACAGAGCGATCACCAGGCCAATTCGTTGTGGAACACATAGGTGACAAACTGCCGATGACCTATTCATTGGTAATGACCAAAAAATAAAAGCTGACCACTTTTTTTTGGAATCTAACATACATACCCTTCACTCCTAAGTTGAAACAAAATGAAACCATAGCTCCGCGTTCATTAAAATACATCACCTGCTTGGAGATGGTACAAATCGTCCTTGAGCGTGAACTAAGGACCGAGATGGATCACGATTTATTCAATCATCTGGGGCTTGCATCGTGCTTTATGGATCAATATTTAGATGAATTGACCTATGAGCAACAAGTAAACTTTCGCAGTTATTATACTGAACTGTATGAGTCGCTGTGGGAATGTGTTTCGTATGAGCAATTTTACGAAAGCATTAAAAACTTCATTGCAAACCACGCCTTATTTATACCCAGCAATGCTTTACGAGTAAGCGAAGTGTACGCACTTATAGCTTACTGCAAGTCACTTGGCATAAAGGAAGACTTAAAGAATTTTGGTTATGAGATTATTTCGTGTGCTATTGCAAAGCATAAGGCAATTAAAAGCACCGAGATCAGAAGTATACTGGTAAGCGAGGGAGAAGCAGTATTGCAATTACTAAATGTATTGCTTACCAACGCTTACGGTGAAAATCCCACGTTTTCAAATACATTAAACTATCTGAAACACTTAGAGCATATCTTAAATTTAGGGGATGATACCTTAGACGTAAAACAGGATAAGATTAGAGGTAAATTAAACAAAGCAGTTTCGTGGACACATCGTATTTATTTAGCGAAATATCTTTTCGTCAAAATAATAAAAACCATTGCCCAACATCCTATGAAATCTGCCTATTACTTCCCTGTTCTTTCATTTTATTATTTCAATAAAACAAGGTTGAGATAAGCACACACCTTCTACTCGGCACCAACCTAATGGTCATAGATCAATATCGCATGAGCAAACTGATTAAGACGATTTGCGGCGGCGAATCTGTGTTCTATATCTTCAGTGCATTGTACCTCATTAGGCTTTACCACATTCTAGATTCCAAGGGCTAGCCTTGGAATGACGAAACAACACGTAGGGCAAAAAGAGATTCTTCGCTTTGCTCTGAATCAGATAATGACCATTGACCTCAAAATTACAAAATAGCTCTCTGTACCTTGTTGTCACTTCGATTTCTTTACCAAAACCAATTCAGACACATACATTTGCCGTATGAGCGAATGGTTTGGAACGTGGTTTGACAGTGAATACTACCACTTATTATACAAAAACAGAGACTACTCCGAGGCAGAGAAATTTGTCGCTAGGCTAAACACCTACCTCCAGCCTACCAAGGAACAACTCATCCTGGATTTGGCATGTGGCAAAGGGCGACACAGCCTTCATCTCAATAAACTAGGAGCCAATGTAGAAGGATGTGACTACTCGCTCAATAGTATTAACTATGCTAAGAAGTATGGGAATGCCACACTTTCCTTTTACACTCACGATATGCGTGAGGCTCTGCCAAAAAACTATGATATTATTCTGAACCTGTTCACCAGTTTCGGGTATTTTGAGACGGACGAAGAGCACCTCAAAACGCTGCAAAACATATACAATGGACTCGCAGATGGCGGCACCTTTGTATTTGATTTTATGAACGTGACTAAGGTCTTGAAAAATTTGGTACCTAAAGAAATTCAAAATAGAGAAGGAATAGAATTTCATATCAAACGTGAGGTTGTAAATGGCAAAATAACCAAACACATCGCTTTTGAAGATGAGCAGGAACAGTGGCAGTATCACAAAGAAAAAGTTGCAGCTTTGGACCACACCGTATTGATAGATATGATGCAGCAAGTAGGTTTTACACTCCAAGATAAGTTTGGCAATTACCAACTAGAGCAATTTGATACAGAAACATCGGAAAGACTTATCCTCGTGCTATGCAAATGATAGATAGCATCATTCATATAGACCAGCAATTATTCATTGCCATACAGCAGGGGTTGGCTAATTCATTTTTTGATTGGCTTATGCCCCTAATGCGAGAAGCTAAAACGTGGATTCCACTCTACCTCATTTTCGTATTCCTTGCACTCAAAAAATATCGACTACAAGGCATTTACATTGTGTTTGCCACGGTAGTAGTTGTGGTACTGTGTGACCGATTTTCTGCGGGTTTTATGAAACCATTTTTTGAGCGATTACGTCCTTGTCACGAACCCAGTATAGCGATGCACATCCACCACGTAATAGATTGTGGAGGGCAGTACGGTTTCATCTCAAGCCACGCTACCAATCATTTTGGTTTGGCCGTTATTTTCTCGTGGTTCTTTACTAAAATAAGCAAGAACAATTGGGCAACCTGGGCTTTCTATGTATGGGCAGGTGTTATTTCCTTTGCTCAAATTTATGTAGGCAAACATTATTTTGGTGATGTTTTAATAGGTGCTTTGGTAGGAATAATAATAGCAAAACTCATTTTGCGTATATTGACAAAATTCGTTGTGATAAAAAAATTATCAGAAGGGAAAGATTAACCATTAAAGAAAAAACGTGTTTCAAGAAAAAGCTCTAGCTATACTCAAGGCAGGTAAAAATGTATTTCTAACGGGTAGTGCAGGTACCGGTAAAACCTACACCTTAAATCAATATATCAAATGGCTCAAGGACCATAGAGTGCCTGTAGCTACCACCGCAAGTACCGGTATAGCCGCCACACATATGTATGGCACCACAATACACTCTTGGAGTGGTATTGGCATAAAAGACAACCTCACCCACGAAAACCTAAAATCGCTCGCCACCAAGCAGTACCTTACCAAGAATATACGCAATACTCAAATCCTCATCATAGACGAGATAAGTATGCTGCATCGCAACCAGCTGGATATGGTAAACCAAGTACTGAAATATATACGCAACTCAGCCAAACCTTTTGGTGGTATGCAGGTCGTATTTGCAGGAGATTTTTTTCAGTTGCCGCCGGTGAGTCGAGAGCAAGAACCGAGTAGAGAAAAATTTGCATTTATGAGTAAGGCGTGGGTAGAAGCAGCACCCACCGTGTGTTACCTTACCGAGCAATATAGACAAACCAAAAATGAGCTGAACACCATACTGAACCAGATACGTAGTAATGAGGTAGACGAAAGTGCTGTACAACTGCTACAAGAGACCAAATACAACGAGCATAGCATAGACCCTACCAAACTATACTCTCACAATGCTGACGTGGATAGTATGAACGAGCAAGAACTCAAGGCACTGGATGCTGAGGAGGAAGTGTTTTTTGCTAAGAAAAAAGGCAACGAAAAGATGTTAGCTGGATTTGTAAAATCGCTCATCGTACAAGAAAAACTCGTGGTAAAAAAAGGGGCAAAAGTGATGTTCCTCAAAAATGATCACGAACGTGGAATTATGAACGGAACACTAGGTATCGTAGTAGACTTTGGCAAGGACGCCGAAGAAAACGGCCCTTTCCCTCTCGTACAGCTAGCAGACAAACGTAAGGTACTCGCTACGCCCGAAATTTGGTCTATCAACAACGAAAAGGGAACACCGCTTGTGAGTTTCGAGCAAGTACCACTGAGGCTGGCATGGGCTATTACCGTGCACAAAAGCCAAGGTATGACGCTAGAAGCAGCCGAAATAGATTTAGCTAAAGCCTTTGAGCCCGGACAGGGATATGTGGCCCTTTCCCGTCTGAAAGAGTTGGAAGGACTACGCTTATTGGGTATCAACCGAATGGCTATAGAAGTTGACCCGCTGGCATTTAAGGCGGATCAACGCTTTCAGGAATTGAGTGGTGAGATAGACCTACTTCCTGAGGACGATTTTAAACCTCAATGGGAAAATCACATCCTAGCGAGTGGTGGCACTACCGACGAACGTGAGCTCAAAAAACACCGCAAAAAGAAGGAAGCCAAGGAGAAAAAGCAAAACACCTTTGAGGTAACCAAAGAGATGGTCCAAGCCGGCAAGACACTTCAAGAAATAACCGAAGAACGCGGCATGGCACTTGGCACTATGCAAGGCCACATACTCAAAATAGCTGAAAAATGGCCCGACGTAGACATCTCTGCGTATCGACCAGAGGCCGTACTGATGGAACGCATAACAGCCGCATACAAAAAACACGATACAGGAGAAGAAGATAAGTACAGTCCAGATGGACGACTTAAATCTGTTTTCATATTTAATGAGCTGGATAAGAAAGTAGATTACGGTACAATAAAATTGGCTTATGCGTATATGGATGTATAGGGGTTTAATCTAAATGCAGTATGAAATGATTATCCAAAAGACCATCACCTACGTAAAACAAGAACTGGCCAATGCTGAAGGTGGGCACGACTGGTGGCATATAGAACGTGTATGGAAGACGGCTAAGCAGATAGCTAAGAGTGAACGAGTAGATGTGTTGATAGTGGAGCTTGGTGCTTTGCTGCACGACATAGCGGATTCTAAATTCAATGGTGGCGACGAAACTGTAGGACCACGAAAGGCACGAGAGTTCCTAGCTACCCAAGATGTAAGCAGCGAAGTGATAGACCACGTTATTCTCATCATAGAAAACATCTCATTCAAAGGAGGAAAGGAAGCTCAAAAATTTAAATCACCAGAACTGGATGTAGTGCAAGACGCAGACAGACTAGATGCTCTGGGTGCTATCGGGATTGCTCGTACATTCAACTTTGGCGGATTCAAAAATAGAGAGATTTATAATCCTACCATACCACCTAACTTGCACATGACTAAAGAGGAATATAAGAAGAGTACCGCCCCAAGTATCAATCATTTTTACGAGAAACTACTCCTTCTCAAAGACCTCATGAATACCGCCACAGGAAAAGCAATGGCTCAGCAACGCCACGATTATATGGAAGGATTTTTGGAGCAGTTTTATAAGGAGTGGGAAGGCACAACGTGACCAAACTTTCGAGGTAGTTATATCGTTATTATGTATAAGTGATATACAATGTAACACGAACCGATAAAAATACAGATCGGGAAGTATATAATCTGTTGGGTAAACCCTTTGGCTTACTTCACAAGCTTAAAAATGGCAGCATAGGTTCGGAACCATTTATAATAATGGATTGCAGTGCAGACTTTAGTATCGATATCCAATCCAATGACTACGACCGTAAAAGTAACATAGAACTAAGACCCAAGGGTATAATTCTGCATTATAGGAAGAAATCGAGCAGTTTTATTTGGCCTATCGCTTTTAAGGATTTGATAATTTCATATTCTCGTGAGGAGCTAGGCATAAGTGATGGTAGACTGAATGTCTCTCTCAAGCCACGAGTTAAAAGTAAAAAAGAAAGTGCCTTCGTTCTGAAAATGATGGCTAATCAGGCTGCATACTTGGATCAATAAAAAATATCTTAATCCTCCATTTCCATTATCACCGGCGAACCTGCCTTACGTAATGCGGTATAAATGGTTTCTAATTGTTTCTCTGTTCTACTCAAGCGTTGCTCGTAATCGGTCATTAATGTAATGGCAATGGCAAGCCCATCCTTAGCCGTAGCCGTAGGCCCATAACTACTCCCCCATAGTGGAGATCCTGCAGCACTTAATCTATCGCCCAAGGTAGGATGCGTCTTCTCCCCTACGGCATTTTTAGCCGAATTACCATAGAGCTCTTCGTTTAGCGCACGCAGCGAATTTTGTATTGCCAGCAGTTGTTTTAGCTCCACTGTAAACGGACCGTTTGTTCTATTAGCAGCTATGAGCATGGCTTTAGTTTTACTAACTGCCGATGTGTATTGTTTTCCGAGGATTCTTCTACGCACTTGAGCGGCCATATAGGCTTCTTGGTAAGCGTCTTTTTCCACTTGTGACTTTTCGGGAAGAGTGCTTTTGTACAATGGTTTCAATCGTACCTCCACAGCATCTCCTAGGCTTGTAACTTCACCTGCTGCTACCTTGTACATTTGAGCAGAATAAATACCGGGTGCTACGTACCAACCCGAATTTTGGTCGTTGTTATCTTTTGCATTTTCAGATATAGGCCAAGTGCTATTCCCGGTCATATCCCAAGCTATACGGTGCACACCTTGCCCATTGGCGAGTTTTAGCTTTCGTATTACATTGCCCTTATTATCGCTTATCAGCATCCAATGCTGCGGTATTGTCTCATTTTTTTCGGCAGCCAATACATCCCAACCCGGAAAGTCAACGTCTTTGTTAGCCTTATTAAGTTCTTTTTCCTTTTTCTTACGCTCCTCCGAGGGTGTGGTTACTTTGTCTTTGATGTAGTAATCAAATAGTACCCCGTACTCTGGATTTTTTCCGTAAAAATGTTGACCGCCAAGCGAACCACTCTTTTCTCTCCCATCTCTTCGTGGTCGGTATAAGTAGGTTTCTCTGGGTGTGAATAGCTTAGCTTCTTGGTCTAGCACATCATCATTGAGCTCACGTAAAAAGGCATAATTATCGAAAATATAAAAACTACGACCAAAACTTGCCGCCACCAAATCATTGTGCTGTCGCTGTATGGCTAAGTCTCTGAAACTTATGGTAGGCAAACCTCCCTTGAGTTGTTTCCAATTTTCGCCACCATTTACCGTAACGTATATACCAAACTCCGTACCCACGAACATCAAATCCGGATTCACGTGATCTTGTACTATTCTCCATATATAATTATTCTCAGCTATTCCGTTTGTGATAGACTTCCACGATTTCCCTCCATTTCGGCTTACAAACAAATACGGTTTGTAATCTCCTTGCTTGTGTGCATCTATTGCCACATACACCGTATTTTTATCAAATAAATCCGCCTTAATATCATTCACATACGCACGCTCCGGTACACCAGGCAGACTTTTTACATCTGTTTTATCCCAGTTTTTACCGCCATCAGTAGTTCGTTGTATGTACCCATCATCGGTACCTATATAGAGTACATTTTCGTCTATCGGGCTTTCGGCAATGCTCGTAATGGTATTGTAGGTACTCATGGCATATACATCCCAACTATTTTCATAGCTCTGTTTGCGGCCCATAATAGGTAGGTCAAAACGCTCCTCGTTGCGGGTAAGGTCACTAGACAGTGCTGTCCATTTATCGCCTCGATTATCACTTCTCCACAGGCGATGCGATGCCACGTACACACGAGCAGGATAGTGACTACTCACAAGTATAGGAGCATCCCAATTATACCGTTCAAATCCTTCACCATTGGCAGGTTGCGGACGTATGCCTACTCGCTCACCCGTAGCCATATCTACTCTACTGTACCAACCTTGCTGACTCTGTCCGTATACGACATTAGGATTACCAGGCTCTGTAGCAGGCTGATGGCCATCGCCACCGAGTATTACTTTCCAATCTGAGGTGCTGATTCCTGATACCTTATCGGTACGGCTCTTGCCTCCTTGGGTATTATTGTCTTGTGTACCGCCGTATATATTATAAAATGGTTTAGCATCATCTACCGCCAGCTTGTAAAACTGAGTGATGGGCATATTCCCCAAATGCCTCCAAGTGCTTGCTAGGTCAAAACTCTCATACAATCCACCATCGGTTCCCACCATAAGGTAGTCAGGGTCACTCGCCTTGAAAGCCATAGCGTGATTATCTACGTGTTTGTACGCTTTGCCTAAGTTTTGGAATGACGCACCACCATTATTGGTGACTTTCATATAGTTATTGGCAAAGTATACACGGTCAAACTGATGCGGACTCGCCCAAAGTTCTTGGTAATAATGCGGTCCAGTACCACCACTTATGATGTCACTTTTCTTAGTCCAGCTCATACCACGGTCTGCACTACGGTAGAAACCACCTTTTTTCAAATTAAGCTCGATGGCTGCGTAGAGTACATCAGGATTTTGTGGCGATAGAGCCAGCCCTATTTTACCCATGTTACCTCCCGGCAATCCTGTTTTTAGCTTTTGCCACGTTTTTCCGCCGTCGGTGGTTTTATGCAATCCACTCTTAGGACCGCCACCCATATATGCCGCTACCGTTCTGTGTCGTTGCCAAGTGGCAGCATAAAGTACGTCAGGGTTACGCGGGTCTATTACTAGCTCCGTTGCACCCATCCACTCATTATCACCCAGTACTTGTTTCCATTTTTTACCTCCGTCAGTTGTTTTGTACACCCCGCGTTGACCGCCTTCACTCCACAGTGGACCTTGAGCCGCCACCCATACGATATCAGGATTGGTAGGATGTACTACTATTTTACTTATGTGGTTAGACTCTTTCAGGCCCATATTTTTCCAAGTCTTACCTCCGTCTTTGCTTAGATAGATACCATCACCAAAACTGATGTGCCTGCCGCCCACATTTTCACCTGAGCCTACCCATAGGTTTCTTGAATTGAGGTCAAGGGTAATGCACCCAATGCTATACACCTTTTGGTTATCAAAAATAGGCTGAAAGGTTACCCCAGCATTTTTGGTTTCCCATACACCTCCACTTGCCACGCCTACGTACCAGTGGTTTTCGTCGGCGGGGTCTATCACTACATCTGCTATACGTCCTGTCATAAATGAGGGCCCAATGCCTCTAAATTTGGCAGCTGGTATAGCTAGACTGTCTAACTTCGTTTTATTTTGGGCTACGCCAAAATACGACAAGAATAGAACGAAACTCAAGGCGAAATATCTCATTTTTTGCATATTAGGCGAAATTAACACAAAAATTAAAAGGTGATTAAGAACTACGACATTACACTATGGAATAGCCGTATTTATGCAAAAAATGTGAAGCTGAACTCACAGGTTTTGGTTAAAATGGACATCGAATTAAAACGCTGATGAACCCAACTTCTTTCTCTTGGCAATGTATTGAGGCTCTTGGTTAAAGCATTTTACCATCATATCATACAGCTTGGGATGCTTTCGTCGGAGTTGGTCGGGACGCTCAAAGGAATACTCACTTGCAACCGCAAAAAACTCAATCTTACTCGTCCCCCCGTAGTTTCGGATATCCGACTTATCATTATTTATCTCCTCCACTTTGGCATTAATAAGGTCGAGCCACGGAATACTGTACTGATGATTTAGCAATACCTGAGGAATACCATCTATCTCGCCATCCTCTTTGTCAAGCAGATGCACAAACTCGTGTATCGCCGTATTATGCTTATTGGTATGATTTTGAAAACCGTTATGCAGTGCATTCCGACTCAGAATCATTTTTCCATTCATAAAACCTGTGCCTACCATCCCAAGTATCTGCTTATCCTCCGCCCTATCATCAAACTGAAAACTGTGATTAAACGTATTGGGATATAACATCACCTCATCTATGTGAGCATACTCCCATTTATCAAAACCGAACACAGGAATAACTGCACTCGCAGCAATGAGCTCCTCGTCTAGTTCTTCCACTTGTAGTTTCACACCTGTAATTTTGACACCTCCCCAGAAATGCATCATTCGCTGGTGAAAGGTCAATTTCTTGTCGGGAGTCAAATGCTGGTAGTACGACACACTTTGTTCCAATACCTCAGCCCAATGAGCAGTAAAGGCTTTGATTACGCGTTGTTTAGGCTTCCATACGATATAAAGCAAAAATGCCAATACAGCAAAAAATAGGATGTAAAACATATAGCGGGTAATAGTACAATCTGGAATTCATATTCTCGGCTCAATCACTTGAGGGATTCCCACGCATGCTGAATACTTTTTTCTACCTTTGAAACGAAGATGATGGATAAAATAAAGTGCCCCAATTGTGCTCATGAGTTTGATGTGGAACAAGCCCTAAGCGGTAAGCTAGAAGCTCATTTCAAAGCTGAATACGAAAAGAAGGTACAGGAACAGGCCAATAAATTCAATGCAGAACGAGATTTACTAGCCCGTGAGAAAGAGGCATTTGAGCAAAAAAAGGAGAAAGAAAATGAACTTTTCAAGGAACGCCTCGCTAAGCAGATAGAAAAGGAGAAAGAGGCTATACAAAAGGCTACACAAGAAAACTTTGAGCAACAGCTAAAAGCACTCGCCGAAGAAAATGAAAAGAAAAAGGCCGAAAATAGAGAGCTCAAAGCTGCTGAAATAAACCTCCTCAAACGAGAAAACGAGCTGAAAGAAAAAGCCGAAGAACTACAGCTAGAAGTAGAGAAAAAAATGCTCGAAAAGCAGACCGAGATAGAAGAAAAAGGCCGAGCTAAAGAACGTGAAGCCAACCTCCTTCGCGAAAAAGAATTTCAGAAAAAACTAGAAGACCAGAAAAAACTCATAGACGAGATGAAGCGTAAGGCTGAGCAGGGCAGTATGCAGCTACAAGGTGAGATACAAGAGTTGGCACTGGAGCAGCTATTGGCCACCTCTTACCCGTTTGACGATATTACCGAAGTAGGCAAAGGCGTACGCGGTGCCGACTGCATACAGACGGTTCGTAATCGCCTGCAACAAACCTGTGGCTCCATTGTATACGAGAGTAAACGCACCAAGGCTTTTGCCGGTGACTGGATAGATAAGCTAAAACAAGATCAAATTACCGCCAAGGCAGATATAGCCGTGATAGTGACTGAAACTATGCCCAGTGATATGGATCGTTTTGGTGAGAAAGATGGCGTATGGATATGTGGATTTCACGAGGTAAAAAGCCTAAGTTTCGTACTACGCGAAATGCTCATACGCACCCACTCTGTGAAGAGTAGCGAAGAAAACAAAGGCGATAAAATGGAACTCCTATATAACTACCTTACGAGCAACGAATTTGTTCAGAATATACAACGCATAGTAGAGAACTACGACGGTATGATAAACCAACTGAATAGCGAGAAAAAAGCAATGCATAAAATCTGGGCACAACGTGAAAAATCAATTTGGGTCGTGCAAGAAAACATTGGCTCGCTCTTTGGCAGCATAAAAGGAATAGCAGGTAACGCCCTGTCTACCAGTAGCGTATTACAACTGCCAGACACGGAGATAGAATAAAGCAGACATTCACAATGACAAAAGAAGAACTACACAATCTATCCGACGATAAGCTCCAAGAAAAGGCTAAAGAATTAAAACTATCGCGTATTACGAGAGCTATACTCATAGGTTTATTGGCAGGCGTCACCATATGGGGAGTAGCACACCAGCGTTACGGTGTATCCTTGCTTATTCCACTATACTTTATCGTAATGCTCATCCGAAAAGACAAGAAAGACAAGGTACTCAAAGAAGTGCTCAAAGAGCGTGGATTGCTGTAAGCATTTAGTCTGCTGTACCTATTACGTTGGCGTAAAAAGAATACTAGCCGCTTTAGGGTGTCTCGCACAGGACCACAAAGGAGGGTAATCCGTACAATCCGCGTCATCAGCGTTCCAAGGGAGTTCGTGAGGATACGTACTTTTACCAAAACATACTAACTAGAGACTAGTGCAAAAAAATATTTCTACCTTTGAGGGATGACCAGAAGTATATTCATCCTATTCTTTTTCGCTCTTTCGTTTTCTAGTTGCCAGGAAGAAGAACCTGCTAAACCTGAAGAAACCACTACACAAGAGCAACTATCTACGCGAAGCATAGTACACGATGGTACGCAAAGAGAATATGTCATCTTTATCCCAGTCTCTTATGATGGCATTGCTGAAGTACCGTTAATGTTCAATTTTCACGGATTTGGAGGAACGGCAAGCGGGCATATGCAGGATGCTGATATGCGTTCCTTAGCAGAATCAGAAACGTTCATATTGGTATACCCACAAGGCACTGAGATAGGAGGATCATCGCATTGGAACCCAAGCCTGCCTAGCGATGACAACAAAAGTGATGCAGACGATCTGGGATTTATAGAAACATTAATCAATGCACTAGCTAGCGAGTATTCCATAGACACCAAGCGTGTATATGCCTGCGGCTATTCCAACGGTGGAATGATGTCTTACGGACTAGCTAATTATAAGAGTGAGCTCATAGCAGCAGTAGGTTCTGTATCTGGAGCTATGCTAGACTTAGGCACCTCTGCCCCTACCAGTCACCCTATGCCGGTTATCCATTTACACGGCACCAATGATGGTGTGATTCCGTATGCGGGCAATACGTATTACAATTCAGCACAATCGGTAGTTGATTATTGGGTAGGTTTCAATAACACCTCAACCTCCCCAACTCAGAATACCGAAACCAGCGGATCTGTTACCATAGAGTACTCCTTATATGACCAAGGAGACAATGGAGCATCGGTGGAACTCTACAAGTACGTAAACGGAGATCACGTATGGTTTAGCAATACCTACCAAGGCAAATCTACCGCTCAGCTCATTTGGGACTTTGTGTCGAGGTACGATTTGGATGGGTTGAGGTAGACAAGAAAGCGAGAATTTTAAAATTTTAGCCTCTTTGGGGTGTCTCGAAGAGGACCCAAAAGAAATCGCTAGCACAGAATTACATCCAAATCTCTTAGCTTTGCTCAAATAGCAATCAGAACCCCTCATATTGAAGTTAACACGACCTATTTCGTCACATTTACATGCTATAAGTGGTATTCACTCATTTCAGAAGCTGAGGCATACGCAGCATTTTACAAGTGGTTTGAGTATTTAAAAACCATAGACGTAAAAGTTTTGGGACACGTGATAATGCCCAATCATTTTCACGGACTCTTTCATATACCGATAGATTGCCCCAAAAACTTAAATCAAATAGTAGCCAATGGCAAACGATTCATAGCTTATGCTATCATCGCTAATCTAGAAAAGGATAAAAAAGAGTATGTGTTGCAAGAGTTGTTCGCAAGCACTACTAACAGAGAAAAGGACAAAGGTCAAAAGCACAAAGTTTTCAAAGACTCTTTTGATGCGATAGCAATGTTGAGTAGAGATATGCTCATCATAAAGCTAGATTATCTGCATAGGAACCCGTGCCAAGGCAAATGGATGTTAGCAGAAGACTATACGCAATATGTTTACTCTTCTGCTGTTTTTTATGAGAAGGAGGAAGATAACAAGTGGGTTACAGATTATCGGGAGATTTACTAGGCAACTTCAAAGAGGCTCGCTGCGGCGAACTTCTTGGGGTTGATTTTTTATCGAGGAAAAAGGTGCTCACGAGGCTTTGGGGTCCCGTGCCGGAGACCCCAAAGGGGTGGAAGAAAGGGCACTTCTATATGCTAGCATATAATCTTTGTAGACAACAGTATTTCAAGTCTCATTTAATATTACACCTGAATTTCCAATGTTCCCATTAAAAAAAACTCCAAAGAATCTGAACTTGCAAGCTCATTATATTGGCCTTCTTCAGTGATTACTGTCCAAATCCTAAGTTCATTATCGGAGCAAAAATGATTCTCTAATTTCTGACTACAGCCAGATATACCCAAAAGAAGACTAACACTTATTATGATTCCAACAACCTTCACTTACATATTCCTTCTATACTGCCCCCCAACTTCAAACAAAGCACTCGTAATCTGCCCCAATGAGCATACTTTACATGCTTCCATCAGTGCTTCGAAGACATTGCCATTTTGCAAGGCTACTTGCTGTATCTCAGCCAGTATCTGCGTAGCTTCTGCGTCGTAGCGTTTGTTTAGGCTCTGGAGTGTATTGATCTGGAATTGCTTTTCGTCTTCTGTAGCTCGTATCACCTCTTTGGGCAATATCGTAGGCGAGCCTTTGCTGCTTAGGAAGGTATTTACCCCTATGATAGGGAAGTCACCGTTATGCTTCAAGGTTTCGTAATACAGACTCTCTTCTTGTATCTTAGAGCGTTGGTACATGGTCTCCATAGCTCCAAGCACACCACCACGCTCGGTTATTTTATCAAACTCGGCCAGTACCGCTTCTTCTACTAGTTCGGTGAGTTCTTCGGTGATAAACGATCCTTGCATAGGGTTCTCGTTACGAGCGAGTCCTAGCTCCTTGTTTATGATGAGCTGTATCGCCACGGCTCTACGTACACTTTCTTCTGTAGGTGTAGTGATGGCCTCGTCATACGCATTGGTATGCAGTGAGTTACAGTTATCATAGATCGCGTACAGTGCCTGTAATGTAGTACGTATATCATTGAAATCTATCTCCTGTGCGTGCAAGCTTCTACCACTGGTTTGGATGTGGTATTTGAGCATTTGACTACGCTCATTGGCTCCGTATTTTAGCTTCATCGCCTTGGCCCATATTTTTCTAGCTACACGGCCTATTACGGCATATTCTGGGTCAATACCATTGGAGAAAAAGAACGATAAGTTCGGTCCAAAGTCATTGATATCCATCCCACGGCTGAGGTAGTATTCTACGTACGTAAATCCATTGGCTAGGGTAAATGCCAGTTGTGTAATCGGATTAGCACCCGCCTCGGCTATGTGATACCCCGAGATACTGACAGAGTAAAAATTTCGTACGCCATTATCGGTAAAGTACTGCTGCACATCACCCATTAGGCGTAGAGCAAACTCCGTAGAGAAGATGCACGTATTTTGTGCTTGGTCTTCTTTTAGTATATCGGCTTGCACTGTGCCACGCACTTGCTTGAGCGTGTCTGCTTTTATCTGAGCATACACATCGGCAGGTAGCACTTTGTCTCCTGTGAGTCCAAGGAGCATTAGCCCTAGTCCGTCATTGCCCTCTGGCAAGTCACCATCGTACTGTGGCCGTTCGCTTCCTTTCGTTTTGAAGTAAGCATCTATCTTTTTCTGAATTTCGGCTTCTAGTCCATTTTCTTTGATGTAGAGCTCACACTGCTGGTCGATAGCTGCATTCATAAAGAATCCTAGCAGCATAGGTGCAGGACCATTTATAGTCATACTCACAGAGGTCATAGCGTGTGCTAGGTTAAATCCGGAGTATAGTTTTTTGGCATCGTCTAGGCAGCAGATGCTCACACCCGCATTCCCAATTTTACCATAGATATCTGGTCTGTGGTCTGGATCATTACCGTATAGCGTAACCGAGTCAAATGCCGTAGACAATCTCTTGGCTGGCATACTGCTACTGAGGTAGTGAAAACGCTTGTTGGTACGCTCTGGTCCTCCTTCTCCGGCAAACATTCTAGTCGGGTCTTCTCCCTGACGTTTGAACGGGTAGATACCTGCGGTAAATGGAAACTTACCCGGTACGTTTTCTTGCAGATTCCACTGCAGAACATCTCCCCAAGCCTCATACTTTGGTAGCGATACTTTACTTATTTTTTGGTGTGAAAGTGAGATTGTTTTCGTCTCTACCTTTATCTCTCTATTACGCACTAGGTAGGTGTAGATATCATTGGCATACGATTCTTTTACGGCGTCCCATCCGTCTATTACCAGTTGTAGTTTCGGATCAAAATCCAAGGCTACTTTGGTGTACGTTTCTTCTAGGTCTTTTATCAGTCTATCTGCATCCGATATTTCGGATTCTTGTATGGTGCTGATGGTTTTCTTGATTCCGTATAGTTTCTGAGCTATGGCAGACTGCTCTTTTGCCCATTTGTCGTAGGCTCTATTGTTTTCGGCTATCTCAGAGAGGTATCGCACTCTTTTTGGTGGAATGATAAATATCTTCTCCGACATCTCGTTAGCCGCCACTAGATTAGAGTCAAACCCTGCTCCTGTTCGCTCGTTTATAGTATCTATCAACTGAGCGTAGAGTGAATTCACCCCCGGATCATTGAACTGACTCGCGATAGTGCCGTATACCGGCATCTCATCTGGATCTTGGTCAAATAGGACGTGATTACGCTGAAACTGCTTTTTCACATCCCTTAGTGCATCTAGTCCACCTCGCTTGTCAAACTTATTCAATGCTATCACATCTGCAAAGTCCAACATATCTATCTTCTCTAACTGTGTAGCCGCACCATACTCTGGTGTCATTACATATAAAGAAGCATCACAATGGTCTGTGATTTCTGTATCGCTTTGGCCTATTCCCGATGTTTCTAAGATGATAAAATCAAAACCCGCTACTTTTAGTATGTCTTTGGCCGAATCTATATGAGCCGAAAGTGCCAAATTAGCCTGACGGGTAGCTAACGAACGCATATAAACGCGATTATTTCGAATGCTATTCATTCGGATTCTATCACCGAGTAAAGCTCCACCTGTCTTTCGTTTAGAAGGATCTACCGATATGATAGCAATGTTTTTATCTGTAAAATCAAGCAGAAAACGTCGCACTAATTCGTCTACCAAGCTACTCTTACCCGCACCACCTGTTCCTGTGATACCGAGTACTGGAGTTTTTATGGCTTTAGCCTCCGCCTTTATACCTTCTAGTAATGATTTATTTTCCTCCGGAAAATTTTCGGCAGCAGAGATGACTCTCGCTATCGACATTTTATTCATTGCTCGGAACTCCTCTACTTCATCCGTTAAGTCTTTACCCGTAGGGAAATCCGATTTCTGCACCAAGTCGTTTATCATCCCTTGCAGACCCATTGCTCTGCCATCGTCTGGATGATATATTTTGGTGACACCGTATGCTTCTAGCTCTGCTATCTCAGAAGGAAGGATAGTGCCTCCTCCTCCTCCGAAGAGCTTGATGTGACCCGCTCCTTTTTCATTGAGTAAGTCTCGCATGTACTTGAAATACTCATTGTGACCACCTTGGTAGCTGGTCATAGCTATAGCATTGGCATCCTCTTGTATGGCAGTATTTACTACCTCCTCAGCACTTCTATCGTGCCCTAGGTGTATTACCTCACAGCCCGTAGCTTGTATGATTCTACGCATCACATTGATGGCAGCATCGTGCCCATCAAAAAGCGAGGCAGCGGTGACTATTCGTACTTTATTAATTGGAGTATAAGGTGTTTGTTCGTGCATATTGAGTTAATAAGCTGAGTGCAAAGATAAGTCATAGTACTCTTGCTTATTAGTCGAACACAAGAATAGACTCGGTAAAAACAACCGAGAATACGCGTCTGATTACTTCACCTTAAATGGGCGAATGCTCAGAATGTGCATCTCATGTGAATGGTCAATATCCAAAATTTACGAATTCAACTAATGGATAACCTTATATTTACCGCTTTAAAAAAATTAGATGGAAATACTAAGAGGTTTACTGGGCTTAATCATACTTATTGGCATAGCCTTTCTTTTTAGCAAGCACAAGAAAAAAGTAAATTGGAAACTTGTACTAGCAGGAGTCAGTATACAGCTCGTACTCGGATTACTTATATTTTCTGAAGTAGAAATTCCATTTACCGAGATTTCATTGTCAGATATATTCTCTTACCTCGCTAATTTCTTTACGCAGCTATTATCCTTTACAGACATCGGAGCGGAATTCATCTTTGGCAACCTAGTTACGTCTAACCCCGAAATCAGCAAGACAATGGGCTACATTTTTGCTTTCAAGGTATTGCCTACCGTGGTTTTCTTTTCTGCACTCACTTCACTTTTATACTATCTGGGCATTCTGCAAAAGGTCGTTTACGGTTTTGCTTGGATTTTAAGTAAAACTATGCGTCTATCGGGAGCAGAGAGTCTAGCTGCAGCCGCTAACATATTTGTAGGACAAACAGAAGCTCCTTTGGTCGTAAAACCATACATATCCAAAATGAGCAAGTCAGAAATATTGTGCTTAATGACAGGCGGTATGGCTACCATAGCAGGCGGAGTATTTGCCGCATTTATCGGTTTTTTAGGAGGAGATGATATTGCCTCTCAGCAAGAATTTGCCAAGCATCTTCTTACTGCATCTATACTATCTGCTCCTGCTGCTATCGTATGTGCTAAGATTCTTTTTCCAGAAACAGACGAAGTAGACACAGAATTAAATCTCAGTAAAGAACAAATGGGCAATGGACCATTAGAAGCCATAGCTAATGGCACAACAGACGGTATAAAACTAGCTGTGAATGTAGCAGGAATGATACTGGTCTTCTTGGCTTTCATTGCTATGATTAACTATTTGCTTGTGAATATGGTAGGTGCCTTTGATGGCATTGGTTCTTGGCATTTCCAATCACTCAATGAGAAAATAGCTGCAAACACCATATACGACAACTTTAACCTAGAGATGATCTTGGGGTACCTCTTTGCTCCTTTGGCGTGGGTGATTGGCATAAATTCTGAAGACATAGTACTCAGCGGACAACTACTAGGACAAAAAACAGTAATTAATGAATTCATTGCCTATCTATCACTCAAAGATATTATCGCAGGTAACGGTGTTGGAGCTTTAGGACATAGATCAGTCGTAATAATGACTTACGCACTTTGTGGATTTTCTAATTTCGCCTCTATAGGTATACAAATAGGAGGTATCAGCTCTATAGCACCAAACCAACGAAGTGTCTTAGCCAAACTAGGCCTACGAGCACTACTAGGCGGCACGCTTGCCTGCCTCATGACGGCAACCATTGCTGGTATGTTATTCGCATAACACTATGAACAGAGGTTACTTATACGGTGACGGTTTTTTTGAAACCATAAGAACACGAAACGGAGAAATACCCTTAGTAGAAACTCACATTGATCGCATTGCAGAGGCACTCGTCATTTACGACATGTATCCTGCTTTCAACATTGATGAAGATTTCATTTTTGCGTTAGCATCTGAATATCCTGATAATGGTAGTTTACGAATCAATTTTTTCAGAGATGGACAAGGTAAGTATGCTCCCGAAACCGACGAAGTCGCTTTTGACCAATCGTTTACAGAACATAGTCAACCGTTTTATCTTCCCACTTCGTTAGACCTAGCTACCGACCTCCAATCTGCACCAGTTCGTAAAGGAACACTCGCCATATATCCCGAAGCAAAACCGTTGATGCCTTGGCTTACCGTAAAAAGCCTTAGCAGCATCTACTATGTGCTTGCCGCTAAGTATAAGCAAGAGCAGCAAGCCGATTATCTCCTCATCCAAAACACAAAAGGACACATCTGCGAAGAGCTAGTCAGTAATATTATCATTCAAAAAGGCGAAGATTTATTCATCCCGAGCCTCCAAAGCGGCGGAGTAAACGGAGCTACCCAACGATACCTACTCAGAAACTATGGTTTTGCTATCACGGAGAAGCAAGTTTCTCTGCAGGACATAGAATCTGCTGATGCAGTGTATAGTTGCAAGGGGAGTACTGGGGTGAGTAGGATTAGGTAGTTTAGCTAACCCATTCGGCAAGAATTTTCTTTTTATTCCACTTCCCATTTTTAAACTCATATAGAATAGTTACGCCATAACCACATAGCATTCCACAGATATGACCATATTCTACAATCATTAAGTCACAGTTTTTATTAAAAACCGGTAAACTTATCCAAGAACCTGCTCCTTCATATAATGACGTAAGAAGCTCATCAATATCTAATGAGTCATTCGAATCATTATTATCGTCAACGACCAATCTAGAAAAAGACCAAGTGAATGTATCTCTACTAACTTCTTGGTTAGAAATCCGAAATTCGTTCGAAATTGAATCTCCAACATATCTAAAGACATAATTGTCAAAATCAGGATAGCAATGAATTCTAACTTCTTTTGAACGAGGGGAAGTATAGTGAATGCAGGTGGTATCACTGTACTTAAAAATTCTATCATCAATGACTAGTGGCTTTCTATCTAGTAAATTAATATTAATATATTTCGCACAGGAATCCTCGATGTACTCAAAAGCTAGTTCTTCTCTATCATCCATAGTAACTACCTGAGCATACACAATGTTTGCGAAAAACAAGAAAGCGACACTTGATGCAATAACTACTCTCACAATCCCAAAGATAAATAAAAAAAATCCCAATCGCCTTAGGCAATTGGGATTTGAAATTTATTATGTTGAAATTTGATATTATTCGCTTTGCGAATTAATATCTGTACGCATCTCCTTTGTAAGGACCATTCATTCCTACACCGATGTAGTCTGCTTGGTCTTGAGATAGTTCCTCTAGCTCTACACCTATTTTGGCAAGGTGAAGTGCAGCTACTTTCTCATCTAGATGCTTAGGTAGTACATATACTTCGTTTTTGTAGTTGGCACTGTTTTCCCACAGCTCTAGTTGAGCAAGCGTTTGGTTAGTGAATGAGTTACTCATCACAAATGATGGGTGACCTGTAGCACAACCCAAGTTTACCAATCTACCTTCTGCAAGGACGATAAGCTCGTTTCCGTCTACATTGTAAACATCTACCTGAGGCTTTACTTCAAATTTAGTATCTCCGTAATTATCATTTAGGTAAGCGATGTCTATCTCATTGTCAAAGTGACCAATGTTACACACTATCGTTTTGTCGTTCATTAACTTGAAGTGCTTCTCCGTAAGGATATCCTTGTTACCGGTAGCAGTTATTACTATTTGAGCTCTAGGAATAGCATTCTCCATTTTCTTCACTTCAAAACCGTCCATAGCAGCTTGCAATGCACATATTGGATCTATTTCGGTAACGATAACTCTCGCACCTGCTCCTGCCAGTGACGCTGCAGTACCTTTTCCTACGTCTCCGTATCCAGCTACTACTGCTACTTTACCTGCTATCATTACATCCGTAGCTCTACGTATCGCATCTACTGCAGACTCTTTACATCCGTACTTGTTATCAAACTTTGATTTGGTAACAGAGTCATTGATGTTGATAGCTGGAAGAGGAAGTGTTCCTGCTTTTTGTCTATCATACAGTCTGAGTACACCTGTAGTAGTCTCTTCTGAGATACCTCTGATGCCTTCTACCAGTTGTGGATACTTATCCAATACCATATTGGTTAAGTCTCCACCGTCGTCAAGAATCATATTCAGGGGCTTACCACCCTCAAAACCGTGCAAAGTCTGCTCTATACACCAGTCAAATTCTTCCTCGTTCATACCCTTCCACGCATATACAGCCGTGCCCGCAGCAGCTATAGCAGCAGCAGCCTGATCTTGTGTCGAGAATATATTACAACTACTCCAAGTCACCTCAGCACCTAGTGCTTGTAGGGTTTCTATGAGTACCGCCGTTTGAATTGTCATATGCAGACATCCTGCTATACGAGCTCCAGCAAGAGGCTTGCTATCTCCAAATTCTTCTCTAAGAGCCATCAAGCCCGGCATCTCCGCTTCGGCTATGTTTATCTCTTTACGTCCCCAATCCGCTAGCGAAATGTCTTTTACCTTGTAATTGCTCATCGTTTGTGTTGTCATTCTTTAAATTAAAAGTGGTGCAAATTTAATACTTACAGAACAATCCATTCCTTGCTTTTGTTGCATATTTGCAATAAATACCTAAAAAAAGATGTATCCAGCAGAATTAGTAGCTCCTATGCGAGCAGATTTGACAAATAATGGTTTCACAGAACTTAGAGATGCTGAGCAGGTCAACACTGCACTAGCCAATGCCAAAGGCACTTCTCTTCTTGTAATAAATAGCGTATGCGGATGTGCAGCAGGAACCTGCCGACCAGGTGCCGTAGCATCACTTGGCGGTGACAAAAAGCCCGACAATCTATTCACTGTATTCGCAGGTGTAGATAGCGAGGCCGTGGCCACAGCAAGAGAGCACCTTCTTCCCTACCCTCCTAGTAGCCCGAGTATTGGCGTTTTCAAAGACGGTGAGCTAGTTCACTTTGTGGAGCGTCACCATATAGAAGGTCGCAGTGCCGAGATGATTTCCAATCACCTGCAGCAAGTGTACAAAGAATATTGCTAGTCATTCAGGCATTTCCGTAGGGTTGGTAAATACCTGACACCAAATGAATTATAAGCACTACCTAGCGGTGGTGCTTTTTTATGTCTAGTGTTTATCTATTGGTGGCAATACTCGGGCTGTACACTTGTGGTCCTCGCCCAGCTAGGCAGTAGGCTATAGGCCGTGCGGTGGCTCTGTGCCGCCGCCTCCAGCGGCCTAGCTCTACTACGCCTATCTGTTCTGTGAGCTACCGCTTCCATCCCGTTGCTGAGGTCGTGTATTTTGTTTTTTCTCAGCTAAACGAGGGCGAAAAGAAGACCGCATCTTTTGTTTTCTTTCTTGGCGTAGTGCTCACGATTTCTCTTGGGTCTCTTTCGGGATTACCCGGAGGAGTTGAAGGAGACCTCCGAGGAGATGAA
>Ga0209654_1000059_pt1 | contig 107865 bp, 106 predicted proteins | sample SaaInl1SG_22_DNA_FD_184646 | JGI IMG/M metagenome (GOLD analysis project Ga0209654, IMG submission 184646) | Marine microbial communities from expanding oxygen minimum zones in the Saanich Inlet - ESP_161SG_22_DNA (SPAdes) (version 2) | ecosystem: Environmental > Aquatic > Marine > Intertidal... | reverse complement strand
GTTCCTGTAGCAGAATAACTATAGGTCTCTCCGTTGATCGCTACTACATAAGTACCCGTAGCAACTCCCGTTATCGTTACCACTTGGGTCTGTGCTGTCTTGGAAGTAGTGTCCACTGTTAAGCCTGAAGGTAAATCAATACTCACAATGTCCGTAGGACTAATTGTGGTTGAACTACCGCTTAACTCATAAACAATATCGTCTATCGTGCCGCCTATACATACATTTTGTGTGATTAAAGTAGATGAAGATACTAAGGTAATCGCCTGAGCAGGCTCTACCGTTATCGTTCCTGTAATCTGAGCCTCTTCACATCCTCCTGCATTACCCGTTGTGTTCACAGTATAAGTAAACACCGTAGTAGCAGCAACTGTAACATTGGGCGTTCCCGTTATCGTAAAAGTAGAACCTACAAAACTTCCTGTAAGTCCACTTGGTAAGCCGTCAACTACTGCCGTGGGCGCAACTACACTTGCCCCTGTGGCTGCTCCTCCTACTGTATAGGTAATGTCTGTGATCGCTGTGTTATTACAAACTGTCTGTGCATCCGTACCCACTGCTGAACTTAAGGTTAATGTAGAAGACGCTTGAACTGTTATCGTTCCGCCTAAACTCGCAGTGGTCGTACAACTTACTCCACCCGTAGTGGTTAAAGTATAGTTATATGCCGTTGGTGTTGCTACTGCTGATACCGTTCCTCGAATGATCACTCGGTTTACATTGGACTGGGTGATCGCTGTACTCATATTTGCTCCGCCTACACTTCCGCCAAGAGAAACATTGAAAGCAACTCCAGGAGTTTTTGCTTCTAAAATTAAAGTATTACCACTTCCACTTACGTTAACAACAGATATAGCTGCAGCAATTTTAGAACGTAAATCAGCTGCTAAAGTTGCAGTTGTTGAGCCAGCAGTTCTAGAGGTGGTGTAGGATTCACTATTTATCCGTATGAAATAAGTACCCGTAGCAACTCCCGTTATCGTTACTACTTGTGTCTGTGCTGTCTTGGAAGTAGTGTCCACTGTTAAGCCTGCAGGTAAATCAATACTCACAATGTCCGTAGGACTAATTGTGGTTGAACTACCGCTTAACTCATAAACAATATCGTCTATCGTTCCGCCTATACATACATTTTGAGAGGTTAGAGAAGCAGAGGAAACTCGAGAAATAGCTTGAACTGGTTCAACATAAATAAAAACCTCATTACTATATGCAACACAAACCTGACCATTTAAATCACTTCTAGCCGCTCTTCTGTAAAATCTACTCTGAGTTAAAACAGGAGGTGTGAATGATGAAGTGGTCACTGAAGGAGTTATAGAATTGTAACCATTTAGACCATCTGAAACTTCCCAATAATAAGAAAGTGTTGCAGAAGCGGGTGCAGAAGCTGAAGTTCCAGTCAAGATAGTTGGTGCACTTCCTGTACATATGGTTTGATCTGAAGAAATTGTACCCGCATCAGTAATTTCATTGACCTTGGCAGTAAGGTATAAATCTGAGGAACATCCCACATAACCTGCTGTATTAAATCCAACTATGTGAATTAAATTATTATTGCCTAAATAGCTATTTAGTATTATTTGATTCTCTGTACCTGTTTCGTTGGGGATAAGACTACCATTTACATAAAATCGATAGGAAGTGGCGTTTTGACCAAATAAAGTTTGGATATCAGAATCACAAACGTTTAAATTGTAATTAGCCGAAGTCATAGTAGACCCAATAGTGGCACCATTGTCAGCATCGTCGCTGTTTGTAGTTAAAGAAAAATACGTTCCTGCAACTTGAGAGCTTATCGTAATGAACGCATTATTTGCCCCTCCACCTGTAGTGGTATCGAAAGAAGCAGGAAGTTGACTCTCTATATCAGATAAAGCAGCACTTGCTGAACTTACGGTGTTGGTAGAGGTATAGGAAACTCCATTTAATGAAATTGTGTAGGTATCGCCAGTATCTACAACCCCTGTTAAAGAAACAGTATAACTCTGAATCGCATTAGATTTAGTAAATCCAGTTCCTCTAACATCAATGGGGAATCCACTATCTTCTGGAGTTAGATTAACATTCACAGAAATGGACTCGGACTCTGAAACACATCCATTACTATCCGTCACATCAACACGAACAACATCTAAATTGGAGGGGTTTAAATAATTATAGGAATTACTATTTTGTGGAGAGCCACCCGAAGTACTTACCCCATTAACATAAAATTCATATCCTCCTGTTACAGCACCACTCGCAGAGTTAAAGACAACCGCTTCATCGCTACAAATTTCAATAGATTTGGATCCTTGTACTACTTTTGGATTTCCAAACAATAAAGTTGAGCCCACAGATGCACTAGCTGCATAACTATATGAAGTACCTGATACAGCACCAGTAATCCTAATCACATTTAGATTTGCATTATATCCGGGTACTCCTGTATTCGTAGCAGAATAATTTGCATTAGAATTAATCAGAGAAGCTAAAGCTGTTGCGACTTGTGCAACTGTTTGATTCGTTGAAGCGGTAACCGTTTCAGTAAATGCAACACCACCCAAGGTGATGGTATAGGTTTCTGTTGTTGCACCCGTTGTAGAGGGGATATTACCAAGTTCGATTTCTACAATTTGTTGTTCCAGAGTAGTACTGTTTGTAAGCGTAAGTGGGGCCGTAAGCGCTCTTGGGTCTACTTGTATGTTTGCGACCCTTGAATCCTCAATAGTGGAGGGAGTAGCATCCATGTACGCTTCTATGTTTATGGTATTAGGACCTGGATTGATTAAATCAATTTCAGTTGTGACAGAAACCGTAGTTCCAGCAGCGATGGTAGAAGTAGGATAATCTACTATATAAGTTGCTGGATTAGTTCCAGTTACGGTGATTCGTAAAGTAGCGCTTGAAGTGGTTAAATTGACCGATAAGTTATTTTTTAAATCTACTCTGAGCTCATAGGTTGAATTAGGGCAAGTATCTACCAAGCTAATCGTTGATGTACTTGTACTAGTCTGAACTTGTTCAATAGATATATCTTGCCCAAATGCGTGGCCAAAGACAAAAAACATTAAACATGTTGCCCACCAGTTAAAAAAAAGGTACCGCTTTGCTTTCAATTAAATATTATAGTAAATAATAAACGAAAATAACTATTTATTATTGTTTAGATTCTCTTTAATTTTAATAATTGAAATATTTGTTTTTTAAACGAATTGAATCGATTAAAATTTAAGCGATGAATCCTTTTTCTTTCATCCATTCATCGTTATAAATCTTTCCTAAATATCTACTCCCAGAGTCGTGGAGTAAAACCACAACTACATCTTCACTTGTGAAGTGTTTTTTGAGTTGTAACAAACCCTTTATTGCTGCACCGCACGAATTCCCAGCCAGTATACCTTCTTGTCTTGCAAGATTTCTTGTATAAACAGCTGCATCCTTATCGGTCACTTTTTCGAAGTGATCAATGATTGAAAAATCTACATTTTTTGGTACAATATCTTCCCCTATACCTTCGGTTGAATAAGGATAGATTTCATTGGGATCAAACACTCCAGTTTCATGGTATTTTTTAAAAACAGAACCGTATGTATCTATACCCCAAATCTTAATATTTGGGTTTTTCTCTTTAAGGAATTTTCCTACACCTGAGATTGTACCCCCCGTTCCAACACCAACAACAAAGTGGGTTATCTTTCCATCTGTTTGCTTCCAAATTTCAGGACCCGTACTTTCAAAATGGGCTTGGGTGTTGGAAGGATTGTCATATTGATTGACATGCCATGAATTAGGAGTTTCTTTTGCTATTCTGGCTGCGGTACAGTAGTAGGATCGTGGATCTTCTGCGGAAACATCAGTAGGACATATTACAACCTCTGCGCCCACTGCACGCAACAAATCAAATTTCTCTTTGGATTGCTTGTCTGTAGAAATACAGATTAGTTTGTATCCTTTAACTATTGCCGCTAGGGCTAATCCCATACCTGTATTACCTGAGGTTCCCTCTACAATAGTCCCACCAGGCTTAAGGCGACCATCAGATTCGGCATCCTCAATCATTTTTACTGCCATGCGATCTTTGACTGAATTTCCTGGATTAAAACTTTCGACTTTAGCTAAAACCAAAGCATCTACTTCTTCCGTAATAGTATTTAATTTTATTAGCGGGGTGTTTCCAATCGTTTCTAATATATTGTTTGCGTAATCCATTTTAAAAATTTGATAACAAAAGTATCTATTAGTTTCCCAATCAAACTAATTTACCCGTTAAATTAACGGTAACGTAATACCCTTGATGGAGAAATACGCAGAATTATTTTTGATGGAATCCAAAGAAGGAGAGTTGAAATTCCCAAGAAAAAGAGGTTGACAAAAATTACTTTAAATCCGTCTATATAAACTGGGGCTTGACTTACAAAATAGGTTGTTGGATCCAACTGAATCCATCCCCAATAGTGTTGTGAAAAATAAAACCCTAGGCCTATTAAGTTTCCCCAAAAAAGTCCTTTCGTCATAATCACAGTCCCGTTGTATAAAAATATTTTTTGGACCAAAGTATTATTAGCTCCCAATGCTTTTAATAATCCTATCATCCTTGAACGTTCTAAAATCAATACCAGTAGAGCAGTTGCCATATTAATGACGCCGACAAGAAGCATTACTATTAAGATAATCAACACGTTAAAATCAAATAATGCAATCCATTGAAAAATTCCTGAAAAACGATCTGTTATTGAACTACTATTTAATTCTGAAGGAAGTCGCTGATATATTCGATTTGCTGTAAGCTCAACTTCATGAAAATCGTTTACAAAAAGTTCATATCCCCCTATTTGATTTTTGTTCCATTGATTCAATCGCTGAACTTGCCTAATATCTGCATAAATCAAATTTTGATCAATGTCTGGAAAGCCAGAAAAATATATTCCAACTACAGTAAACCTTCTTCTTTTAGGCAAACCTTCACCAGTTTGACTCTGAAAAAAAGCTTCTACTTTATGACCCAAACTCAGCGCTAATCTGTCAGCCATGGTTTCTGAAATTAAAATTTCATTCGTAACACTCTCTTTTTTTGTATTGGGAAAACTACCTTGAGTTAAGAAAGAAGATAAACTTGACCAATCAAAGTCCTCTGAAACTCCTTTTAATAAGAAACCTTCAAAATCATTTTTAGTTTTTAGCATTCCCGCCTTGAGAGCAATGCCATGAAAACGCTCAAGATTTTCATCCTCACTGATTTGATTTCTTAATTGTTGAGAATCTTCGAAGGGAAGTAAAGAAACTTGAGACTCATTATTTTCAAAAGATGTAACTAAAATATGTCCATTAAATACGCTTGTTTTTTTTTGTATTTCGCGTTGCAATCCCTCACTCGTAGACATAGCAATCAAAATAGCTGCAATTCCAATAGCAACTGCAACAGTTGCAATATTGATTATTCGCTCAGAAACAGTACTTTTATCCTGTTTTTGACCTTGCATTTTTCTTGCAAAAAACAACGCTACATTCAATGAAAATTAGATTTAAAATTCGTCTCATCAAAAATACATTTTTATTTTGGCTTGCTTTAGCTTGTTCAACTACTGTTTCTTGTGAAGCACAGGTTCTCCCTGGAGCAGAAGATACTGCAGCATACTTTCCAATGCTACAAAATAAAAAGGTAGGAATCGTAGCACATCAATCTAGTTTAATTGCTCAACAAGAACAGACTATTCACTTGGTAGATGTCCTTATAAAAAACAATATTGATCTCCAAAAAGTTTTTGCTCCTGAACATGGCTTTAGAGGAACAGCAGATGCAGGTGAGAAAATTGAAAATCAAGTTGACACCAAAACACAACTACCTATAATTTCACTCTATGGTAAAAACAGAAAACCCACGAGTGAACAGCTTCAAGAAATTGAGATAATGATTTTTGATCTTCAAGATGTTGGGGTGCGATTTTTTACCTATCTCTCTACTTTGCATTACGTTATGGAAGCTTGTGCAGAAAATAATATTCCTTTAATTGTGTTGGACCGACCCAATCCAAATACACATTATATTGATGGTCCTGTTTTAGATTTAAAAAACAAAAGTTTTGTTGGAATGCACCCCGTGCCTATTGTTTATGGAATGACTATTGGGGAATATGCCAAAATGATTAATGGTGAAAAATGGTTGAAAAATCAAGTGAAGTGTGATCTGACAGTAATTCCTGTTCAAAATTTTACCCACAACACTCCTTATACCTTGTCCGTAAGACCCTCGCCCAATCTTCCCAATGAAAAATCAATTGCACTTTATCCAAGTTTATGTTTATTGGAGCCCACAGAAGTCAGTGTAGGTAGAGGAACCTCAACTCAATTTCAAATCTATGGCCATCCAGACTTTCCCGATACAGGATATTCTTTTACTCCTCAATCCAATTTTGGCTCCAAAAATCCGAAACATAAAGGACAAGTTTGTTATGGCAAAGATTTAACTCAAGTGGATAAGCCTGACAGAATTGAACTCCAATGGCTCATAAATGCCTACTCACAATTTCCCAATAAAGAATCTTTTTTCTTAAAGGGCTTTGAACGAATTGCTGGAGTTAGCAGTTTAAAAACTCAATTAGAGACCGGTGAAAGTGAAGCTAGCATCCGGTCTTCGTGGACAGCAGATTTAGAATCTTTTAAAAAAATAAGAGTAAAATACTTACTTTATCCTTAAGGAATATTCAAGTATTTGTGTGTCTGAAGCGACACTTTCCACTTCGGGTTTTCTAAAACATAATCAACCAACAAGGGCATCACTGTGTCACGTTTACTCCATTCTGGCTGCAAAAAAAGCTTACAGTTTTTATTAACCTTTGCAGCTTGCTCTTCTGCAAAACGTAGATCGTCTTTATTATAAACAATCATTTTGAGTTCATCTGCACGTTGGTAAGCATCAGAAATCGGTAATTTATTCTTTTTTGGAGATAGACAAAACCAATCCCAATTTCCACTCAAAGGGTATGCTCCTGAGGTCTCAATATGAATTTGTATTTCTTTTTCATGTAATGCATTGGTGAGAGGATCCATAGACCACATTAGTGGTTCGCCACCCGTAACCACAACGGTATTCGAATATTTTTTTGCTTCTTCAACAATTACTGAAATATCAGTGGGCGGATGTAATTCTGCATTCCAACTCTCTTTTACATCACACCAATGGCAACCAACATCACAACCCCCAATTCGAATAAAATACGCAGCACTCCCTTTGTGATAGCCCTCACCTTGAAGGGTATAAAACGCTTCCATCAAGGGTAAAGAAAGGCCTTTTGCTACTGCTGCTATGGTTTCTTTTTTTTGCATCGCACAAAGATACCACTTTCCAAATCTACATTCATTGAGAAATCGTATCTTTAAAAAACATTACTTTAATTATGCCAAAACCTTTTCATTTAGCCATACCCGTTGACAATCTTGAGCGCTGTAGTCACTTTTATAGTACTGTGTTAGAATGCGAAGCTGGACGATCATCAGACCATTGGATTGATTACAATATGTTTGGACACCAATTAGTCTTACATGTAGACCCACATCACAATCCTAAGAAACACCATAATGAAGTTGACGGAAAATCTGTGCCTGTCCCCCACTTTGGTGTTGTTTTGGGATGGGAAGAGTTTACATCTTTTGCTCAAAAACTAAAAGCTAAAGAAGTTGAGTTTGTGATCGAACCCTACCTTCGATTTGAAGGACTTCCTGGCGAACAAATGACTATGTTTTTTTACGATCCAGCAGGAAATGCCCTTGAGTTTAAAGCCTTTAAAAACGAAGATCAAATTTTTGCAACTGAATAGATGAAAAAATTGCTCACTTTTTTTGATCGTACTTTTGAAATTATCTTTTCTGATAAAAATCAAAAAAAAATTGAGCGTACTACTTTATGGCTTTCTATCCTGGGATTTATCATACATCTTGTTTTGATATACGCCAAAAAACTTGGTTTGTTTTTTACTTTTTTTGAGGCAAACTTGTTGAATGATCCTATTTCAGCAATATACACTCCTTTTTCGATCATTTTGATTTATGAAATCTATTTACTTATTGTTTATCTGCCTCGTTCATTTACAACAGCAGTCTCTAAGCAATTTGAAATTATTTCATTGATTTTGATCCGTAGAATTTTTGGGGATATACCCAAGATAGATTTGGATGTAAACTGGCTTGAATATGCTGCTAACAAACAACTCATTTTCGATTTGTCAGGGGTTTTAATTATTTATTTTTTGATCTTTCTATTCAATAATCAGCGCGATAAAATTCCTAAAAAAGAATTGAGCGAGCGTCTAAAACGATTTGTGAGTTCCAAACGAGCGGTGAGTCTTGTGCTTTTGCCTGTTTTAATTTTCACCTCTATTTACAGTGTTGTTTTTTGGATTTCAAGTTTATTTGCTGTCTCCATGACTGGGGCACCACTCCCTGACATTAATTCGGTGTTTTACAATGAATTCTTTACCATACTGATTTTAGCAGATGTATTTATTCTGCTCCTCTCTTTTCAGTACACAGAACGCTTTAGTCAATTAATTCGAAATACAGGATTTGTGATTTGTACAATCCTTATCCGCCTTTCTTTTGCGACTTCTGGACTCACAAATATTTTACTGATTCTTTCCAGTGTTGTTTTTGGTCTCCTGATATTAAGAATTTATCAGAAAATGGAGGCTGACAATATGAATCCATTAAATTAAAGCATAGGAAAAACTATCCCTTCCACTGTCTAGCTAGAAGAGTGTTTTGCAGAAGCATGGCAATAGTCATAGGCCCTACTCCCCCTGGGACTGGTGTAATGAAGCTTGCTTTATTCGCCACTTCATCATAAGCTACATCTCCTTTAATAACATAGCCCTTGGGATGAGTCTCATCTGCAACACGAGTAATACCCACATCAATGACCGTTACTCCTTCCTTCACCATATCGGCAGTCAAATATTCAGGTATCCCTAAAGCCATTACAATGATGTCGGCTTGTCTAGTCAATTCAGATAAATTTTGTGTTCTACTATGTGCAACTGTAACCGTAGCATCTCCCGCAGGTCCTTTTTGACTCATCAAAATACTTATAGGACGTCCTACAATGTGACTACGTCCTACCACTACGCAATGCTTTCCAGAGGTAGGTACTTTATAACGTTCCAATAATTGCATAATCCCGAATGGAGTGGCTGGAATAAAAGCATCTAAATCTAAGGCCATTCTTCCAAAATTGGCAGGATGAAAGCCATCTACATCTTTCTTTGGATCGATTGCAAGTAACACTCTTTCTTCATTGATATGCTTAGGTAAGGGTAATTGAACAATAAAACCATCCAAAGTTTCATTTTGGTTCAGTTTATTAATCTCTTGGATTAGGTTTTCCTCAGTGATAGTTTCTTCTAATCGAATTAAAGTGGATTCAAATCCTATTTGTTCACATGAGCGGACTTTGCTTCCTACATAAGTTAAACTTGCCCCGTCATTTCCTACTAAAACGGCTGCCAAATGAGGTACTCGTTCTCCTTTAGCTTTCATATCAGAAACTTTCAGTTTAATTTCGTCTTTAATTTCTAACGCCGTTTTTTTTCCGTCTAATATTGTCATATCCTTATTTTAATCCTTGTAATTGCTGCATCATTTGACGGCCTTTCCCTCCTTGCATCATCTTCATCATTTTCCCCATTTGCTCAAACTGCTTAATCAACTGGTTCACTTCTTCAACCGATTTACCAGAACCTTTTGCAATTCTAATTTTTCTACTGTGATTCATCAATTGGGGCTGAGCACGTTCTTTTGGAGTCATCGAGCCAATGATCACTTCAATTCCAGCAAAAGCATTGTCGTCCACATCAACATCCTTCATCATCTTTCCAACACCAGGAATCATTCCCATTAAATCTTTCATATTCCCCATCTTCTTTACTTGCTGGATTTGAGAAAGAAAATCATCATATCCAAATTGATTTTTGGCGATTTTTTTATTAATTCTTCTAGCTTGTTCCTCATCAAATTGCTCTTGAGCTCTTTCCACTAAGGAAACAACATCCCCCATTCCAAGGATACGGTCGGCCATACGCTCGGGATAGAAAACATCAATCGCCTCCATTTTTTCACCTGTACCGATAAATTTAATGGGTTTATTTACAACCGATTTGATACTCAACGCAGCACCCCCACGAGTATCTCCATCTAATTTGGTTAGGATGACACCGTCAAAATTTAATAAGTCATTGAAAGCCTTTGCAGTATTTACGGCATCTTGCCCTGTCATTGCATCTACAACAAATAAAGTTTCCGATGGCTTTACAGCAGCATGAATAGCTTTAATTTCATTCATTAATACCTCATCAACAGCCAAACGACCTGCGGTATCAATAATCACTACATCATGTTTGTCCTTTTTGGCTAATTCTAAGCCTGCAAGAGCAATTTTAACTGGGTCTTTTTCTTCTCTATCCTCATATAATGTAGCTCCAACTTGTCCTGCAACAATACCTAATTGATCTATGGCAGCAGGTCGATAAACGTCACAGGCAATCAATAAGGGTTTCTTAGCGTGCTTTTTAGTGAGGTGTAAAGCCAATTTTCCAGTAAAGGTAGTCTTCCCAGACCCCTGTAATCCTGACATTAGGATGACAGCGGGTTTTTCCTCTAGATTCACACCCACTACTTCAGAGCCCATTAGTTCTGTGAGCTCATCTTTCACAATTTTAATCAATAATTGTCCAGGCTGTAGACTCGTTAATACTTTTTGTCCTAAGGCTTTTTCTTTAACACGAACCGTAAATTCTTTGGCTATTTTAAAGTTAACATCAGCATCCAATAAGGCTCGTCTCACTTCCTTAAGTGTTTCAGCTACATTGATCTCTGTTATTTTCCCATGTCCTTTAAGAACTTGGAATGCTTTATCTAATTTACTACTAAGATTGTCAAACATTTTTTAAAGAAATAATTGGTGTTTAAGCAAAAATAAGAAATGCTTGTTGATTATGTGCTACTCAATTGGTGGGATTGAAAACATTCTCTCCATAACAATGGCATGAGGAAAAGTAATGGCTGCCAAAAAAGAAAAAAACAAAGGTAAATATTGATCGGATGGAATATCCAAGAAAAAATAAGCCCCAAATAAACCTAATAAAGACATTACCCAATAAAGTAACGCAGACTTGAAATAATGGATAAAACTTTTTCTGTCAAGAGTCCCATATATATAATGTACTTGAGAACGTAAAGAAGGAAAGCTATGCCAAACCACAAAATAGAGACCAAAACCAAACAATAAAGTCCCTTTGTAAAATAAGATAGCAAGCAGTCCTATAAGAAGAATCTCGCTTACCAATTCAGAGTTAAATCCTACTTGAATAATAAACTGAACAAAAAGGACCAATGAGACGATCAATAAACTAATCTGAAAAAAAATAAGTGGAAGTTGCAAACTTGTAATTTGAAAAATAACTTCAGCAGTGTCCTTATATTGAAGCGTAAACAGCATTAAAAAAATAAAAGCACCATAAGAAAAATAAAAAAGCTGAACTCCTTTCCGATGTTTCAAACGTCCTTCCCAATGTTGTTCCCCAAAATGGTAACAACTAACCAAAACAAAGGATAAAAGAGCGACCCCTGGAATAAAATAAAAAACAGCAATACCCAATACAACGACTCCTATATATAGGACAAAAGGGAAAATCCTGTAATTTGATTTAAATTTCCAATTATTTTTTCCGATAATTTTCAAATCATTTGCTCCATGAAGAATCCCAAAAGACAAAATCCCTAAACAAGCAATTACATTTTGATAAGTTTCTGGGGCAAAAAATGAAAATATCACACTTATTAGAGAAACTAAATGAGATATTGAAAAATATTTTTGGTTTGTAAATGAGATAGTTAGCATTTTTTGTTTAAAATTTTTTCATATTTATAGTAAGTAAGTTTAATTTTTTTTAAATTTATCTAAACAAAAACAAATAATTGATTTAATTATGGAAAAAATTCTAAGTTTAATGTCTGTGGTTCCAGCAATGGCTACTGACGACTACGTTGGATTCACATTCTTCGTAGGATGTATGGCGATGATGGCAGCATCAGCGTTCTTCTTTCTCTCAATGAGCTCATTTGACAACAAATGGAGAACCTCTATTTTGGTGTCAGGTTTAATTACGTTCATTGCAGCAGTACACTACTGGTACATGCGTGATTATTGGGCAACTAACATGACCTCTCCTACATTCTTTAGATATGTGGATTGGGTGTTAACTGTACCATTAATGTGTGTAGAATTCTATTTAATTTTAAAAGCAGCCGGTGCAACAAAACAATTGATGTGGAAAATGATCTTCGCTTCAATCGTTATGTTAGTGACAGGTTACTTTGGTGAAGCTGTTTATACAACAGGTTCAGGTCCTGCAGTTTGGGGACTTGTGTCTGGTCTTGCTTACTTCTGGATTGTTTATGAAATCTGGTTGGGTGGTGCAGCAAAACTTGCTGCTTCAGCAGGTGGAGCAGTTCAAGCGGCTCACAAAACTCTTTGCTGGTTCGTTCTTGTAGGATGGGCTATCTATCCTATTGGATATATGGCTGGTACTGAAGGATGGTACAGTGGAATATTTGGTGGTCTTCCTATGGACGTTATTTATAACGTTGGGGATGCTATCAACAAAATTGGATTCGGTTTAGTTGTTTACAACTTAGCTGTTAATTCAAAATAATTCCTATCAGGATAGAATTGTTATGAAAAAGATTAAAATCGCTCTTCGGAGCGATTTTTTTTTACATTCTATCAGGCACAGTAATACCTAATAAGCTACAAGCATTAGAAATAACCTCTGCTACCTTTTGTGAAAGTGCAATTCTAAAGTTCTTTTGAATGGCGTTATCACTTCCTAATACAGAAACATTTTGATAAAACGTATTGTAACTTTTTACTAAATCATATATGTAATTTGCAATCAACGCTGGACTGTATTGTTCACCAGCAAGTGCAACTACCTCAGGGTAATTACCTAATTGTTTAATCACTTCACGCTCTTTATCATCAAGTTCTTCCATAGCATCAAAATCTCCTTGATTTTCAATCATTGCACGTTGTAAAAGTGTTTTAATTCGAGCATGTGTATATTGTATAAAAGGACCTGTATTTCCATTAAAATCAATCGAAGCTTCTGGATCAAAAAGAATTCTCTTTTTTGGGTCAACCTTTAGGATATAATATTTCAATGCGCCTAAAGCAACTGTTTGAAAAAGTGTACTTTTTTCTTTCTCATTTAGAGTATCTACTTTTCCTACAGCTTCGGAGATCGTTTTAGCTTGAGAAACCATGTCAGCAATCAGATCATCTGCATCTACGACAGTTCCTTCTCTACTTTTCATCTTACCACTTGGCAAGTCTACCATTCCGTAACTCAAATGATGCAGGGCATCTGCCCAATCAAAACCGAGTTTTTTAAGAATCAAAAACAAAACTTTAAAATGATAATCTTGCTCATTACCAACGGTATAGACCATTCCTTTCAATGCAGGAACATCTTCCAAACGTTTTTGTGCTGTCCCTAAATCTTGAGTCATATAAACTGAGGTTCCGTCAGCCCGTAAAAGTAATTTTTCGTCTAAGCCTTCTTCGGTCAAATCAATCCATACAGAACCATCGTCTTTGGTATAAAAGACAGAAGCTGCTAATCCTTTCTCAATTATTTTCTTACCTAATAAATAGGTTTCACTTTCATAATAATATGAATCAAATGACACCCCTAAATTAGCATAGGAAAGCTCGAAACCTTCATATACCCATTCATTCATGGTTTTCCATAAATTAACTACAGCTGTATCATTTGCCTCCCAAAGACGCAACATCTTCTGTGCTTCCATAAGAAGGGGAGCTTTCTGCTTTGCTTCTTCCTCAGATTGCCCTTGTGACATCAAGGTTGCAATCTCTTTTTTATATTCAGAATCAAACTTTACATAATATTTTCCTACAAGTTGATCTCCCTTTAATCCTGAAGACTCAGGAGTTTCTTGATTGCCGAATTTTTGCCATGCCACCATGGATTTACAAATATGTATTCCACGATCGTTTATGATCTGTGTCTTTACGACCTTTTTTCCATTGGCTTCTAAAATCTTTGCCACAGAATATCCTAAAACATTATTCCTGATGTGTCCAAGATGAAGCGGTTTGTTTGTATTGGGAGATGAAAACTCAACCATGACGGTTGACGAAGATTCAGTTGCACTAATGTGGCCATAATTGGAAACCTTATAAAGTTCAGAGAATTGATCAATATAAAATCTATCCGAAAGTTCAAGGTTCAAAAATCCTTTTACAACATTGAAGCGCTCTACAATTGAAAGTTGAGCAACTAGATATTCTCCAATCTCTTGTGCTAAAACATCTGGTCGGGCTTTTACCTGTCGAAGTAAAGGAAAAACAACCAAAGTTAGGTCTCCCTCAAATTCTTTTCGGGTGCTTTGAAATTCAAATGAAGGAATTGTTACTTTGTGGGTCTCCTTGAAATATTGATTTAAGGTAGGCGTGAAATGTTGGCTGTAATTAATGCTCATAGGAATATTTGACGGCAAAGATAAATATTATGAATTGATTATGCAGTCCTTTCCTATTACCTTATCTTTATCCAAATGCTATTAAACGTATCTTATAATGACCCAGCGATAAAACGCCGAATTGAGGAAGCTGTCGGAGCTCCTTTTTCCCTTCAACAACGATGGAAAATGAGAGGGATAGGTTCACAAAAGTTGAATATAACGAGCAGTTCTATAGACATTCATAATTTATTGATTTTAGATCAAAACATCAATACATGTAATGTTGAGTTACGTCCAAAAGGAGTTATAATTCGTTTCAGAAGTCTCTTGGAAACTTATGCTTTAGTGATCCCCTATTACAAGCTGAAGTTATATAAAGGTAAAGCTAGAGAATATTCAATTTACATGGACAAATACTTTATAAAAGTACTTGCGGATGCTAAAACCATTCACGCCTTTTTCAAGAAAGTAGCAGATCAAAAATCAAGTAATCTCCCCCCTTCAATCGAGGATATTAAAAACTAAATACTTCTTTTGGTTTCTCCGGTATAAATTTGACGTGGACGACCAATAGGCTCATTGTTTTTTCGCATTTCCAACCATTGTGCAATCCATCCAGGCAATCTTCCCAAAGCAAACATTACTGTAAACATTTCTGTAGGAATACCGAGAGCTCGGTAAATAATACCAGAGTAAAAATCAACATTTGGATAGAGCTTACGATCAATAAAATATGGATCGCTCAACGCTTCTTTCTCTAAGCCTTTGGCAATATCCAAAATAGGATCATTGATCCCCATTTCTGATAAGACTTCATCGGCTGTTTTTTTGATAATACGAGCACGTGGATCAAAGTTTTTGTAAACTCTATGTCCGAAGCCCATTAAACGAAAAGGATCATTTTTATCTTTAGCCTTAGCCATATACTTCTTGGTATCCCCGCCATCTTTTTGAATTGCTTCCAACATTTCAATTACTGCTTGGTTAGCTCCACCATGAAGAGGTCCCCACAAGGCAGAAATTCCTGCTGAAACAGAAGCGAATAATCCAGCATGTGATGAGCCAACAATACGAACAGTAGAGGTAGAACAATTTTGTTCGTGATCTGCATGAAGTATTAACAGTTTATTCAAAGCATTTACTATAACTTTACTTGGAACATAGTCCTCATTAGGTCTTTTAAACATCATCTGGGCAATATTTTCCACATAGGATAAAGAAAGATTGGCATAGTTTAATGGCAATCCTTTTGTTTTTCTGTGGGTCCATGATGCAAGAATTGGAAACTTAGCCATAAGCATAATGATCGCTTCTCGCATATCAGCTTCAGAATCTACATCTACAGACGAGGGATTGAAAGCTATCAAAGCAGAAGTTAAGGACGAAAGAATACCCATTGGATGTGCCGTCTTTGGAAAACTCTTTAAGATTACTTTTAAATCCTCATCTACCAAAGAATCATTTTTAATCTCTTTATTAAAAAGCTCAAGCTCTTCTTTTGTAGGTAATTCTCCAAAAATTAGTAAAAAAGCTACATCAATAAAACTTGACTTTTCGCATAGGTCTTCGATAGAATACCCTCTATATTTCAATACTCCTTCTTCACCATTGAGGAAAGTTACCTCACTTACACAAGACCCTGTATTTTTAAAGCCTGGATCGTAGGTTATTAGACCCGTTGAAGCGCGAAGTGTTTTGATGTCTATTCCTTTTTCATTTTCTGATCCTTCTATTAAAGGAAATTCAAAAGTTTGGTCATTGTAACTTAGTTTTACCGATTCACTCATATTCTTTGGGTTTAATAATTATATAAAAAGGGTATTAAAAAATACCCTTATCAATTTTTCTTACTAGTGTTTGAAAGCATTTTTACCTGGAAAGTAAGCCAATGCATCTAATTCTTCCTCAATACGTAATAATTGATTGTATTTTGCCATACGATCACTACGTGAAGCAGAACCTGTTTTAATTTGTCCTGTATTTAAGGCAACTGCAAGATCGGCAATGGTGTTGTCTTCTGTTTCACCAGAACGGTGAGACATAACAGAAGTGTAGCCTGCTCTATGAGCCATATCGACTGCAGCAATGGTTTCAGATAATGTTCCAATTTGATTTACTTTAATCAAGATAGAGTTTGCAATTCCTTTTTCAATTCCTTGACTCAAGCGTTCAACATTTGTTACAAATAAATCATCTCCAACTAATTGAACACGATCTCCCGCTTTTTCTGTTAATGATTTCCATCCATCCCAGTCGTTTTCGTCCATTCCATCTTCAATAGATACAATAGGGTATTTGGATGCTAGTTCTGCAAGATAAGAAGCTTGTTCCTCTGAAGATCGCTTTACACCTTTATCTCCTTCAAATAGGGTGTAGTCATAAACTCCATCCTTGTAAAATTCTGCTGCGGCACAGTCTAAGGCTATCATAACTTCTTCCCCAGCTTTGTAACCTGCGTTTCCTATGGCTTTGATAATTGTATCCAAGGCATCTTCTGTACCATCAAGTACGGGAGCAAAACCTCCTTCATCACCCACTGCTGTACTTAACCCACGATCGTGGAGTACTTTTTTAAGGTGATGGAAAATTTCAGTCCCCATTTGAAGTGCGTGAGTAAAAGACTCGGCTCCAGAAGGCATTACCATAAACTCTTGAAAAGCAATGGGTGCATCGGAATGCGATCCACCATTGATAATATTCATCATAGGAACCGGAAGTGTTTTAGCACTTACTCCTCCAATGTAACGATATAAAGGCAAACCAAGTTCATTCGCAGCAGCTTTGGCTACAGCAAGAGAAACACCTAGGATAGCATTAGCTCCTAATTTAGATTTATTTGAAGTACCATCTAAATCAATCATCAATTGATCCAATTGCTCTTGTTCAAAAACAGAGCTACCTACAATCTCTTGTGCAATAATAGTATTAACGTTTTCCACGGCTTTACCTACGGCTTTACCCATATAGGCAGATCCACCATCACGCAATTCTACAGCCTCATGTTCTCCTGTTGAAGCTCCAGATGGAACTGCCGCTCTACCTAAAATTCCATTTTCAGTAATTACATCGACTTCTACAGTAGGGTTTCCTCGAGAGTCAAAGATTTGTCTTGCGTGTACATTAATAATAATACTCATTGTTGTTTAAATTAGTTTGGATTCAAAAAAGTTATTGGTTTATGATGTTTTCTTTAAAAACATCAAATAAATATGTAGCGTCACTTGGACCAGGACCTGCTTCTGGATGGTATTGTACAGAAAAACAATTTTTACTTTTCATACGTAAACCTGCAAGAGTTTGGTCATTCAAATGCACATGGGTCACTTCGATATCTTTATGTTTTTGTGCAGCTTCCATTTCTACAGCAAAACCATGATTTTGTGAAGTGATTTCTCCTTTTCCAGTCAACAAATTCTTTACTGGATGATTGATTCCCCTGTGGCCATTAAACATTTTAAACGTTGGTATACCATTGGCAAGTGCAATCACTTGATGCCCCAAGCAGATACCAAATAGGGGTTTATTTTCTTCTATTATCTTTTTTGCTACTTCCTGTGCACTTTTAAGTGGCTCAGGGTCGCCTGGTCCATTGGATATGAAATAACCATCTGGATTAAAGGTCTTCATCGTTTCGAAAGAGGTGTCATATGGAAATACTTTCACATAAAATCCTCTGTCTACCATATTGTGAAGAATATTTGCTTTAATCCCTAAATCCAAAGCTGCTATTTTAATTTCAGCATCAGGGTTTCCAACTGTGTAAGCTTCCTTAGTGGAAACTTTTGAAGACAATTCTAAGCCTTGCATTGGAGGAGCTTCAGAAAGTTCTTTCAAAAGGCGTTCTTTTTGATCGATCTCGGTTGAGATTACCGCATTCATTGCCCCATGCTCTCGAATATAATTTACTAAAGCACGAGTATCTACATCGGCAACAGTAACAATTTTATTCTTTTCAAGATAATTATAAAGGGAATCCTCTGCTTTGGGTCTTGAATAATTAAAACTGAAGTCTTTGCAAATTAAGCCTGCAATAGAAATATGTTTAGACTGGGCCTCGTCCTCAATTACACCATAGTTTCCAATATGGACATTTGTGGTTACCATTAATTGTCCAAAATAGGAAGGATCAGTAAAAATCTCTTGATAGCCTGTCATCCCTGTGTTAAAGCATATTTCCCCAAATGCGCTTCCCTCTATTCCAATTGATTTCCCAAAGAATTGAGTTCCATCCGCAAGGAGAACAAACGCTTTTTTTCTAGATCTGTAATTCATGATTTTGGTTACAAAATAAATCAAAAAAAAGGATAAACTAAAACGTTTATCCTTTTTATATTAATAGAATTTAAAAGTTGTGTGTAGCTTATTTAGCATCTTCAGAACCTTCTTCTTTTTTAGTTTCACTTGCTGGAGTATCTTCCGAAATCGCTTCTGGTGCTTCTTGCTCTACAACCTCTTCAGTTGCGGCAGTTGCTTCTTCTGCTTTCGCCTTGGTTTTTCCACCACGACGACGTGTTTTCTTCTTCTCTTTCTCGTCAGCTTTGTAGACATCATTATAATCTACAAGTTCGATCATTGCCATATCAGCATTATCACCTAAACGATTTCCCAACTTGATAATACGGGTATATCCCCCTGGACGATCCCCTACTTTTGAAGCAATATCTCTAAACAATTCAGAAACCGCATTTTTATCACGTAAAGAACTAAAAGCTAATCTACGATTGTGCGTAGTATCAGATTTAGCCTTTGTGATGATGGGTTCAACAAACTGTTTAAGTGCTTTTGCTTTTGTTACTGTAGTATTAATACGCTTGTGTTCTATTAAAGAACAAGCCATATTAGAGAGCATTGATTTTCTGTGAGCGGTTTTACGCCCTAAATGCATTACTTTTTTTCCGTGTCTCATTTTCTTTCTTTAAAAATGTGAATTAATCTTTATCGAGTTTGTATTTCGCTAAGTCCATTCCAAAAGAAAGTCCTTTGAGCACTACCAACTCTTCTAACTCAGTTAATGACTTCTTACCAAAGTTTCTAAACTTCATTAGGTCATTTTTATTGTAGGAAACTAAATCTCCTAAAGTATCTACTTCTGCGGCTTTCAAACAATTTAATGCACGAACAGACAAGTCCATATCAACAAGTTTTGTTTTCAACAACTGACGCATGTGAAGCGATTCTTCATCATAAGTTTCTGTTTGTGCGATCTCATCTGCTTCAAGTGTAATGCGCTCGTCAGAGAACAACAAGAAGTGATGAATCAAAGTTTTTGCAGCTTCTGTAAGGGCGTCTTTGGGATGAATAGATCCATCAGTAATTATTTCAAAAACGAGTTTTTCATAATCTGTTTTCTGCTCAACACGAAAGTTTTCAATACTGTATTTCACATTCTTAATGGGTGTGAAAATAGAATCAATCGCAATAACACCTAGTTCTGCATTTACCTTTTTGTTTTCTTCTGCAGGAACATAACCACGTCCTTTTTCAATTGTAATCTCCATGTTCAATTGAACACTTTTTTCAAGATTACAAATTACTAAGTCTGGGTTTAAAACTTGGAAACCAGAAATAAATTTCTGTAAATCTGCTGCTTTGAGTTGTTCTTGTCCTCCTATAGTGATGGTTACTTTCTCTTCTTCAGATTCTTCAATCTGACGCTTAAAACGAACTTGTTTTAAATTTAAAATTATTTCAGTAACATCTTCTACTACACCAGGAATTGTAGAAAACTCATGCTCTACGTTTTCTAATTTAACAGAAGTTATTGCAAAGCCTTCTAAAGACGATAATAGAACACGTCTAAGTGCATTTCCAACGGTCAATCCATATCCTGGCTCGAGAGGGCGAAATTCAAATTTGCCTTCGAATTCAGATGAATCGATCATTATTACTTTATCTGGTTTTTGAAAATTCAATATTGCCATAATATGTTTCCGTTTGCTTATTTAGAATATAATTCTACTATTAACTGCTCTTTGATATTCTCCGGTATTTGGAGGCGTTCAGGTACACTTACAAAAGTTCCCTGAAGTTGTTCTTTATTCCAACTTAACCATTCATAAGCGGATGCATCTTTACCTTTTGCTTCAACGATAACGTTTAGCGATTTTGATTTCTCACGAACACCTACAACATCTCCAACTTTCACTTGGTAAGAAGGAATGTTTAGGATAGAACCGTTTATAGTAATGTGTCTATGAGAAACGAGTTGACGTGCACCGCTTCGTGTAGGAGAAAGCCCCAAACGGTACACTACATTGTCTAAACGTGATTCACACAATTGCAATAAAACTTCACCTGTAACACCTTTGTTACGGCTAGCTTTTTCAAAAAGGTTACGAAATTGACGCTCTAAAATACCGTAAGTAAATTTAGCTTTCTGCTTCTCCATCAACTGGACAGCATATTCCGATTTTTTACCTCTACGTCTAGCGTTTCCGTGTTGTCCCGGAGGGTAATTTCTTTTTTCGAAAGATTTATCATCTCCGAAGATAGGCTCGCCAAATTTTCGAGCAATTTTTGTTTTTGGACCAGTATATCTTGCCATTTTATGGGTTTTTAGTTGAATAGATCGCTATGAATTAAGGTCATTTCCTTCGATAGCTTCTGATCAATTCGTTGATATTAATTAATTATACTCTTCTTCTTTTTGGAGGTCTACATCCATTGTGAGGTTGTGGAGTAATGTCAACTATTTCCATCACTTCAATCCCTGCATTGTGTAAGGAACGGATTGCAGACTCACGTCCATTTCCTGGTCCTTTAACAAATACTTTCACTTTTCGTAATCCAGCTTCTTGAGCTACTTTAGCACAATCTTCAGCTGCAGTTTGTGCAGCATAAGGAGTGTTCTTTTTAGAACCTCTAAAGCCCATTTTTCCAGCCGATGACCAAGAAATAACTTCTCCTTTGGTATTGGTTAGCGAAATGATGATATTATTGAAAGATGCGGTTACATGAGCTTCTCCAATAGACTCAACAATTACTTTTCTTTTCTTACTTGCTGTTTTAGCCATAATTACAAACTATTATTTAGTTGCTTTCTTTTTGTTTGCTACTGTCTTACGTTTTCCTTTACGGGTACGAGAGTTGTTTTTGGTACGTTGTCCTCTTAAAGGAAGACCCGCTCTGTGGCGAATACCTCTGTAACAACCTATATCCATTAAACGTTTGATGTTTAATTGAACCTCTGAACGTAATTCACCTTCAATTTTGAACGATCCAACTACTTCACGGATTCGTCCGGTTTCATCATCAGTCCATTCAGAAACTTTTTTGTTTTCATCTACCTTGGCACTTTCTAATATAGATTGTGCACGGCTTCTACCGATACCGAAAATGTATGTTAGGGCAATAACGCCTCTTTTTTGCTTGGGAATGTCTACTCCTGATATTCTAGCCATAATTAACCTTGTCTTTGTTTGAATCTAGGATTTTTTTTGTTGATGACGTAAAGACGACCATTCCGTCTTACGATCTGGCAGTCTGCACTGCGCTTTTTTATAGATGCTCTTACTTTCATAATACTTTACTTTAAAATCTAAAGGTGATCCTTGCTTTACTTAAATCGTAAGGACTCATTTCTAATTTAACTTTATCACCAGGTAATAATTTGATGTAATGCAAACGCATTTTACCTGATATGTGAGCGGTTACTACATGGCCATTTTCTAGCTCAACACGAAACATTGCATTTGATAATGCTTCGATTATAGTACCCTCTTGCTCTATTGCTGCTTGTTTAGCCATATATTAATTTGCGCTTCTGCGTGTTTTTCCCGTTTTCATTAAACCGTCATAATGTCTGTTTAATAAATAAGAGTTTACTTGTTGTATGGTATCAATGGCAACTCCAACCATAATTAAAAGTGAAGTTCCTCCATAAAATAGGGCCCAACCTTGTTGAATACCAATAAGTTTTACCACCACCGCTGGAAATACTGCTATTCCTGCAAGGAATAAAGAACCAGGGAAAGTAATATGTGACATTACTGTATCTAAATATTCTGAAGTTTCATTCCCAGGGCGTATTCCTGGAACAAAGCCTCCACTACGTTTTAAATCATCCGACATTTTGTTTGTTGGAACTGTTATCGCTGTGTAGAAATAAGTAAATACAATAATTAATAATGCAAAAACGATGTTATACCAAAGTCCAAAAATATCTGAAAAATTGGTTTGTAACCATTGTCCTGCATCAGAATCGCCTAAAGCTCCACCGATGTAGGCTGGGGCAAACATAATCGCTTGTGCAAAAATGATAGGCATTACACCTGAGGCGTTTAATTTTAAAGGAATGTATTGTCTTGAACCATAAACCGATCGATCAGAAGTGGCGCCACCAGCAGCACGTCTCGCGTATTGTACTGGAATTCTACGTACCGCTAGGGTAAGTAATATAGAAAGAAGAATAATGACAATCCACAATACTAATTCAATGAGAATCAACATTAATCCACCATTGTTTTCAGACACTCTAGAAACAAATTCTTGAGTAAACGACAATGGGAGCGTAGCAATGATTCCAACCATAATCAACAGAGAAATTCCATTTCCAATCCCTTTGTCTGTAATTTTTTCTCCCAACCACATTGCGAAGATCGTACCTGTAACTAAGATAATAACAGATGAGATAATAAACAAAGGACCTTTGCCTAATATAAATGCACTTTCAGGAACTCCCAGCGCACTCAATCCGTACAAATAAGCAGGCGCTTGAACAATACAAATCAATATGGTTAACCATCGTGTAATTTGATTGATTTTTTTACGACCACTTTCTCCTTCTTTCTGGAGTTTTTGTAAATAAGGAACAGCGATACCCATTAACTGAACTACAATAGATGCAGAAATGTAGGGCATGATACCTAAAGCAAACACGGAAGCATTCGCAAAAGCACCTCCTGTAAAAGCATTTAAAATACCTAAAAGACCACCTCCATCAGTACGACTACTCAATGCAGCTAACTGAACTGGGTCAATACCCGGTAAAACTACTTGAGCTCCAAGACGGTAGACTAACAACATTCCTAAAGTAAGAACTACACGATCGCGTAATTCTTCAATTTTGTATATGTTATAAAGGGTTTCTAATACTTTTCTCATTCGGGGTAAATTATACAGTTATAGCTTCGCCTCCAGCAGCTTCGATTGCAGCTTTAGCTGAAGCAGAGAATTTATGTGCAGAAATTTTAATAGCACCTTCTAACGTTCCTCTTCCTAAAATTTTAACCAAATCGTTTTTGTGGGCAAGACCTAATTCAACAAGAATATCAATAGATAATTCTTTGCTTACTTTTTTATCGGCAAGTAATTGTTGAACAGTATCGATATTGATTCCACGGTATTCTTTACGATTGATGTTTTTAAAACCAAATTTTGGAACTCTACGTTGTAAAGGCATTTGACCTCCTTCAAAACCGATTTTTCTAGAGTATCCAGAACGTGATTTGGCACCTTTATGTCCACGTGCAGCAGTTCCACCTTTACCTGAAGACTGTCCTCTTCCAAGGCGTTTTCCAGCGGTTTTGATTGATCCTGATGCAGGGGTTAGATTTTCTAAACTCATGATGGGTTATTTATGCTTCGGTAACAATTACCAAATGTTGAACTTTAGCGATCATTCCCAAAATACTTGGGGTTGACTCATGTATAACTTCTTTACCAATTCCTCTGAGGCCTAAAGCTTCGAGGGTACGCTTTTGAACTTGAATGCGCTTGATACTACTTTTTACTTGTTTTACTTTTATCTGTGCCATGGCTAAATTCGCTTATCCGTTAAATACTTTATCTAATGATATTCCTCTTTGCTCAGCAATCCTTTGTGGATTACGCAATTGTAATAAAGCATCAAATGTTGCTTTTACTACATTATGAGGGTTGGAAGAACCTTGTGATTTTGAAAGTACGTTATGCACACCCACGGCTTCTAATACTGCACGAACAGCACCACCCGCAATAACTCCAGTACCTTCAGATGCAGGCTTAAGAAATACGCGTGCTCCTCCAAACTTTCCTTTTTGCTCGTGAGGAAGTGTTCCTTTATTAATAGGAATACGAACTAAGTTTTTCTTAGCGTCTTCAACTGCTTTGGCAATGGCTTCAGAAACTTCTTTTGATTTTCCTAAACCTTGACCTACTACTCCATTTTCGTCTCCGACAACAACAATAGCAGAAAAACCAAAAGCACGACCTCCCTTAGTAACTTTAGTTACCCGTTGTACTCCAACTAGGCGATCTTTCAAGTCTAAGCCAGCTGGCTTAACTAATTCTACGTTTTTATAATCTTGATACATATTCTAATTAAAATTTTAATCCACCTTCACGAGCACCATCAGCAAGAGCTTTCACTCTTCCGTGATATAAATAGCCACCTCGGTCAAATTTAACTTCTGAAACACCTGCTTTTGAGGCAAGCTCTCCAATACGTTTTCCAACAGCAGTAGCAATTACAATCTTACCGCTTAATTTCGCATCAGCGATTTCTTTATCTCTAGAGGATGCTGCCGTAACAGTTTTTCCTGTTTGGTCATCTATTAACTGAGCATAAATTTCTTTATTACTTCTGTAGACAGACAAGCGAGGAGCTGTTGACGTACCGCTAATGATTTTACGAATTCTTTTACGAATTCTATTTCTACGATCTAATTTTGTTAAACCCATGGTTATTATATTATGCTGATTTACCTGCTTTTCTTCGGATCTGCTCGCCTACAAATTTGACGCCTTTTCCTTTATATGGTTCTGGTCTTCTAAAAGAACGAATCTTTGCAGCTACATAACCCACCAATTGTTTGTCATAAGAGCTGAGTTTAATAATTGGATTCTTTCCTTTTTCAGAAATGGTTTCTACTTTAACCTCTGGTGCAATATCAAGTAAGATATTGTGAGAGAAACCAAGTGCGAGATCTAATTTCTGTCCTTGATTGCTTGCTCTGTATCCAACTCCTACAAGCTCTAATTCTTTTGTAAATCCTTTGCTAACTCCTTCAATCATATTGAAGATTAAAGCACGATAAAGACCGTGTTTAGCTTTTACAGATTTTACATTTGAATCACGAGACACTGTAATGATATTGTCTTCCATTTTAATTTCAACTTCACTGTACTCTTGAGTAAGTTCACCAAGTTTTCCTTTCACAACAATATGTGTGGGTTGGATATCTATGGTGATTCCATCGGGTACTGTGATCGGGTTGTTTCCTATTCTAGACATTGTTTATACTGTTTCTGTTAGTATACGTAACAAATTAATTCTCCACCAACATTTTCTTTGGCGGCTTGTTTTCCTGTCATTACTCCATGAGAGGTAGAGACAATTGAAATTCCCAAGCCATTTAAAACTCTAGGAAGGGTGTCTGAACCGGAATACTTTCGTAAACCAGGAGTACTGATACGTTGTATTTTTTTGATAACAGGCTCTTTTGTAAGCTTGTCATATTTCAAAGCAATTTTAATATTACCTTGATGGTTTTCAGTTTCTTCAAACTTATAACTCAAAATATACCCTTGATCAAAAAGGATCTTTGTAATCTCTCTTTTTGTATTTGAAGCGGGAATATCTACTACACGGTGTCCCGCGCTGTTGGCGTTACGTATACGTGTTAAAAAATCTGCAATAGGATCTGTGAACATAGTCTTTTATCTATAAGTTTACCAACTGGCTTTAGTTACTCCAGGAATCAAGCCTTTGTTTGCCATTTCACGGAAAGTTACACGTGAAAGTCCAAACTGTCTCATATACCCTTTTGGTCTACCGGTTAATTTACAACGGTTGTGCATACGGATTGGAGAAGCATTACGTGGCAACTTTTGAAGTGCATCATAATCTCCAGCTTCCTTGAGAGCTTTACGCTTTTCAGCATATTTGGCAACGGTCTTGGCACGTTTAACCTCACGTGCTTTCATTGATTCTTTAGCCATATTAATTCTTTTTAAAAGGGATTCCTAATTCGGTTAATAATGATTTCGCTTCCTGATCAGTACTTGCTGTAGTCACGAAAGTAATATCCATTCCATTGATTCGATTTACTTTATCAATATCAATCTCTGGAAAGATGATTTGTTCTGTAACACCTAAGGTGTAGTTTCCACGACCATCAAAACCAGTTGCTTTAACTCCCTGAAAATCTCTTACTCGAGGAAGTGCAGTGGTCACTAAACGGTCTAAAAATTCGTACATACGTTCACTACGTAGTGTTACTTTAGCCCCAATGGGCATTCCTTTTCTTAACTTGAAACTAGCAACATCCTTCTTGGATAATGTAGCAACTGCTTTCTGACCCGTAATCATCGTAAGCTCATCAATAGCATGATCGATTAGTTTCTTGTCTGATACTGCAGCACCTACCCCACGGCTAAGTACTATTTTTTCAAGTTTAGGCACCTGCATAACGCTTTTGTAACTAAACGTCTCTTTCAGGTTGCTAACGATACGATCGTTATATTCTTGTTTTAATCTTGGTGTATAGCTCATAGTTAAATGACTTCATCTGTTTTTTTAGCAACACGAACTTTTGATCCATCTTCAACTCTAAAACCTACACGAGTAGTTTTACCCTCTGATGTGAGTAGTGAAAGATTTGAAATATGAATAGGTGCTTCCTTTTCTGTTATTCCTCCTTGAGGATTTTGCGCATTGGGCTTGTTGTGTTTTTTAATCAAATTCACACCTTCCACAATGGCTTTATTTTTTTCACGAGAAATACTTACAACAGTACCTTCAGATCCTTTTTCAGAACCAGCAATTACACGTACGGTATCTCCTTTTTTGATTTTAATTTTTGTTGCCATATCTTTTTTATTACAACACTTCAGGTGCCAATGAAACGATCTTCATAAATTGTTTATCACGTAGTTCTCTTGCCACAGGACCAAAAACACGTGTTCCACGCATTTCTCCGGTTGGGTTAAGTAACACACATGCATTTTCATCAAATCGAATATACGATCCGTCTTGACGTCTAATTTCTTTTTTAGTACGAACTACAACAGCAGTAGATACTTGACCTTTTTTTACGGTTCCAGAAGGTGATGCATCCTTAACGGTAACAACAATTTTGTCTCCTATAGAAGCATATCTTCTTTTTGTTCCTCCCAATACACGAATGGTAAGGACCTCTTTGGCGCCTGTATTATCGGCTACTTTAAGTCTAGATTCTTGTTGTACCATCTTACTTAGCTCTTTCTATTATTTCAACCATTCTCCAGCATTTTGACTTGCTTAAAGGTCGAGTTTCCATGATTTTTACTGTATCTCCGATATTACAATCATTCTTTTCATCGTGAGCTACGTATTTTTTTGTCTTCAAAACGAACTTTCCGTACATCGGGTGCTTAACTCTTTTGACTTCGGCAACTACAATGGATTTTTCCATTTTGTTACTGGTCACAACCCCAATTCGTTCTTTTCTTAAATTTCTTGTTTCCATGTGCTTATGCTTCTTGGTTGCTTAGGGCAGTTTTCAGTCGAGCGATAACGCGACGTGCTGTCTGTATTTGTATTGGATTTTCTAAAGGTGAAATTGCATGCGTCATTTTCAACTCAGCATACTGCTTCTGACATTCAGTCAATTTATCTTGAATGTCTTCTTTAGAAAGTTTTTTAATTTCAGATTGTTTCATAGTTGCTGTAAATTAAGCTTCGAAATCACGAGCTACAATAAATTTAGTTTTAACAGGAAGCTTTTGAGCTGCCAAACGAAGTGCTTCTTTTGCTACATCATGAGGTACTCCCCCCACTTCAAACATAATACGCCCTGCTTTGGTTACTGCTACAAAATATTCTGGAGCACCTTTTCCTTTACCCATACGAACCTCAAGAGGTTTCTTTGTGATAGGCTTGTCTGGAAATATTTTAATCCATAATTGACCTTCTCTTTTCATATAACGTGTCGCTGCAATACGAGCTGCCTCGATTTGACGTGACGTTATGAAAACAGAGTCCAAGGCTTTGATTCCGAACATACCATTGGAAAGTTGATGTCCTCTTTGAGAAAGTCCTTTCATGCGACCTTTCTGTGCTTTCCTAAATTTTGTCTTTTTTGGTTGTAACATGATTTCTTAACCTATTATATTATTTACGACGTTGGCGGTTGTTTCCTTTTCCGGAATTAGAACCTCCTTGTCCAGTTTTTTTAGACATTCCTACTAAAGGAGAAAGCTCACGCTTACCATAAACTTCACCTTTCATGATCCATACTTTGATCCCTAATCTTCCGTAAGTAGTGTGTGCTTCTACTAGAGCATAATCAATATCTGCACGGAAAGTGGATAAAGGAATACGACCTTCTTTGTACGATTCAGCACGTGCCATTTCAGCTCCATTTAATCGACCTGAAATTTGAATTTTAATTCCTTCTGCATTCATACGAATTGCAGCTGCAATTGCCATTTTGATGGCACGTCTGTATGAAATACGACTTTCAATTTGACGGGCAATACTTGCACCTACTAATTGAGCATCTAACTCAGGACGTTTAATTTCAAAAATGTTGATTTGAACTTCTTTGCCGGTAATTTTACGTAACTCCTCTTTAAGCTTATCAACTTCTTGCCCAGCTTTCCCAATAATAATCCCTGGTCTTGCAGTGGTGATAGTGATTGTGATAATTTTTAAAGTACGTTCAATAATTACATTAGAAACGCTTGCTTTTGATAAACGTGCGTGAATGTATTTACGGATTTTGTCATCTTCAGCGATTTTATCGCCATAATTTCTTCCTCCATACCAGTTAGAATCCCATCCTCTGATGATACCTAAACGATTTCCAATAGGGTTAGTTTTTTGTCCCATATTATGCTTCTATAGTGTTAGATCCCAATACGACAGTTACGTGATTGGAACGTTTTCTAATTCGGTGAGCTCTTCCTTGTGGAGCTGGTCTTAAACGCTTTAGCATGCTGCCTCCATCCACTCGGATTTCAGAAACAAAAAGGTTTGCTTTTTCAATATCTTCAGCCTCATTTTTTGATTGCCAGTTTGCAATTGCAGATAGCAACAACTTCTCTAAACGTCGAGAAGCTTCTTTGGGGCTAAACTTTAGTATCGCTAATGCCTTATCAATTGATTCTCCTCTTACTTGATCAGCGACTAAACGCATTTTTCTTGGAGAAGTAGGACAGTTATTTAGCTTGGCAAAAGCAATAGATTTCTTTGCTTCTTTAAGCGCTTGAGCGGATTGTCTTTTACGATTTCCCATGAGTACTTTTATTTTTTGCCTTTATTTTTAGCGCCTGAGTGTCCACGGAAATTACGTGTCAACGAAAATTCGCCTAGTTTGTGTCCTACCATGTTTTCTGTTACATAAACAGGAACAAATGTTTTACCGTTGTGAACACCGATCGTTTGACCAACAAAATCTGGAGTAATTAACGAAGCACGAGACCAAGTTTTGATTACTGATTTTTTATTTTCTTCAACGTTTTTGATCACTTTCTTTTCAAGACTGTGATGAACAAAAGGTCCTTTTTTTAATGAACGAGCCATATTCTATTATTTTTTTCTACGTTCAATTATGAACTTATTACTTGACTTAGTTTTTGATCGAGTACGGAATCCTTTAGCAGGAATACCATTACGTGATCTTGGATGTCCTCCAGATGCACGTCCTTCTCCTCCACCCATTGGGTGATCAACAGGGTTCATGGCTACTGGACGTGTTCTTGGTCTTCTTCCTAACCAACGTGAACGTCCTGCTTTACCAGAAACGAGTAATTGATGATCAGAATTCGATACTGCTCCAATAACAGCAGTACAGTTCACTAAGATCATTCGAGTCTCTCCTGAAGGCAATTTTACAGTTGCAAATTTACCTTCACGTGCCATTAGCTGTGCAAAAGCTCCAGCACTACGTGCAATTGAAGCTCCTTTTCCAGGACTTAACTCAATACATGAGATAATGGTACCTAATGGTATTTTGGATAAGAATAGTGCATTTCCTATTTCGGGTGCAGCACTTTCTCCTGAGATTATGTTTTGTCCAACCTTCAAACCATTGGGTGCAATAATGTATCGCTTTTCACCATCGGTATATTCAACTAGAGCAATAAAGGCAGAACGGTTAGGATCGTATTCAATTGTTTTTACTTCAGCTGCAACATCAAATTTGTTACGTTTGAAATCAATGATACGGTAACGTTTTTTGTGACCACCACCAATATGGCGTGAAGTCATTTTACCTTTGTTGTTTCTTCCCCCAGATCTTTTCTTGGGAGCCAATAAACTCTTTTCGGGCTTATCAGTAGTAATTGCGTCAAATCCATTTACTACTCTAAAACGCTGCGCAGGAGTTATCGGTTTTAATTTTCTTACTGACATCTGACGCTATTATAAGTTACTATAAAAATCTATGGCATCACCTTCAGCTACATGCACAATTGCTTTTTTAGTAGCGTTGGTTTTACCTTTTTGTATTCCTGTTTTGGTATAACGCATTTTGCGTTCGGGACCATAATTCATGGTATGTACCTTTTCTACCGTTACCCCATAAGCAGCTTCTACTGCCTTTTTAATCTCAACTTTATTGGATTTCGGGTGTACTAAAAAAGTATAACGATTATGGAGTTCACTCCCTAACGTCGCTTTTTCGGTGATGATTGGTTTTATAATTATACTCATGATTATTTATTCAAAAGTGATTCAAGTCCTGCAATTGCACCTTCAGAAAAGATCAAACTATTTGCGTTTGAAATACTGTAAGTGTTTAATTCTGAGTTGATTACAACTTTAGAATTCTTTAAATTACGAGAGGACAAATATACATTTTTATTCAACTCACCCAAGACTAATACGCTTTTTTTGTCTGTAAGCCCTAAAGCCGCTAACATTTTAAGGTAATTCTTAGTTTGAGGTGAATCCATTTGGAAGTCTTCTAAAACCACAATTGATTTCTGACTTGCTTTGATGCTTAAGGCTGATTTTCTAGCCAAACGCTTCACTTTCTTGTTTACTTTTTGGCTGTAATCTCTTGGGGTGGGACCGAATACACGACCTCCTCCTCTAAACAATGGATTTTTGATACTTCCCGCACGGGCTGTACCTGTTCCTTTTTGTTTTTTGATCTTACGAGTACTCCCAACAATTTCAGCACGCTCTTTCGATTTGTGCGTCCCTTGGCGTTTGTTTGCCAAATGTTGTTTTACATCCAAATAAATGGCGTGATCGTTTGGTTCGATACCGAAGACCGCTTTATCAAGCTTGATCTTTCTTCCGGTTTCTTTTCCTTCTATGTTTAATACGTTTAATTCCATTATTTCTGAACGATTACGTAAGCGTTTTTATGTCCTGGAACACATCCTTTAACTACAAGAAGGTTCTTTTCAGGTACAACTTTAATAACTCTAAGGTTTTGAACTTTAACTTTAACATTACCCATTTGACCTGCCATTCGCATTCCTTTGAATACTCGTGCAGGATAAGATGCAGCACCGATAGAACCGGGAGCTCTTAGACGGTTATGTTGTCCGTGTGTTGCTTGACCTACCCCGGCAAAACCGTGACGTTTTACAACCCCTTGGAAACCTTTTCCTTTGGAAGTTCCTGAGACATCTACAAACTCACCTTCTTGAAAGTGATCTACTGTAATGGTGTCTCCTAATTTTAATTCTTCTTCAAAATTCTGGAATTCGACTAGCTTCTTTTTGGGTGCAGTGTTTGCCTTTTTAAAGTGGCCTCCAGCTGCTTTTGTTACCCTTTTTTCTGCCTTGTCATCGAAACCCAGTTGAAGTGCTTCATACCCGTCAACCGCTGTGGTTCTGACTTGGGTAACCACGCATGGCCCTAGCTCTAAGACAGTACAAGGAATGTTTTTTCCTTTCTCGTCAAAGAGGCTGGTCATACCGATTTTCTTTCCTATTAACCCAGACATTGTTTATTTATTTATTAGTTATAATTATTCTTAATTCTTACGCTACTTATACTTTGATTTCTACCTCAACTCCACTAGGCAATTCAAGCTTCATTAGCGCATCAATTGTTTTTGATGATGAGCTGTAGATATCTAACAATCTCTTGTAAGAAGACAATTTGAATTGTTCACGTGACTTTTTGTTAACGTGAGGAGAACGCAATACAGTAAAAATTTTCTTGTGTGTTGGTAATGGGATGGGACCTGTTACTACAGCACCTGTTGTTTTAACTGTTTTTACGATTTTGTCAGCAGACTTGTCTACTAAGTTATGATCGTAAGATTTTAATTTGATTCTGATTTTTTGACTCATGTCTAATGCGTTTTATGCTTTTTTACCTTTTACATCTGCTATAACGGCTTCTGAAATATTAGAAGGTGTTTCAGCATAATGTGAGAATTCCATTGTTGAAGTTGCGCGACCTGATGAAAGTGTTCTAAGAGAGGTAACATATCCAAACATTTCAGATAAAGGAACTTCTGCTTTTACAACTTTTGAACCTGCACGGTCATCCATTGAATTAACTTGTCCACGACGGCGATTCAAATCACCCACAATGTCTCCCATGTTTTCTTCTGGAGTTAAAACCTCCAATTTCATAATGGGTTCCATGATTACTGCTTTTGCAGCTCTTGCAGATTCTTTAAAACCTAATTTAGCAGCAAGTTCGAAGGAAAGTGAATCTGAATCTACAGGGTGGAATGAACCATCCATTAATGTAATTTTCATTGCATCTAATTCAAAACCAGCTAGAGGACCATTCTTCATAGCCTCTTTAAATCCTTTCTCTACAGAGGGTACATATTCTTTAGGAATGTTTCCACCTTTGATAGTATTAACAAACTCTAAACCTGTTTTACCTTCTTCAGCAGCTTCAATGGTAAATACAATATCTGCAAATTTACCTCGACCACCCGTTTGTTTTTTGTAAACTTCACGGTGCTTTGCACTGGCTGTTAATGCTTCTTTGTATTCTACTTGAGGCTGTCCTTGATTTACCTCAACCTTAAACTCACGACGGAGACGGTCAACAATAATATCGAGGTGTAATTCTCCCATTCCAGAAATGATGGTTTGCCCTGAAGCTTCATCTGTCTTCACCTGGAATGTAGGATCTTCTTCAGCTAATTTAGCCAAAGACATACCGAGTTTATCAACATCGGCTTTAGTTTTAGGTTCAACCGCGATTCCAATTACGGGATCAGGGAAGTCCATACTTTCAAGTATGATAGGAGATTTTTCAGCTGAAAGTGTATCTCCAGTCTTAATGTCTTTAAATCCAACTGCTGCTCCGATATCACCTGCTTCAATAAAATCAATTGAATTTTGTTTGTTGGAATGCATCTGATAGATTCTTGAGATCCGCTCTTTGTTGCCTGAACGATTGTTCAAAACATAAGAACCTGCATCTAAACGTCCTGAATAAGCACGGAAAAATGCTAAACGACCTACAAAAGGATCAGTAGCAATTTTAAAAGCTAATGCTGAAAAAGGATCAGAAACGGAAGGCTTACGCGAAATCTCTAAATCTGTATTGGGATCTGTACCTACAATTGCTTCTTTATCTTCTGGAGAAGGTAAATAACGACAAACGGCATCTAATAGAAACTGTACTCCTTTATTTTTAAAAGCTGAACCACAAACCATAGGAATGATGGACATATCCATTACTGCGGCTCTCAATGCTGCATGCACTTCGTCTTCAGTAATTGAATCTTCATCTTCCATGAATTTTTCAAGAAGATTTTCATCATATCCAGCAACTTCCTCAATAAGTAGGGCTCGGTATTTTCGAGCCTCTTCTTTCATGTTGTCTGGAATATCCACTACGTCAAACGTAGACCCAAAGTTATCCTCGTGCCATACAATGGCGCGATTTTTAACTAGATCAACAATACCCTTGAAATCTTCTTCGTCTCCAATGTTCAATACAATTGGAACGGCATTCGACTTCAACATGTCTTTCACCTGATTACAAACACCAATGAAATTTGATCCTTGGCGGTCCATTTTGTTTACAAAACCAATACGAGGCACTTTGTAATTATCTGCTAATCTCCAGTTGGTCTCAGATTGAGGCTCAACACCATCAACTGCTGAAAACAAAAATACCAATCCATCGAGTACACGAAGAGATCGGTTTACTTCCACGGTGAAATCAACGTGGCCGGGAGTATCAATAATATTAAAATGGTAGGGTTTTGTATCATCAAGGGGTTCACCTTGTTCGGTTGGGAACTTCCATGTACAGGTTGTAGCTGCAGAAGTAATGGTGATCCCACGCTCTTGCTCTTGCTCCATCCAGTCCATGGTTGCTGCACCGTCGTGCACCTCACCAATTTTGTGGCTTACTCCAGTGTAGAAAAGAACACGCTCTGTGGTAGTGGTTTTGCCCGCATCAATATGAGCAGCAATTCCTATGTTTCTTGTGTATTTTAAATCTCTAGCCATGGCTATGTTTAGATGTACGTTTTATTAAAATCTAAAATGTGAAAAAGCTTTATTTGCTTCAGCCATTTTGTGAGTGTCTTGGCGCTTCTTAACAGCAGCACCTTCTTCTTTTGCAGCAGCAAGAACTTCATTGGCCAATCTTAGAGCCATTGTTTTTTCGTTACGCTTTCTAGAAAAACTAATTAACCATTTCATGGCTAAAGACACTTTTCGATCAGGTCTTATCTGCATAGGTATTTGGAAAGTAGCTCCACCTACTCTTCGGCTACGAACCTCGACGTGAGGCATAACGTTAGAAAGGGCATCTTTCCATAATTCTAATGCTGATTTTTCTTCATCTTGCTTTCTCTCATCTACGATTGCGATTGCATCGTAAAAGATTTTAAAAGCAGTTGATTTTTTTCCATCCCACATTAAGTTGTTGACAAATCGGGTTACCAATTGATCATTGAACTTTGGATCGGGTAATAAGGGACGTTTTTTTGCTTGTTTTTTTCTCATGATTCCGTGTAAAAGAAATTACCTTATTATTTTTTGGGTCTTTTGGCACCGTATTTTGAACGTCTTTGTAATCGTCCTTCAACTCCGGCAGTATCCAGCGCACCACGAACAATGTGGTAACGGACCCCCGGCAAATCTTTAACTCTTCCGCCTCGTACCAATACTATCGAGTGCTCTTGGAGATTGTGTCCTTCTCCGGGAATATAGGCATTGACTTCCTTTCCGTTGGTCAATCGAACACGCGCTACTTTACGCATTGCGGAGTTCGGTTTTTTGGGTGTAGTCGTGTAAACACGAGTACAAACACCTCTTCGTTGTGGACACGATTCCAAAGCAGCCGATTTACTCTTCTTGGTAATACTGACTCTTCCTTTTCGTACTAATTGTGCAATAGTTGGCATATATAATATCTAATTTCCCATTTTTATGGGCGTGCAAATGTAGAATTTTTTTCTGGGGTTTCAAACCCATAATTTGAAATTTTTTATAATAATCTAAAAATTCTTCTGAGCTCGGATTCTTCAAACTAAAAATAGCCTTAAAACACCTTCCTTAATTCTTTGAAATTTTAACAAATTAATTTAGTCAATAATTCTAACCGACAATACGCTAAATGCGACATTAAATCGGAGTTTTCTCTCTTTTTAACGCTTGCTTAAAGTTTTGTTTTAACAAGATTTTAAGACTTTCACCCTCAACTAATCTAAATTAACTTAACCATGAAGAAAACGTATTTCTTTTGGTCCCTGCTGGGACTGCTCTCCCTCCAAATGGGTTGGGCACAACAAAAAACAATTACAGGTAATGTGACAGACGAAACCGGCTTGCCTCTTCCAGGAGCCACAATAGTTGTTGAAAACACCAATAGAGGTGTTTCAACAGATTTTGACGGTAACTTCACGATAGAGGCCTCGGCCGATGAAGTGTTAATCTTTAGTTATGTTGGATATACCGATCAAAAAGTAACTATAGGGGCTGCTGATAATTATGCAGTGAGCCTTTCTCCTGGGAATGAACTAGAAGAAGTTGTAGTGACTTCTTTAGGGATTAAACGAGAAAAACAAGCACTTGGATACGCTGTTTCTGAGGTTGATTCAGGTTCTATAGAACAACGCGCAGAAGGAGATATTGGTCGAGTTCTCAGCGGTAAAGCTTCAGGGGTACAAATAACAAATCAAAGTGGTATTTCAGGTTCTGGAACTAGTATTGTCATTAGAGGTTTTAACTCTTTTTCTCAAGGAAACCAACCCTTATTTATTGTTGATGGGATCCCTTTTAGCAGTGAAACAAATGCTCAAGGTAGTTTTACCGATGGTAACAATGGATCTTCACGATTTTTAGATATTGATCCCAACAATATTGAATCTGTTAATGTCCTTAAAGGATTAGCAGCTGCTACCTTATATGGTACACAAGGTCGAAATGGGGTCATCCTAATTACGACCAAATCAGGTGCTACTGGTGCTAGCGGACCAGCCAAAAATGAAATTACCATTAACTCTTCTTACTTTAATGTAGAAATTGCATCCAAGCCCGACTATCAAAATCAGTATGGGAATGGATTTGACCAAGCTTTTGGATGGTTTTTCTCAAACTGGGGGCCCAGCTTTGATGAAGGAGGTCCTGCTGGTTGGGGAGGACAAAACTCGATCAATGGTACAGTGTCTGGCACACCAGGATTTTTAAGACATCCCTTTACTACTGCTAGTGCTGCAACAGGTATCCCTGCGGTATTATCTACTTTAGGGATTGCACCAGATGAATTATACGAATGGAAACCTTATGACAGTGTGGGACAGTTTTTTAGAACGGGTCACGCTTTTAGCAATAATATCAATTTAAGAGGAGCTAATACTGATGGATCTCTATCCTACAATATAAATTATGGAAATTTAGAGGATCAAGGATTTACTCGTGCCAATTCATTAAGAAGAAATACACTAAGTTTTGGAGGTACAGCAAATTTATCAAACAAGTTTACGGTTAATGGAACCTTAAACTTTACACAAACTGATTTCAAATCTCCACCTGTTGCTTCCGGACAAGGAAGTAATGTTTCAGGAGAAGGAGCATCCGTTTTTGCTAATGTATTTTACACACCACGAAGTGTTGACTTGTTCGGTCTACCTTATCAAAATCCTGTGACGGGTGAATCTATTTACTACAGACAAAACAACAGTATACAGCACCCCTTATGGACTGTAAATAACACAGGGAACAAACAATTCACTAACCGTGTTTTTGGTGGAGTATCCTTAGCCTATGGATTAAATGAAAATTTAAATCTAGCATACCGTTATGGTGTAGATGTATATTCCGAGAATAATGTGAATTTTTCAAATAAAGGAGGAAAAACAGGAAATTTAGTAAACCGTAATGGGATTTATGAAACGTGGAATAACACCAAGTCCATACATGACCATAACTTAACCTTAAGCGGGGATTACAAATTCAATGATGTTGGACTTACCTTCAATTTAGGAGCTACTTCTCGAAGTGATGTCTTTGATCAAAACGGTACTAGAAGTACTGGACAACAAGTTTTTAATGTGCTTAGACATTTCAATTTTGCTCAACAAAATGAAATACAAGATTACACTAAAAGAAATATTATCGGACTTTATGGGCAAGCAGATATTGACTACAAACGTTATATTTATCTAACACTAGCAGGAAGAAAAGATTGGGTTTCCAATTTAGCAGAGGCAAATAGATCCATTCTGTATCCCTCGGCAAGTGTATCTTTCTTACCTACTACCCTTTTTCCCGAAATCAAAAGCGACTACATCTCTTTTATCAAAGTTAGAGCGGGTTATGGAACTTCGGCAAACTTTCCCAATCGATATCCAATCGCATCTACTTTAAATTTAGACACCCAATCGTTTATAAAAAATGGAACTACCATAATCAAAAACACATCTGGAACACGTCTTGGGAATCCTGATTTAAAACCAGAACGAATTGATGAGATAGAGCTTGGTTTGGAAGGAAGTTTTTTCCAAAGTAAACTGAGTGTTGATTTATCATTATATAACAAAATCACCAAAGATTTAATTATTGATCGTCCATTAGATCCTTCAACTGGATACACAACAACTCAAACCAACATTGGAAAAATAGAAAATAAAGGGGTGGAGTTGGATCTCAGTATGGATTGGTTAAGTAATCCCGACGGAGTTACATGGAATACAAATTTAAACTGGTCGACAAATGAAGCAATCGTTATTGATTTAGGTCAGGATACCGATAGAATTATCTATGCAGGATTTTCTAATCTTGGAAATGCTGCCATCCCAGGTAAATCTCTTGGGACAATTTTGGGATCTTCTATTACAAGAGACTCTGAAATTGTTGACTTTGAATGGTTACCTGGGAACTATATCATAAACAACCAAGGAAGTTTTACAACTACTGCAGATCCCTCTATTATTGGAGATGCAAATCCAGATTGGTTATTAAACATAAGCAATAGTATTTCTTACAAAAATTTCACTTTTAGTTTTTTAATTAACCACGTACATGGAGGTGACATTTTATCTTATACCGTTGCTACATTATTAGGACGTGGATTAATTAAAGAAACGTTGGACAGAGAGCTAAGTTTCATTCTTCCTGGAGTCCAAGCTGACGGCTCACCAAATACGAAACAGATTAATAATTCAACCTACTACTTCAGTAATGTTCTCTACGGTCCAGACGAAAATTTAATCTATGATGGTAGTGTTTGGAGATTAGGTGAAATATCTCTGAGTTATAACCTTCCCAAAAGTCTTTTAGATCAAACTCCTTTTGGCAATGTTTCCTTTAGTCTTGCAGGCTATAATCTTTGGTATGATGCCTATAACACCCCTGACGGTGCCAACTTTGACCCTAATGTGGCAGGTGTAGGTGTAGGAAACGGGCGAGGATTTGACTACTTAAACGGTCCTAGCTCCAAACGTTATGGTGCTAGTTTAAAATTAACCTTCTAATGAATACAAAATATTATACAATGAAAAAACTAAACAAAATTTTAAGTATCTGTTTTTGTGTTTTCTTGTTTTTGGGTTCTTGTGAAACCCTTGAATTAGACCTAACAGATAACCCAAATGCATTGAGTCCTTCTCAAGCAGACGCAACTTTCTTTTTGAATGCTATACAGGTTGATTTTGCCTACTGGGTACACTACGTAGGACATCGCTCTGGAGAATTAACCAGAATCAACTACATGAACGGTAGAAACTATAGAGACGTTTATGATCCAGGGGATTGGGATCATATCTGGAGAACTGCATACAGAACAATTTTTGAGGATATAAGGCTGATGAATGTATTAGCAGAAGATTCTGGATTAACTTTTCACCGAGGCATGGGTAAAGTGATACAAGCGTATATGTTGATCACTTTAGTTGACTTATTTGGTGACATACCCTATTCTGAAGCTCTACAGGGAAGTGAAGGAAATTTAAACCCAATTGCAGATTCAGGAGCGAGTGTTTATCAAGCTGCCATTGAACTTTTAAATAGTGCAGTAACCGACTTTAACGCTGATGGTCCAGTCCCTGATGACTACTATTACGGTGGTGATGCAGATAAGTGGATAAAAGCTGCAAACAGCATCAAGAAAAAAGCCTACCTAAATACTGGTGACCTAAACAGCTATAATGCAATTACAAACTACATTACTGATGCTAGTGATGATTTTGAATTTAAATGGGGGACTAATCCAGCAACCCCTGATACTAGACATCCTTTATATGGAGGAGGTCGAGGTAATGCAGCAAATTACAATCATGACAGAACAAATTATAGTTCCACAGGAGGTGGTGAGTACATGTCTAATTGGATGATGTTTAAAATGCTTAATGGACATGCTGGAAATAAAGACCCTAGAATGGTCTATTATTTTTACAGACAAGTAGAAGAAACGCCCGGTTTTGATGGACCTGCAAATGAAGAGGTGCTAGAATGTGGTCTTTCAGGATTTTTTGTTCCAACGCATTATCGCACCGACCTATATCCATTTTGTGCACCTACCAACGCTGCAAGCGCAGAAGCCGGTGGATATTGGGGTAGGGATCATGGAAACGACAATGGAACACCACCTGATGGCTTCCTTAGAACGTTAAGAGGTGTTTATCCTGCGGGAGGAACATTTGATGACGAAAGTTTTGAAGGTCAAGTTGATGGTGATGGACTAGGTGGATTAGGAATCACTCCCATCATCTTATCCTCATGGATGCATTTTATGAATGCTGAAGTAGCCGTAAGCACGGGTGGAGATCCATTTGACGATACGGTTGAAGGACTTACCCATTCGTTAAACAAAACAGATGATATAGGTGGCCCAAGCCTAAGTGAAGATGCAATTACTGCTTATGTTGCAGCCTTTACTTCAGATTGGAATGCTGCAAGTTCTTTAGAAAATAAACTTGATCTATGGGCTACTGAATTTTTTATCGCTTTGACAGGAAACGGAATTGATGGTTATAACTCTTACAGAAGAAATGGATATCCTAGAGATATTCAGCCTAATTTAGAACCTGACCCTGGAGTATTTCCAGTATCTCTTTTCTATCCTTCAAATTACACTTCCAATAATTCAAATGCCACCCAAAAGTCTGAACAAAACGTCCGTGTGTTTTGGAATACAGGTGGTGCAACAAACTTAAAATAATATAATCATGAAAAATAAATTGATATACATTGGGTTAATTGCCATTCTGTTAGGATGCCAAGAGCCAGATAATCCAATTAATGATATTCTTGACAGTGTTGAAAAAGGTGCTGTATTAAGAACTATTTCGAGCGGGGGTGAATATAATTTCTATGCACCTGATTCCTCCGTATTTACTGCTACCATTGAAGAACACGATGCTGAAAATGGTGCCTTAATGCAAAATGTGGAGATTTTTGTGTCTTTTAATGGTACTAATGAAACTTTGTTTCAAACGCTTCAACCTAATGAATTCACTACAGGTCCAACGGGATTACCTAGAGCAGATTTCAATGTTAGTTTAAGTGATGCCGCATCAAAACTTGGAATCACTAGTGCCCAATACTCTGGAGGTGATGCTATTGTAATTCGATTACAGTTGAACTTAACTAACGGTAAAAAATACAGTACAGACGGAACAACGAGCTCCTTAACTGGGTCCTATTTTGCGTCTCCTTTTGAATACAATCAAGTGATTAAATGTATCCCATTAAGTGCTGTACCTGGTATTTATACTTTTGAGCTTGCAGACTCTTATGGTGATGGATGGCAAGGAAGTCATGTGAAAGCCACTGTGGATGGAGTTGTTACCTACTATGGTATTCCAAGCCCATACGCTTCTGACGTTGACAGAAATGCGATTTTAGAACCCTACACAGGAGACGACAGTTCGGGTAAGGCAGTTCTAACTATACCAGAAACCGCAAATACCATGAAATTTGAGTGGGTTAGTGGAGATTTTCCTTCTGAATGTAGTTATACTATTAAATATACAAAACTTGACGGATCATTACCTCAAAACGCAATAAGTGAAAGTAACCCAGCTGTGGGAGAAAAATCCCTTAGTGTTTGCCAATAAACTTTTCATGTAAAAACACAGCAGTTGAACCTAACTGCTGTGTTATTTAATTTTTTAAAATTCTAATGCGATACATCACAGCAATCATTTCAATATTTACATTTCAGCTACATGCTCAAATTATTTCGACTCCTGGTTCAACTGGAGGATTAGACTCTAGGGTAACAGAGGCCTTCACCAGAATGAGAAATAAAATAAGCGTCAATGAATCAACAATTGAAAATATCAGTGGCAGTCCCTATTATTCTGAGGAATTCAAAAAAGGTTCAATTGTCTATTTTGATAGTGAATTAAAAGAGCAACCGCTTTTACGATACAATGCTTTTAGCGATGAAATTGAAATGAATGCAAATAATTCTGACAATCCTGACCAGGCTCTTTTAAAAAACAGTAAAATCCATTGCACTATTGACGGAGTTACCTATAAATATTTGCCCATTCCAAAGAGTGATCCCCAATTTGAAAAGGCAGGTTATTTGGAAGAGGTTTTCAAGGGTAATTCTTATACTTTATATGTTAGAAAAAGAAAGGTGTATAGGGAAGGTAAGAAAGCGCGTACTTCATTAGAACAAAGTTTTTCCCCTAGATTCATAGACTATACTGCTTGGTATTACCAAATTAAATCGGGTGGTTTGATTTATTTTAAGCCCAATAAAAAAAATATTAGAACTGTTTTCAAAAATCAATCTAAGTTCCTTTCAAACTACTTATCAAAAAATAAGGTTGATTACAAGAAGAAAAATGACCTGAAAAATTTATTTAGCTACCTAGATAAAAACTAAGATTAACTTCATTTTTTTTTATAAGTTTGAAAAAAAAATAAATGAATCACTTTCTTAGAATATTTACTATATTTCTATTTGTAATTAATATACAAGCACAAGCTACTAGAGGCTATGATGTAGGATCCAATGGAGTCCAATCTGACAGTAGAATACTCGATATGTTTGAAAACATTAAGAACAGAGCTAATTCTGCAACAAAAGCTATTGGTTCCATAAAAGGTAGCCCCTATTTTGATGAGAATTTTAAATCTTCTCAAGTAGAGTATTTTGGCAAAACTTTAAAAGACAATATCTATTTGCGATATAATGCTTTTAGCGATGAAATGGAAATGGGTAAAACGGCAAATCAGAATTCATCTGAAGAAATTTTAATAAAAAATAACAAAGTTGCCTGTGTCATAGAGGGAGATACATACCGATATCTAGGATATATTAATGAAAATGAAGCTCCTGCTGTTGGATATGTTAAAGAGTTATTTAGAGGTAATGTCTTTTCTTTTTATACTAGAGAAACAAAAGCTTATATGGAAGCAACTACTGCAAGAACATCACTTGAGCGATCATTTCCTGCTCGTTTTGTAGATAAGACGGACTATTATTACGCGATTGAAAATGGACCCTTACAAGAGGTGAAATTATCCAAAAAGAAAATTCTAACCTCTTTAAAGCCTTATGCAGGTGACATCAAGACATTCATAAACGACAAAGACTATAAGTTGAAAAAATCAAAAGAAGTTGTTGAGTTGTTTACATTTTTAGATACGCTCTAATTAGTTGATTTATAACATTTTAAAACCCTTTAACTCAAATGAGTTAAAGGGTTTTTATTTAAAAAAAAGTTGGAAACTTTCATTTACATATTATTCGATGCATAAATTTTTACATTTTCTTAACATTTATTCACTATAATCATTAAATTTGAAAACTAAAATTTTTTTAAAATGAAACATTTATACTATTTAATGTCTTTGATGTTATGCGTTCAGTTCGCAGTAGCGCAAAGTACAGTAACAGGTAATGTTACCGACGATCAAGGTGTGCCGCTTCCTGGTGCTACGATTCTAGAAGTAGGAACTAGCAACGGAACCACAACCGATTTTGACGGGAACTATTCCATCACAGTTCAGGATGGTGCCTCAATCTCTGCAAGCTTTGTAGGGTATGAAACTGCAAGTACACTCGTTGCAGGACAAGATCAAATTAACTTTTCCTTAGACCAAGGAAATCAATTAGAAGAGGTGATTGTCACGTCCTTAGGGATTAAGCGTGAGAAACAAGCCTTAGGATATGCGGTTTCTGAGGTATCGAACGAATCTATTGAGCAACGTGCTGAAGGTGATATCGGTCGTGTACTAACCGGTAAAGCTTCTGGGGTTCAAATTACTAACCAGTCAGGTTTATCTGGATCTGGAACAAGTATCGTGATTCGTGGATTTAACTCTTTCTCTCAAGGAAACCAACCTTTATTCATTGTAGATGGAATTCCATTTAGTAGTGAAACAAATAATCAAGGTAGTTTCGTTGATGGTAACAACGGATCTTCTCGTTTCTTGGACATCGATCCAAACAACATTGAATCTGTAAGTGTTTTAAAAGGATTAGCAGCGGCTACTCTTTATGGAACTCAAGGACGAAATGGGGTAATCTTGATTACTACTAAATCAGGTAGTTCTTCTTCAGGAGAAGCTAAAAAGAATGAAATTACAATCAATTCATCTTACTTTAACGTTGAGTTCGCTTCTATGCCTGATTACCAAAATCAGTATGGGAACGGTTTTGACCAATCTTTCGGATGGTTCTTCTCTAACTGGGGACCAAGTTTTGACGAAGGTGGACCAGCAGGATGGGGAGGACAATCCTCTATTAATGGTACTTCATCAGGAACTCCTGGTTTCTTAAGACATCCATTTACTACAGCAAGTTCTGCAACAGGAATCCCACAAGTATTAGATGCTTTAGGAATTGCTCCAGATGCTTTATATGAGTGGAAACCTTACGATAGTGTAGGTCAATTCTTCAGAACAGGTCATGTTTTCAGTAACAACGTGAACTTAAGAGGTGCAAGTAGTGATGGATCTGTTAACTACAACATTAACTACGGTAACTTAGAAGACGTTGGTTTTACCCCTGGTAACTCTGTAAACAGAAACACATTAAGTTTTGGAGGTAATGCTAAACTTTCTAACAACTTTAATGTTGGAGGTACATTGAACTTTACACAAACGAAATTTAGAACACCTCCAGTAGCTGCCAACTACGGTAGTAATGTAAGTGGTGAGGGAGCTTCTGTGTTCGCTAACGTATTTTATACACCACGAAGTGTGGATTTGATGGGTCTTCCTTTTCAAAACCCAGTAGATGGTTCATCAATTTATTACAGACAAAACAACAGTATTCAAAATCCTCGTTGGACTGTAAACAATGCAGCTAACATCCAAAACACTAATCGTGTATTTGGTGGGGCTAACGTTACTTACGGTTTGAGTGATAACTTGACCGCTTCTTACCGTTATGGTATTGATGTTTATTCAGAAAATAACATTAACTACGCAAACAAAGGAGGTAAAACAGGTTCTATTGTAAACCGTAACGGTCTTTACGAAACTTGGAATAATACTAAATCAATTTATAATCACAACTTAACTTTGAGTGGTGACTTTGACATTGATGACTTTGGAGTTACATTTAACGTTGGGGTTGATTCACGAAGTGATACATTTGACCAAAACGGTACTCGTAGTACTGGACAACAAGTTTATAACGTATTACGTCACTTTAACTTCGAACAACAAGACGAAATCCAATATCTTGAAAAAAGAAATATTGTTGGTGCATTTGCACAAACAGAATTGGATTACAACCGTTGGATCTATTTAACTCTTGCTGCACGTAAAGACTGGGTATCTAACCTTTCTGAAGAGAATCGTTCAATTATCTATCCTTCTGCAAGTGCATCATTTATCCCAACTTCAGCATTCCCTGAAATTAAAAGTGATTTCTTAAGTTTACTTAAGGTAAGAGCGGGTTATGGAACTTCTGCAAACTTTCCACTTGGATATCCAATTGCAGCAACTCTTAACTTAGACACTCAATCTTTTATTAAGAATGGAAACTATGTGATTTCAAATACTTCTGGTTCTGTATTAGGTAACCCTAATTTAAAGCCTGAGCGTATTGACGAGATCGAAGTTGGAATTGAGGGACGTTTCTTCAGTAACCGTTTAAGCTTAGACCTTTCAATCTATAACAAGAAAACTAACGATTTGATTATCGATCGTCCTTTGGATCCATCAACTGGATACACTACAACACAAACCAACATTGGTTTAATTGAAAACAAAGGAGTTGAATTAGATTTAGCAATGGACTGGATTCAAAGCAATGACGGTATCAACTGGACTACTTCATTGAACTGGTCTACAAATGACGCTATTGTTATTGACTTAGGTGATGATACTGACAAAATTGTATATGCTGGTTTTGGAACACTTGGTAATGCAGCAATTCCTGGAGAATCATTAGGAACAATCATTGGATCTTCTATAACAAGAAATTCTTCTATTGAAAACTTCCGTTGGTTACCTGGAGATAGAATTGTAAACAACCAAGGTAGTTATGATGCAACATTCGAACCTACGATTATTGGTGATGCGAACCCAGATTGGATTGCTAACATCAGTAATAGTATTTCTTATAAAAACTTAAACTTTAGTTTCTTATTAAACTACCAACAAGGTGGAGACATCTTCACTTATACAGTTGCTACACTTCTAGGTCGTGGACTTACAACAGATACATTAGATCGTGAATTAAGTTTCATTCTACCTGGTGTAAATTCAAATGGACAACAGAATGGTAAGCAAATCAACAACTCAACATTTTATTTCAGTAACGTATTATACGGTCCTGATGAAATGTTAGTATATGATGCAAGTCACTGGAGACTGGGTGAAATATCTCTTTCTTACAGTTTACCACAAAGCATGATTGAAAATACTCCTTTTGGAAATATTTCAATTACTGCTTCAGGATTTAACCTTTTCTACAATGCATACAACACACCTGAAGGGACAAACTTTGATCCTAACATTGCTGGGGTAGGTATTGGAAACGGTAGAGGATTTGATTTCCTTAATGGGCCTAGTGCTAAAAGATATGGTGCAAGTTTAAAACTTACATTCTAATAATTAAAATTAAGAAACATGAAATATACTAAATACATTTTAGGACTTTGTTTAAGTGCTGTGTTGGTGTTGGCTTCTTGTGAGACTACTGATTTAGATCTTACTGACAACCCTAATGCATTGAGTCCTAGTCAAGCTGATGCGTCGTTCTTTTTGAACTCAATTCAGGTAGATTTCGCTTTTTGGGTAAACACTATGGGTGACCGTGGTGGTGAACTAACGCGAATTAATTACATGAATGGGAGAAATTATAATACAATTTACTCTCCAGATAGTTGGAACGGTGTTTGGTCTTCTGCTTACCGCGGAATGCTGGAAGACATTCGTTTAATGAATCTCCTTGCTGATGAAGCTGGGTTAACATATCAAAGAGGTATGGGAAAAGTATTCCAAGCATACATCTTATTGACTTTGGTTGACTACTTTGGAGATATTCCTTATTCTGAAGCATTACAAGGAGCTGAAGGTATCTTAAATCCTGTTGCTGATAGTGGACAAAGCGTTTACTCTGCTGCTATTGCAACTTTAGATAGTGCTGTTGCTGACTTTAATGCTGGAGGAAGCGCAAATAATGACTTTTTCTATAACGGTGATGCATCTAAATGGATCAAAGCTGCCAACAGTATTAAGAAAAAAGCTTTGTTGAACACTGGAGATTATGCAGGATATAATGCAATTACAAATTATATCTCTTCTCCTTCTGATGATTTCCAATTCAATTGGGGAACTAGTCCAGCAACACCTGATACACGACACCCACTATACAGAAGTAATTATACTTCTACAGGAGGTGATGAGTACATGTCTAACTGGATGATGTTTAATATGATTAATGGTCATGCTGGAAATACAGATCCAAGAATTAACTATTACTTCTACAGACAAGTAGGCGAGACTCCTGGTTTCGACTCTGCTGAAAATGAAGAAGTTCTTGAATGTGGTTTGACTGGTTACTATGTACCACCACAACTTAGAGGTGATGATACTCCTTTCTGTGCTCCAACTAACGCTGCTAGCAAACCTGCAAGTGGTTATTGGGGAAGAGATCATGGAAATGATAATGGTACACCTCCAGATGGATTCTTAAGAACTATTCGTGGTGTTTATCCAGCAGGTGGAATTTATGACGACAGATCTTTTGAAGGTCAAGTTGATGGCGCTGGGCTTGCAGGAGCAGGTGTTACACCCGTTATGTTGTCTTCATGGATGCATTTCATGAATGCTGAGGTAGCAGTATCAACTGGTGGAGACCCAACCTCTGAAACACTTACAGCTCTTGAACAGGCTTTAGGTAAAGTAGATGAAATAGGTGGGCCTTCATTAAGTGCTGACGATATTAGCGCATATGTAGCTGCATTTACTTCAGAATGGAATGCTGCTGGATCAACTGCTGATAAATTAGATTTATGGGCAACTGAATACTTTATCTCAATGGTAGGTAATGGTATTGATGCTTACAATTCATACAGAAGAAATGGATATCCTAGATCTCTTCAACCCAACGTTGAACCAGATCCAGGTCAGTTTCCTCTTACTCAGTATTATCCTGCGAATTACATCAACACGAACAAAAATGCTACTCAAAGAGGGTCAAAATCTGATCGTGTATTCTGGAATTCAAACGGACCAACTAATCTAAAATAATAGTCTTATGAAAAAAATATCAATTCTATTCAGTATGCTATTAATCATAACGTCTTGTGTTGAACCAGACAATACGATTAATGATGTACTTGATAATTATACGAATGGTGCTGTGTTAAGAACAATTGCGTCTTCAGGTGATTATAATTTTTATGCTCCTGCCGCTTCTGTTTTCACAGCAACGATTGAAGAACACGATACGGAACAAGGTGCTTTAATGCAAAATGTTGAAATATACGTGGATTTAAATGGTGGAACGGAAGCTTTATTAAGCACCATCCTTCCTGGATCTTTTACTACTGGGCCTACAGGTCTTCCTAGAACAGATATCTCTGTTAGTTTAGCAGATGCTGTTTCCGCTCTTGGAATATCTAGCAGTCAATATACTGGTGGTGATGCAATCAACATCCGTTTGAAATTAAATTTGACTGACGGTAGAAGTTTTAGTTCTGAAAATGTAACAGGTTCTATGACAGGATCTTACTTTAAGTCTCCTTATACTTATAGCATGGTGATCAAATGTATTCCTTTAGCAGCAGTTCCTGGTGTTTATACATTCACTTTAGCTGATTCATATGGTGATGGATGGCAAGGAAGTCGTATCGCAGTTACTGTAGACGGTGCAACTACTTATTATGGTATTCCTAGTCCTTATGGATCTGATGCCGATCGTAACGCTGCTCTTGAGCCTTATACTGGAAATGATTCTAGTGGTAAAGCAACGCTGACAATTCCTGCAAATGCATCTAGCATGTCTTTTGCATGGGAAAGCGGAGATTATCCTTCAGAATGTAGTTATTCAATTGAATATACTGCTCTAGATGGATCAAATGCACAAACTGCTTTCTCTGAAAGTAGTGTGTCAGTAGGTACTAAAATTCTAAGTATCTGCCAATAACATAGTAGAATATTACTAAGAACAAGGGGGTAACTTAACAGTTATCCCCTTTTTTTATGGATATATATAACCTCTCCAAAAGGTAGGTCCGCCTCCGTTATATTTCCATACAATAGTTCCAGACGGTGTGACCTCCCAATATCCATAATCACCTTCACAGATTAGGGTATTTCCATTGGCAAGCCGATAGGCCCCTGAAATTTTTCCAAAAAATAGATCTGGATGTGTATAACTCCATACCTCTTCTGGAGTATCCCAATTTTTTGGATTAGGATCGAAACTAGCAGGTAATATAAATTCATATACTACGGATTGAGAATCTCTTGAACCATTCATATAAATCAAAAAATTACCTCTAGTAGCGGGATCATGTTCTACTAATGTTGGATGATGATTATTAAAAAAGAGGCGTTCTGAAAGACTTCCATAAGTGGAAGGGTTGCCAAAACGGAATTGTAAATCGCCTAGTTCAGATTTTGTTTCTTCTGTAGTGTAAGAATGTGGGATCACCCATACTTCACTATAGAAATTCACACTTAAATAAATCACATCTCTAGCAGTATCATAAAATAATCCATTAGCATGCATAAGATCTCCAGTATCATTTAAATCATAGTTGAGATCTATTTTCTCAGGATGATCTTCTATACTCCCAAAATTAGATAGTGAAGAACTAGAATCTTGTATCAAATGATCAACACTTCGCCATTCCCATTCAATATCAAATGTATTCGGATTTAACTCAATTATCTTCTCCAGATATATGGGGCCATCACCCTCATATCCAAGCAAGCTTGCTTGTTGCGGATTAAAAAGTTCCCAAATTAATAAAAGTATATTTCCATTGGGTAACACTTCAAAATCGTGGTGTAAAAGCTCAGTCTCAGTATTCACTTCATATTCCCAAAGTGTTTCACCTGTGGGAGTAAGTTTTCTTAAAATCCCTCCATAACCTCCAAATGAAAAGGATACAGTTTCGGGTTTAAATAAGCCCATAAGATTTCCATCAGAAAGGAGTTTAAGTTCATTTCCAAGTTTGGAGCTAAAATTCCATGTCTGTAGTTTATTTCCAATTTTGTCAGTTAAAAAAGCTTGAGTTCCTCCATTTTTAATCATAAAAATAGGATTGACATCTATCTTCTTTGGAACATATACTTCAACCTCACTTGCTACCTCTGGAATGGGAAGAAAAATGGCTGTAATAGCAAAATCACTTGTCGCTGTAAAAGTATATTCCTCTAATTCAATTGGGCTTTCAAAACCTTCCCAACGGTCAAAATAAAAACCTGACTCTGGAGTTGCAACAAGGTTAATCGTACTATTCAAATCATAAACTCCTGACTCCAAAGATAGTGTACCTCCCCCACTAATTGAAAAAGTAAGAGTAACTGAAGTTATTTCTTCCTCAGAGTTCAAATCAGAAGAACACTGAATAAGACTAAAGACAACAAGAAAACTAAAAAGACTTGAATAACAAATAGATTTTAAACTTAGAGATTTCATAAATGGATATATAAATTGTGAAATTAAAGAAAAAGTCTCTCCTTATAATATTTGAAACAAAAAATGTGATGCATAAAAGAATAGAATTGAAAGGGATTCTCCTAAAAATTTGGAGTAATTTTGAAACATGGAAGAAACAGTAACTATATTTGGAATACGCGCAATTCTAGAAGCCATTGAATCTGGAAAATCACTGGACCGTGTTTGGTTGTTAAAAGGCACACAAAGTAAGCTCTTTGAACAACTCTTACATGTCCTTAGAAATAAGAATATTCCATTTAGTTTTGTTCCTGTAGAGCGACTTGATCGCTTCTCAAGCAAAAATCACCAAGGAGCAGTTGCAAGAATTGCAGCATTGGCTACTCAAGAGATGGAACCACTGGTAGAGGCAATATTAAAAGAGAAAAAAAATCCTATTTTTCTTCTTTTGGATGGAATTACAGATACAAGAAATTTTGGGGCTATATTAAGATCTGCTGCTGCAACTGGTGTTGATGCTGTTTTTATATCTAGTACTGGTAGTGCACCACTAAATGGAGATGTAGTTAAAACCTCAGCTGGAGGAGCTTTTAAGGTTCCTATTTCAAAAGTACAACATCTCAAAGATGTGATCTATTATCTTAAGGCTCATGATATTTCTACCACAGGGATTACAGAGAAAGCGGCAGAGTCCGTTTTTGAAACTGAGCTTACAGGACCGATTGCCTTAGTTTTTGGCTCAGAAGATATAGGGATTTCAAAAGGCTTATTAAAAATTTTAGATCATAAAGCTAAGCTACCCATGACAGAAGCCATAGATTCATTAAATGTATCTGTAGCTTGTGCAGTAGTGTTTTATGAAACCCTAAGACAGCGTAGATAGACAGCACAAAAAACTTATATTTATAGCATGAATACTCCTTTAGCAGAACGCATGCGACCCAAATCTCTAGCCGATTATTTCGGTCAAGAGCATCTAGTGGGACCTGAAGGAAGTTTAACTCAAATGATAACCCATGGTGTTTTTCCTTCTCTCATCTTTTGGGGACCACCAGGAACAGGAAAAACCACTCTCGCCCAATTACTCGCCTTAGAAAAAGAACGTCCTTTTTATCAATTGTCAGCCATAAATGCAGGGGTAAAAGAAATTAGAGAGATCATCAATAAAGCAGAACATTCAGGAGGTTTATTTTCTGGAAAAAGTCCAATTTTATTCATTGATGAAATTCATCGGTTTAGTAAATCGCAACAGGATTCTTTATTAAACGCAGTAGAAAAAGGAATAATTACATTAATTGGCGCCACTACAGAAAATCCAAGCTTCGAAGTCATTAATGCTTTACTTTCAAGGTGTCAGGTATATACACTAAACACCCTTGATAAAGAAAATTTAGAAAAAATCTTAACTCATGCTTTAGAAAAAGATAGTGTTTTAAAAAATTACTTAATTGAGTTAAACGAGACAGAAGCTTTGATTGAATTGGCGGGTGGCGATGCAAGAAAACTTCTTTCATTGTTTGAGTTAGTTATTCAAGCCCAAAGCGAAAAGCAATTCACGCTGACAAATGATCTTGTTTTTAAAACAGTGCAAACCAATAGTGTTCTCTTTGATAAAAATGGGGACTTTCATTATGATATTGTCTCGGCCTTTATTAAGTCAATTCGTGGGAGTGATCCCAACGGTGCAATTTATTGGTTGGCTAGGATGATTGAAGGGGGTGAAGACATTAGTTTTGTTGCAAGAAGAATGCTCATTCTTGCTGCAGAAGATATTGGAATTGCCAATCCCACTGCATTAGTTTTAGCCAATAGCACTTTTCAAGCAGTCAATAGTGTGGGGTATCCTGAAGGGAGAATTTTACTAAGTGAATGTGCTTTATATCTTGCTTCCTCTCCCAAAAGTAATGCTGCCTATAAAGCAATAAATACAGCACAAGAGAAAGTAAGAGAAACGGGGAATCTCCCTGTACCTCTTCACCTAAGAAATGCACCTACAAAATTGATGAAAGATCTAGGTTATGGAGAAGAATACAAGTATGCACATGATTATGAAAATCAATTTGCAGAACAGGAATTTCTCCCTGAAAAAATAAAAGGAACCAAACTTTACAATCCAGGAGATAACCCAAAAGAAAAAAGTATTCGAGAATTTCTAAAATTTCGATGGAAAAAGAAATATGGGTATTAATGCTTACGCCAAAAAAATGGAGTAAAGAGAATCAATACGGTAAACAATTCTAATCTTCCAAGAAGCATTAAAAAAGTAGCCCACCATTTTCCAATATCAGGAAGTGATGCATAATTTTGACTAGGTCCAAAATCACCTAAAGCTGGACCTACATTTCCCAAAGTGGAAGCTGCCAAACCAATAGCCGATTCAAAGTCTATTTTTAATAATCCAAAACCAAGTGCTCCAATGATAAAGCTGAGCATATAAAGAATAAAAAAGCCCAGTATATTATAGGAAATTGAATCGCTAACTGTCTTTTTATTATATCGAGCTTGAATAATTGCATTGGGATGCAGAGCACGTTTAAACTCTAAAAATCCACTTTTGATCATTAGCATATGACGTACTACTTTGACTCCACCTGCAGTCGAACCCGAAGACCCTCCTAAAAACATTAATCCGAAGAAAACAATTGTTAAAAAAGGAGTCCACATAGTAAAGTCAGCTGAAACAAATCCCGTAGTTGTAATTACTGAAACCACCTGGAAGAGTGCATCGCGAAATATTGATTCTAATTGGCTAAAGTTAGTAGTTCCGCCTACGGCAAAAAACCCTTCCTTATTCAATACAATTAAAGCGATGAGAACCGTAAATATAATTAAGAAGGAAGTGTACACTTTAAATTCTTCATCTCGAAATATTTTTTGGAATTTACGCGTAAAAGCATAATAACTTAAAACAAAATTCATCCCTGCTAGGAACATAAAAAAGATTATGATATACTGAATTAAGGGTTGATCATTCCAAAAGGCAATACTAGAATTTTTAGTGGAAAATCCACCCGTAGAAAGCGTACTCATGGAATGATTGATTGCATCAAAGAAAGACATCCCAGCAAAATAAAGCAAGAAGGTTTCAAGTAAAGTATATGCAACATAGATCAACCACAAGCGTTTGGCTGTATCTGTAATTCTTGGATGTAATTTATCTCCACCAGGCCCTGGTGCTTCGGCTGTAAATAACTGTGTTCCTCCGATCCCTAAAAAAGGTAAAATTGCAATCGCTAAAACAATGATACCCATCCCTCCTATCCAATGAGTCGTACTTCTCCAAAATAAAACACCTTTTGGAATACTTTCAATATCATTTAGAATTGACGCTCCAGTGGTTGTATAGCCTGACATTGTTTCAAAAAAAGCTGCTGAAAAATCAGGAATGGTAGCTGTAAGCAGATATGGTATGGTTCCTGACAAGGACATTAAAATCCACCCAAAACTAACAATAAGATATCCTTCCCTTCTTTGTATTTGTTTATTGTGTTGCCTTCCAAAAAGCATCATCAATGCGCCGGTAGAAAGCACTAAAAAAGCAGAAAGTGTTAATTCAAAGACCACACCGTCCTTTACAATAAAACTAGTCAGTGCAGAAAATAACATAAGACCCCCGTTAAAGAGTAACAGTATCCCCATTAAAAATATGACGATCTTATAGTTCAGGCTATGCATAGACTTTATAAAAATAAACTTTCAATACGTTTTATGGAGCGGGGCAGACAACATACCACAATTCGATCCCCGGCGCTAATTTTATAATCCCCTAATGCAATAATCCCTTCACCGTCTTTGATCACTCCCCCTATAATTGCTGTCCTTGGAAAATCTAGATCTTTAATTTTATATCCTGTAACTTTAGAATTCGCATTTACAATAAATTCTAAAATCTCGGCATTGAGGTTGTTTAACGTTGTCATATCGACAACTTCTCCCCTACGGATATATCTAAAAATGGTATTCGCTGTAAGAAGTTTTTTATTGATCAGAGTATCGATTCCAATGGAATGAGACAATTGAAAATAATCCATATTTTCGACCAAGGCAATTGTTTTCTTCACATTTTTGGTGTGAGCCATTAAACATGACATGATGTTCGTTTCAGAATTTTCTGTTACCGAAATAAAAGCGTCCATAGTAGAAAGATCTTCTTCCTCCAAAAGTTCTGCATTTCGACCATCTGCATTGATAACTAGGGCTTTGGGTAGTAAGTCGGCAATTTCAAAAGCTTTCTTTTTATTTTTTTCAATAATAGTGACATTAAACTTTTTCTCGCAAAGTTCACGGGCCGTATTGTATCCTATTCTGCCTCCTCCCAAAATCATAACGTTCTTGATTGAAGCCTTTCGTTTCCCTGTTAATTTATAAAGCTCTTCTACCCCTTCTTTTAGGGTGATAAAAAAGACAGTATCCCCTGATTCAAAACATGTATCTCCCCTTGGAATCATGGTATACTGTGTTCCTTTTCGTTGAATAGCAATGGGCATAAAATGAACATCAGGAAAAATACTAGCCGCCTCTTTTACACTTTTACCAACGAAAGGAACATCTTTTCCTAGACTGGTTCCAATAAGGGTAAGCGCGCCTTCTTCGAAACCATAACTGTTTGAAAAAGCAGATTGATCTAAAAGCTGTTGAATTTCAGCTGCTGCGAGTTCTTCTGGAGAGATCAACTCATCTACACCGATTTCTTTAAAACTAATCTCATTTTTAACGTTAATAAACTCAATATTGGAGATACGTGCAATTGTTCTTTTGCTACCCAGCTGTTTTGCTAATGCACATATCGTGATATTAGTTGCTTCTTCAGAAGTAACTGCAATAAACAAATCTGAACTGGCCACTTCTGCTTCTTCCATTAACGCCAATGACATCGCATTACCATGGATGCCTCGAATGTCTAGATGAGATTCTGCATAGTTAAGTCGATCTTTATCGGTATCAATTAAAATGATATCTAAAGACTCAAAAGAGAGGAGTTTGGCTAGATGAAAACCTACTTCACCTCCGCCTGCAATGATTATTTTCATAAGTGCGTATCGAAATACTACAACAAATATACAAATATTAGCTACTAGAGTCATAAAGAGAGAGAAACATCCTTCCCAAATTAGTATCTTTGACCCTTGCTATGAAAAAAACAATTAAACCGAATCAAAATAATCCTGAAGCCAAAAAAAAGCAAGTGACCCATATGTTTGATGGGATTTCAAAAAGCTATGACTTGCTCAATAGAATCATCACTCTAGGAGTGGATATCATTTGGCGAAAACGAGTTGTTAAATTAATTGAAAAAGTAGATCATGAATCTATTTTAGATATTGCAACAGGAACTGGAGACCTCGTTTTAGCACTTTCAAAATTAGAAACTGAAAAGATTATTGGCCTTGATATTTCTCCAGGGATGTTAGAAATTGGTAAAGAAAAAGTTCTTGCTAGAAAATTAGGAGATCGAATTGATATGCAACTGGGGGATTCTGAGGCACTTCATTTTGAAGACAATAGTTTTGCAGCCGTAACAGTAGCATTTGGAGTAAGAAATTTCGAAAATTTAGACAAAGGCTTATCTGAGATTTTTAGAATCTTAAAATCAAATGGTACCTTGGTGGTACTTGAAACTGCTGTACCTAAGAATTTCATACTCAATCGATTTTATATGTTTTATACTCAAAACATCATGCCGTTTGTTGGAAAACTATTTTCTAAAGACCGCAGTGCGTATGAATATCTATCAGATTCTGCAGCCGCTTTTCCTCATGGTGAGGCCTTCAACAATATTTTACGCAAAAATGGGTTTATAGAGGTAGAAGATTTGCCACAAACATTAGGTATCGCTTCTATTTATTTTGCAAAAAAAGCTTAACAAACATTACCTTCTACTCCTCTTTTCCTGCTTATGCTATACGCCAGGGCTATTTGCACAATATCCAACGGTTAGAGAACGAATTATCAACCTTCCCACATTTGACCAAAAGCCCATACATTACGGTTACTATATCGGCTTGAATCAGTATGACTTCAAATTTGATTACGTTGACAACTATTACAAAGAGTTACAATATAAAGATGTTGCTGTTATTCCAAAATCTGGATTTTGCGTTGGTCTTATTGGAGATCTTAGGCTAAATACTTTTTTTAACCTTCGTTTTGAACCTGGACTTTATTATAGTAGAAGAGAATTACAATATCCCGATATCGTTGGATTTAACAAAGAGTCTGATAAACTAAGAGAAGTGAAATCCACCTACATCCACCTCCCTATTATGTTGAAAATTAGCACTAAAAGGATTAATAACTTTAGGCCTTTCATTATGGCTGGATTTTCAACTGACTTCAACTTGTCGAGTAACCAAAAAAATAGAGATGATAACGCTAGTAATGTTTTTAGAACAACTTCTCAAAACTTAAATTATGAATTAGGGTTGGGCTTTGATTTTTATCTCTATTATTTTAAGTTCTCCCCTTCTCTAAGAGGTATTTTCTCTTTCCAGAATGAATTAATTCCAGATGCAGATCCCAACAGTCCGTGGACTGGAATCATTGATTCCATGTTTAGCAGGGGAATTGCAATTATTATCACATTTGAATAACTACCTAGCTCGAAATATTTCGCTTAAAAAAATTGCTCCAGCTAAAGCAACATTGAGACTTTCTGCTCCCCTTCCTGATTTAAAATTAGGGATACTAACCTTATGATTCAAAAGCTGTTCCACAGATTCAGAAAGCCCGTGAGATTCGCTTCCAAAAACAACACTTGCTTTGGTTTCAAAATTCGTTTCGTAAAGAGAACTTCCATCTAGATCGGCTCCATAAATAGGTTTGTTGAGTTCAATTAACTTTTCGCTTAAATCTTCTACATAATGACATTGAACTCTTACTATAGATCCCATTGATGCCTGAATTACTTTGGGATTAAAACAATTAACAGAAGTTTTACTACATAGCAATTGAGAAAGCCCAAACCAATCACATAAACGAATAATTGTCCCCAAGTTTCCGGGATCGCTTATGCCATCTACTGCTATAGTGATATTTTCCTCAATTATTTTTTTTGATAAAGGAAGTTTAAACACGCCCAAAACTGGACTAGGTGATTTAAAGTGTGTAATTCCCTTCATTTCACTTACTGTAACAAGCTCTGATTGGGGATGAAAATGGGGTGCAATTGAAAATAAAGAGACACAGGTCCACGATGCTGATAGCAATTCCTCTACTACTTTTTCTCCTTCGGCAACAAAAAGTCCAGTAGCCAAACGATACTTTTTTTGTTTTAATTGGAGGATTTGTTTGCGTTGATTCTTACTGACCATAAAAATGACTTATTTTTGAGAAATAATACAACTTGTGTGCATCAGCTCGTAACAAAATTAAGCATTCTATTCATACTGTTCTCTATTTTAGCAGGATGTTCGGGCACTCGTTATCTGAAGACAGAGAAACTACTTATTGATAAGGTTGAAGTCTTTGAGAATGATCAGTTATTAAAAAACAACCCAGTAAATTTTATCATCACCACGCCTCCCAATAAAAAATTTCTAGGGATCCCCTTTGGAAAAATACTTTACGAAACAGCTCATCCCAATCCGAAAATCAAATTTCAAGAGTGGCTTCAAAAAAAAGAAAAAAGATCAAAACGCCTAAGTAAACTATTGTCTAACAAACAAGTGGCTGCACTAGAAAATTATGGTGCTTCATTTAATACCTGGTTAAAAAAAACAGGGGAAGCGCCTGCAATCTTAGATAGTATAGCAATTAAAAATTCAAAAAATAGAATTTCTCAATATTATAAAAACCTAGGCAATTTTGATATTGAAATAACAATTGATACCGTAAAAACCAAAAAGAATAAAGTAACCCTTAAATATTTAATTCTTCCGAAAAGTAAATATCAAATTGATTCTATTACTGCCCAAATCAACTCTTCAGACATAGACTCCATTTACAAAAAACATATTGATGCACAACTCATCAAAAAAGGAAGTCCTTTTGAGATCAAAAAATTTGAAGATGAGAGGGCTCGCCTCATCCAGTTATTTAGAAATAATGGGATTTATAATTTCCAACAAAATAGTATCCAATTTACAGCGGCTATTGACAGCTCGGGTATGGACACAAAAATTCCTGTAAATATTCAAATTAACAACATCCAACAACGAATAAACGATACCCTAAAAGAAATTTCCTATGCAATACATCATGTTAAAGAAATTGAAGTTTACATCGATGATTTAAAGAATCAAGAGAGTTTTGATCAATTTACAGATACCCTAAACTATAATGGGTTTACACTCCTAAGTAAGGGTAAATTAAAATACCGTCCCAAGGCCATCGCCTCAGGAATTGCAATTAAAAAAGATGCTGTTTACAGTGATGAAAACAGAAACATTACTTATCGATATTTCACAAGTCTTAAGAATTTCAAATACCCTAGCATTAGTTACTCACCTATAGAAGGCCAAAAAGACGCCCTTAAAGCAGCACTTTTCCTCACCCCTAAAGAGCGCTTTTCTCTTGGCTTTGATTTGGATTTTTCCCACTCAAATATTCAAGATTTCGGTGTGGGTCTTGGTGGAGGTTTAGGAATCCGAAATGTATTTAGAGGAGCCGAATTGCTAGAGCTCAACATAAAAAATACAGTAGGTACTTCTAGAGATATAGCTCAGAGCGGTGATCGCTTTTTTAACATTTTTGAATTAGGTGCTGATTTAAAGTTAAGCTTACCTAGATTATTAATTCCTTTTGTTCAAAAAGAGTTAATCCCAAAATCGATGAGCCCTAAAACAGAATTAATAGTAGGGAGCAGTTTTCAAGAAAATATTGGTTTAGACAAACAGTTTTTTAAGGGAACCTACCAATTTGATTGGCAACCGAATACCAAAAAAAGAGTCCTATTCAAATGGATCGATCTAGAGTTTGTAAACAATCGCAACTTAACCAACTATTTTAATGTATATAAAAATTCCTATGATCGTCTCAATTCGATAGCACAAAATTTTAATGTAGAGCAAAACTGGGTTGATTCAAATAATAATTTAATTATCCCTGAAGGAGCCACAAATTTTATTGATGCAGTTCTAAATAATGAAACTCCTTTAACAGTTGAAGACAATGAGTATAAAACAATCAACACGGTAAAAGAACGTCAAGATCGATTGACTGCAAATAATTTAATCCTTGGTTCTTCTTTTAGTCTAAACTTTAACAGTCAAGAAAGTATTTTTGATGAAAATTTCTATCAGCTCAGATGGAAACTAGATTGGGTGGGGAGTGTTTTAAATCAGATATTAAACGGACTCAATGGTGAGGAAGATGCTGAAGGGAATAATATATTTGGTGGAGTAAGCCCCTCTCAATATGTAAAAACCGAACTAGACTTTATCAAACACTGGAGACTGGGCAGAGAACAGGTGATTGCATTCCATGCTTTTACGGGAATTGCACTTCCCTTTGGAAATTCTAACAATATGCCCTTTTCTCGTTCCTTCTTTTCTGGAGGTTCCAATGATAATCGAGCTTGGAAAGCCTACAAACTTGGCCCTGGAAGTAGCAGTAATATCAATGAATTTAATGAAGCTAATTTAAAAATTGCCTTCAATTTAGAATATCGTTTTCCTCTCGCAGGTCCATTAAAGGGTGGAGTATTTATTGACACAGGAAATATATGGAATCTCTGGGATGATGTTGAAGACCCGGCAATGAAATTCGAGGGACTTCAAGATTTAACTGAAATTGCCATAGGATCAGGATTTGGACTGCGTTATGATTTTGATTTTTTAGTCTTTCGCTTTGATACAGGATTCAAAACCTACAACCCTGCCCTTCCAGAAGGGAAAAGATGGTGGAATGAGTATAATTTAAAAAACGCTGTTTTTAATATCGGTATCAATTATCCGTTCTAGAATCAAATAAGTTTAATATTTTTGCCCAAAATCAAATTAAATGAATCAATCAATTCCTACTGGTGTTGTCACCGGAAAACAAGTACAAGAAGTTTTTAAACTTGCTAAAGCAAAAGCATTTGCAATCCCTGCCGTAAATGTAATTGGTAGCGACACGATTAATGCTGTTTTGGAGACTGCAGCTGAGCTAAATAGCCCTGTTATTATACAGTTTTCCAATGGTGGTGCACAATTTAATGCTGGAAAAGGCTTGTCCAATGAAGGACAAAAAGCAGCTATTGCTGGAGCCGTAGCTGGAGCAAAACACATCCACGAATTAGCAGACGCTTATGGAGCCACAGTAATTCTTCATACTGACCATTGTGCTAAAAAATTATTGCCTTGGATTGATGGTTTATTAGATGCAAGTGAAGCATTTTATGCACAACATGGGAAATCTTTATTTAGTTCTCACATGATTGATCTATCGGAAGAGCCTATCGAAGAAAATATTGCCATTTGTAAAGAATATTTGGCCCGCATGTCAAAAATGGAAATGACTTTAGAAATTGAACTTGGAATAACTGGAGGTGAAGAAGATGGTGTTGACAACAGTGATGTTGATGTTTCTAAATTATACACCCAACCTGAAGAAGTAGCTTATGCTTATGAAGAGTTGAGTAAAGTTAGCCCTCAATTCACAGTAGCTGCAGCTTTCGGAAATGTTCATGGAGTATATAAGCCTGGAAATGTAAAACTGACTCCAAAAATTCTTAAAAATTCACAGGTTCACATTTCTGAAAAATATAATCTCCCTGAAAATTCAGTAGATTTTGTATTTCATGGTGGCTCTGGATCTTCTCAAGAAGAAATTAAAGAATCTATAGGATATGGTGTGATCAAGATGAATATTGACACTGATTTACAGTTTGCATTCACTGAAGGGATTCGTGACTATATGAACACAAATATTGAGTATTTAAGAACTCAAATTGGAAACCCTGAGGGTGCAGAACAACCTAACAAAAAGTATTACGATCCAAGAAAATGGTTGCGTTTGGGAGAAGAAACTTTCAAAGCAAGGTTAACCAAAGCTTTTGAAGACTTGAACAACGTAAATACATTGTAGTTCCCATTAATTTATATATTTGAGCAAAACGATTTCGCATGAGTTGGTTTAAACGAAGTGAAAAAGGAATTCACACCAAAACCGAAGAAAAAAAGGATATCCCTAAAGGACTTTGGTACAGAACACCTACTGGAAAAGTAATTGAGGCACACGAACTTGCCGAAAACAATTACGTAAGTCCAGAAGACGACTATCACGTTCATATTGGAAGTAAGGAGTATTTTGAAATTCTTTTTGATGACAATACTTTTGAAGAGTTTGATGAGAAATTAAAGTCCAAGGATTTTTTAAAATTTAAAGATTCTAAAAAGTATATAGATCGATTAAAAGACGCCCATAAAAAAACAGGATTGTACGACGCAATACGAACAGCTGTAGGACCATCAAAAGGGAACAAGCTTGTGATTGCCTGTATGGATTTTAGATTTATTGGAGGATCAATGGGGTCAGTAGTTGGAGAGAAGATCATTAGAGCTGCCGACTATGCAATCAAGCACAAACTTCCTCTGATTATTATCTCTAAATCTGGGGGTGCTCGTATGATGGAATCTGCAACTTCTCTAATGCAAATGGCAAAAACCGCCGCAAAGCTGGCACAATTAGCTGAAGCCAAATTGCCTTACATTTCTCTGTGTACAGACCCTACAACTGGAGGAACTACAGCATCATATGCCATGCTGGGAGACATCAACATCGCTGAACCAAAAGCGCTTATCGCATTTGCTGGCCCTAGAGTTGTTAAAGACACTACTGGAAAAGAATTACCCGAAGGATTTCAAACGAGTGAATTTCAACTTGAAAAAGGATTTTTAGATTTCATTTCTCACAGAAATGAACTCAAAGATAAAATCAATCTATATCTCGATCTAATATTGAATCAGCCAATAAGAAAATAATCTCAAAACTTCTTTAATTTAATTTGAGTCTAATTTGTTTGTTTACAAGGGTAATATTGTATATTTGCCCTTCGTTAAAAAACGAACTACATAATAATCATTAAAATTAATATTGGCATGTATATTTCAAGAGAAGTAAAAGAAGGTATCTTCAAACAACACGGTAAATCAGAAAAAGATACAGGTTCTGCAGAAGGGCAAATCGCTTTATTCACACACCGTATCAACCACCTTTCTAATCACCTAAAAACAAACCGTAAAGATTACAATACGGAACGTTCTTTGGTGCGCTTAGTAGGGAAACGTCGTAGTTTACTAGATTATTTAAAAGCTAAAGACATTACTCGTTATCGTGCGATTGTAAAAGAATTAGGTTTACGTAAATAATTTCGTTTACATCATTTACCGAATCTTAGTTTTTCATTGGTTGCAACAACACACAACAATTGTTTAACCAAATAATGAAAAATGATTCCAAAAACATTTACACAAGAAATCCGTCTTGAAGACGGGAGGACTATTACAATAGAAACTGGAAAATTAGCTAAACAAGCTGACGGTTCTGTAGTAGTTAGAATGGGAGACTGTATGCTTTTAGCAACAGCAGTATCTGCCAGAAAAGCGAGTCCTGTAGATTTCTTACCCCTTACGGTGGACTATCGTGAAAAATTTGCTGCAGCCGGGAGATTTCCTGGAGGTTTTTTTAAACGTGAAGCAAGACCTAGTGATAGTGAAGTCTTAACAATGAGATTAGTTGACCGTGTATTGCGTCCACTATTCCCAAAAGATTATCATGCTGAAACGCAAGTCATGATACAACTCATGTCGCATGATGAAAACGTAATGCCCGATGCATTGGCTGGATTAGCAGCTTCAACGGCAATTCAACTTTCTGACATCCCTTTTGAATATCCAATTTCGGAAGTTCGTGTTGCACGAGTGGACGGAATGTTTATTGTCAATCCAAGTAGAGAGCAATTACACACATCTGATATTGATATTATGATCGGAGCTAGTGCTGACTCTGTGGCTATGGTTGAAGGTGAATTTGATGAAATTTCAGAGGAAGAAATGCTAGATGCAATTGCATTTGGACATGAAGCGATCAAAGATCAAATTAAAGCACAAGTTGCCTTAGCCGAAGCCGTAGGGAAAAAAGAAGTACGTACCTATGAAGAAGAAGATCATGACGAAGCTCTTGAAAAGGAAATCCATACTGCAACCTATCAACAATATTATGATATTGCTAAAAAAGGACTTTCAAAAGCTGAACGCTCTGAACAATTCTCTGAAGTAAAAGAAGCTTCTAAAGCTAGTTTTTCAGAAGAAGATCTAGAAGAAAAAGGAGAACTTATCTCTAAATATAACAATAGTGCACAGAAAAAAGCGGTTCGTGATTTAGTACTTGAAGAAGGAATACGTTTAGACGGAAGAAAAACTACTGATATTCGACCAATCTGGTGTGAAGTAGATTATTTACCCTCTACACACGGATCCTCTTTATTCACACGCGGAGAAACTCAAGCACTTGCAACAGTTACTTTGGGTACTTCAAGGGAGGCCAATATGATAGATTCTCCTTCACATCAAGGGGAAGAAACGTTTTACCTTCATTATAACTTCCCTCCTTTTTCAACTGGAGAAGCGAGACCCTTACGTGGTACTTCAAGACGTGAAGTAGGACATGGTAACCTTGCACAACGTGCATTGAAAAAAGTAATGCCTGACAACTGTCCTTACACTGTAAGAGTGGTTTCTGAAGTATTAGAATCAAATGGATCTTCATCCATGGCAACAGTTTGTGCCGGAACTATGGCACTAATGGATGCAGGTGTTCAAATTAACAAACCCGTTTCTGGAATAGCTATGGGATTGATTACTGAAGGAGAGCGTTTTGCAGTACTTTCTGATATCTTAGGAGATGAAGATCACCTCGGAGATATGGACTTTAAAGTTACAGGTACCGCTGATGGAATCACTGCTTGTCAAATGGATATCAAAATAAAAGGATTACGTTTTGATATTATGACTCAAGCTTTAAATCAAGCAAGAGATGGAAGACTACATATTTTAAAACACCTTGTAGACACCATTGCTACTCCTAATGATGATGTGAAAACGCATGCGCCTAAAATGATTACACGACGCATTCCAAATGAATTCATTGGAGCTATAATCGGACCTGGTGGAAAAGTGATTCAAGAGTTACAAAAAGAATCAGGCTGTACTATCGTGATAAATGAAGACCCTGTAACAGAAGAAGGAATAATTGAAATTTTAGGTACAACACCAGAAGGAATTGCTATGGTAGAAGCTAAAATTGATTCCGTAACCTTCAAACCTGTAGTTGGTAATACATACAAAGTGAAAGTAATTAAAATGCTAGACTTTGGTGCTGTAGTTGAATATCTTGACGCTCCTGGAAATGAAGTGCTTCTTCACGTAAGTGAACTTGCATGGGAAAGAACAGAAAACGTTGGAGATGTTGTTAATATGGGGGACACCTTAGAAGTAAAATACTTCGGTATTGACTCTAGGACTCGTAAAGAGAAAGTATCTCGCAAAGCACTTTTACCAAGACCGGAGAAAAAAGATTAATTTTTTTTTTGAAATTCTTGTAACAAATTAATTTTTTGAACGTATCCATTGTATACGACATCGTTTAAACTATGAGACAACTAAAAATTACCAAGCAGGTAACCAATCGGGAAACCGCTTCACTAGATAAGTACCTTCAAGAAATTGGAAAAGTAGACCTTATTACTGCTGAAGAGGAAGTAGAATTGGCACAGCGGATTAAGGCAGGAGATCAAATTGCTCTTGAGAAATTGACCAAAGCCAATTTACGATTTGTTGTTTCTGTAGCTAAACAATACCAAAATCAAGGACTAACCCTTCCTGATTTAATTAATGAAGGAAATTTAGGGCTTATTAAAGCTGCACAACGTTTTGATGAAACACGTGGTTTTAAATTTATTTCCTATGCCGTTTGGTGGATACGTCAATCAATTTTACAAGCGTTAGCAGAACAATCTCGTATTGTTCGACTTCCACTGAATAAGATTGGTTCAATCAATAAAATTAATAAAACCTACGCCTTTTTGGAGCAAGCCCATGAACGTGCACCCTCTGCTGAAGAGATTGCAAAAGAGTTGGACATGACCATTAATGACGTAAAAGAATCACTTAAAAACTCTGGGAGACATGTATCTATGGATGCGCCCCTTGTAGAAGGTGAAGATTCTAACCTGTATGATGTACTCAACAGTGGAGAATCTCCAAACCCAGACAGAGTGTTGTTACACGAATCCCTTCGAACTGAAATAGAACGTGCACTTGAAACGCTTACTCCTAGAGAAGCAGATGTGGTTCGCTTATATTTTGGTTTAGGTGATCAGCATGCAATGACTTTGGAAGAAATTGGAGAAACGTTTGACCTAACCAGAGAACGCGTTCGACAAATTAAAGAAAAAGCAATTCGCAGGTTAAAACACACCTCTAGAAGTAAAATTCTTAAAACCTATTTAGGTTAAATAAAAAGGCAACCCACGGGTTGCCTTTTTTATATCTTTGTGTCACTAAAACGTAAATAAAATGTCAGTAAAAATAGCACCTTCCATTTTGGCAGCAGATTTTGCAAACCTTGAAAGAGATACCAAAATGATTAACTCTAGTGAGGCCGATTGGTTTCATATTGATATTATGGATGGTGTTTTTGTGCCCAACATTTCTTTTGGAATGCCAGTACTTGCTGCAATACAAAAGCACGCAAAAAAACCCCTTGATGTTCATTTGATGATCATAGATCCTGATCGCTATATTGAAACTTTTGCAGAATTGGGAGCAGCGGTATTGACAGTGCATTATGAAGCATGTGATCATCTACATAGAACTCTTCAAAAAATTAAATCCTGTGGGATGAAAGCTGGGGTTGCTTTAAACCCTCACACACCTATAGCTTCATTAAATAGTATTATTCAAGACATTGATTTGGTATGTATCATGAGTGTCAATCCTGGATTTGGAGGACAGTCATTTATTGAAAACACCTTTGAAAAAGTAAAAGAATTAAAAAAGCTTATAAATCAACACAACAGCGATTGTCTTATCGAAATAGATGGTGGTGTAACCAATACTAATTATTCAGAATTAATCGCTTGTGGCGCCGATGTTCTCGTGGCGGGTAGTTATGTGTTTAAAGCAGAAAATCCTGCTGAAAACATCAAACTATTGAAAAGTTAAAGTCTTTAATATTTGTAAGTAAACTGAACTCTTCTGTTTTCAGCTCTTCCCTCAGGTGATTCATTATCTCCAATAGGCGCTGTTTCTCCTAGACCTTTTACTTGAAGCCTTTCTTCACTTATTCCCAAACTCACTAATAAATCACGAACAGTTTCTGCTCTTCTTACAGACAATTCGGTATTGAAGTCTTCGCTTCCATCTGCAGATGCATAACCTTCAATTAATAAATTACCTTTTGGATTTTCAACTAAGATATCTCTAATCTCTAATAAGATTGTACGCATTTTTTTACCCAATATCTTATCACTACTGGCCGCAAAATTGATTTTAGCACCACGATCGTTAATGGTTTTCATAATCTCATCTGAAAGTTCTGGACATCCATTGTTAGCAACAGCACCAGCTTCATCTTTACATAAATCATCTTTATCAGCAACACCGTCATTATCTGCATCTGGCCAAGGACATCCATTGTTTTCAAGAGGACCTACTTCGTCAATACAAGTATCAGTGTCATCTGAAACACCATCGCCATCGGTATCTGGACAACCGTTCATCTCAGGAGTTCCTGGTAGTTCAACACAGGCATCATCTGGATCAGCAATCCCATCACCATCGGTATCTGGACAACCATTATACTCTACTTTACCTGGAATTTCAGGACAAGTATCTTTCTTATCTATAACCGTATCACCATCGGTGTCAGGACATCCATTATATTCTTTTAAACCAGGGACTTCAGGACATTCATCTTTTTTGTCAGGCACACCGTCCTTGTCCATGTCTCCTGACCCAAATTGATACGATACCCCAATTTGATGTTGTAAATAATTAGTACCAAAAATTTCGAAGGCATTTCTGTACTCTGTTTGGACTGTAATTCCTAATTGAGAATTGAGCATTATATCTACACCAATACCACCAAGAATAGTCTTTGAAACATCTCTTGACAATAACCTACCGTCGATTAAATCACCGCTAATATCAAAATTTGACCATCCATATCCAGCTTTAAGAAATGGACGTAAAACCCCAGAATTCTTTGGGTAAAAGCTAAAAAAAGCATCTGCCGAATAAGAAGAAATTGAAGGGTTTGAAACTCCATTAATCTTTTCAATCGTATTGATCCCTCCTTGTAAACCCAAAGAGAAACCTGCTCCTATAAAACGAGAAAGTGATGCACTTGGTCCACCAAGATTCCAATGATCTCCTACATTAAAAAAGTCTTCAAATAAATCTCCAGCATTACCCAAATATGGTGAACTATCTCCCGTTGGGTAAGTGTCTATTACATTAACGCCAAGAGAGAATTTCCAAGGATTATCTGAGCTTTGTGCAAAGTTTAATTGTAGAAATAAGGAAAACAGAAATAAATAAAAATATTTAGTAGAAGTAAAGTTCATCTGAATGTTTTAATAGACAATTACATAACTCAAATATGGAGTAAATATTGCCTTAAACCTTAAAAAAAGAAGAGAATTAAATGCCTAAAAATAATTAAAGGTCTTTACCTGACTTAAATATACTTGGGAATTTTTTCTCAATCCAATCGGGAATATAGTTATTGTTCTTATCCTCCTCCACACCAGTAGCTGTAGAGACTACTGCATATAAAATTACACCTCCAACAAGAACAACAGCACCTATGCCGACAATTAGTAATTCATTCATTTTTATTATATATAGATAGTTAAATATACAAAAATAATTATTAAAAAAAGAAAATCTAATTCAACTTCATGAGATCTTCTTGAAAGACTTTATTAAGTAAATACAGAATTTGATTGGCGTTTTGTTTAGAAAAAACCAAGGGAGGCTTAATCTTAATGACATTATGAGCAGGTCCATCGGTACTCAAGAGTACACCGTGCTCTTTCATTCTGTTTACCAAGTAGGTTGCTTGTTTTTCTAGCGGAGCATTATTATTATCAACTAACTCGATTCCTAAAAATAGTCCTTGACCACGGATACATCCCATGATGGGAAACTTTTTTGACAATTTGAGCAATTCCTCTTTAAGAAATGTACCCACTTCTCTAGCATTCTCCTGTAAGTTCTCTTCAATGACTATGTCAAGAACTGTACTTGCTATCACAGTAGAAACAGGATTTCCACCAAAAGTGTTAAAAAACTCCATTCCATTTGCGAAATTTTCGGCTACTTCTTTTGTACAGGCAACTGCAGCAACGGGATGTCCATTTCCTAGAGGCTTTCCTATAGTAACAATATCTGGAACAACATCGTGTAATTGGAATCCCCAAAAAACACTTCCCATTCTCCCACAACCCGTTTGCACCTCATCTGAAATGCAAACTCCGCCTTCATTTCTAATCATTTTATAGGCTTTCTTTAAAAACCCAGAGGGGAGTTCGATTTGACCTCCACAACTGATGATGGGTTCAATAATAAAAGCACCTATTTTTTTCTTTTGCCTCTTTACTTCATCAATTAAAAGCTGAACCTCTTCAGCGTATTTAACTCCTGTATTTTCTCCTTGATACTTTCCCCTAAAAGAATCGGGAAGCGGAAAAATATGAGTGCTTTCTGGTTTGCCACTCCCCCCTTTTCCATCAAACTTATAGGAACTAATATCTATACAACTATTTGTATTTCCATGATACCCAACTTCTGATGCAAACACTTCTTTAGACCCAGTCATCCCTTTTGCCATTCGCAAAGCTAGCTCATTGGCTTCGCTTCCAGAATTGACAAAGTGAAGCACACTTAACTCGGGAGGCAATGTTGATGCAAGTGTTTTTGCCAATTGAGTAATGTTTGGATGTAAATACCTTGAATTGGTATTTAGTATACTCATTTGTTGCTTTCCGGCTTTAACAACCTTAGGGTGTTCATGGCCCACATGCGCTACATTGTTGACCATATCGATATACTTCCGTCCTTCATTGTCTATTAAATGAATTCCTTCTCCTCTGACGATATGCAGTGGCTTTTTATACTGCAAACTCATTCCTCTCCCCAAATAGTGGTCTCGATCTACTTTAATCTGATCTGTTTCATCCTTTCTGCTTTCCTCTAAAGGGAGTAACTTAAAAAGTAAATTTGGATCAGGACAAATCCCCTTCCAAAGCTTTTTTTGATTTGGATAAATTACTCCTGGAAAATCATCATGAAAATCAAGTATAGATAACATTAATTGAAAATGTAAATGAGGTGCCCAATTTCCATTTTCATATTGAGAACCAATGCATCCTATTTGTTCTCCTTTAGCGATAATATTACCTATTGAGTGAGACAACACACTGTCTTCTGAAAGATGGCCATAAAGAGAAAAGAAGATGTTTCGATCTTCTTCATGTTGAAGTACAATCATGCCTCCATACGTTTTTTCACCATGATCAATTACTGCCATTACGACTTTACCGTTATAAGGAGAATGAACAGGGGTAGCCTCTGGAATCCAAAAATCTATCCCCAAGTGGATTGACCTACTTTCGTTTCCAGAATTTCCAACTTTATCATATGCTGAAGCGGTATAAATTGGTCTGGGCTCCAAATAACCCCCTGAGAGAATACAGTCCGTATTTTGCTTTTGTAACTGGTTTATTTTAAACTGAAATAAATCAAGATCATTAAAATCAACGGAGTGCCCAATCCAAGAACTTGACACACTTAAATCAAGGGCTAAAACATTACTCTTTTTAAGAGATGGAAATAATGCAGTAAGATCTAGTTTCTCCTCAAATGCCCATTTATCAAAATCTTCTCGTTTAGGGTGAGCAGAAAAATCACATGCTACCCTAAAACTATAATGAGCAAATTCCGCATTTATTTTACTCCATTTTCGTAAAACTTCCCAGGCTGGTTTCTCACTAATGATTAGATAAGTGTTTTCAGGTTCTGCTTTTTTATTAATTGCTGACTTAGTCACAGAAATTATCAAACGAATAGCAATACATGTATATAAAAACTTGAGTTCCTCTTCCTGTAAAGTGTAGGCTTTATGATACCCTCTCACAATTGGAAGAGCAGCTTCCAAAGGATCATTATGATGCATGATTCCATAGGCACAACTAATGGCTAAATCATTTATAATTTGGGTGTAAATGGCATCCCCAAAGTCAATTAATGAAATTACTTTAGGATGTTCATAAGAAAGGGAAACCAAACAATTATTATCATTTGCATCATTATGAACGATACTTTTCCTGAGTTTTAGATATTCCTTCTCAAAAGCGTAAAAAGCTGATAAAAAATGAATAATCATTTCTTTTTCTTCCTTACTGAATAAATGAATATGGTGTTCTACCCAAGCTGCTTGGGCAATATCCCACTCAAAGTTTCGATGTGCTTCTGAATGGTCAAAATCGAGTAATGCTTCAGTAATCTTTCCTCCCATATGACCCAAACTAAATCTAAGATCAGATGTTTGAGGATTTACCTCACTCCAAACACGTCCCGAAATCCATGAAAGCAATCTAACATACCGAATTTGATCCTTTTCATCTTTAAAAGAGGCTATTTGCTCCCCTTTTTTAGTTAAAAAAACTTTGGGAGTAGGGCTTGATATTGACTTTAACTCGAGATGATTCAACATTTTTTGTTGAAATTCTAAATAGGCAAAAGAAACACCAGGACGAGATATTTTTAATATAAATTCGGTTCCTTTCGAAGTTTGAATTTTAAAATTAAAATCTACTTCACCTGCCAAGGGAGAAGCCTCTCCATCAAGACCAAAGAGATCGTACAATATCTTCTTCGCCTGTGTTGAATCTATCGTTGTATTATCTTTGGTCATCGTTATTAAATCTTAGCCTTTAAGTTTAAAAGATTAATATAACCAATTAATTAAAAAAGTAATGTTTTTATTTTTGAGGTAGCAAGTCTCTTTTTTCGTCTGGAGTTCGCAAATGGCTTCTTGCTTTCCTTCTTTCCACAACCATACGATCTCTTATCCCAAAAGCGTCTTTATCTCCCTCAAAAGTCACTTTCCAAATTCTTCCTTTTTTAGAGTCAGAAATAAACAACGCCCCCTCAGGTCCTTCTGCAAGTCCTACTGGACGAAACTTTGCATCTGCCATTTCTCGAATAACATCTACACCTGAAAATCCATCTGCAAAAACTTCCCAGCGCCCAAACGGCTTTCCATTTTCAAATGGAATAAAAGCAACTATATATCCTGCTTGAGGATACGGATTTCGATTTGTTGAACCGTGAAAAGCTACGAATGCACCTTCTTTGTATCGATCAGGGAATTGTTCTCCTTTGTAAAACAACAAGTCATTTGGAGCCCAATGAGCGGGCATTCCCATAATTGGATCTTCATAATCCTCAGCTGACTCTATGGTTCCGTCTCCACCATATTCTGGTGCCAGCATACGTTTCTTTTTGACAGGATCATAATAAGTATAAGGCCATCCATAATTCTTTCCCTCTTTGATTATCAGAAACTCCTCTGCAGGTAAAGTTGAATTTTGCCACTGCGAATAATAATTAGGAGCGTGATTGTGTAAGTAATCCCTTCCGTGATTTAATGCATAGATTTGATCATCCTCAGGATTCCACGAAATCGCTACTATACTTCTTAATCCAGTAGCAAAACGCATCCCATCGGCTTGCTTTTGATTGAGTTTAGATTCATCAAATTTCCAAATTCCTCCTAAAATATCAAGTTGAGAACAAGGGTATTCTCCCTTGACAATTGAATTAGGATCGGAATAATCTATTGATTGATCCTCACAAACATTGGTTGGAGCGCTAAAAGTTACATACATTCCCCCTTTAGAATCAAAAGCTAATGACTTAGCATTATGCCATCGAATCGGAAATTCGTCAATCATAATTACTTCGGGATCACCCTCGGGAATAAGTTGCCCAGGGATAAGCTTTTGGCGGTACACCACTAACTCAGAACTAAAATACAAATACCCCTTATGAATACGCATTTCAGTAGCAAACCTACCATCGTTAGGGTAATTACCAAAACGCTGAATACTGTCGGCTATCCCATCCTGATTAATATCACGAAGAGCAACATTTCCTAAGGTTCCTTTATCAGTACTTAATTTGACATAAACATCCCCGTTGTTATTTACTGCCAAATGTCTTGAAGGACCCAAGCTATCTGCAAAAACTGTGGCTTGAAAGCCGTCAGGTATAATGAGGCCTCCATTTTTTATAGGTAATGTATCTTGAGGAATACTGGGGGTAACGTTACTACATTGACATAAAAGGAAAAGAAGAAATAAACCGAATGTTTTTTTCATTGATATTATAAATAATATTTTTTGTCAAATAAGTGACCCAGAGAGGATTCGAACCCCTAACCCTCAGAGCCGAAATCTGATATTCTATCCAGTTGAACTACTGGGCCATTTATATTTAAAGATCTACTAAAAGAGTTTTTCTTCGGCTTCAACTCCTATAGCACAACACCTTGAAACAAAACTACTGTTAACTTACGGAATTACAAAGGGGTTAAATAAATTAAGCCCCTAATTTTTCCTTTACCAGGGTGGCTATCAATTTACCATCTGCTTTACCTGCCAACTGACCTGAAGCCATTCCCATTACTTTTCCCATATCTTTCATACTCGCTGCACCTGTTTTAGCTATGATTTCATCAATGATTTTTGCTACAGCTTCCTCAGACAACTGTTCTGGTAAATAAGCCATGATAATCTCCGCTTGCGCTTCTTCAGGTTCAGCAAGATCAGGACGTTTCTGTTCGTTAAAAATTGCTGCACTATCTCTTCTTTGCTTGACCAGACGTTGCAAGAGTTTGATCGCTTCATCATCGCTTAACTCTCCAGAGTTTCCGCCTGCTGTTTGAGCCAATAAAACGGCAGATTTGATAGCACGAAGTGCCTCAAGTTTCATGCTGTCTTTGGCACGCATTGCATTTTTAATATCCTCAGTTAAAGTATTTAAAATTCCCATAATTATGTTTAGTCTACGTTATCGTGTAAAAATGAATTGTTAGAGCGCAATTGCAAATCGTCGTTTCCATCATCGTCTAAGGAAAATCGTGAAGGGGTATTAGGCTCCTCTGCCTCCAAATCCATTCCTTGCCTTTTATAAGCGGGCTCTCTCTCCATTTCATCAACACGCTGTACTTGGTGTTTAAATTTATGATTAAATGCCTTTAAGTGTTCTCTTCTTTTCTGACTTTGAGAGGCAATTGTTTGATCGATAGACTGCTCAAACGGATTCGTTTTAGAATCCTCTACTTGCATCTCAGCTTCTTGAACACCAATTATATTTTCCTCGCTTAGTGTTGTTGATTCGTCTTTTAATTCAAATTTCACCTCTAAGGATGCATCATCAAATTCCTGACTTATTTTAGAAGTAGTTTCTTCAACCGGATCTTCTTCTAGTTGGAAGGCTACTTTTTCCTCAGTTATTTTATCAGTTAGCGGTAACTCAAAATCCATTTGAATTTGACTTTCTTGTTTCACCTCTTCCGGATCAACAACATCAATTTCAGAAAGAAGTGAGGAAACCTCATTGATTACAAAATCCTCTTCAAGCTGTATGTCAGAATCTGATACTTGATTTTGAAGACTATCTTGCGTTTCATAAACCTCCGAAACAGCTTCAAACTCTGGTTCAAAGAAACTACTTTCCAAATTCATCTCTTCCAACTCAGTCTCAGGTTCAAGGGAATGCTCCGTTGATATTGACTCTATTTCTGGCTCGGTCTCAAAAGTTTCGAATGTGGACTGTAAAGGCTGTTCTTCATCAAAAACAGACTCTTCATTTATAGGTTCTTCCACAATCTTTTGTTCCTCATCGGAATATAAAAGTTGGGGCTCTGAATTGGAAAGATGTAAAGGAACTTCCTCCTCCTCTGAAAGAACATGTACTTGCTTTTCAGGAGTTCCATTAGGTACTATTTCACAATCTACTTCTATTTCATAAAGAATAGCATTGAGATCAATTAATGGATCTCTATCCAATTGTTCTTCCTTGCGTTGGGGTGCAAGTGGTTTAATACTAGATTCAAAAGGGTCCTTTTCTGTGAGTTGATGCTCCATCTTCTGTTCATCCTCAAGCGTATGAATAATTTTTTTGGCCTCAGTATTGGAGATTTCATTTTGCTGTTCTTGACCAAAACCAGTGGCAATGACCGTTACCGACACCTCATTTCCGAGTGCATCATCTTCACCCACTCCCATGATGATGTTTGTATGATTTCCAGCTTCAGTCTGGATATAATCATTGATTTCTCCGATCTCATCAATTGTAATTTCATCAGTACCAGACACTATTAATAATAATACATTTTTACAACCTGTAATTTTATTGTCATTTAACAGAGGGGAATCTAAAGCTTTAACAATTGCTTCTTGCGCACGATTACTCCCCGATGCTGATCCAGATCCCATAATGGCAGTACCTGAATTTGTCAAGACAGTTTTCGCATCCTTTAGGTCAATATTTTGGGTATAGTGATGAGTAATTACCTCTGCAATTCCACGTGCTGCTGTTGCTAAGACTTCATCTGCTTTTGCAAAACCCGCTTTAAATCCAAGGTTACCGTATACTTCTCTTAATTTATTATTGTTGATAACGATTAATGCATCTACAGCATCTTTTATTTTTTCAAGTCCCCTTTGGGCTTGTTCGAGACGAAGTTTTCCTTCAAATTGAAATGGCATGGTGACAATTCCAACGGTCAAGATATCTAAGGATTTTGCCATTTTTGCAATGACAGGTGCAGCTCCAGTACCTGTACCACCTCCCATTCCTGCTGTGATAAAAATCATTTTGGTTTGTGTAGAAAGTATGGATTGGATCTCATCTTTACTTTCAACAGCTGCCCTCTCACCTACTTCGGGATTTGCACCAGCACCCAAACCTTCAGTCAAACTAGCACCCAACTGAATTTTGGTAGGCACACCACTTTCCGCAAGTGCTTGTGCATCGGTATTACTAACAATAAAATCTACTCCTTTGATTCCTTGTTGAAACATGTAATTGATTGCATTACTTCCTCCACCTCCTACACCAAGTACCTTAATTACATTACTTCTGTTTTTGGGTAAATCAAAATTAATCCCCTTTGTTTCTTCTTGATCCATTGTATTTGATTGATTATGCATTCTCTAAAAACTCTTTTAATTTTTCACCAAAACGATCTAAAATTGACTTTCGTTTGATTACCATATCGTTTTGTGTTTGCTCCACTTCAGGCTGCTCTTCATTCTCTGCGTTTGGTTCTGTTGGCTCTTCTACTTCAAATGTATTGTGCTCTAATGCATTCATCAGAAGCCCTACAGCAGTAGCAAAAAGCGGGCTTGAAACACTTTCCTGAGTATCTCCTGCGAGATGTTCACTTGGATACCCCACTCGCGTATCCATTCCAGTAATGTACTCAACCAGCTGCTTCAAATGTTTTAATTGACTTCCTCCTCCTGTGAGTACAATTCCAGCAATTAATTTTTTCTTTTGCTCATTGTATCCGTAATTCTTTATTTCTAAAAAAACCTGCTCAATTATTTCAACCACACGTGCGTTAATAATTTTTGAAAGTGTTTTTAATGAAATTTCTTTAGGGTCTCTTCCCTGTAAGCCAGGAATGGATACAATTTCAGTATCACGATTCTCGCCAGGCCAAGCTGATCCAAATTTAGTTTTTAATAATTCCGCTTGTTTTTCTATTATAGAACACCCCTCTTTAATGTCCTCTGTAACTACATTTCCTCCAAAAGGGATAACCGCAGTGTGACGAATAATACCATCTTTAAAAATAGCTAAATCCGTTGTTCCTCCTCCAATATCAATCAAAGCAACACCTGCTTCTTTTTCCTCATAACTCAAAACTGCTTCAGAGGAGGCTAAGGGTTCTAAAGTAATATTGGCCATATTCAAACCCGCACTTTTGATACAACGGCCGATGTTTTTAATAGAAGAAACTTGCCCAACTACCACATGAAAATTAGCTTCTAAACGTCCACCATGCATGCCGATAGGCTCTTTTATCTCACCTTGTCCATCCACCTTATATTCTTGGGGCAATACATGGATGATTTCCTCACCTGGAAGCATTACCAATTTGTATACCTGCTGAATTAATTTTTGGATGTCTTCTTCGTCAATTACTTCTTCAGGATTTTCCCGTGTGATATAGTCACTGTGCTGAACACTTCTAATATGCTGTCCTGCAATACCTACAACAACATCATCTATTTCCTGTTTTGAGTCAATTTTAGCTTCCTCTACTGCTTGTTGGATAGACTGAATAGTTTGTGTTATATTATTTACTACTCCACGATGAACCCCTAGGCTTTTGGATTTACCCATTCCTAAGATTTCAACCTTATTAAATTCATTTTTCTTTCCTACCAAAGCAACAATTTTGGTAGTACCGATATCGAGTCCGACTGAAATATTTGTTTGTTTCATAATTTTATGGTGTTGTAGCAACTACTTGATTTGTGTAGGTTAAATTAATTTTTTGATATCCGCTTAAACTGTCTTGAATATTTTGAAAAGCACAAAAGATTTTTAATTTTTCTATTTTTTCATTTAATGAAGTGGTGTTGCCTAAAATCACTTCAAATGGGTAAGACTTCAATTGGATGCTGTAGGAGGTTCCATCCAAACGGAGTGTTTTCAATTCTGATTTAAGGAAAGAATCTTTGTTGAATTCTTCAATTAAGGCAGCCGTCTCAATTAATGAGCTAGAACTCACATCTGATTTAAACAATGGAAGCTGAAAATCTTCAATAGGAAGAAAAGGAAAAACAGCTCCATAAGCATCTCCAAAAAGGGGTGGGTTAGCCTCAACCTTGAAGGTTGGAATTCGCTCTGTAATGAGAACAGACAAATCTCCCTGAGGAAGCATAAAAACTTCAGCATTTTCTATTTCTGAAATGCCGTTCAAGTGGTTTTCTAGCATACTCAAATCTAAACTATCTTTTTCCTGAACTGACTTTACACTCCAGTTTTGTGTTAACATTTTATTAACCGAAATGGCATCCAAAAAACGAGGAGAATGGGTAAACTCAATATGAAACCCATCTGCCTCACGAAGTTGATTTCTTTGATACGAAAACCAAAAAAGCCCTACTAAAAGCAGTAACATGAAAACCGGAAAAGCATAAACCTTAATGAACCTCATACCACTTCTATTTGTTGTTTTAACGCCTGAACTTCTAATCCGATATCTCCTGCCCCTAGGAAGGCAAAAACACCTGCATCACTTGAACGCATTAATGACTCTATTTCTTCTTTTTTAATGTGTTTTTTATTTGTGTGATTTAAGCCTTTCAATAGCTTAAATGCATCAACCCCAGGAATAGGTTCTTCTCTTGCAGGATAGATATCTAAAATCGCAACTTCATCAAACTCCTCCAACACAGAGACAAATCCCTCCATGAAATCTTGAGTTCTAGAAAATAGGTGAGGTTGAAAAATAACACAGTTTTTACGATCAGAAAAAGAGGTCTTTATAGTCTCCAAAACCATTCGTATTTCAGTGGGATGATGCGCATAATCATCCACTACCAATGCCTTACCCCACTCAAAAACGTTCATTCTACGATGCACTCCTGGGAAATTCTCTAAAGCCTTTAGCGCCTTTTTTAATGGAACTCCTGCTTGATCGGCCATCGCAATTGCACAAACACTATTGGCTATATTATGTTTTCCAAATTGATTAAAAATGATTTGCTGGTACTCCCCTTTTGGAGTTTTCAAGTCAAAGCTATAACCCTTTTCAGTATTTTGAATATTGAAAGCATTATAGTCTGCGGCCACTTCAACTCCATAAGTCAAACCTTTAAGTGGAAGTCCGAAATTTACAATTACTTGATCCTTGACCTGATTGGAGAATGACACAAATGCAGTTTCAAAGGCAACTGCTGTTTTGTAAATATCCAAATGGTCTGGATCCATTGAAGTAACACAAGCAATATTGGGATGAAGTTGTAAAAAAGAACGGTCGTATTCATCAGCCTCTACAATCATAAATTCTTCACCATCTCCAATTAGATTGGAGTTATTTCCATTAAGAAAGCCCCCCATCAAGGAAGAAAAAGAACATTCCGACTCAGAAAAAATATGTGTCAATATTGCCGATGTTGTTGTTTTACCATGGGTTCCTGAAACGGCAAGTAGCTTGCTTTTTTTACATAAATCTGCTAGAAAAACTGCGCGTTTTCGCGTTTGATTTCCTTGAGATAAGTAATGAGCCAATTGTGGGTGTGTATTTGAAATAGCTGCCGTGTAGATAACTTTTACCTCAGTTCCAGCAAACTCTTTTGGTATAGCTTTTACAGCAGTATCATAGGTAATATAGATTCCTTCTTCCTCCAAAGATCGAGTAATAGGTGAAGCCGTTTTATCATATCCCACTACTTGATGTCCTTGACGCAAACACAATCGCGCTAAAGCTGACATTCCAACTCCGCCAATACCTATGAAATAATATTTGTGCTTGAGATGCTTCATATCAAATTCAACATTTCATTAACAATTGCTTGAGCAGCTTCTGGCTTTGCCATCGCCTTAAGCTGAGTTCTCATTTCATCCCTTAATTCAATATCTGTAATCAAAGAACTAAATACTGTTTGAAATTTTACATCCAAATCCTTTTCCTCGAGCATAAGCGCTGCCTTCTTTTTTACTAATGCTTGGGCATTATGAAATTGGTGATTGGCAGTTACATTGGGAGAGGGAATCAAAAGCAAGGGTTTGCCTACGCAACTAAGTTCAGACAAACTTCCAGCTCCGGCTCTTGAAATGATCATATCAGAAGCTGCATAAAGCTGCTCCATCTCATAGATAAAAGGTCGAATAACAACATCTTTTTGAGCCAATCCCTTGTATTCATCGTGATATAGGGCACCACATTGCCAAATCACTTGAAGTGACTGACCTTTGAAAAAATCAATTTGATCTGCAATCAATTCATTTATTCGCCTTGCACCTAAACTTCCACCAATGATCACTAAAGTATCTTTTTCGGGATCTAATCCGAAAAATATTTTAGCCGCTGAAGAAGAAATTTCTTCAGATAACATTATGGGTCGAATCGGATTACCCGTCAACTTAATTTTAGATGCAGGAAAATAGCGCTCCATCCCTTCGTAGGCAACACATATCCTATCTACTTTTTTACTCAAAATGCGATTTGTAATTCCGGGATAAGAATTTTGTTCTTGAATGAGGGTTGGTAATTTCAGCCATTGTGCCATTTGCAATAAAGGACCACTAGCAAACCCTCCAGTTCCAACGACTAGCGTAGGTTTGAATTTTTTAATGATAAAAAAGGACTGCATTAAACTCAAGACCAGCTTTAGTGGAAACAAAATGTTTTGAAGTGAGAGAGAACGCTGAAATCCGCTAATCCAAATGCCTTTAATCTTAAAGCCGGCCTTAGGAACTTTTTCCATTTCCATTTTACCTTTGGCACCAACAAATAAAACATCGCTTTCTGGTAACTCTTGTTTATATATAGTTGCTATGGCCAAGGCGGGGTAAATATGCCCTCCTGTACCTCCTCCCGAAACAATGAGTCTATTAGGCTTCACTTAATATGCTTATTGGGTTAGATTCATTACTATTCTCATCAACTAATTCTTCCTGAATTAGCTCTTTCTTAATGCTTACACTTAAAATAATCCCCATGGCAATACACGTCATCCATGCAGAAGTACCTCCACTACTTATCATTGGCAAAGTTTGCCCTGTAACAGGGAGAATCTGCAAAGCAACTCCCATATTGATGAAGGCCTGAAATATAATGGGTATTCCAAGTCCAATGACTACTAATTTTCCAAAGACATCTGTAGCCTTAAATGAAATAACCACAATTCTAAATAGCAGTAATAAGTATAAAATGATAAGGCCAATTCCTCCAATCAATCCAAACTCCTCAACAATAATGGCATAAATAAAATCAGAGGAACTCTGAGGCAAGAAGTTTTTCATCCTACTTTTACCCGCACCCACCCCAAAGATCTTACCGGTAACAATTGCTGTTTTTGCTCGTTCAATTTGATAATTTCCATCAGCACTCTCACCACTTCTAAAATTTTCAACACGACTCATCCAGGTATCTACTCGATTTGGGAAAACACCAGGAAAGGCTTTTACCAGAAGAAAGAATAATAACACAGCAGCAAGACCAGTACCACAAATGGCTAATAAATATTTAATAGGATAGCCAGCTACAAAAGAAACTATCAAAACCATTAGAAACAATAGGGCTGCGGTAGACAAATTTGAAGGAAAAATCAAGAGTACTACAATAAATATGGGCAGCCATAACCGTATTAAAGAATTCTTGAAAGATCCCAATTGGTCTTTATACTTTGAAAAAAAAGTAGCAGTATAGACCATACAAACTACAGAAGCCAATGTTGACGTTTGAAAACTAAGACCAATAAAAGGGATTCTAATCCATCGACTAGCATTAGCACCATCAATGACTGTTCCCTGGCTAGCGGTATAGACTAGTAACAAAACAACCACTGGAAGCATTAATATCGAAATACCTTTAAAATAATTATAGGGTATTTTATGTACTGAAAACATCAAAACAAAGCCTATACTTAAAATAACAAAATGTTTAATTAAATAGCCCCAAGGTGTACCCCTTCCCACTACATAGGCTAGGTTTGAACTAGCGCTAAAAACAGGCAAAAAAGAAAATATGGCTAATAATGCCAAAATCCCCCATAAAACTTTATCTCCTTTTATCGCTTGTAACATAATCTATAAATTTCTTACAGCATTTTTAAATTGATCGCCTCTATCTTCGTAATTCTTAAATAAATCAAAGCTTGCACATGCTGGAGACAACAAAACTGTATCCCGTGGTGCAGCTACTTTATGTGAAATTTTTACAGCCTCACTCATCGATTGGGTTTCAATAAAAATATCTGTAATCCCCTCAAAGGTTTCCTTGAGTTTGTCATTATCCACACCCAAACAAATGATTGCCTTGGCTTTTGTTCTAATTAACGGAAGTAGTGTGTCGTACTCATTTCCTTTATCAACACCACCTACTATCCAAACCAAGGGAGTGTCAATACTTTCTAAAGCAAAATAGGTTGCGTTTACATTTGTGGCCTTAGAATCGTTAATATAATTCACTCGTTGAATGGACAACACTTTTTCCATTCTATGAGGAGCGCCTTTAAAATGCGTCAAACTCTCTCGAATACTTTCTTTACTAATATCCAAGATACTTCCAATTGTTGCTGCTGCCATTGCATTCAATAGATTGTGTCTTCCTGCTAAAGTAAATTGAGCTGTATTTATCATTATTTCCTTATTTCGTTTTTTTAGTATAAAATGATCTTGTTGATGCGTTGTTGTTAGTTTTTCTTTTTCCTCAAAGCCAAAAGAAATTTTCTTTGAATTGGCTTGATGATGAACTAAAGCTTCACTTAATATTGGGTCATCAGAATTAAAAAGGAAGAAATCCTTTTGAGATTGATTTTGAGTAATTTTCAATTTTGCCTTAATGTATTCTTCAAGACTATCGTTATATCGATTCAAATGATCGGGGGTAATATTTGTTATTACTGCGATATGAGGTGCGAAATTTTTAATATTATCGAGTTGAAAACTACTAATTTCCAAAACATAATAGTCAAACTCCTCCTGCGCTACTTGACGAGCAAAACTTGTCCCTATATTTCCAGCAATACCAACATTTAATCCAGCATTCTTTAAAATTTCATAAGTAAGTAAAGTCGTAGTTGTTTTACCATTGGTTCCTGTAATTCCAATTAATGTTGCATTAGTATATTGTGAGGCAAATTCAATTTCAGATACAATTGCGCTTCCTTGACTTTTTAACTCTTGTATCAATGAGATGGAATCAGGAATACCAGGGCTTTTGACTACTATTCTTGCCCCTTTCATGGTAGCAAGTGTATGAGTTCCAGCCTCCCAGGATATTGATTCTTCTTCCAAAATGACCTGTAACTCTTCTGTTATGCTTTTATTATCTGATAAAAAGACATCAAAGCCTTGTTTTTTAGCCAAAATAGCAGCGCCAACACCACTTTCCCCTGCCCCTAAAACAACTAATTTTTCTCTCATTATCTTAGCTTTAGGGTTACGATAGTTAATACTGCTAAAACAATTCCTATTATCCAAAAACGAGCGACAATCTTACTCTCATGAAATCCAAGCTTTTGGTAGTGGTGGTGTAAAGGTGACATTTTAAAAATCCGTTGACCTACGCCTGTTTTAGATCGGGTATATTTGAAATAACTTACTTGAAGAATAACGGAAAGTGTCTCTATAAAAAACACACCACACAACAAGGGTATTAACAGCTCTTTTCTTACTATAATTGCGATCACAGAAATCACAGCACCAATTGCCAAACTCCCTGTATCTCCCATAAAAACCTGTGCAGGATACGTGTTGTACCACAAAAAACCGATCAGAGCTCCTAAGAATGCCGCTATAAAAATGGAGATCTCACCCACATTTGGGATATACATTATATTTAAATATGCCGCAAAATTCACATTTCCAGATACCCACGCAAAAACACCTAAAGCAAAAACAATAATTGCAGATGTTCCAGCTGCCAATCCATCAATACCATCTGTGAGATTTGCACCATTAGATACAGCCGTAATTATAAAGATTACGATGGGTATGAAAACCAACCAAACGTAGTTCCTAGAAGCTTCCCCTGTCCATGCGATAAGGGAATGATAATCAAACTCATTGTTTTTCAACATAGGAATTGTAGTCAGTGTTGCTTTAATATTCTTACTTTGAGGAACACTTATTGTATTTTCAATTTCGTTTAATGGTGTTACATCGGTGCGCACAGTCACATCAGGATTGAAGTAAAGTATTGACCCAACACAAATACCTAAAAGAACTTGTCCAATTATTTTGAATCGCCCTTGTAAACCCTCTTTATTTTTTTTGAAAATTTTTATGTAATCATCCACCCATCCTATAAAACCCATCCATACCATTGTAAGCAATAAAAGGATGATATAGATATTATTTAAACGGGCTAAAAGAAGCACAGGAATTAAAGTACTAAGTATGATAATTAATCCCCCCATGGTAGGAGTACCTTCCTTCTCCTTTTGTCCTTCAAGTCCAAGATCTCTTATAGATTCACCAATTTGCTGACGTTTTAGATAGGCTATTATTCTCGCACCGAACACCATGGAAAACCCCATAGAAATAATTACTGCAGCTGCGGCTCTAAAAGAGATATACTGAAAGACACTAGCTCCCGGAAACTGATACAACTTCTCTAATAGTTCAAACAAATAATACAACATAATTAATCAGCGTTTAAAAAAATTTGTTTTGCAATTTCCATATCACTAAAAGGGAATCGCTCTCCTTTAATCTCTTGGTATGTCTCATGGCCTTTTCCTGCAATAAGTACAATATCTCCTTCTTGCGCTAATTGTCCAGCCATAGCGATTGCCTCTTCTCGAAGTGTCACTTTCAATGCCTTTTTATAATGCTCTGGAGGTACACCTTTCATCATTTCAGAAATAATTATAGCGGGGTCTTCATTCCGTGGATTATCTGAAGTGAAAATAACTTTATCACTATACCGAACAGCAACTTCTGCCATTAGAGGTCGCTTTTCTTGATCCCGATTTCCACCACAACCAACTATAGTTATTAATGACTCATTCCTTGTTCTGATGGTCGATAGGGTAGTAAGTACATTTTCTAGAGCATCGGGTGTATGGGCATAATCTATCACCACCGTTCCTTTATTTGAAGCTTGAAGGGTTTGAAATCTTCCATTCACACTTTTCAATTCACTAATCCTTTTCAAAATAGACAAACTAGGAATCTCTAATAGACTTGCAACCGCATAGACCGCTAAAAGGTTTTGAGCATTAAATTTTCCAATTAAACTTGTCCAAACATCTTGTGATTGAATTTTCAAGAGCATTCCAGAAAATTGACATTCCAGGATCTGCGCTTTAAAATCTGCATGCTGACGAGTGGCATACGAATACTTTTTAGCGACAGTATTCTGTAGCATATAAGTACCATTTTTATCATCAACATTAGTTAATGCAAATGCTGTTTTAGGTAAAAAATCAAAGAATCGTTTTTTTGTATCTCTATAGGATTTGAAATCTCCATGATAATCCAAATGATCGTGTGTGAGATTTGTAAAGACAGCCCCAGAAAAGAATAAACCTTCAATTCTATTTTGTGCAATCCCATGTGAAGAAACTTCCATGAAACAATGAGTAACTCCTTCTTCTACCATTGCGTGCAAATGTTGGTTTATTGCAACAGCATCTGGGGTAGTGTGCAGATTTTCAAACTGATTTGAAGCATAACTAATTTTTACTGTGGAAAGCAAACCACTTGAGTATCCCTCTGAGGAAAATAAAGCATGAAGTAAACTAGCGATTGTAGTTTTCCCGTTTGTTCCAGTAACACCCAAGAGGGTTAATTTTTTAGATGGATTATCATAAAAATTTGATGCAATGATACCCAGAGTCTTAGAAGAATTTTCAACCTTGACATAAACAATATCCTTTTCACATTGATCTGGTAAAGTTTCACAAATGATCGCTATAGCACCCTTGGAAATGGCTTGGGTTATAAAATCGTGTCCATCTGCCAAAACCCCTTTCTGAGCGACATAAACAAATCCTTTCTGTATTATTCTGCTATCAAAATGGATTCCCTCAACCTCGATAGCTGTTTTCCCAACGGTTGCCTCTATTGATACCCCAAATAATATGTCTTGAAGTGTTTTCATATTAGGTCAAGAATTATCTTTTGTCTTTTTTGAAACTTTTCTCCCGGTGGAATGGATTGACTTTTCACAACTCCTTCTCCTCTCAAGACCACGGTAAATCCCATTTTCTCAAGGGTTATACGTGCAGCATTTTTTGACATTCCCGCTACATCAGGGACCGTTTTTGAATTGAATTTATTAGAGGTTTCAACCAATGAATTTAGATCAGTCCGTTTAATTTTTACTTGGTGAGGAATATCGTTATATATCTTCTTTGCAACTTCTTTAAACACTGGAGCGGCAACTGTTGCACCATAGTATCCTTTAGATTTATTAGGTCGATGAATTACTACTATACACGAATATTTGGGTTCTTCTGCAGGAAAATAACCCACAAAGCTAGCGATATACTGAACTGATTCTGTAGTATAATCCACCTGACAGGTTCCTGTTTTACCCGCCATACTTAAAAGTGGATCTTTTATGGAATAACCCGTACCCCATTTCTTGTCCACGACATTAAACATCATTCCTTGAACTTTATTTAAAGTTTCTTCTGAACAAATTGAAGGGTTCAAGATTTGCTTAGAAAATACTTTTGTTGGAGTATTTCCAAAATTGCTTATTTCATTTAAAAACATAGGCTTCACCATTTCACCGCCATTGGCAATAGCATTATAAAAGGTCAATGTTTGCAATGGTGTAAGACTTACCCCATAACCATAAGCCATCCATGGCAAATCCAATCCATCCCAATCTGGATCTGTGGGATATGGAATCTTAGGAACTCCTTCCCCTCTTATAGGAAGACCCAAAGGCTTGTTTATTCCCATATTATAGAGTCTGTCTACAAATTGCTTTGGATTATTTTTGTAGTTGTCATTTATGATTTTAACCAAACCAACATTGGAGGAAACCTCAAAAGCTTTTGCCGCTGTTATGGTTCCATACCCCCCTCTTTTAGAATCCTTCACTTTGTATTTCCCAAAGAACATCATCTCGCCATTGCCTGTTTTAATCTCAGTATCCACATCCACAACCTTATCTTCAAGAGCAGCTATCATTCCCATAAGTTTGAAAGTTGATCCAGGTTCATGGGCCTCTCCAACGGCATAATTCAGTTTTTCAAAATACTTCCCCTCTTTAGTTCTTCCTAAATTTGCAATGGCTTTTACAGCACCTGTTTTTACGTCCATCACCACAACTGTCCCATGCTCAGCTTCAAATTTTTCAAGCTGAGTCAATAAGGCGTTATGCGCTATATCCTGAATATTAACATCAATTGTTGTGTGTAAATCATAACCCTCTGTAGGCTCTTTCTCATTGGAATCACTAATAGGCTTCCATTGTCCATTCGCAATTTTCTGCTTGAGACGTAAACCTGAATTCCCTCTCAAGTATTGTGAAAAAGCACCTTCTAAACCTACTCTAAAAAAAGTCCCATCCTTGTCCTTTAATTCGTAACCGATGGTTCGTTCTGCTATTTTGCCTAAGGGATGTTCTCGAACAATTTGTTGTTCCACGATCAATCCTCCTCTATAGGCACTTTTATTAAAAATGGGGAAGCTTTTGTAACGCATATACTCTGAATACGAAATGTTTTTAGCTACTGACCAATATCTATTTTTCTGTTTTCTCGCTTTCGTTATTCGACTCAATGCCTCGCTTGATGACAAACCCATCACTAAAGCCAACGAATCTGCCAAAGCATTTTTATTGATATCAAAACTAGTTTGAGAGGGCACTAAAGCATCCCAATGCAATTCATATCTTGAGATAGAGGTTGCTAAAATATTTCCGTCCGAAGCATAAATATTTCCTCTACTAGGTTCCAAGACAACATTTTTTATGATGGCATCTGGACTAAGGCTTACTTTTTCATTGTTTTGATAAAATTGGATATAAACCAATTTACCAATCAAAACAAAAGCAAATAAAGACAGGGAGATTACTAGCAGATAAAACCGCGACATGATAGGCACATTTGTAACGGAGTTATTATTCATCGCTAATTGTAATTTTAATAGGTGGAGTAGCAGAAGGACCAATTCCTTTCTCAGACAAAACCTGAGTTACTGTGGTTTCTTTCTTTAAAACCATTAATACCTTTTTTCCTTCTATAAAGTCACTTTTTAAAGCCCTGATATCTGCATTAAGAGAAGCAATCTTAAAGATTTTTCTATCTGCACTATGACCACTTGCGATCATTATTAAAGCCAAAAAAGATAAAAATAAAATCATCCTCCAATTTTTAAAGGCATCGTCTTTAACCAAAAACTCTATATTCAATATGGATAATATCTTATTCATATTTTTTCAGCAATTCTTAATTTAGCACTTCGCGCCCTTCCGTTCTCCTTTACCTCTTGTTCAGAAGGAATAATCAGATTACCAACTTTATTAAGCGGTTTAATGGGATTCCCATAAAAATCCTTTTCTAGTTTGCCTTCAAAATCACCTGTTTGAAAATATCTTTTCACCAAACGGTCTTCCAAGGAATGATAGGAAATACAAACTAAGCGCCCTGTCACTTTTAACACTTCTGTAGCTTGAACTAAAAATGTTTTTAAAACCTCCAATTCATCATTCACTTCAATTCGCAAGGCCTGAAACAATTGAGCTAAAATTTTATTTTCAATTCGCTGTGGAACAAGAGGTCGCACTAGCGACATTAAATCCATAGTTGTAACGATTTCTTTTTCTTGGCGAGCTTCAACAATAATCTTCGCTAAAGTTTTAGCATTTTTCAATTCCCCATAAGAGAAAAAGAGTGTACGCAATTGTTCTTCAGTGTAGGTATTAATAATTTCAAAGGCATCCAAAGCCTGAGACTGGTTCATACGCATATCTAACCGAGCTTCTGTCCGAATTGAAAATCCACGCTCTTGGGTATCAAACTGATGAGAAGAAACCCCAAAATCAGCCAATATCCCATCTACCTTGTCTATTTTATGATACTTTAAGTATTGTTTCAGATTACTAAAATTTGCAGCTACAAAATCAAATCGAGGATCTTCAATACGATTTACAAGCGCATCTGCATCTTGGTCAAATCCAAGCAATCGTCCATTTTCATTTAATTTTTCTAGAATCGCCCTGGAATGCCCGCCTCCGCCAAAAGTCACATCCACATAAATACCATCGGGTGATATATTCAAGCCATCAAGAGAAGCTTGAAGGAGAACCGGACTATGATATTGCGTCGTCATTCTTATCTCCCATTACATCTTCTGCTAAGGCTCCAAAATCAAGCGCAGCCTCATCTATCGCTTTTTCATATAGCGTTTTGTCCCAAATTTCAAGAATATTAACAGTGGAAGAAACCACAACCTCTTTAGAAATTTGTGCGTGAGTAACTAGATCTTTTGGAATCAAAAGACGACCAGAGACATCCATTTCGACCGTTTTCACACCTGCAGTAAAACGTCGAATAAAATCATTGTTTTTCTTATTAAATCGATTCAATCCATTCACCTTTTCCATGAGCCCCATCCATTCTTTCATAGGATACAACTCCAGGCAAGGGTTAAATACAGCACGCTTTAAAACAAAACTTTCAGAAGCAAGTCCAGACAATTGCTTTTTAATAGCAATAGGCATCATGATGCGGCCTTTGGCATCTGCTTTACATTCATATGTTCCAATTAAGTGTTGCACTTTTCAAGGTGGATTTAAAACTCAAATATAAGTCATATTTACCACTATTTACCACAATTTACCACATTGTTAATAAGTTTTACCACCTTAACATAAAATTTGAATTTAGCAGATTAACAAATAAAAGTGAAGGCTAAAATGGAAATGTCTATATTTACAGATTATATTTACGCATTAGCCATATGGAGGATCAGATTGTCAATGACAAAGAATTTAAATATGTTGAGTCCGGCTTGGGTCAACCCATAATCATCCTACATGGATTAATGGGTGGGTTAAGTAATTTTAAGGGTGTTCTTGAACATTTTCCAGAAAAAGGATATCAAGTTATCATTCCTGAATTACCGGTTTACAGTCTACCTGTATTGAATACTTCGGTTAAATCATTATCTCAATTTTTACATAAATTTATTCTTCACAAAGGCCTAAAAGACGTAATTCTTTTAGGAAATTCTCTAGGCGGACATGTTGGTTTATTATTCACCAGGGATTACCCCGAATTGGTTAAGGGCTTGATCCTCACGGGTAGTTCTGGACTCTACGAAAATAATATGGGAGACGGTTATCCCAAACGAGGTGATTACGAGTATATAAAAGTGAAGAGTGAAGCTGTTTTTTATGATCCAAAAACAGCCACCAAAGAGATTGTGGATGAAGTTTTTGAAACGGTGAATGACAGAAACAAACTTGTCAGAACTTTGGCGTTAGCAAAAAGTGCAATCCGACACAATATGTCTAAAGATTTACCTAAAATGAAAACACCTGTTGCAATTGTATGGGGAGCTCAAGACAGTGTAACACCACCAAATGTTGCAGACGAGTTTCATGAATTATTGCCGGATTCAAACCTTTACTGGATCGATAAATGTGGACATGCTCCCATGATGGAGCACCCTGATCAATTTAATTCAATTCTAGATACTTGGTTAGAAACTAGAAACTTCTAGAAAACATGCAGATTCGTTCCGCAACTTTTGTAATCAGCAACTCGGATGTTGCAAAATGCCCAAATTCACATTTACCTGAATACGCTTTTATAGGCCGTTCCAATGTGGGAAAATCTTCTTTGATTAATGCGCTTTGCAATAAGAAGAATCTTGCGAAAACTTCGTCAAGACCCGGAAAGACCCAATTAATTAATCATTTTCTAATCAATCAAAATTGGCATCTTGTTGATTTACCAGGATTCGGTTATGCTCGTGTTTCCAAAACACAAAAAAAAGTATTTCAAAAATTTATCACTAATTATTTCAAAGAAAGAAAACAACTTGTAAATGCCTTTTTACTGATTGACATCAGACATGAACCTCAACCGATTGACATGAAGTTTATGGAATGGCTTGGAGAAAACTTTATTCCTTTTTCAATCATTTTTACAAAGGCAGACAAATTAAAGCCCATTGCAAGAGATCGAAATATTAAAGCATATACAGAAAAAATGCTTGAAACTCAATGGGAGGAATTACCCCCTATTTTCGTCACCTCATCTCTTCACAAAACAGGAGGCGAAGAAATACTAAACTACATTCATTCTCTCAATGAAAGCCTTTCAGAATAAAAACTTGACTAATTATTTTTTTAACTCAAGTTTTTCTGCAAAATAATCACAAAAGTCTCGCATGGTAGCAGTCATTTTCTCGTCTTGTGTAGCTTTGTAAAATGTATCGCTCAAAGACATCAGAGTTTGATAAAAAAACAATTGCATCTGATCTACGGGCATGTCTTTTACCCATAAATCCATTTTGAGCGCTTCCTGTTGCTCAGAATCCCAAAAAGACAATAGCATTGCTTTGGTATCTTGATCTTTTATTCCTCCATCTTCTGCGGACCATTGCATTTGTTCAGGAATGTTATTTTCGTCAAGACCAACTTGAATTTTAATATCAGTATTTTTTTTAATGGCCATATTATCGTTTTGGTTTGTATTTAGATAAGTTAAATAATTTTTGTGCTGGTAATCTCAATAGATCATCAAGAGGCGTCTCTGGGTATTGTGCCACATAACTTTTTACAATCTGCCAACCTAACCAAGAACCAATTCTTCCAGGAGTTTCGTTATCCAATTGTAAATAAAACTTTGAAAAAGGAGCTGGCTCGATAAATCGTTGCACCCATTCTGGTTGGGTTTGATACAATACTTGTTTTTCAACAAAATACTGCCAAACATACACCTCGTTGTCAAAAGCCCAAGCATACTCCTCGGGAGAATAGAGTATCCTGTCCTCTTCATTAGTGTGGGGTACAAAAAGATCTTGTAAATACAGTTTCTTTCCTTCATAAATCATTCGTGCTAAAAAAGTACGATCTTCTGGTAAGGGAATCACAGAAGCTGCAAACTTATCAGCTACTTGAACGTTAATATATTTTGGATCTAGCTCTTTTCTAATATAATTTGGTATCCCGTCATACAAAGGATTTTCTGTCCCTAAAAAAGTGTCTAATGAAAGTAAGATTAGGCTATCTAAATAGACTGTCTTGATTTGATAATCAACGTTATTAGTGAGCGTTATTACTCTTGGAACTTTAGCATTTGGATAATAAAACTTGATATGCTTAAAAAGATGAGACAACTCTGATTCCACCTTAGTTGTTTTTTCAAAAGTCTTATTTACCTCAGCTTGTAACAGTAGTTGTAAACTATCTGTCTGTCTACTTACCCAAACACTATCGGAAAATTGCTTAGGAAATAAGAAAGGATATTGCTTTTTCAACTCGGGGATAACAGAAGAGGGCTGATTGTAAAATTTTAAATCAAAACGATCTAAAACTACTTGTACCGGAATGGCTTCAATTTGGGCTTCATTCTCATTTTCTGTTTGGCAAGCCAAAAAAAGTATGGAAAATAAAAATAAGGCATACTTGAATTGCAAAAAACGAAAAAAAGAAATAAGTCTATGTCTCAGAATTATCATCATACCATCAAATACTTTAATTTTGGGTAAATTTAATGGCTATAAATGATTTAATGATGAAATCACCCGAAAAAGTAGCAAACCACATTAGCGATTGGCTCAGCAAATACATTGATGAAACTGGAATGAATGGATTTGTCGTCGGAATCTCTGGCGGCATTGATTCTGCTGTCACTTCAACTCTCTGCGCCAAAACAGGAAAAAAAGTACTTTGTCTTGAAATGCCTATCATGCAAGAATCAAGTCAAGTAAACCGTGCTCAAGAACACATAAAATGGCTGGAATCTAACTATGAAAATGTCACCTCATTGAGGCTTCCTTTAGATTCGGTTTTTACATCTTTTACAGAAATCATTCCCGAAGCTGAAGATAAAGAAGCGCAATTTTTGAGCCTAGCCAATACAAGAGCAAGACTTAGAATGAGTAGTTTATATTATTTTGCGGCGCTACATCGATACTTAGTAGCAGGAACAGGAAATAAAGTAGAAGATTTTGGGGTTGGTTTTTACACTAAATACGGTGATGGAGGCGTTGATTTAAGCCCCATAGCAGACCTAATGAAAACAGAAGTTTTTGCAGTAGCCAAACATTTAGAAATTATAAAACCCATCCAAGAAGCTGCACCAACTGATGGATTGTGGGGAGACGATAGAACTGATGAAGATCAATTAGGTGCTACCTATCCCGAATTAGAATGGGCCATGGGAGTCTATGAAAAAGGTGCTGTGGAAAATGACCTTAGCCAGCATCAAAAAAAGGTCTTGGGAATATATACTCAACTTCATCGTCAAAATCAACACAAAATGAATCCTATACCTGTGTGTAAAGTCCCTAAAGAATTTTTATAAATAAATTCTTACATTGCAACATCTTACTGTCCAAATCTATTATAGATGATCCGAATCGTTCTTTTAGACCCTCACCCTGTTGCTCAAAAGGGATTTAAAGCTTTTTTTAAAAAAACTGACCACATTGAAGTTGTTCAAACTTTTTCTAAGGTTGAACAACTATTTGACTTTTTAAATGAGGAAAAGGTAGATATTGTCTTTACCGAAATGGAACTGAAAGATGGAAGCCCCGTTGAAACAGTACGAAGAATAAAGTCGTTATATCCCAATACATTAATCCTTGTTTTTACCTCATTAAAAGAAACTGTTTACGGACTTTCAATTTTAAGAGCTGGCGCAAGGGGATTTCTCTCTAAAGAAATCAGTGGAGCAACCATGATAGAAGCAATTGAAAAAGTATATAACGACGGCTATCATATTACTTCAAATTTTGCAAATCAAATTAATAAAAACATTGACTTGCAGCGACCAAGAAATGCCTACGGAACACTTTCCTCCAGAGAAATAGAGGTGTTAAAATATCTTGTGGAAGGCAAAAAAAATATTGAAATAGCTGCAGCACTTAAAATTAATCAAAAGACTGTAAATACGTATAAAAGCAGGTTAATGAAGAAGCTGGAAGTAGATAATTCTTCTGACCTATACCAACAAGCCTTTAACCTTGAATTGATTTAAAGCACACGGTTTAATTTTTTAGAAAGAAGTTTTTTTAAATTTTGATACTGCATTACATCTTCCAAAAACATCTTATCCTCTTCTGTAGCATTTGGTTGCCTTGCAGTATCCAATAAACTTTGAATTTTTTGATCGATTAAGTATCTTCTAAAGGTTAAAATAGTTTCACTTACCAGCTGCCCTACTGCACTTTTACGATCTTTTACAAAGATATTTTTCTTTTCCCAATCGTGTAGCTGATGGGCTTCGTCTGCAAATAAAATATCCGTTAAGATTTGCCCCAAATGTGGATCTTCTTGTTGAATAATTTTCTCTGGCTTTACGTCTCCTTCAAGTTGAAAACGTTCAATAAGCTGCTTGTACAAAATTTGAAACTCGGGCTGAATTAACTCAACCTCATCTTGCTGCAAATCCAAAAATATTTTTTCATGCACTTTTGACTGAATAATTTTAGATTCTTCTTTTAAATTTCCCTCTTCATCAGCACTAATAAACAACTCGTCAAATGAGGCTTCTTGACTTCCATACTGTAAGAGAATACTAATGATTTGTCGTTCAAGTGAGAGTAAAGGATTTACTTGCTCTCCATTTGAAGTAGCTTTCTGAACGACAACTTCTTCTCCAGAATTTATTGGATTTATTTTACGAACAGGAACCTTCTTCTTCGTTTGTTCTTGAGCTAGCGCGTTGAACAACACTGCCTCAGAAATCTCCATTGTTAAAGCGCATTGCTTGAGATAAATCTCCTGTTTAATTGCATCAGGAATCTTAGCAATACTTTGCACTAACTCTCTGACTGTATTTGCCTTTTTTACAGGATCATTGTCTGCTTCCTGGAGTAATAGATCAGTTTTGAATTGAATAAAATCTTTAGCCTCTTCTTTTAGATAGGCCTTAATTTCATCAAGGGTATGTGATTTTGCAAAACTATCGGGGTCTTCACCTACAGGAAAAGTACAAACTTTAACATTCATACCTTGCTCTAAAATCAAGTCTATTCCTCGTATTGCGGCACGAAGGCCCGCTGCATCTCCATCAAACAAGACAACAATATTGGAGGTAAGTCTTCGAATCAATCTTATCTGCTCAGAAGTAAGCGCTGTTCCCGAGGAAGAAACTACATTTTCAACTCCCTGTTGATACATTTGAATCACATCGGTATAACCCTCCACCAAATAACAAACATCTTCTTTTGCAATCGCCTTTTTGGCCTCAAACATCCCATAGAGTACCATACTCTTATGGTAAACATCACTTTCTGGGGAATTGAGATATTTAGCTGTCTTGGCAGTAGTTGATAATATACGTCCGCCAAAACCTTGAACTCTTCCGGCCATACTCCGTATGGGAAAAATCACACGTCCTCTAAATCGATCAACAAACCCTCTCTCGTTTTTGATTACTAAGCCTGTTTCAACAAGGTAATTTTCTGCATAACCTGCTTTAGCAGCTTTTTTATAGAAATGATCTTTTTGCTCGGCAGCATACCCCAAACTAAAGAAACGAATGGATTCATCAGTAAAGCCACGTTCTCGGAAATAACTTAATCCAATAGCCATTCCCTCTGAGGATTCCCAAAGGTCTTTTGCAAAACTATCTTGAGCATATTGATTCACTAAAAAAAGACTTTCTCTTGCGTTTGCCTTTTCTTTTTCTTCGCTTGATTGCTCAGTTTCTTCAATCTCAATATTATACTTTTTTGCCAAAAAACGAATAGCCTCAGGATAAGTAAAGTGCTCGTGCTCCATTAAAAAAGCAACTACATTACCCCCTTTTCCACTACTGAAATCTTTCCAAATTTGTTTTACAGGAGAAACCATAAAACTAGGAGTACGCTCTTGAGAAAAAGGACTCAGTCCCTTAAAGTTGGTTCCGGATTTTTTTAAAACAACAAAATCACCAATAACCTCTTCCACTCTGGCGGTTTCATATACTTGGTCAATGGTGTTTCTTGTAATCAAAAGTTAGTGTTTTGATAAATTTAAAACATTCTATGCAAACGTTTTATATTGATGTGGTCCTCATTAGATTTTTCGTTCAATTACATAATTGAGCATTAATTCTAGTGCGTCTCTAAATTCATTTTTTGGAAATTCAAATAAAAGCGATAAGGCTTCTTTTCTGTAACTTTCCATTTTCTTAATTGCAAAATCCAAGCCTCCCTTTTCTTTTACAATGGAAATCAACTCCTTGACTTTTACCTTATTTTTATTGTCGTTTTTAACAATATTAATAAGTGTTTTCTTCTCTTTTTTAGAAACTACATTCAAGGTATGAATGAGAGGCAAAGTCATTTTCTGTTCTTTTATATCAATCCCTGTAGGCTTTCCAATTCTCTGATCACCATAATCAAAAAGATCATCTTTAATTTGAAATGCCATTCCTAAAACTTCTCCAAAACGGTGCATTTTATCAACCTCTTCAGGTGTAGCATTTACCGATTGAGCTCCAAGAGCACAACAGGAAGCAAGTAAAGTAGCCGTTTTTTGGCGAATGATGTCGTAATAAATTTCTTCTGTAATATCGAGATTCCGCGCTTTTTCAATTTGAAGTAATTCCCCTTGACTCATCTCTCGTACTGCAACAGATATGATTTTTAATAAATCAAAATCCTCATTCTCTATAGACAAAAGTAGGCCCTTGGAGAGTAAATAATCCCCAACCAAAACAGCAATCTTATTTTTCCACAACGCATTTATAGAAAAGAATCCACGTCTTTTATTACTATCGTCTACTACATCATCATGAACTAAGGTTGCAGTGTGTATTAATTCAATTACTGAAGCACCACGATAGGTTCGCTCATTGACCTTTCCTTCCCCCAAAAGCTTAGCAACCAGAAAAACAAACATAGGTCGCATTTGCTTTCCTTTTCGGTTCACAATAAAATGGGTGATTCGATTGAGTAAAGCAACTTTTGAAGACATGGATTGTGTAAACTTTTCTTCGAAAAGTTCCATCTCTTGATAAATAGGTTCTTTAATTCGCTCAACAACTTTCATAGACCAAACAAAGATATCAAATCTTGGGTGACCTCGAACATTACTTTGAATCTATCTTGTTGGCTAATTGACCACAAGCAGCATCTATATCCACCCCTCTTGATCGACGATAAGTCACACTAATTCGTGCTTTAGTCAACGCTTTAATATAAGCATCCACAATCTCTTGGCTTGCTTGTTTCATTGATGAACCCTCTATGGGGTTGTACTGAATTATATTAACTTTAGATGGGATTCGTTTACATAAACCTACTAGAGCCTGTATATCTTCTTTTTGATCATTAACTCCTTCCCAAACTACATATTCAAAGGTGATTTGCTTTTTTGTGTAAGCATACCAGTATTCAAGGGATTCGATCAATTCTGTAAGAGGAAACTTTTTAGCAAAAGGCATGATTTGTTCTCTAATTTCTTGACGGGCACTGTGAAGGGAAACTGCAAGGCCAAATTTCACCTCATCATCAGCCATTTTCCGTATCAATTTTGGAATTCCAGATGTGGAGAGTATAATTCTTCTTGGAGACATTCCTAAAGCCTCACTGTCCGTAATTTTTTCTATTGCAGCAAGGACATTCTTATAATTCATTAAGGGTTCTCCCATCCCCATAAAAACGATGTTTGACAAGGGACGCTGATGATATAATTTACTTTGTTGATCCATAGCGACCACCTGATCATAAATCTCATCGGCATTTAAATTTCGCATTCTTTTTAAAGCTGCGGTAGCGCAAAAAGTGCAATCCAAACTACACCCTACTTGGGAAGAAACACAAGCCGTAGTTCTTGTACTTGTTGGAATCAATACTGACTCCACCACTAAATTATCATGAAGTTTTACTGCGTTTTTTATCGTACCATCTGTACTTCGCTGCTGAGAATCAATATTGATGTGTTTGATCTCAAAATTTTCTTTCAAAAGATTTCGATGTTCCAGTGAGAGGTTGGTCATCAATTCAAAATCATGTATTCCTTTTTGCCACAACCATTGAAAAACCTGTCCGCCTTTGAATGATGGAAATCCTTTAGCCACAAAGAAATCCTGTAGTTCTTCTTTGGATAAAGCGCGTATATCTTTTTTAATTATTTCTCCCAAGATTCATTTTATAAAAAAACCGCATTAATGCGGTTTTTAGTTTTTTTAGATAATTAACATCGCATCTCCATAAGAATAGAAATTATATTTCTCCTTAATGGCAACCTTGTAAGCTTGTTTGACAAAATCTGGATCAGCAAATGCAGAAATCATCATTAACAAAGTAGACTTTGGTGTGTGGAAATTTGTAATCATGCAATTAGCGATTGAAAAATCAAATGGAGGAAAAATAAATTTATGTGTCCATCCTTGATATTCGTTAAGCTGTCCTGAGGAAGAAACTGAACTTTCTAAACCACGCATTACGGTTGTTCCCACAGCACAAATTCGTTTTTTATTCGCCAAAGCATGATTTACTTTAGCGGCAGCAATTGCATCTATTATGAGTTCTTCAGAATCCATTTTATGCTTTGATAAATCTTCTACTTCCACAGGACTAAAGGTTCCTAGTCCAACATGCAAAGTGAGTTCGGCTAGATCGATCCCTTTTATCTCTAACCTCTTGAGCAAATGCTTTGAAAAGTGAAGTCCTGCAGTGGGTGCAGCTACAGCACCTTCATGCTTTGCGTAAATAGTTTGATAACGCTCTTGATCCTCTTCTTCAATGGGTCGCTTAATGTATTTAGGAAGTGGGGTTTGTCCTAATTCCTTTAGTTTGGTTCTGAATTCAGCATAACTGCCGTCAAATAAAAACCGTAGCGTTCTTCCTCTTGAGGTTGTATTATCAATCACCTCTGCTACCAAACTTTCATCCTCTCCAAAATAGAGCTTGTTTCCAATTCTAATTTTACGTGCAGGATCAACCAAAACATCCCATAAACGTTGTTCTTGATTCAATTCGCGTAATAAGAACACTTCGATTCGTGCCCCTGTCTTTTCTTTGTTTCCAAAAAGACGTGCTGGAAATACCTTTGTATTGTTCAACACCATCACATCGCCCTCGTCAAAATAATTGATAACATCTTTAAATGAATGATGCTCGATAGTTTCCTCTTTACGGTTAAGAACCATCAATCGAGATTCATCACGATCAGCAGCAGGTCTTTGAGCTAAAAGGGCACTAGGGAGTTCAAATTGAAAATCAGAGAGTTTCACAGGCTTGTTGTTTTAGTTAATTGTTAAAAACAAAAAAAGATCATTGTCTGTCTTTGTTTGTAAATTTCGAGCTGCAAATATACCATCTCAACATAGGGCATGTCAAGTAAAAAGTGGTTTATCTCTAATTTATTTGAAAATTTAGTTTTTTTAAGTCCTCCCAGAAATCTGGATAGGATTTTGAAACCACCCCTGCTTCTTGAATCTTCAAAGGAATTTTCAATGCCAAAGGTGCAAATGCCATGGCCATTCTGTGGTCATTATATGTTGGGATGGAACAATTCTTTTTAAAATTAATTCCCGCTGCTAAGTGCAAACTTTTTTCGGTCACCCGAATAGATGCGCCTAATTTAGTTAGCTCAGTATGCAAAGCTTCCAAACGATCGGTTTCTTTTATTTTTAGGGTATGAAGCCCTGTCAAATTACATTCAATTCCCAAACCATAACAACTAACGGCAATAGTTTGTGCGATATCAGGTGCTTCAGAAAGATCTAAATCAATACAGGTTGAAATGGGTTCGTCTTCTTTTTTTAAAATCAAAGTAGTTCCCTCAAAACGAGAAGAGACTCCCAAATTTTTATAGATTGACCTAAGTACAGAATCTCCTTGCAAACTCTCTTGACGATAACTTGTCAAGTGAATTTCAGCCTCATCTGAAAGAGCTGCGATACTGAAAAAATATGAAGCTGAACTCCAATCCGATTCAACAATCTGAGTTGCTCTTTTTGGTTCTTCAATCGGTAAAACACGAATGACCTGCCCTACAAATGAAGTCGTTACTCCTAACGAATTTAATAAGGCTAAGGTCATATTGATGTAGGGAATCGATGTAATTTTCCCAATCAAATGAAGCTCTAATCCTTTTTCCAAAACAGGGCCTAGTAAAAGTAAAGCAGAAATATATTGGCTACTAACATCGGCTGGTAATTCAACTTTTCCACCGGCAAGCTTTTTTCCATGGATTTTTAAGGGTGGAAATCCATCTTCTTTCCCATAATCAATGGAAGCACCTAATGAACGTAAGGCATCTACCAAAATTCGTATTGGGCGTTCTTGCATTCTTTGTGAACCTGTGAGTGTAACCGAGCGTCCTTGTTGATGCGAAAAATAAGCAGTAAGAAAACGCATTGCAGTTCCCGCATGATGAATATCAATATGATCCGAAGAGGTTTGCAATGCTTTTTGCATTACTTGGCTATCATCGGAATTAGAAGTGTTTTTTAATTCAAAACGCTTAAACAATGCTTGCAAAAGCAAAAGTCTATTGGTTTCACTTTTTGAACCCGTAATATTGATTGATCCTTTACAATGAGTATTTGGGTGTGCAATTTTAATCTCCATTAATCAATTATGATTTTAATTTTGGATTGGTGTGATGACGTTCATGATCCCTTTTAGTTTTTTCAGTCAGTTTGTCTTCAAAAGCCTTTTGTAAATCAACACCCGTTTGGTTGGCAAGACAAACGGCTACAAAAATCACATCAGCCAATTCTTCTCCCAAATCTTTGTTTTTATCACTCTCTTTTTCGGATTGTTCTCCATAACGTCTGGCAATAATACGAGCAACTTCTCCCACTTCTTCGGTAAGTTGAGCCATATTGGTCAATTCATTAAAATAGCGAACTCCATGGTTTTGAATCCACTCATCTACCGCCTTTTGTACTCCTTTTAAATCCATTTTCAAAAATAGTTATAAATCTTGGCATGAACCTAATTCCTTTTTCAAGTTTAGATTTTAAAATAACGCTTTAATTTCATCCAATGAATGTACAATTGAACATAAATCATGCTCTTTCTCTCCATGCGAATTAAAATGAATAGCATACATCCCCTGGTCAACAGCGCCTATAATGTCGGCCTCTAGGCTATCTCCAATCATAATAGAATTTTCAGCTTTAGAACCGCTCAATTTTAGAGCCTCAATAAAAATTTGTGGATGGGGTTTTTTATAGCCAATTTTCTCTGCAGTAAAAACATGTTCAAAATAAGATTGAATCCCTGAATTTTTGATCTTAAAGTGCTGTACTTGTTCAAATCCATTTGTGATAATATGCAATCGATATCGCTCACTTAACATTTCCAATAAATCAATTGCACCATCAAATAAATGCGGAAACGTGCTTAAATAGTCTATGTATTTTTCTGAAATTTCATTTATAATCTCATCAGAAATCGTGTAGTTGATTTTTTCAAATGTTTTAGCCAAACGATTGAACCTAAGAGTTTCTTGTGTGATTTTATCTTCTCTATACAGTTTCCAATAGGCTTGGTTTATTGGATTGTAGTACTTCAAAAAATCTTCTAAAGAAACCATCAACTCAATTTCATTAAAAATTTTTCCGAAAGTCAATGCTGAGTTTTTTTCAAAATCCCATAGGGTATGGTCCAAGTCAAAAAAAACATCAGTAATTGTTTCTGGGTTCATCATTTTTATCGGTACTCTTCATTTTAATAGTTTACCCTTTTTTAACGATAAAAGTGATTCAATTCTGAATTGTGATATCATAAAAAGGGGGTAGTCTAAAAGCAGTTATAGTATGCTTTCATCAGCGAAGCTAAAATAACCTTTTTCTGAAACAATCAGATGATCCAAAATTCTCAAGTCCACATTGGCTGCTGCTAACTTGAATTTTCTTGTGATTTGTTTATCAGAATTACTGGGACTCAATCCACCAGAGGGGTGGTTGTGTGCAAGAATTAGCCCTGTGGCACCCACTTCAAAGGCACGTTTAAAAGCCAATCGAATATCTACAGTAGTTTGGGTAATCCCTCCTTTGCTTAAGCGGTATTTTTCAATTAAACGATTTGATTGATTGAGATACAAAATCCAGAATTCTTCATGAGGCAAGGTTTCCAAATCGGAGGAAATAATTTCAAATGCGGTTTTACTGGAATTTAACACTTTTGATTGATTTGGCTTGTGTCTTTGAAATCGCTTTAACAACTCTAGTGTGGCTTTAATCTTAATTGCTTTGGCATCGCCTATTCCTTTAAAACTCATAAGATGTTCTAAAGCTAATTGATCAAACTTCTGAAGGTCGTTATTAACAGACATTAGTATTTGCTTCATCAGTCCCACAGCACTTTGATTTACAGTTCCACTTCCAATTAAAACCGCAAACAACTCCGCATTACTTAAAAATGAAGCACCTTGTGTTTTTAGTTTTTCTCTTGGACGGTCGGAAGCATCCCAATCTTTGATGGAAAATGATTCGGTTTTTAGGGGCATATACGTCTTTTCAACTAGACTAAAATATGAAATATTTCAATAATCAAACACAGGTTTTGATCCAGCCCAAAACCAAATTAAAACTCGTTAATTCTTTGTTTTAATTCTTCCCAATCTATCCCTCCAAAATTTCCTGAACTCATCATCACTATCACCCGATTCGAGAAATCTTGGGCTAACAATTCTTCTGTTAAAATAGACGTTTTTGAAATAACTTTCATAGAAGAATGATTAAAGGCTCTTTTGATTGTGTCTGCATCAATGGGAGCTCTATTTTTTATTTTTAATGCCTCTGGATCATAAAACACTAGTGCTTCATCTGCTGCTTCCAAAATGTCTTTATACTGCTCTATAAAAGAGGGATCTAAACTACTATAGGTATGCAACTCCAAACAGACATGTATCCTATGACTTGTAAATTGACTTTTTAATGCTTGAGCAGTAGCTTTTACTTTACTTGGTGCATGTGCAAAATCTTTAAACAAGATTGAAGTTTTGCCTTTAGCAAGACATTCCAATCGTTTTGATGCTCCAGTAAAACTTGGAATTGCTTCATAAAAATCAGAAGCATCTACCCCCATGAGTTGAGCAATCCATTGAGCTCCTGCAAGGTTCATTAGGTTATGGCTTCCAAAAACAGCAAGTGGCAAACTTCCCTCGGAGGTGTCCAAATATGTTATTCCATTTTCAATTTTATGTTCTGGAGTGCTGTATGGAATCTTTTTAACAGGGTGAGTACAGTTTTCAACTAAAGTTTTCAGATTCAAATCTTCTTCATTATAAATCAAAACGCCCCCTTCAACCATTGAAAAAATAAATTTTTCAAATTGAGCAACATAATCTTCAAAGGTTGGGAAAACATTTACATGGTCCCAAGCTATTCCACTTATCAAAGCTATTTCAGGTTGATACCATAAAAATTTTGGTTGTGGGTCTATTGCCGAAGACAAATACTCATCTCCTTCAAGCAGAATAAAATCATTGTCATCAGAAAGGGAAAGGGTTTCAGAAACTGCAGGAACAGGAGCACCTACCATAAAATCGGCAGCTACTTCATGATAGTTTAGAACATGTAAAATCATGGCAGTAATGGTGGTCTTTCCGTGACTTCCTGCGATTACCACAGTAGACTTTTCTTGACACATTGTTGCCAAAAACTCAGGGTAGGATTGAATTTTTAAATTTAAAGATTGTGCTGTAATCAACTCGGGATTGTCTGACTTTGCGTGCATTCCTAGAATCACTACATCAATCTCCTTGCTAAGCTTTTCAGGATACCAACCCATTGATTCTGGAAGTAAACCCGCCTTTTCTAATTTTGTTTTTGAAGGATCAAAGATTGCATCATCACTTCCAGTAACTTGATGCCCTAACTGATGCATTGCAAGTGCCAAACTGTGCATCGCACTCCCCCCTATTGCTATAAAATGCAGTCGCATCATAGATTCAGTTTTTGGATCATGAATTTAATACTTTCCAAAGCGCGTCTTTCAACTCAGTCAAATGATATTGTGTTGCACTCGAAATAATCAGGTGAGGAGTCTTCTTGAAAAGTGACTTCATCTCTTTTGCATATTCCTCCTTAAGTTCATCGTCTAATAAATCTGCTTTCGAGAGCACGATCATAAATTGCTTGTCTAGCAATTCAGGATTATATTTTACTAGTTCCTTTTGAAGGATTTCAAACTCAGTTTTCAAATTTTTTGTATCCGCAGGAATCACAAAAAGTAAAATAGAATTTCGCTCAATATGCCTTAAGAAATAATGTCCCAACCCTTTTCCTTCAGCTGCACCTTCAATAATTCCCGGAATATCCGCCATTACGAAGGACTGAAAATCTCTGTATTCTACAATCCCTAAATTAGGTTTCAAGGTTGTAAACTCATAATCTGCAATTTTAGGTTTTGCAGAAGTAAGGGCCGCTAATAAAGTTGACTTTCCTGCATTAGGAAATCCTACCAATCCAACATCTGCAAGTACTTTCAACTCCAAAGTGATTTGAAAGGTGGTTCCTTCAATTCCAGGCTGTGCATAACGTGGAGTTTGACGTGTGGAAGATTTGAAATGCCAATTTCCACGACCTCCCAATCCACCCTTTACGATAACTACCTCTTGATTATCTTCAGTAATTTCAAGTAAAATCTCGTTAGTCTCTGTACTTCTAACTACCGTACCCATAGGAACATCTATATAAATATCTTGACCCTGGGCTCCACTACTCCTATTTTTACTTCCATCTCCTCCATGACCGGCAGAAAAATGTTTTTTAAATTTAAACGTATATAGTGTCCATAGCTGTCTATTTCCTCTCAAAATAACATGACCACCACGACCTCCGTCGCCTCCATCAGGTCCCCCTTTGGTTATATATTTTTCTCGATGTAAATGGATCGAACCCTTTCCTCCATTTCCAGAGCTAACAAAAAGTTTGACATAATCAACAAAATTTCCTTCTGTCATAAACTAGTTTAAACGCTCAATAAGCGAAGTTAATCGAGCTGTAATTTCTTCAATGGTGCCGATTCCGTTAATGCTGTGAAATTTTTGTTGTCCTTGATAATAATCTCTTAAAGGAGCTGTTTTTTGATTGTACTCATCAAAACGATTCCTAATCTTCTCTTCATCTTGGTCATCAGTTCTCCCACTAGTTTGCCCTCTTTCTAGCAAACGTTTTACTAAAATATCGTCTTCTGCCTCTAATGCAATTGTTGCATTGACTTTCATGTTTTTAGTTTCTAAAAAAGTATCTAAAGCTCCTGCTTGTGCTTCAGTTCTTGGAAATCCATCAAAAATAAATCCTTCTGCATTTGGATTCCGATCTACTTCAGCTTCCAACATATCAATGGTCACTTGATCAGGAACTAAATCTCCGTTGTCCATATATGATTGTGCTAACTTCCCTAATTTGGTTTCATTCTTAATATTATATCTAAACAAGTCTCCTGTTGAGATATGAACCAAATTAAAAGTTGTTTTTAAAAATGCTGCCTGCGTTCCTTTGCCTGCTCCAGGCTTTCCAAATAAAACTAAATTGATCATGGATTTTAAAAATTTTGAACAAAGATATCCATTTTAAGTGGCTTTTTTCCATTCCAAAAAACTTATGCGTATTTTTGCAAAAAGCTTTTCATGGGATTTTTCTCTGGTTCACAAACAATTGGAATTTTAGGCGGCGGTCAATTAGGCAAAATGCTCCTTACAACAACACGTCAATGGGACATCAACACTAAAGTGATGGATCCAAGCGATCAAGCCCCCGGACGAATTGCCTGCAATACATTTGTAGTGGGCGATCTAATGGATTACGACAAGGTGGTAGAATTTGGGAAAAATGTTGACATTCTTACTATTGAAATTGAAAATGTAAATACAGCTGCTCTCGCTACTCTAGAAAAACAAGGAGTAAAAGTATATCCTCAAGCTAGCGTACTGAAGACTATCCAAAACAAATGCCATCAAAAAAAGTTTTACAAATCCAATAATATCCCCACAGCACCTTTTCAGCTTTTTGATTCAAAGGATGCTTTAAAAGACGCCGTAGGAAAAGGAGAGGTCTCTTTTCCTTTTGTTTGGAAATCAGAGGCTATGGGATATGATGGTTATGGTGTTCAAATTGTTCGCACCAATTCTGACTTAGAAAACATCAACGAGGGTGCCTGTATGGCAGAAGATTTAGTTGCTATAGATAAAGAGCTTGGAATAATAGTTTGTAGAAGTCCTAAAGGAGAATCTGTATGCTACCCCTGTGTAGAAATGGAATTTCATCCTACAGCCAACCAAGTAGAATATGTATTGAGCCCTGCACGCATTTCAAAATCTCTCGAGAAAAAAGCTACAGAACTTGCTTTACTCGTATCAGAATCATTTCAACATGTAGGCCTTCTAGCAGTAGAATTATTCTTAACCAAAGAGGGCGAACTAGTGGTCAACGAAGTTGCACCTCGTCCTCATAATAGTGGGCATTACAGCATAGAAGCTTCCTATACCTCACAATTTGAACAACACATTCGTGCAATTCTTGATCTTCCACTTGGAAACACTGAAAATAAAGTAGCAGGAGTGATGGTCAATCTTGTAGGAAAAGAGGGACATAATGGACTCGTTCATTATAAAAACTTAGAAGACATCTTAACCATAGAGGGAGTAAATCCTCATATTTATGGTAAAAAAGAAACACGTCCTTTTCGTAAAATGGGACATATAACCATCGTTAACAAAGATCTTGGTACTGCACGTGAAATTGCAGAACACGTTAAAGAAACAATTGAAGTAATTACAAAATAATATGGCACAGGTAGGAATTATCATGGGAAGTCAATCAGACTTACCTATCATGGAAGAAGCAATTGCAGTTTTAAAAGAATTAAATATTGAGGTAGAAGTGGATATTGTTTCCGCGCACAGAACACCCGAAAAAATGATGCATTATGGAGCTGAAGCGCATAAACGCAATCTTAAGGTAATCATTGCGGGAGCTGGAGGTGCTGCTCACTTACCCGGTATGATTGCATCGCTTACTCCACTACCTGTAATTGGTGTTCCTATTAAATCAAGTAATTCAATTGATGGATGGGACAGCGTTTTGTCTATCTTACAAATGCCTGGAGGAGTTCCTGTTGCAACAGTAGCCCTAAATGGAGCGAAAAATGCAGGCATACTCGCTGCACAAATCATTGGAAGTCATGATCTAAAAGTTCAAGAACAGGTCATTGCCTACAAAGAAAGTTTAAAAGAGAAAGTAATATTGAGTAGTCAAAATCTTAAAAAATAAAAACATTGAGTAATCCGCTTCTAGAAAACTTTGACACCCCCTTCGAGTCAGCTCCATTTTCAAAAATAAAAACAGAACATTTTATTCCTGCTTTGAAACATAGTATTGATCTTGCTTTAGATGAAATCGATACTGTAGTGAAAAATACAGCGACTCCTAGTTTTGAGAATACTCTTGAAGCATTAGAAAATTGTGGTAACCTTATTGGAAGAAACAGTTCCCTTTTATTCAATTTAAACAGTGCTGAAACAAGTGATGCCCTCCAAAAAGTAGCACAGGAAGCAGCTCCCCTTCTCACAGCTTTTCAAAATGACATTCGCCTAAATGAAACACTTTTTAAGCGTATTAAATTTGTCTATGAAAAAGAAAAACGAGCACTCTTGAGCCCAGAACAGCTCACCTTACTTGAAAAAGAATACAAAGGGTTTGTTCGAAACGGAGCCTTACTCGATAGCAATGCAAAAGAAAAACTTAGGGGGATTGATACTGCACTTGCTCAATTGAGTCTTAGTTTTGGAGAACACGTTTTGGCCGATACTCAGGCGTATCAACTTCACATTGAAAAGGAAGAAGACCTAAAAGGACTTCCAGATAACAGTAAGGAAATGGCACAACAGCTGGCCGAACAAAAAGGACTGAAAGGATGGGTTTTTACCCTAGATTATCCAAGCTATGTGCCTTTTATGACGTATTCAGAACATCGAGAATTAAGAAAAAAGTTAAGCCTCGCTTTTGGAAAAAGAGGATTCCAAGACAACGATCAAAATAATTCAGAAGTTATTTTAAAGATCGTTAAACTTCGTCAAGAAAGAGCGCAACTGCTGGGATATGAATC
>Ga0209654_1000057_pt1 | contig 109502 bp, 91 predicted proteins | sample SaaInl1SG_22_DNA_FD_184646 | JGI IMG/M metagenome (GOLD analysis project Ga0209654, IMG submission 184646) | Marine microbial communities from expanding oxygen minimum zones in the Saanich Inlet - ESP_161SG_22_DNA (SPAdes) (version 2) | ecosystem: Environmental > Aquatic > Marine > Intertidal... | reverse complement strand
TATACTAGTATATGCTTTAGTGGTTCCCTTTTGATTCGATACATCTTGTTTAAACTAGAAAAATAAAAATGATGTTATACTCTCTTCAAGATGTCGAAGTAACTTCAGATGAATCTTAATACCATTACAATGTGAAATTAAGTACAGATTTATAGGAATTTAAAAAGAAGAAAAAAGTACCTCAACAAGACCTTTCAAAAAATCTAGAGCATCCCTAAGAATGATTCAGAGAATTGAAAACGAAAAAGTTATACCCCAATTGATTCCTTGAAATAAATAGGAAATCAAAACTATTATGATAGAGAGGAGTTAAAAACACAATTCAGAAAAATGAGGGTCAACAATGGCTAACTAATTTCTAATTAGCATAAAAGTTATATCTTTATTGACTATATGAATTATTTAATAAATTTATTTAAATCTCGAGCTCCAAATCTTAATGTTGAAGTAGTAGAAAAGTCGGAATTTAAGAAGCTTATAGCCAGCAGCGACGTTAAAGTCATTGACGTGAGAACTCCTCTTGAATTCAATAGAGGACACATTGAAGGTGCCTCTAATAGTAATATTTTCAATAAAAATAAATTTCTAAAGGACCTCAAATCCCTTAATAAGAAAAACCCTGTTTGTGTGTATTGTCAATCGGGTAACCGAAGTAGAATGGCTTCAAAAATTATGGCTGATCTTGGATTTAAACGTGTCTATGATTTAAAAGGGGGCTATGCAAATTGGGGTCTTTAGGGTTCCTGCTCCTCGTTAAAATCCATCAATTTCGGTGCTTCCTCTTCCGCTTTTGGAACCTCCAATTGTTCTACATTTTTTAATTTAGATTGCATCATGCGCGTTCGGGTGCCAACAAGATTTTCTATCTCTTTGTTAGCTTCATTAATTTTCTTTTGAGCTTTTTCTAACACGCCGCCAAAGGAATTAAACTCTTTTTTAACTGCTGCCAAAACGTTCCAAACCTCACTACTTCGCTTTTGGATGGCTAGAGTTTTAAAGCCCATTTGAAGGCTGTTTAACATCGCAGCAAGGGTTGTGGGTCCTGTAACTACAATCTTAAATTCTCGTTGTAACATAGCGATCATATCTGGCTGTCGAACCACTTCTGCAAATAAGCCTTCCACAGGTAAAAACATAATTCCAAAGTCGGTCGTATGGGGAGGGTCAATGTATTTATGGGAGATCTCTTTGGCGAATTTTTTTACCGCTTGCAATAAGGCCTTTTTGGATACTTCTACCGCAACAGCGTCTCCTACTTCGTAAGCATTTTGAAGGCGTACATAATCCTCTTGGGGAAATTTGGCATCCACGGGCAAGAATACGGGTTCGTCATTTTTTCCTCTTCCGGGAAGCTTAATGGCAAATTCTACAAGCGCATCCGATCCCTGTTTGGTTTTGACATTGGTTGCGTACTGATCCGGCGCCATGATTTCTTCTAAAATGTTCCCCAACTGAATTTCTCCGAGTACCCCGCGGGTTTTGACATTGCTCAATACTTTCTTTAAATCTCCTACCCCAGAAGCGATGTTTTGCATTTCTCCCAATCCTTTTTGAACGACCAACAACTGCTTGGTCACCATTTCAAAAGATTTTCCTAATCGTTCTTCCAGGGTTTTGTGTAGTTTTTCATCCACCGTCTCACGCATACGCTCCAAGCGCAATTCCGTGGTTTTAATCATCTCGTCTTGTTTGGACTTCATCTGGTCAAACTTTTCTTTTTGAAGAGCGTTAAAGGTTTCTACATTTTTAGAAAAACTGGCTTGGAAATCTTTTAGTGTAGTACGCAATTCCTCCCGGTCGTCTTTTGCTTTCTTTAAAAGCGTTTCATTGAGACGCTCAAAACTACGGGTGAGTTCATTGCGGTTTTCTTGTAAGTTTTTAGAGAGCTCCTCCCTATTATTCAAAAATTCTTTTTGAAACTGACTGCGCAACACTTCCTCAAAGTCTTTGCTCCCATTAGATTTTGATTTTAAAAGAACAAAAACTAAAAGAATAACACTCACAAGTGAGAAAACCAAGGACACGTATTCCATAAAAAAAAGACTTTGATTGCTAAAAATAAAGAAAGTCTGAAGAACTCTGAGTTATTGAAGGGGAATGTTTTTTTGAAATCGAATTTTTCCGCTTTCGTCGTGTATTTGTATGGCAATACTCCTGTTGTTCCAATCCCATTGGAGGGTTCCAAAGTTTAAGTGGGTCATCAAAGGACTCACCCTGTAGGGATTATACTCTTGTTCCAAGGCTTCATAGGAATGGGTTAAGCCACTAGAAGTGGCATCGTAAAGCCAGTAGTTGGGTGCGATTTCTTTACGTGACACTTCTGCGATATGTCGATCGCCACTGAGGTAAACGGGGTTTTTGATTTTATAGCGAATCAATAAATCAAAAAAGCGCTGTTGTGCCAGAGGAAAGTTGGCCCACTTTTCATACGGATGTTCGGAGGAAAGCAGCTGAATTCCACCTGCAAATAAATTTACCGCTGCCTCGTTTTTTATCAATTCGTTTTCCAACCACTTCCATTGTGCTTCACCTAGCAAACTCCCGTTATTTTTTCTGTAACGCTGTTTTGGACTTGGATCTACTTTGTATGCTTCTTTAAAATAGCGTACATCCAAAAGGTACAAACACACCTTTTCAGTTTTTTCACCAAAACAATAACTTTGATAGGCACCGCTTCTATTTCGTGCGGGATGTGTTTTAGGAAGTGCAAGAAAATCAAATAATAAATCTCGGCTTTGTTGCTTTTTTTTAAACTGAGTTCCTCCATCATTCGTGCCAAAATCGTGATCGTCCCAAACGCCAAAGACGGAAGCCTTGCCAATCAACTTTTGGTAGGCAGGCAGCGACTTTTGAAGGGCGTATTTTTGTGCTAAATCCTGCATGCTCTCTTCATCGGTATAGACAATATCCCCTAACCAGACCCAGGCATCCAAAGCTTCTCCCGCTATGGTCTCCCAGATTTTAGGATCCAAATCAGTGCGATTGCACGATCCAAAACCCAAGGATTGGATGTTCTCTGGAGATTGAACATCCTGAGCCCAAATCAAGTGAACACCGAAAGACAATAACCAAAAAAACTTTTTCATCTACTTATCGCTTTCTGATCTTTCGCAAGGTTGGTGAACTGGTCCCCCAAAGTAAAAATCCACTCAGCACGGTAAACAGCCCAAACAATGAAAAAATACGAAGCAAGAGATTGTTAAAATCATCCCGTCCTTGGTAGTCCATAGTGTGCCCCATCCACAAAAAGTCAAACCAACGCCAACTCTCATGGCGCACCTTTTTAAAAATTCCACTTTGCGCATCTACATAGGCCACTAAAAGATCAGGATGGTCATAGTGAATCGCATAGGCAGGGAGTGACTGTCCTCTAAATTCATGATGGGGATCCGTCTCAGTCAAGAGTTCCACACGGTCTATTTTTAAATCCCCAACAAGGTTTTCTTCAGCAACATTTATGGCCTCCTGCTCTGTAATCCCATTTTTTAGGAGGCCTGTTTGAGCGTGGTACAGCGTTTTGTTATTGATCCAAAAATAAGGCGATTGGTTGACTGCAACCAAACTCAGATCTTCAATAGCTTCTGGAATACTATCCAAGGGGATCAGATTTGTAAATACCCCAGCTGTGGAAGGGGTTTTTTTAAACGGATCACCGTGAATTTCATCTAGGTCGGTCCAGCTAAAATAGAGTCCAGAAACCGTCCATGCCAAAAATTGTAGCCCAATAAACAGGCCGAGATAACGATGGGTTTTTCTAATCCGCAGGGCCGTGTTTCTTTTTACCATATTCTATAAAATTACTGGGGCTCTGGATTAAACTTTAATTTTTTCTCAATGGCGATAATTATCTCATTGGCTATATTTTTACCCGTAGCGGTTTCAATCCCTTCCAACCCTGGAGAAGAATTCACCTCCAAGAGTAAGGGTCCTTTATTAGAACGGATAATATCTACCCCAGCCACTGCAAGATTTAGAATTTTGGATGCTTTCACTGCGAGTTTCCTCTCTTCTGCTGTTATTTTAACCTTTTTTGCAGACCCACCCATATGAACATTAGATCGGAACTCTCCTTTGAGTGCAGTCCGTTCTATAGCTGCTACCACCTTGCCGTTAACAACAAAACAACGCAGGTCTTTTCCAGAAGCTTCCTTGATAAACTCTTGAACCAAAATATTGGCTTGGAGACTTTTAAATGCATTGATTACACTTTCAGCGGCTTTGTTTGTTTCGGCAGAAACAACTCCTTTTCCCTGAGCGCTTTGTAGAAGTTTAACGATCAAAGGAGCTCCTCCCACCATATCAATAAGGTCTTTGGTGTCTAGCGGTGATTTTGCAAAACCCGTAATAGGAATATTAATTTTATTCGCAGTAAAAAGCTGACTCGAAAACAGCTTATCTCTGGATTGAGAAATGGAAATATCCGAATTCAAACAATAGGTTCCAATAGATTCAAATTGGCGCAACAAAGCACATCCGTAAAAGGTCATACTAGGCCGTATTCTCGGAATGATCGCATCCAAGTCATTGATGATACTCCCCCCTCGATATCGAACTTCGGGTGTGTCAGCATCCATCCGCATATAACACTGTTGGATGTTGTAAAAACGCATTTCATGACCGCGAGCAACGGCAGCCTCCATCAGGCGTTTGTTACTGTATAATGTTCTATCTGTGGCTAGTAAACCAATATTTAATCCGGATTTTCTATACAATAAATAACTGTACATCGACTTCAACTCTTCCTCACTGTAATTTCCCAGTTGGTAGCTTGTTGAAGGGTCAACTAAAAATCGATTTCGCATGGCTTCCCTTCCAAGGAGCATTCTAAAATCCATTCCGTCCCGATTGGCAAGCGTTAATTCAATTTCAAAAGTGTTTTCCCCTAATTGAACTGGAACTTGGATGACAATACGCTTTTCTGCTATCCCTGAAGAGCTTCTTACTAATCTAGTATCTTTAATACGAGATTCACAATGAATTGAAAAACTCAAATTGTCTTGTAACGGATTCACTTCAAATGAAACCCAAGACTCACCCCCCCGTTTGAAACGGCGAATGTTGGTGGATTGAATAGAAGATGTTTTTGCTCCAGAATCAATTCTCGCTTTAATTGCCGGAATTTTTAAGGTTTCGAAGCTGCACCATTCTGCACTCCCAATAACCTTTTGTTTTAGTTGATCCACAAAATTTATTTAATCATTCAGAAAAAATCAGAACGGGTACCTCTGCAGACTTAAATTCGCTTTCAAAGGCCCGAAAATCTTGTTCAATTATCTGGTTTAACTTTGTTCGTTGTGTCACCCACTGCTTTTCAAGATCGCTGTGTCGATCCAATGCTCCTTGGGTCACTTTGGGGTCTTCGGAATCTACAAAATCTTTGAGATACATCCACTCTGCGTTGAGTTTATTGTGAAAATTAATCACATCTTGGAATGTCTTCTGATCGGGTTGAATCAATTCTTTTTCCCAGTTTTTGAGTTTCTCATCGATCATTTCTGCTTTCTCTAGTAAAGATTGGTACTTGTCCTGTCCTTCCAAAATCTGCTGGTAGTGCTGTAGTTGTTTTTGAACACTTCGCATTTCGGCAACCGTTTGGTGAACACTTTTGATTCCTCCTTCTATTTGTCTTAAAAGTTGCTGTTGAGCTTCAAAATCTGCAGCAGTGGTTGAGAGATTGGGATTGGGCATAACGCTTAGAGACACCTCTTTTTCCGTTGTATTGTACTTTAATCGCGCTTTATAATTTCCTGGTGATGCCCGGCTCCCGGAGTAGTTCCCATATACAAAAACGTCCTCTACGCTGGGTAACTGCCCTCTTCTCAAGTCCCAGTGAAAACGATTAAAGCCTTCTTTTTTTGATAATGGTCTTTCAGGACTTGGACCGCCTTGCCATGTTTTTGTTTTTTCCTTTTTAGAGGTATAGGTGCGAATTACCTCGGTCCCGTCTAAGATTTCAATCGTTACCTCTAGAGAATCAATAACTTTTGGAAGATAGTAGTCTAGGATTACCCCGTTTAACGGATTGGTTCCTTGAGTACTTTTCTTTGGCGTACTTCGAGAAAAGATCCGATAAGCGGGTTTTGGAGTAACGAGATGAACTCCTGCCACTTGCTTTTGTTCTTGGATTGGGCTCAGGTCGTCCAAAATCCAAAAGGAGCGTCCCGCAGTAGCGGCAATTAAATCGTTATCTTGGATATACAAATCATTGATTGGGACCACTGGCAAGTTGTTTTGAAACGCTTCCCATTGTGCCCCATCAGTGTAGGAAATATAAAAGCCTGTCTCTGTTCCAGCATAAAGTAGTCCCGGGACTTTGGGGTCGGCACGTACTACTCGCACAAAGGTATGAGCCCCCGATATTCCTTCAGTAATCAATTCCCAAGTTGCTCCAAAATCTTTTGTTTTATAGATATAGGGTGTTAAATCCATAAACTTGTAGCGCATCAAAGTAATGTAGGCAGTTGCTGCATCGTGGGGGGATACTTCTATACTGTTGATGATTCCTTCTTCAAGCCCTTTAGGAGTTACATTTTTCCAATTCTTACCTCCATCTTGGGTGATATGGACCAAACCGTCATCGCTTCCTGCCCAAAGTACCTGAGGGCTGTGTGGAGAGGTAGCTAAACTCATCAAGGTGTTGTAATTTTCTCCTCCAGCGGCTTCATTGGTAAAAGGAGTCCCGCCAGGAATTTGCTGTGCTTTGTTGTTTCGGGTCAAATCGGGACTAATGACTTCCCAATCAATTCCACCATTTTGTGTTTTAAATACAACATTTCCTGCGTGATAGATTGTATTAGAGTCCGTGGGGGCACTCAAAATAGGAGCATTCCAATTGAAACGGTATTTAAAATCTTTAGGTACGTTACCCAGAGCAAGTTCTGGATATTCCTTAATTTCTTTTCCCGATTTGGTAGCACGATGCCAACGCTCAATAATTCCTTGATAACATCCTCCATAAACAACTTCAGGATTTTTAGGGTCAAAAGCGAGGAAGGCACTTTCGCAACCTGCTACAGAATACCAATCTTTCCAGTCAATCCCACTATCGCTATCTCTACTTTTTATCCCGATAGCAGAATTGTCTTGCTGTCCACCATAGACATGGTAAGGAACTTGAGCATCTGCAATTACGCGATAAAATTGGGAAGTGGGCTGGTTTTGCTGGGTACTCCAGCTTTGCCCACCATTTAGTGAAACATTGGCACCCCCGTCGTTGGAATTGATCATCAACTGATTGTTATTTGGGTGAATCCAAAGGTGGTGGTTGTCTCCATGAGGTGTAGATAAACGCTGAAAGGTCTTTCCTCCATCAATAGATTTTAAGGTCGGAGCATTCAAGACATACACTTTATTTTCATCCTGAGGATCGGCAAAAATTTCCATGTAGTACCAGGAGCGCGTTACTGCAATACGGTCTTTGTTGACTTGTTTCCAAGAAGCTCCACTATCATCTGATCGATAGACTCCTGCTTGTGTTCCTTCAGCTTCCAGATTGAGGTAGACCCTTTTTGAATTTGCTCTGGAAACAGAAATCCCTGCTTTTCCCATCACTTCGGGAAGCCCTTTTTCTAATCGCGTCCAATCTGCACCCCCGTTTGTGGTTTTATAGATTCCAGAATCAGGTCCTCCAGAACGCATTTGCCAAGGGGTTCTTTCGTGATCCCACATAGCAGCGTAAAGAATTCTAGGATTGTTCATGTCCATGCTCAAAGAGACAGCCCCTGCAAGTTCGTCGACATAAAGAACTTTTTGCCAGGTTTCTCCTCCATCTTCCGTTTTATAGACCCCGCGTTCTTTATTAGGCCCATACTGAGCGCCTTGCACAGCTACATAAAAAATATCTGGGTTCGTCGGATGAATTTGAATATTGGCAATGTGTCTGGATTGCTCCAAACCGATATGCGTCCAAGTGGCTCCCGCATCTTCTGATTTATATACTCCGTCTCCCATAGAAGTCATCACACCCCGAGCGGCATGTTCTCCCATCCCGACCACAACCACATTGGGATCACTTTCCGAAACAGCTATAGCACCTACAGTCCCCGTTTTAAAATAACCATCAGAGATATTGTCCCATTGAATACCGTAGTCTTCTGTTTTCCATACACCTCCTCCGGTGCTCCCCATATAAAATACATTGGGCTCTTTTACGACACCGGTAGAAGCAACACTTCTTCCCCCTCTAAAGGGTCCAATATTCCTCCAACTGAGATTGTTGTAGGTCAAAGATGTTGTGGCTTCTTTTTTCTTTGCTTTTCTCTTTTTTTGACTAAAACTTAGTGTGGTACTCAACAGAAGGACCAGCACTAAAGGAAACGTAATTCTCATAAATTCAATTTGAAATTCTTGTTTTTTTAAATATAGCCTTTACAAGTTAGAAAAAAAGTAGAAAGCCTGTACAAAAAGAAACATTATTCCACTTTAAGTCGAGTCCGAAAAAGTCTCGGTTTCTTTTTTTCCTCACTCTCAGAACTCATCCAAAATTCATCTTTCGAAATAATCTTCACTGCCTCTATTTGGGCGGGCTTAATTGGAATTGGATAGGTGTTGAGTTCTAAATTATCATATCCTCTTTTTGAAAAATTAGGTAATGTGTAAAAAAATTGATCTCCCTCGAAGTTATATCCTGTTAGAACCATCAGATCCTCCACTGCATTATAATCTGCCGCGGTGACTAAAGCACGCGTATCTACTACAGCTCTTGGTGTTAACACATAATCCCCAGCTACCTTAGGGAAGGTGTAAATTTCGGATTGGAGTGTTTTTCTGTTTTTTGAAAACAAGACCAGTTCCTCACCTACAACAGCGATTGCTTCGGCATCAAATTCGTTTCGAGGTTCTTTAGAAAAAGTGGTTTGTGCCTTATAACGAATCGAAATCGTCCCTTTATGAAAAAAATGACGATCCAAAATATAGATCCTCAAATTTTCGCGTGTAGCATAATTATTCCCCGTATCTGCAATATAAAAATGGTCAGAATCTGCGGCAATATCCTCCCAGTCTTTATGTTTCAGTTGGTTGAGTTTAATCTCCATTATTTTTTCTCCCTCTTGACTGATTATATAAAGTTTGGGTTGATCCCCAGAGTCATTGTGGGTAACCAAATACTCCCCAAAAACTTCCAGTCCTGAAGTTTCCTCAACAGATTTTGTCAACCAAATGGTTTCAAATGAAATTTGGGCGGTACCCAAAAAAGAAAGGAAAAGAAAAACGGTAACGAATCGCATTGTAACTTCTATTTTTTGCAAGATACCTAATAAATATATTCGTTAAAGACGTATTAATTTTTATAACCTAAAATTAATCCCTTATTTTGATTTGGGTTCTATTTCAATTCTAACAATGAAAAAAAATCGATTCTATATTTTAGGGCTTCTTTTGATTTATTTTACGTCCTGTCAAAAAGAAATTAAACGCCAGAGTTATCTCGCATTGGGTGACAGTTACACCATTGGGGAACGGGTGAAAGAAAACCAACGTTGGCCCATGCAGTTGGTAGACTCTTTAGCTAAAAAAAGTGTTTTTTTGGAAACCCCAGAAATCATTGCAAAAACAGGTTGGACAACCGATGAACTTAAAAGTGGAATTGACGATTCCAGTCTAAATTACCCCTACGATTGGGTTTCTTTATTAATTGGAGTCAACAATCAATACCGTGGAAGAAGCATTGAAGAATTTCGCAATGAGTTTGAAGTTTTACTTTCCGAAGCCATTACTTACAGTGGTAACCGAAGAGAACGCGTATTTGTTATTTCGATCCCCGACTGGGGTGTGATGCCTTTTGCCAAAGAACGAGATCAAGAACAGATCGCTACGGAAATTGACAATTTTAATCAAGTAATTTACGAACTGTGTGCCATTGAAGAAATTGAATTTATTGACATCACCCCCTTATCAAGAAAAATAGATCTCCATCCCGATTGGGTCGCTGATGACGGACTTCACCCCAGTGGAAAACAATATGCCGCTTGGGTTCAAGAAATTCTTCCTTTCTTTTTAAATCAAAATTATGAATGAATTTCAAGCCGCCCAAGCCTTAGACAAAAAAGATCCTTTGGCGGAATTTAGAACGCATTTTGTATTGACACCAAATGAAATCTACCTGGATGGAAACTCCTTGGGAAAGCTTCCTAAAGCTGCCCAAAAAGCAGTGCAAGACACCGTTGCTAAGCAATGGGGAGAAAGGCTCATTCGCAGTTGGAATGAAGCCTGGCTGGAATTACCCTCACGACTGGCTGAAAAATACGCAAAGCTGCTCCAGGTTTCAAAAGAAGAGATTCTCATTGGAGAATCTACCTCTGTTCGGTTGTACCAAGTGCTCCATGCTCTTGTAAAGTCTGACTTATTTCCAAAACATCTGGGAACCGACAACCTAAACTTTCCAACCGATCTTTATGTTATGGAAGGGATTGCTCAGGATTTTTCATTCGGTGAAATGACTCAAATTGACTATGGCCAAGAGGTTGAGGCTGATTTAGAAATTCTCAAGACCACCATTAAAGAAAAACCTGGAATTTATTGTTTGAGTTTGGTTAGCTATAAAAGTTCGTATTTGTATCCTATGAAAGTGCTCAATTTATGGGCTGAACAACACCGCAGTATTCTTGTTTGGGACCTCAGCCATGCAGTGGGTGCTGTAACGATCGACCTAAAAGAGACGGCTACCAAAATTGCTGTTGGTTGCAGTTATAAATACATGAATGGAGGGCCAGGAGCTCCTGCTTTTTTGTTTATTCAAAAAGCACTTCAAGGAAAACTTGACAACCCTATTCAAGGATGGTTTGGTCATCAAAATCCGTTTGCTTTTGAATCGGAATACCATCCAAATCAGGGTATTGACCGATTTGCTTCGGGTACGCCTCCCATACTATCACTTCAAGCAATGGAAGCTGGAGTGGACCTCGCTTTAAAAGCAGGCATCAAAAACATTAGAAAAAAAAGTGTACTTCAATCCGAGTTTTTTTTAGAAGGGGTTCGAGAAAAATTACTCCCCTTGGGCTATCAATTGGAAAGTCCTACAGATCCTGAATGTAGAGGATCGCACGTAACCTTGTCACACCCTGCCTCATGGCAAATTTGTCAAGGCTTACTTCAGGGAACTTCGAAAGATTCTAAAATCATCCCTGATTTTAGACCTCCTCATTTTATTCGATTTGCAATGACACCCCTATATACTCGTTTTGAAGAGCTTCAAAAAGTTATCTTTAGACTTGAATCCATTGTGCTGACAAAGGAATATCAAAAGTTTAAAACAAATAAACCTCGGGTCACTTGATTTCAAAAAAAAAGCCTTCAGGAAGTATTCCCAAAGGCCATAACCATAAACCAATTCATTATTAAAGAATTGATTTAACAAAACTACTAAAAACTTAAACAAAAAAAAGAGTTTAAAGCTAAAATTATTAACAATTAAGTAATCTTAAACATTGTTATTTACTAAATTTTTGTTGTAAAAAAAACAAGCTTTAAGGTTGAAAAGTGTCTCCTAGAGTCTTAAATCTTGATTTTTAAATAACCTTGGGGTAACCTAAAAAAAATTGACCTTTTTTAATTTTGGACTCAATTATTTTTTGGGAATGCGTTATTTAAAATCACTTGGATATATTTTCGGCTTTTTTTATTGGGTTATCCTAGGCCGGCACATCGAAAACTAGCTATTGGGTAGCCTCATATTCCAATTCCCAATTGGGGTTGTCTAGCTTGTTAATGACATACTTAACCGTGATTTCTTCTCCTTGTGCAATATCTTTTGAAGTACTTATTCGAATGTGTTTCAGTTTTCCTATCTCAGAATCTTCTTCAGAAAAGACCGCTTCACAATTTGGAATTTCGTGATGGTTTATAAAAGCCCCGAGAGGAAGTCTAATGTAATGGTCCGCAAAGCGAGGGTCAAATAGGTGTGTCATTCCCAAGTCGGTCCCTGAGGGGATTTTACGCAGCGCGAAAAGACCTAGTCCATCGATCTTACTGGAACGTATGGTCAAAAAGTCGGGTAGCGGTCGCCAGTTACTATTTTTAATCATCCCACATTGTATTTGAAATAAAAATATAAAAAATCTATTCTATCGAACTATAAAAGTATGCTCAAGTACTTTTTTGGGTCCCGTGATCGCATTCAAAATCCGAAAAGGAAGCTGAACAGTGGTTTTCTTTTGTTGGGTTTTCACTAAAAGTGTGATTGTACTGTTTGCAGGGATTATAAACGCGGAGGCTCTTTGGTGAAAACTAAGGGCCCCCGTGTATTCCAGATGAAAAGGGGCTGCACTTTTATTGGTGACTTCCACCTCCATAATGGTTTTCTCTCCTCTGTATTGGGGCGAACCAAATGTTAGATTTTGTGCTACAAGTTTTTCAAGATGTATTTTTTTACCAATCAATAAATCCTCAAACCAGACTACCGTAGCTCCCTCAAATAGGGCTTTTTTCAGCGCTTCTTGGCTTTTGTTTTCAACATACACAAAAGTCATGGGTCGGTGTCCCCCTTGTGCGATATGATGCGCCCAATCGGTTAGCCCGTGAATGTCTGAAGTACCTAAAATAGTTAATCCGTTTTCTAGTGCTATCTGAAGTGCTTCTTCTGAAAAGGTAGTTTCATTGACCACTTCTATGCCGTGCAATAACTTTTCTTGAATCAAATAGTTATGAAAAGGCTCTAAACGTGCTATGCCATCTTTTCGGTGAGCATCCCAATTGGGGTGGTTCCAAAAAACAAAAGCCTTTTGTTTATTTGCCGCTTGAATTCCAGAAAGGGAATCCTTGTGAAGTAAGGCATTGGCATCCTTGACAAAAACTGCATTGATATGTCCTGGAGGCATCTCTCGGGTGATCTCTGAGCCGTTGATGACCTGTAACTTTTCTCCCTCTCGAATCATCCCGTTGGCAATGGTGTAGGAACGATTGCGGTCCGGATGGGGAATGTCTTTTGCATGGGGTTGATATTCCAAATGCTCCGTCATAGCAATCAAATCCAAGCCTTCTCTTCGCGCTTCTTCAACCCGAATACTAGGCCATACCGCTCCATCAGAAAAAACAGTATGAATGTGTAAATCTGTACTCAACCACTGGTGTTCCGATTCTGCTGTAAAAAAAGGCTGTTGCCCCTGTACTAGAAAACTTAAAAATAAAAGGAGTAAAGTTGAAGATGTGGCTAAAGATTTACATTTCATGTGATTCATTTTGATTAAAGTTTCCTTTAAAAATAAGTTTAAAATTTATAAAACAGTATCGTATTCCATAATCTGTTCTTTAAATAATTGTTAGCAGACTTTAAAATGGTGTTTTTTTGAAATCCAGAAACCAGGCTAAGTTGCTCACTAAATTTGAAACGAAACCCTAAAAAGGTCCAATTCTGATTAAATTTATAAGGAATACCATTCGGGTTCATAATCGTAAAGATTTCATCGTAAGCGACAAAATTCCACAACACTTTGGCATCGGGTTTGGACAACGTTTTTTGATAGGTCAATCGGAATCTCAATCGGCTGGAAAAGTCGAAACTCCGTAAACTTTTATCCCGCTGAAGGGGGCGTTCTTCTTGGAAACGATGTTCCAAACGAATCCAAGTGCTAAAAGATGATTTTTTTAAAGGTACACTCACCTGTACTTGTTCCCAAATATTGTGTTCTGTTCTTACTCTAGGGTCTGCAGTAACATCTTGATCAAAATTTTTAAGGTAAGAATAACCCCCACGCCAGGAAACGTATTTTGATGCTTTGTAAGACAGTTGAGGTCTAAAAATTTGTTGATTCCAAACATTAAAATAGGAGATGGTTCGAAAATGGAGTTCTGTCCGTAAACTCAGCTTATCGGAGAGAGGAAAATCCAAAAAAGTAGCATTCCACATTCCATTTACCTTATCGTATTCTTGTGCACTTAGGGAATATATCGATCCTAGTAGGAGTAGTAAAGCTAGGTTCTTTTTTATCATCGTTCTTATTTGTATTTACGCATTAATCCTTCTTGAGTAACGGAGGCTACCATTGCTCCTTTTTTGTCAAAAATACTGCCTCTGGCAAAACCACGCGCATTGGAGGCACTGGGGCTTTCAATAGCATACAACAACCAGTCGTCTATCTTGAAATCTCGATGAAACCACAAGGCGTGGTCTAAGCTCGCATAGTACATTTTTTCGTGTTGTAGTTTTTCTCTGTGAGGCAACGTGGCTGAAAGCAAAAGACTGTAGTCTGAAGCAAAAGCTAAAATCTGATGTTGCAAAGCAAGATCAGCATTGATCTTGTCTTTTATTCGAAACCAAATATGTGCCAAAGGCAATGAATTTTGAGTTTGCAAATAAATGGCTTTATCTACAGGTTTAAATTCGAAAATTTGAGGATGCGCCTTCATCAGTCTATGAAAACGCTCGGGGTCTTGGTGTTGCAAGCCTTCTGCCTGTTGAATGTCCGTCAGCAGCAGCTCTGGGGTCAACACATTCGGCATGGGAATCTGATGACTTTCTCCTTCTTCTTTGATGTGGAAAGAAGCTGCCATATTAAAAATAGCTTTCCCTTTTTGAAAAGCGACGACACGGCGCGTGGTAAAACTTCTTCCGTCTCGGATGGCATCCACATGAAAGTCAATTGGAATATTGATGTCTCCACCTAGAATGAAATACCCGTGCATGGAGTGCGCAATCCTATCTTTTGGAACCGTCTGGTATGCCGCGTGAAGCGACTGGCCCAATACCTGACCCCCAAAAACACGTCCCCATGCGGTTTTGTAATTTTGACCGACAAAATGGTACTCGTCTTTTCGTTCTAGAGTCAGTAAATCAATTAGTTCCTTGCTCGTAATCATAATTTTTTGCAAAAAATAGCATCTCTGGGTATAGAATCTTCCAGCTTTCGTTGGAGTTTTTATCTCGGGAGGGCTAGATTGTTTTAATTCACTCGTTGGGTCCAAACTTCATACATGGGTTCCCCCTTGCTGCTTTTCCCCTGATGGTGCCAGTCCACTCCTTTAACACTGTATTGAAACGGAAGGACACGACCTACACTTGTATTGTTTCTAGAAAAGAATTCAATATTTTCAGTGTAGATCCCGTTTTGGGCAGTGTAAAACCCACCTCCGGAACCAAAGAACTGGAAAGTCTCCGTGTTAAAGGCAATCCACTGGAAATGTCCATCTTGGAGAAATTTCATGGTCTTTCTAGGTCTTGACGTATCTCTTCTCCGTACACCTTCATCGGTCATTCTACCCGCCATAAGCCATTTCCCATTTAAGTCGATCGCTTTTGCTTTGGATTTTTTCCAAGTTTCTGTCCAAACCAGTTCCAAGGCTTTGGTGCTGTCATTTTCATAGTTGGAATTGAACTCTAGAGCAACATCAAAAGTCTTGCCCTCCTTGGTGTAAAACCCTCCCCGAGTTAGGATAAACTCCGCTGGGTCAGAAACAAATTGAGTTTCAACTAGATAATTTTCATCAATCATGATTCTGTGGGTGATCGTTTTACCCTCTTTTTCAGAGCTAAATGTATACACTTGGGCGTTTGAAAAGAAAAAAGAAAGGCACACAATTAAAAGGATTCTTGTGTTCATAATATGAGGTTTTATAAGGTTAATTTCTGTAATTCAAGGCAGGTTTTCGATCGCCCAACATGGGCACATATTTAAAATCAGTTCCTCTTTTTTCTAAAAATTCTTTTGTAGCCATTTCGATCGCTTTGGGATTGTCCAAGAGTTGCATTCCGGTAAGCGCAAGGGTTTTTGCAGCTACCATCATTCCTTTGATACCGATGCTTGTGCCTCCAGCAGCTACAGCCTGCCAGCTGTGGGAAGATGTTCCGGGAACCCAGGTCGCTGCACGAAGCCCCACCGTAGGAACAGCAAAGCTGACATCTCCTACATCCGTAGAACCCCCCGCTTTAGAATTGCTGCTGTAAGGAGCAACTCCCTCCACATATCTTGTGTCTAAAGGGGCGCCTAAAGTTTTAGCAATTTTTTCTGCAAAGGCTTTTTCCTCCTCAGAATAGGTATAGCCTCCTATGGTTTCTAAATTTTTATGCATTCTTTTTTGTAAACTTTCGATATGCAATAGTTCATGTGTCCCACCGATCATTTCATATTCCATAGTGGTCCCTGTTCCCAAGGCGGCTCCTTTGGCTGCATCTACTATACGGTCAAAAACATTGACAACTTCGCTACGGGTAAGGTGTCTCGCATAATAGTAAACCTCAGCAAAGTCAGGAACGACATTGGGGGCGTTCCCTCCTTGGGTGATTACATAATGTATTCGCGTACTCTCTGTGGTATGCTCGCGTAGCATATTGACCATTGCATTCATCGCTTCCACTCCATCCAAGGCAGAACGCCCTTTTTCTGGAGCACCTGCTGCATGTGCAGAAACCCCATAAAAACGAAATTTGGCAGATTTATTTGCCAATGCAGGTCGGACACTCGCAGAATTTTTACTGTCTGCATGCCAGTGTAAAGCCACATCTACCTGGTCAAAAAGCCCTGCACGGGTCATGTATACTTTCCCTGAACCTCCTTCTTCTGCTGGACAGCCGAAATACTTTACCGTTCCTGAAATCTTTTGCTTTTCAATATAGTTTTTTAGTGCAATCGCCGCGGCAGCAGAAGCCGTACCAAACAAATGATGCCCACAGGCATGTCCCGCTTTTCCATTGTTACTCAACTTATAGGGCACTGCTTGTTGTGACAAACCAGGGAGTGCGTCATATTCTCCCAATATCGCAATTACGGGACCTCCAGAACCGTAAGTAGCCACAAAAGCAGTGGGGATATCCGCCACACCAGCCTCGATTGTAAATCCTTCTTCAGACAAGGTTTTTTGCAACAAAGCACTACTGCGCTCTTCTTGGTATCCCATCTCGGCATAGGACCAGATCTCTTGGGCTACAGATTGGTACTGGTCTTGATGGGCATCAATGGAACTCAATACGCTTTTGTACTTGTTTTGACCCAACGCAAAAGTACAGGTCAAGCCTAGAATTAGAATGGAGAGGAAACGCATAATTTTAAATTTGTTATTCAGTTCAAATGTATTAATTTTTGAATTTTCAATCCTATGAGTTTAAAATAAAGCGACCCCTTTAGGATGTTTTTGCCTTTTTCAGTCGCTTTTTTTCAGTAACTAAATAAACACCCAATAAAATAAAAGCGCATCCTACCCATTGCAATAGGGTAAACACTTCTCCATCTAAAACGCCCCAGCCAATAGCGACAATAGGAAGTAAATAGGTGATGGAAATAGAAAACACAGGTGAAGAAATCGCCACCAACTCATTGAACATTACTTTCGCCACGGCAGTTCCCAAAAAGGCGAGAATGAAGATGTAACCCAAAGAGATACTCACCTCGGCTCCCTGACTTACTTCAGCCCAAGGAAAATCAGTGAAACTTAAAATCAACAGAGCGGGAAATACAATGGCTAAAAAATTCCCCAAAGCAATTGCCAGTGCCGAAACGCCTGCTAACTTGTACTTGATTACATTGACATTGATCGCATAACAACAGGCCGCAACGACCACCAAAAAAGCATACCAACTTTTGGGACCCGTGTTGATAGTAAACTCGTTGGATACCAAAATCAAAGTCCCTCCAAAACCAATCAGAACTCCAAAAATTTTCCCCCATTTAAAAGAAGATCCAAAAAATAAAACTCCAATCAGTAAGGTAAATAAGGGGGTCATCCCGTTCAAAACTGCAGCTACAGAAGAATCGATCACTGTCTCTGCAAAAGCGAACAAATAACTCGGAAAAAAAGTGCCAAAATAGCCTGTAAAAACTATCCACTTCCAAGCGGATTTAGGAATTGTTTTCAGTTGCTTCCACCCGAAAAGTAATAAGATTGATGTGGTCATTAAAATTCGAACCGATCCCAACTGCAGTGGAGTCAAACCTACTAAACCTTTTTTTATAAGAATATAGGAACTTCCCCAGATCAGAGAAAGTAAAATGAGGTACACCCATTTCTTGATTGACGTATTCATAGCAGTACAAAATTGCATTTTTTTATGGAGGCATCTCTTCCTAAATCCGTATTTTTGTTAGAAATCTTACACTATGAAAAAAGAACTTCTTGTTTTTTCGCTGCTCATGAGTTTTTTAACAGGCTGTAAAAATGAACCTAGAGAAAAAATTGTGACCGTTTCTGCGAACGCTACAATCCAAAATACGACTCCTGAAGCTATAAAGGAAAAAGCGTATGCAAAACTGAGTATTGATGGGATGACTTGTGCCATTGGCTGTGCCGCTACTATCCAAAAAAATCTAAATCAAACTGCGGGAGTTGCCTCGGCAACCGTGGATTTTGAATCCCATACGGCTTGGGTCATTTACGATTCCAAAGCAATGGGTCTGAAAGAAATTCGTGAGGTCGTAGAAGCTACAGGTGAAGCCTATCGTGTCACTTCTGCAGAACAACTGGAAGATCTAAATCCCTAATTCCTACTCCCACTTTAAGGTTTCCATCAAATGCACTATGTCTTTTTGTAAATAGCTCGCCGCTGGATAAATAGAGTCATAATTGGGTCGGGCATAGAAATAAAGTGACCCTACCAAAAAGTGATTTAGGCTGTCTGTCAAAAAAAACTGATACTGAGACGCCGCATTTCCTACCACAGAAAACAAAGTACCGTAAACCTGATTTTTTGCATTGATAAATAATTTTTCTGGTATAGATTCTGCCTTGGAAATATGTTTGTAAGGTAGCTGGTAAGCATCATTCAGCAGTGAATCTAAATTTTTTTTAATGGGATTGTAGTTTAAATACAAAGTTGCCTTCATCTCGGGATAGACCAATCGTGGTGCTGATTTATTTTCTGTTTTAACAAAAGCATGACGATTGTATTCAAAAGAAAAACGGGTTACCTCTTGTGTCAATTGATATTCAGGTTTTGGATAGTCTAATCGAAGTAAGGCGGACGGCTTGGGTTGAAGATCAGTACTACAAGCAATAGTAATAAAACCTAAAAAAATTAAAATCAGTTTGCGCATGTGTCTTTACTGTGATTTTTTGGGAAGTAAGACTTTTACCTGTTTGATGCGCAATTGGTCCAACTCCTCAATTACAAATCGATATCCTTGGTATGGAATTTTGTGACCTCTTTTTGGAAATTTTCTCGTCATCTCAAGAATCAATCCGGCTAGGGTTTCTGCTTCTCCTTTTATAGAATCAAAAACTGTAGCGTCATCTAAATTGATAACCTTGAGAAAATCTTTTAAACTTATTTTAGCATCAAAAACGTACGTGAACTCGTCCAGCTTGGAATAACTTAAATCTTCCTCGTCAAACTCATCGCTGATATCTCCAATGATTTCTTCCATCACATCCTCCAAGGTAATCAGTCCTGAAGTACCTCCGTATTCATCTACAACAATAGCAAGATGGTTTTTCTTTTGTTGGAATTCTTTGAGGAGGTCGTCTAACTTTTTGTTTTCAGGCACATAAAGTGGGGGTTTTAAAAGCTTTTGCCATGAATAATCGGGTTTATTAAGATGGGGGAGTAAATCTTTGATGTACAAAATTCCTTTAATGTTATCCTTTTTTTCACTGTAAACTGGAATTCTTGAAAACCCTTGCTCTAAGATCAGGGGGATTACTTCTTTGAAACTAAGCTCCTCAGAAAGAGCAAACATATCAATCCGGGGACACATGGCCTCACGCGTATCGGTGCTTCCAAAATTTACAATCCCTTCCAGAATTCGCTGTTCGTCGAAGGTGGTTTCTTCGTCATCTGTAAGTTCTAGGGCTTGCGAAAGCTGATCTACCGAAAGCTGATTTTTTTTATCTCCAAGACGTTTTTCCAGAAAAGTAGTCGTTTGACTCATGGGGGCTGTGATCCAAAATAAGATAAAGCGATCTAAAAATTTAACAAAAGGCGCCATCCGTATCGAAAAAGTCAATGCGTTTCTATTGGCATACACCTTGGGTAAAATTTCTCCAAAAATTAAAATCAATGCAGTGATAATACCCACTTCTATAAACAAGAGCACTACAGGATTGTCAATCTCATCAAAAAGGGTTTTACTCAGTAGTGAAAACAAGAGTACAATAGCAATATTGATAAAATTATTCGCTACTAAAATGGTTGCTAAAAGACGCTTTGGCTTTCGCAGAAGAGAGATTACACGTTGGATTGCAGGGTTGGGTTCTTCATTTTCAGAATCTTCTAAGGATTTTAGTTGTAAAGAAAAAAAAGCAACCTCTGCACCCGAAATCAGGGCAGAACACAGCAACAAAAAAAGAACCAAAATGGATTGGATCCAAATTACATCGGGAGTTACAACAAGGGCAGTAAATACAGGTAATGGGTCAGGATCCAATCGGTTTTTTTTTAAAAGGGTAAATCGTCAGCATTTTCAGGAGGTGTTTCCTCCACACTTGGTTTGGAAGGAGCATCAGAAGGAGGTGCTCCTTGCGAGACCTCTTTTTTGGTGGTGAGAAAGGTAAATTCGTTGACGTTGATTTCTGTCGAATATCGGTCGGCACCGTCTTCACCCGTCCACTTTCGTGTCTTGATTCTACCTTCTACGTAGATTCGGTCTCCCTTACTCAAGTATTTTTCGCAGATTTCTGCAGCCTTATTGCGAACTACAATATTGTGCCATTCGGTGTTGTTTACTTTTTCTCCTGTACTCTTGTTGGTATAGGATTCGTTTGTGGCTAGTGGAAAACGGCCTATCGATCCGCCTCCCTCGAAATAATGCATTTTAACATCATCTCCAAGGTGTCCAATTAGCATAACTTTGTTTAATGTTCCGCTCATAGTTTTAAGGATTTGAGTTAGTTAAGTAGTAAATTTAAACATCACGGTTGAATTTCAAAATAATTCTCGATAAAATTTTGAAGCACTACAGGAACAGCTCTGTTTTTTAACTGCCTGAATGTAAGCCCTTTTTCAAGCGGAGCACGGGAAGGCACTACCCAAAAAAAGATAAAAAGTTTTTGATGCGAAAGTTTGTGAATCACAGCTGTCTTATTCCACAGTGTCAACGCTTTTAAATCAAGACTTCCCTCCAACTCGTCTGGCAGTTGACCAATAAATTCGGTTTTGTCTTTTATACCTTTTGATGTTTCCACCAAGGGAAATTGGAAAAGGTTTTCCCAAATCCCTTTTCCTTTTCGTTTTTCGATCTGTATCTTCTGGTTTGCATCTTGGATGACTAGATAATTAAAGTAGCGTTCGGTTATTTTTATTTTAGCATTTTTTACTGGAAGCAAAGTAATTTTATTTTGATTGAAAGCTACACAGTTTGAAACAAAAGGACATTGGTCGCAAGATGGATTTTTTGGGGTACACTGTAAGGCTCCAAACTCCATCATTGCTTGATTGAATGTCCCGGGTTGTCTTTGATCTAGGAGAAGGGTGGCTTTGGCCTTAAACTCACGATGAGCAGTACTGGTGTTGATAGGAGTTGAAATACCAAAAAAACGGGATAAAAAGCGGTATACATTTCCATCGACAACCGCTTCAGGCAGATCGTAACAAATGGAGGCGATGGCACTTGCGGTGTAATCTCCAACACCCTGAAGTGCGAGGAGTTCCTGAAAGGAGGTAGGAAAAACCCCTTTGCGTTCTTTATAGATATACTGGGCTGTGTTGTGTAAATTTCGAGCCCTGGAATAATACCCCAACCCTTGCCATAATTTTAACACCCGATCTTCCGTAGCCATGGCTAAGTGCTTGACAGTAGGAAAAGCTTTGATAAATCGTTCGAAATACGGGGTACCTTGGGCAGTTCGGGTTTGTTGGAGAATGATTTCTGAGAGCCAAATCTTATACGGATCTTTGGTCTCACGCCAGGGAAAAAGACGTTTATTTTCTGAGTACCAGAAAAGTAAGGTTTCTGTCCAAGTCAAAATCTAAACGTGTTTGTCAATGGTTTTGTTTTGAGGCAAGTATAATATAAAAACTTTACTCAGAGCATTTTATAAGATAAAATTAATATATTTGCGAGCCTCAAATTTTAAGCAATAAACGATTTAATATGACTAAAGCAGACATTGTATCTAACATTTCAGAAGAACTGGGGATCGACCGAGCGGATGTGCAAGCGACAGTTGAAAAATTCATGAAAGAAGTCAAAGGTTCTTTAGAGAAAGGTGAAAATGTATATCTGAGAGGATTTGGAAGTTTTATAATCAAAACTCGTGCTGAAAAAACAGGACGTAACATTTCCAAAAATGTAGCGATAAAAATTCCTGCACACAACATCCCTTCATTTAAACCCGCCAAAATTTTTGTTCAAGGAGTCAAATCTAAGGTTCCCGTTTCAAAATAATTTTTAACTACAAAATTCAAACAACATATGCCAAGTGGTAAAAAACGAAAAAGACACAAGGTAGCGACGCACAAGCGTAAAAAACGCCGTAGAGCGAATCGCCACAAGAAAAAATAGTGTTCGGCAAAACACTTAAAACATTTACCAAACGTTCATTGAAATGCAGCGTCAAAAGTTGATTGCTGCTACAGGAAAATCCTGAAAATATTGTTTAATCCGTCTCCGCGAATAAATTCGTGTGGACACAAAATATCTCAGAGTGAATAAAGAATTAATTATACGTTCGCATTCCTCTGCTGTTGATTTTGCACTGCTCAAGGATGGAAAATTAATTGAGCTAAACCAAGAAGTAGAAGACAACAAATTTTCTGTAGGCGACATTTTTGTCGGAAAAATCAGAAAAGCTGTTCCTGGGTTAAATGCCGCTTTCGTAGATGTGGGCCATGAAAAAGATGGGTTCCTACATTACCACGACCTCGGTCCAAAACTCCCTTCGCTAGTAAAATACATTAAACAGATAAGCACAGGTAAAAACAAAGATTATCTATTAAAACAATTTCGTTACGAAAAAGATATCGATAAAGACGGGAATATTGGAGACACGATGTCTCCAAAGCAAACCGTCTTAGTTCAAGTTGTTAAAGAACCGATATCGACCAAAGGACCTCGATTGAGTTCTGAAATTTCGCTGGCAGGCCGTTTTATGGTCTTGATGCCTTTTTCAGATCGCGTATCGATTTCGACAAAAATTGAAGACCGAGCAGAAAAAACTAGACTAAAAAAACTCGTACAAAGTATCCGTCCCAAAGGTTTTGGACTGATTATCCGTACAGTAGCTGAAGGTCAAAAAGTAGCTGCTTTAGACGCAGACATCCAACAATTGATAACCCGTTGGAAAAATTTATCTGCCAAGTTGAAACAAATTGACAAATACCCGACCAAGGTATTGAGTGAAATCAATCGTTCTTCGAGTATCCTTCGCGACATTTTTGACGATAGCTTTACCGGCATCCATGTAGATGATGCAGAAATGCAATCTGAAATTCAGGACTATATTGAAACTATAGCTCCCGATAAAAAGTCGATTGTAAAATTGTATGAGCATCATCTTCCCATTTTTGAAAAATACGGGATAGAACGCCAAATCAAATCCTCCTTTGGAACTACCGTTTCCATGCAAAAAGGAGCGTATTTGGTCATCGAACATACCGAAGCCTTACATGTTATCGACGTGAATAGCGGCAACCGATCCAACCGGTCTAAAAGCCAAGAAGAAACTGCAATGGAGGTGAACCTCATCGCAGCTTCAGAAATCGCAAGACAATTGCGTCTGCGCGATATGGGGGGCATTATTGTAGTCGATTTTATCGACCTGAATTCCAATGCCAATCGGAAAAAGCTATTTGAACACTTGACTAACGAAATGAGTGCGGACAGAACCAAACACAAGATTCTCCCGCCCAGCCGTTTTGGTCTCATTCAGATCACACGACAACGTGTACGACCCGAAATGAATATCAAAACCAAAGAGCCCAATCCCAACGTCAATGGGGAAGTTGAAGCTCCAATTGTACTAATTGACAAAATCAACACAGAGCTTAGTAAGATTACTAAGAACCAACGCAACCAAAAGGAAAAAATATTTTTACATATCCATCCTTTTGTGGCTGCCTACCTTTTGAGCGGGAATCCATCCCAACGCTTAAAATGGTATTTTGAATACAAAAAGTGGATTCGTATTGTTCCACGCCACGCTTATCAATATTTGGAGTTCCGCTTCTTAAATAAAGACCGCAGAAGACTCCGACCTTAATACCTAAACCGCAGCTCAAAAGGCTGCGGTTTTTTTTATGGCTCATCTTTATCAAATTTCTTCCCGAATTGTCTTGAAATAGGGATTTCTGAACCGTTGGTTAAAATCAGAAATTTTCTCTGTATTTGTTTGACGAAATTCCGATTGGTAATGTAAGAGCGATGGGTTCTAACAAAGTTGGGGGGGAGTTGTTCTTCTAGATCCGTAAGACGGCCTCGGACCAAATGGTTTTTACCGTCAGAGGTAAACACCCGAATATAATGATCCTCTGCCTTGATATAAAGCAGATCATTGATATAAATTTTGGTTTTATCTTTGAGTACTATATGGTTTTTAATCACGAGTTGTTTTAAAGCGTGAATTTCTTTTAGTGTATCTTCTTTTTCGATTTCTAAATGCTGTTTTTGAAACTGTGTTTTTTTATAGAGCCATATAAAAACGAGAACCAATAGTAATAAACCCCCTGCAAGGGGGACTACAGTTTGGAGTTTAGAGCGAACAGAAGCGTGCTTTTGGTTTAGTTGTTCCAGTTCTTTTTGCTTTTTTTCAACATCATATGTCAGCGACATTTTTAGAATTTCTTTGGTTTGCTCCAATCTGTTGAGTGAGTCCAAATGTTTTCTAGCCTCCTTAAAATAATACAATGCTTGTTCGGGATCGCCCATACCTTCATAACACTTTGACAAGTACTCAGTGGTTCTCAAAAGCCCTTCAGGATTCTCTTGGATCACTTTTTCACTTAGACCTTTCTGAAAGAAAGGGAGTGCTTCTTTGTAGTTTCCTTCATTACATAATAGAACGCCAATACCGTGATCATTTAAAACTTTACCTTTCTTTGCTACCCAAAAAGAAGAAGAATCAAAATAATGAGAAGCCTTTTTAAAATGTGTAAGCGCTTGATTGTAGTTTTTAGTGAAAACTTCGTGATAAATGCCCCATTTTTTCTCTACTAAACCTTTAAGATAAGGTTCGCTAACAGTAAGCTTAGAAGAAGCCTCTAGAAGATTTTTCAAATCTTCAATCGTACTAGAGGTTTTCTCATTAAAAAATAATTGTTGAGCGATTAAATCAGCTTTTAACTGATAGTATCGGTATTGATCTATAGTGCTTAATTTACCCCTATTTATGGTCTTTAAATGTTCTTCAATTAATGGATATAAATGAATCTGATCGGGTGAAAAAGGAATAATATAAGACACTATGGCAAGATGAAACTGATTTTCCCAATAGGTTACACCTTCTTTTTGAAATCGATCCAACTGCTGTAACAAGGCATGGTGAATGTCTTTATTATACCTCTTCGCATTTCTTCCTTGAAGTCTTGCATAGACAAGTATCGTTAATGGGTTTTCCTTTTGCTTAAATGCACTTTTTTGAACGAAATATTCTTTTCCTTCTATTAAATAGTTCGTTTCTAAATCTATTAACTCGTGAAGGAACACGTTCCCATTGCGTGGAATACTATTCTTCATCATTTCAAGATCATACCCAGATCGTGAATCCAACCATTTCTGCTCTTGGGGAAATGAGTTTTGGAATGATGGAATAGCATAAATTCCTAGAATCAAACAAAGTAGAACTTTCATTAATTAATGATTAATTATAGAACAGCTACCTGGCATAAATGACCTCCAACTCTTAAACTTTTAGTCCTAAATGGAGGAGCACAAAGTTTATCCAACTCACTCTCTTCATGATCATGGGTGATGATGTCTTTTGATTTGATATAATTTTTTGGGTCTTTGATTACATATTTATATGTTCTAGGTATAAAAGGGGAAGTGCATTTCCCCTTTTTAAACTTTATATTAATACGTAAGCCATCTTTACTTCTTTTAGGTTGTTTAATTTTAGCGATATGGTAGTAGCTGTCTTCTGAGTTTAGTAATAAAAAACTTAGGGCTTTGATTTTTTTTTCTCCCTTTATCTCAACAGTCTCATGGACTCTGGCTGAAACAATATAATTTTCATCCTCTTCTAAGCTTATGTAAAAGGTTTGATAGCTCAATGTGTCCTTCATATTAAGAATAAAATTAGAATTCACGAGTTTACAGACTTCTTCTTTTTGATCTGGATAAAACAAGGGTCTTTCTGAAGGGTCCGGAAGGCAACAGTTATCTGAATAACAAGGCAATGGAGAATGTGAACCCTCTCCTTTTTTAAAATAAATCGCCAAAGCAATCGCAATTAGTCCGATTCCCGTTAAGGATACAGTAATAAATTTTTTCATGATGTAAGATTTAGGTGAGTGTTAAAGTAATAAATGTTATTGATTTTTGATTAATTCTGGAATAAACGCATCCAGTTGTGATTTAAAGGCATTTAGGGTTTCCTTTCCCGCCTTTTGTAAGTCTTTGATGTTTTTAGGACTGGCATCAGCCATATCACTGGCATACTCTCTTTTTTTGGACGGTACATCTATTCTTAAAAATTGATCTTGTTGGGATTTAGATAAGGTCCCAAAGAGTTCCCGCATTTGGTAGTTAACCGTGTCAAGGCTTCCATCCATCATGATTTCAGGAATCGATTTCGCCCAATTGATCAATCCCCAGCGATGGCTTCTCCTTAGTTTAGGTAATTGAAACCCTCCTCCCCCTGTACCCAGAGATAAAAACAAGAGGTTTTTGGCTGTAGGGAAATGCTCCTTTTTAAATTTTGTGGTTCGTGCTTCTGCGTAAGCGCAAAGCGCAGGATTGTTAGCAAAAACACCCCCATCTATATTATACATCCATTCCCTTGTTTTTAGATTTTGAATTTTAGCAGGCGGAAAATAGGTGGGTGCTGCGGAAGTGGAACGCAGTACATCCTTGAGATAAAACTCTCTCCTTTTGCTAGAGTTTTCTCGACTGTTAAAGAAAAAAGCCGCTTTTGCTTTCATATCATAGGTCGTAATTACACAGGGTTTGAGCAATTGACTCATCTTTAGATTTTCAAAAAGGGTTTCCAATTCTCTTTCAAAGGTAACCGCACTGTATCGGCCAGCATTGAACAATGCTCTTACCCCGAACCAATTGAACTTTTTGGACTGATTGAAGATTTGATTTCCCTTTTCCACATAAAAGGAAAGGGCTTCCTGAGCGGAAAACCGAGCACTGGGTTCCAGCGGATCCGATAGTGGATTAGGCGTCAAATAGAAGCTACTTAAAATTCCCCCCGTACTAGTTCCAACCACCAAATCAAAATAATCGGCAATTCGAGAATTGGGGTTGCCCGTTTGTTTTATAAGTTGATTTTCTAAATAGACCAAAACCGTTCCAGGAATGATTCCCCGCATCCCGCCACCGTCTATGGATAAAATTCGAATTTTTTTCATGATTGATTTGATTAAGGGTTATTATGTAAGCATTGATATTAAGAAAAGTAACGCTTTTTTAAACTTCTAACTACAGGAATAAAAATCCACATAAAAATGAAAGTAATCCCATCGTTGGTAGTAATGAAATAATATTCCCATTTCTTTTTTAACCAAGAGTCATAATGGATCGTTACTTTTTGTGCGTATACTTCAAAAGGAGTTAGTAAAGACGCTTTGTTTTGTTTTTTATATAATTTTACATTGTAACTAAGAGTGGTTTCCCTTTGCGTATTTTTAAATGCTTGGTTTTTATTTGCGATTACCTTCCAAGACCATTTTAATTCATCTGAATCAATTTTTCTTAAAGGCATGTCATTCTTTATAATTTTAAAATCAGGATTTAACTTTTCGGGTATTTCGACATCAATAAAAGCAGCTATCTTTTCTAATGGTACTTTTCTATGCTTTAGGATTGAATCTGTTGAAAATGATTGTTCCATTCCCAAATCTTTTAAAAATTGAGAAATTATTTTATTACTAGTTAAGCTATCTTTATGAATGGTAATAACGACGGTCTCTTCCTTACCAGCCTCAAAATTATCAGGAAAATTATTCGTCAAATGAAGGCTTTCAGTTTTAATTATATGGGTTTCTGATACCGTTTTTGTTTCTTTAATATATTGAACGAAAGTAGCTGGTTCTCTAGAAAGATTTTTTTGACCATCCTCAGGCTCTGGCTCAGCAACACTTTGAGGATTGTCTGGACAACCCGAATTGCTGATAAGACCTGGCATATCTGGACATATATCGTCTTTATCTGGAACGCTATCTCCATCAACATCAGCCCATGGACAACCCAAATTCTCAGCGGGACCAGCGTCAGATGGACAGTTATCTTTTGGGTCTGCAATTCCATCTCCATCATCATCTGCGCAACCCTCCAAGATCCCATATGTCTCAGGACAGTTGTCTTGCAGATCGGGAACACCGTCTGCATCCGTATCTATTATTTGCTGCTCTACTGTTCTTTCTTCTACTAATTTCTGAAGTTCTCTATATCTTTTTAAAGAAACGCACGAACTTACTAATCCAATACTAAAAGAAAAAACAACAAAGAAGTATAGTTTTTTTTTCATCTTTTACAGTTTTTTTAGATCTATCAATAGAATTTTGCAACTTCATATGGGAGTTTTATCATTTTAAAACAGAAATTAATCCTCTAAAGACCAGCTATATACTATTGAAGCAGGGCCGCTAAATTCTTTTTCACGGTCGATTTCGATTTCATTTTCAAATTCAGGACCGAAACGTTCAAAACAAGAAACAAAACCGAGTTTTCGATCGGGTATTTTAGCAATAATTTTCCCAACTAGAGATACTGCTTTTTTAGCGACGACTAATGCAGGATTACTGTTCCCTAGGATATCATCCACAACTCCAAAGGTGTTTTCTCCCAGTTCTTCCTCTAAATGAGCCAATGTCTCCCCAAATTGTCGTAATGGATTACGTGTATGCATCATGTAAATATGCACGTTTGCCTCTCTATCCTCGGGTAGGTCTTGGCTGAGTACATACAAACCTTCTGCTCCTTGTTGATCAGCATCAAATTGATATTTGTTTTTGTGTCGCTGATGTAATTTTATGGGTTGCTCTTTCGGAAGGTGGGTAATTAATTTTTTACCTTCATCTGTAGGGTGATCGGCTACTATGATAAAGTATAAATTCCATCTTTTTTTGGGACGATAAATTTTAATTTCGTCAATTTCTAATCGTATTCGTTTCATGATTTAAGATTTTAGGTTTGCCCAAAACTAAGATTCCCCAAATGCATTTTCCAAAAAAATGTCGTGAATGGAAAAAAAAATGACGCGAATGACAAAGTTGCCATCTTTAGATGAATCAGTATCTTCGTCCCATGCAAAAAAACCAATCCCTAACCGTTGTCGAAGCCCAAAAAAAAATAGAGCATTACTGTGCCTATCAAGAGCGTTGCCATAAAGAAGTGGCAGATAAACTCAAGGAATTGGGTATGATTCCTGTCGCTATTGACACTATTATTTCCCAGCTTATTCAAGACAACTACCTCAACGAAACCCGCTTTGCACAAAGCTTTGCACGGGGAAAATTTCGCATCAAAAAATGGGGAAAAAACCGAATTGTACGCGAGCTCAAACTGAGGCATATTTCAGACTACAACATCAAAATGGGAATGAAGGAAATTTCTGATAGGGACTACGAAAGTACTTTTTACCAACTCTTTGAAAAGCGTAAACTAGAAGTCGCGCATTTATCCAAACCCGAACAAAAAAAGAAAATCCTCTCCTATCTTTCCTATCGGGGTTGGGAACACCCGCGTATTTACAATGCGTTAAACGAGCTCCTTTAAAAGCTGTATCGCAGAGAAAGCCTCGCATTGCGCCCCGGCATGGGTACCAAATTGGTCTCGGAATACTCCTGATTTAAAAGGTTGTAAACAGCCGCCTGGATCTGAAAGGATCTCAGGTTCCAAATCACATTTGCATCCACTACAGTATAGCCTTCCAGCTGGGGACGCTGACCGTACTTTAACCCTAGAAAACCTTGAAGAGTAGAACTGACCGCGGCCCTGTAGGAAGCCGTAAAGTGATGTTTTAAAGAATTGATACTGTATCTCGAAAAATTGACCGCTACCTCCCTTACGTCATCTGTTAGATAGGTGTAGCCCAATTGTAGATTTTGGGGTTGTTTGTTCCAAATAAAAGGAAGGTTAATTTCGGTCTCAAATCCGCGACTGTCCAAAGTTTGAATGTTGGTCGCTTCCCAGGGAGCCTCTTCCAGTGGTTTGACATAGTCAATCAAATTCTCTGCACGTCGGTCAAAATAAGCGGCATAAAAACGAAAAGAAGGCGTGTTATGTCGAATTCCAAGTTCGGTTGCCAAGGCTTCTTCGGGTTTTAAATTTTCATTCCCAACTGTAGTCCGATCCTCGTAATACAAATCCGTATAGGTAGGGACACGGTAGGTGTAACCTAAGTTTGCATAGGCCTGCCAATGAGCGCTAATCTCAAAACCAAAATCTACCCCTGGGTAGGTAAAGCCTCCAAAGTCTGAATACAAATTGACCGCAACTCCTGGGGTCAATTCCAATCGTTTCCCCAAACGAAATTGGTGCTCCAAAAAGAAAGTCGCCAGTTGACGGGTACGGTAGCCCAAATTATTGCTCGCAATGGACACGCGCGAAAGGTCAACCCCCATTCCGGTGGTTCCCCAAGAAGAAACATAGCTACTGTTTAAAGCTGCTCCTACTTTGTGGGTAATGTGCCAATTTTCATAGACCTCAGGTTGCGCTCGTAGATACAAGTAATGATCTTGTCCCCTTCTCCAATACACATTGGGTTTTAAAACCCAATTCCCTTTTTGAATTTTAGATTGAACCGCAATGAGGCTTGCTTCCGTCTCTTCGTATTGGTCTTTGGCGTCTGGAGAGGCGTAAAAACCGTTGGCGCCAAATTTCCTTCCTGAAAAAAAAGCAAGTACCTCTAAAGGAACTTTCTGTGCTTCAGCGAGACTTGCTTTAATAAAAGCCGTAGTGTTTTTAAAATCGGTATTGTAACGATACCCATCAGAAGAAATTCTCGAAAAATGAGTAAAAATTCCTCCGTTTTGCTTTCGTTTACTAAGACTAAGTGACCCTTGAAGTTGACCATAGGAGCCACCCCCGATTTCGGCTGTTCCCCCTGTAGTCAGCTCTTTTTTTGTGACAATATTGACCGCACCTGTAAATGCATTTTGACCAAAAACGCGAGCCGCAGGACCTTTGATGATTTCTATCCGCTCGATTGTCTCTAAGGGAGGGAGGAAATTCAAACTGTGATGTCCTGTTTGAGCATCGTCTAGTTTGATTCCATCGATCAACAAAAGGGTCTGATCAAAACTACCCCCGCGGATGTATAAATCGGCTTGTGCTCCTGCTACACCTCTTCTGCGAATGTCAACACCTGTTATTTGTTGTAGTGCTTCTGCAACAGCCAAAGCACCTGTTGCTTTTAATTCTTGTGAAGAGATAATTTGGAGGGTTCGCGCGTTCTGAGCAAACGGAATTTCAATTCTTGAAGAAGAAACAATGACCTCTTTAAGGTCGTATTGGGTTGGGATCGAATCCTGTTGCGCATACAACAAAAACAACGGCACTAAAAGTGCTGAAATAAGAGACTTCATATTAGCGTAGGGTTTAAAAGAAGTTGGGGTTTATAACGACTGCTAGTCCGTCAAAAGAATGACTTTATTGTCACTTAGTTCTACCGCACCCGATTCAATATCCAAGTAGGCTATATTCCCTTCTTGTGTGAATTTGGATTGGTGCGCTTTGTCCAAGGAAATTGTCCCTTGAATTTTTACCCGTCCCGCGACTAAAGTAGAAACGATGGGTGCGTGGTTATTTAATATTTGAAAAGAGCCAGAGGTGCCTGGAACTGTCACACTTTGCACTTCCCCGCTAAAAAGTTGGGCTTCAGGAGAAACAATTTCGAGTTGCATATTTTTATACTTCTGCTAACATTTTTTCACCGGCTTCAATCGCCTCTTCGATAGTTCCCTTCAAGTTAAAGGCAGCTTCTGGAAGATGGTCTAATTCACCATCCATAATCATATTAAACCCTTTTATGGTGTCTTTAATGTCTACCAAAACTCCGGGAATCCCTGTAAACTGTTCTGCAACGTGGAAGGGCTGGGACAAGAAGCGCTGTACTCGTCTAGCACGTGATACCGCTAGTTTATCTTCCTCAGAAAGTTCATCCATCCCTAGGATGGCAATAATGTCTTGCAATTCTTTATAGCGTTGTAGCAACTCTTTTACTCGTTGGGCACAAGCGTAGTGCTCGTCACCTAAAATTTCTGCAGTCAAAATACGCGACGTAGAATCCAGTGGATCTACCGCTGGATAGATTCCTAACTCGGCAATTTTTCTAGAAAGTACGGTAGTCGCATCCAAGTGTGCAAAAGTTGTCGCTGGTGCGGGATCCGTAAGGTCATCCGCAGGGACATAAACCGCTTGTACTGAAGTAATGGATCCTTTTTTAGTTGAAGTAATACGCTCTTGCATAGCACCCATCTCTGTAGCGAGTGTGGGTTGATATCCTACCGCTGAAGGCATACGACCCAAGAGTGCCGATACCTCAGAACCTGCTTGTGTAAAACGGAAAATGTTATCGACAAAGAAAAGAACATCTTTTCCTTGATCATCACCCGCTCCATCGCGGAAGTATTCGGCTATGGTCAGTCCTGATAGGGCTACACGAGCACGGGCTCCTGGAGGTTCATTCATCTGTCCAAAAACAAAGGTGGCTTTGGATTCTTTCATTGCCTTTTTGTCTACTTTTTTAAGATCCCAACCGCCTTCTTCCATGGAATGCATAAAGTCGTCTCCGTATTTGATAATTCCAGATTCTAGCATCTCGCGGAGTAAGTCATTCCCTTCTCGGGTACGTTCCCCTACTCCTGCAAACACAGAAAGTCCCCCGTGTCCTTTGGCGATGTTATTAATGAGTTCTTGAATCAAAACGGTTTTCCCAACTCCTGCACCTCCAAAAAGTCCAATTTTTCCTCCCTTGGCGTAAGGCTCAATTAAATCGATGACTTTAATTCCTGTGAATAAAACTTCAGTAGAAGTAGAAAGATCTTCAAAGGCTGGGGCTTCACGGTGAATTGGAAGTCCGTTTTCATTTTCCTTTGGAAGGTTTTCCATCCCATCAATTGCATCTCCAATCACGTTAAAAAGACGACCGTATACGTCGTCTCCGATGGGCATTTGTATTGGGCTCCCCAAAGCAACAGCTTCTGTCCCTCGGCTTAGACCATCGGTAGAGTCCATAGAAATCGTTCTTACTGTTTCTTCACCAATATGAGATTGTACTTCTAGAATGAGTTTAGAACCATCCTGTTTACTGATTTCTAATGCGTCGTAAATTTTAGGAAGTGGGTTGTTTTCCCCACTAAAATCTACATCTACAACGGGACCGATAATCTGAGAAACTTTGCCTGTACTTTGAGCCATTTTTTACTGCTTAATGTTTAGTGAACTATTTTGAGTGGCAAATATAAGGAGTTCCTTGTAAAATCGAGAAGTGGGATATTTTTTTTTGGGAAAAATTTCAACAAAAAAAGGCAACATCAAATGTTGCCTTTTTTCTGTAAAAATGGGATCGAAATTTAGAGGTTGAATGTCGCTCTCAAATTGACTCTTCTTCCAATTACTGGCATGTTTGGAAACGCACGGTATTGTTGGTCGAATAAATTGGTTGCTGATAAATCTAATTTTATGCTACTTGAAAGTTTGTATCCCACACTAGCGTCAACCAAGTTTTTGGCTTGTACGACGCCTGCATAAAATCCTTGATTGGAATTAAACTCATCATCATGCTGGAAGGCAAGGGAAGCTTGGAATCCACTTTTGTCATTATAATTCATTCCTAAGCGATATTTAAATTTCGGCGCGTTTAAGAAATCTTGGAATGGAAGGTCGTCATCATTTTCCTCTCCTGGGTTCCATTCAGTCTGACTCAACCAAGAGGCATTACCCCAGAGGGTCAAGTTTTCCGTAGCAAAATACTCCAAGGAAAGGTCGCTTCCCCAATGGGAACGTGTGACATTATCAAAGATTCGATATCCTGCAGAAATGTGGGTTATCCCATCATTCTGTGGGACTCTTTGAGATTCAATTACCCCAACCGCAGAGGGTTCTATGGCATTTACATATCCTTGCCCTCCTTGTGTAAAGGCACCCCCAACAAGTGCTTGTACTTCTGCTGTAGTGGCGGCAATAGCGGGCTGGATCAGTGGAGCTGCTGTGGCTGCAACTGCAGCAGCTACTGGAGCAATCGCTGGTGATCCAGGGAATAAAGCGTTTTCAGGTGCACCCGTTGTCCAAAGGGCTTCTGGAATTCCATTTGCAGTATATTGGGCTTCTACCCCTGCCTGAACCTGGGCATTGACACCCGCGGTTACCGCTTGGGCAATTGCACCACTAATAACAGGGTCGGAAGCAAAATCAGAAGCTACTTGAGATCCTAAAGCAGCGGGAATTCCTGCAGCACCGTTCAACCTAAATGTAGGACCAATGGCTGTAAACTGGGTCGATCCTGTTCTAGCAAAAGTATATATGTCCAAACCGACTGCAAATTTATCACCTAAGAGTCCTTTATAACCCACTTCCCATGAAGCTGTGGTTCCTAACAAGGCTGAAGGTGTTCCAACAGCTACAGGCATCGCGCTTCCATTAAAAGCATTGTATCCTTCAATGGTCCCGGCAGCACCGCCTGGTACATAACCGTTAAAGAAGTTTTGTACTAATGGTAGTAGCGGCGCATAAGCTGGACTAGCTCCTACTCCAGAATATAATAGAGGTAATACCTGTCCTGCCACTGCACCATAAGGCACAGCCAATGGCCATTGTGTTGTATTTGCAGGAAGCGTAGCTCCTCCGCCTCCTACAATTTCTATAGGAGCATTGGGATCAAAGTCCTGCGCAGAAGATTGTCCGGATAACCAAACGTCTAACACACCAGGCGCTTGAATCTGTACGGGGAAATCCACATAGGTTTCCAAAGTACTGGGCCCAAATACAGCCTCGTTATACGTTACCCGAAAACTATTTTTACTGTTGGGCTTATAGACCAAAGCTATTCTAGGAGCAATTTTACCTTTATCAATAAAATTTAACTTATCATATCGCAGGGCATAAGTCAAGTCCAGTTTCTCGCTGAAACGAGAGGTTCCTTGGCCATAAAATCCAAAGTTGATGTAGTCGTTGTTTCCATCATTTTGACCAAAAAGAGTGTTTTCTGAGTCGGTACCAATGTCCCGATAATCCATTCCAATGGTGAAATTAGAATCTAGGAAATTTACCGCATCAAAATTATATTGCAATTGTCCGTCTAGGGCAGACCTTTTGGTGATAATTCGTTGTGCTGTCAAATACAGATAAAAAGGCGAATTTTCATCTCCCCCATCATTAAAGTTGTAGGAAACCTGACCAAAAAAACCTCCTGACTTAATTCGCGCTTGCCCCCAATAGTCATTTCCCGCAGCGTAACCGGGACCCTGAGACTGGTTAATCAAACCACTCCCTGAGTTAATCCCTCCTGCAATAACCGCATCGGTATTATCATTAGGACGAAACTCCAAATGTGCGTTGGCCATAAAAGTTTCATAATCATTTAAATAAGCATTTCCATCACCATCTGGGTCCAGTTCTGCACGTGTCAGAATGGGACTAGAGGGTACTTGAGAGGGGTCAATTCTGTTGTTTTTTACAATCGGTTGAAAAATCCCGTTTGCAGTAGCTCCATTTATTTGTGCTAAAAAAGCTGCATCTTCCACAGGGTCTAGACTAAATTCATCTCCTCTTTTATATTGGGCATTGATCTTAAAACCAAAAGTCTTTTTGTCATTTGCGTACGCATGACGAATAGCACTGGAGAAAGTATTCAGGTTTCCACCTATGAGCTCTACAGAAGTTCCTGGTTTATCTATTGCTTTTTTGGAGAAAAAGTGAACTACTCCAGATTCAACTCCTGGTCCATAGAGAGCGGAAGCTGCACCGCGCACTACCTCCACACGTTCTAAATCAAGGTTAGACAATCCCGATTGGAAAGCAAAAAAGGAACCCGAAGCAGGGGATTGTAAAAAACGATAATCCAAAATAGGAAAAACACTAGTTCCAAAAACTCCAGAACCTGCGCGCATTTCAAAGTTTACTGAATTGGCAGATTGTTGTTGAAACTGAAGCCCAGGGATATTGACTAGGTTTCGAACAGGATCGTTTACATTAGCCGTATTTTCCAAATCCTGAGAGGAAATTATAGAAACTGATGCTGGAGCATCCAGAATTTTTTCAGACCTACGAGAGGCCGAAATTACGACTTCACTTAAGTTTTGTCCATATTCTAAAGCTGCTGTGATTTGCTGGTCTGCACTAGTCACCTCAACCGTTTGTGAACCAAACCCGATGTAACTCACTTCAATGGTAAAAGGTAATTCTGCTGTGGTATTGATGGTAAATTTTCCGTCAAAGTCAGCAACAGCTCCTGTGTTGGAACCCACTACGATTACATTGGCGCCAGGAATGGCTTCACCTGTTTCATTGTCAACTACCGTTCCTGAAATTGACGTTTGCGCGAAGACTACATTTGCCACTAATAGAAGCAGGGCAAAAAGTCCTTGTTTTACTACATTCTTTGTTTTCATATCTTAATTTTCATTTGTTTGGAACATAGTACTGTTAGACTCAGATAAGAATAAGGGATGTACTCTTTGTTAATCGGTCCCTAAGTTACTACAATTTTTATCTTTAAAATAAAATTTGACCAAGACTTCGGAACATTAATTCTATTAAAATTTCACTTTTGCACTTGAAGACTTATCAAAAATAACCAAATTTTAAAAAAAATTGGTAGGTTTACCCTGGTTGAAAATTAAACTTCTGAGTCCTTTTTGTGAAAAACATCTTTTATTTTACCATTAAATACCTGCTGAGATATTACAACCAAATCTATTTCAGAAAAGTCGTAGTATACGGTTATGAAAACATCCCTAAAAATGGAGGGGTTTTGTTTTCCCCCAATCATCAAGGTGCTTTTTTAGATCCGTTACTTATTGGTTCGATGACTCCAAAAAAAATTACCTCCCTTACCCGTAGTGATGTTTTTGGAGGACCGCTCCAATGGTTTTTAGATGCCTTCCAAATGCTCCCTGTATACCGCATCAGAAACGGCTACAGTAATTTAAAAAAAAACGATGCCATTTTTGAAAAGTGCTTTGAAATTCTTGGTTCGGGTAAATTTTTATTGATGTTTTCCGAAGGAGGACACCACGACGAATATTTCCTGAAAAGACTCTCCAAAGGAAGTAGTCGTTTGGCATTTCAAGCCCAGCTTAAAAATCCGAATAAAAAAATATACCTCCAACCCGTAGGAATCAATTACGGGCATCACAAACAAGCCCGTTGTACCTTACATTTGGTGTACGGAAAACCCATGCTCGTCTCACAATTCATCAACGAAAAATATACAGAAGCAGAAAACATCAATACCCTACGCTTAGAACTTCAAGACAGAATGCGGGACTGTCTTTGGTTGCCAGACAATACCGAAGAATATCCGCTTCAAAAAGAGTGTATCAATCGGCGTACCACCTCGATGGAATTCGGGCCTTTAAAACGGATATTGTCAAGCGACTATAAGCAACTCCCAAAGAGGAGAAAGCTAAATGCTAGCAGAACCTTCCTCACCCACTTGTTGAGTATTCCCAATTTGATTCCTCTGTGGGTAACAAGAAAAGTGATCGGGAAATTTGACGATGTTGTCTTTGTCAGTTCTATGAAGTATGCAATGGGTGTGTTTTTCTTTCCGCTTTGGTGGCTTGTGACCGCTATTCTTATTGCTTACGGATTTGGAAACTCAGTAATGACCCTCTATTTACTGGTCTGTATTTCAAGTTTATTATTGAGACAAAGAATTTTACTATCATAAATTTAAAATTAATAGTTTTTAACGATAATTACTATTTTTTAGATTTTTATTTAATGGATAAATAAATTATTTATAGATATAAATTATTATTAATTTAATTTTAATAGAATACTACTATGCTTTTTTCGTTTTCGAAAGATCACTACCTTGCCACCATGAAGGATGTCATCATAATTGGAGCGGGTCCCATTGGTCTTGCCTGCGGTATAGAAGCTCAAAAAAAAGGGCTAGACTATTTGATATTTGACAAAGGAACTTTGGTCAATTCACTTTATCACTACCCCCTAAACATGACTTTTTTTTCGACCTCAGACAAGCTAGAAATAGGTGAAGTCCCCTTTATTTCGCACAATGCCAAACCGACCCGCGCAGAAGCCCTGGAATATTATCGAAGAGTGGCTTCCCATTGGAAACTCAAATTAAATCTTTACGAATCAACTGAAAAGATTGAGAAAATCGAAGACTACTTCAAGATCACTACCCCCAGCGGAAACTACAAGGCGAAATCCCTTGTTATTGCAACTGGGTTTTACGATCGACCGTTTCTGCTAGAAGTTCCTGGAGAAGACCTTCCTAAAGTAAAACATTATTACTCGGAACCGCATCCGTACTTCGGAATGGAGTTGGCCGTAGTGGGTGCTGCAAATTCAGCAGTGGATGTCGCCTTGGAAACCTACCGCAAAGGAGCAAAGAGTGTCACCATGATCATTCGCGAAAAAGAAATTGGAACCAATGTAAAGTATTGGGCGCGTCCTGATATTGTAAACCGCATAAAAGAAGGGAGTATAAAAGCTTACTTTGAGGCTTCAATTACATCCATAGAAGAGAAATTTGTACACTTTAAAGATCCTGAGGGTAATCATAAAATTGGCAATGATTTTGTTTTGGCAATGACGGGCTACGAACCCAATTTTGATATGTTGGAACAAGTAGGGGTAACTTTTCATAAAGACGAATTTAGAACCCCAAAATACAATTCCAATACGATGGAATCCGAGGCGGAAAATGTCTATTTAGCAGGAGTGGTCTGCGGGGGCTACAAAACCAATAAATGGTTTATTGAAAATTCTAGAGAACACGCTCCGATCATCATGAATGCCATTGTTTCTAAGAAGTGATCTGATCCTTTTTTGGTTTATAGCGCAAGAAAAATTCATTTCTGTATCTTAGAACCGATGCTGTCTTCTCTATTTAGTGTTTTTATTGTTATCCTGTGGATCGTGCTAGGCACTTCTCGTGCCAAGATTCATCCTTTTTTGGTGCTGTTCAGTGCTGCGCTGTTATTAGGTTTTTTATTGGGGATACCAGCTGTTGATATCTTAAATCACATCCAAAAGGGCTTTGGGGGTATTGTTCAAAGCATTGGTCTGCTTATCCTTTTTGGAACAACCATTGGCGTTTCCTTGGAACGCTCAAAGGGAACATTGGCACTAGCTCAAGGGGTTCTCTCCCGTTTGCAGCGGCTGCCCTTACCGTATGCCGTGAGTTGTATTGGATATTTAGTTTCTATCCCTGTTTTTTGTGATGCAGCCTTTGTCATTCTTTCCCATTTGAATAAAACCTTATCCAAACAAACCCGAACCCCTTTGGTGGGGCTTACCGTGGCACTCTCTACTGGTTTGTTTGCTCCTCATGTTTTGGTACCCCCTACACCCGGCCCACTAGCCGCTGCTTCGAACCTAGCTCTTGAAAATCTTTTTTTATTGATCTGTGTAGGAGCAAGTATTGCCCTTATTTTGATTCTAGTAGGTGGCGCCTATGGAAACTACCTCATTCGAAAGAATCCGTATGTCCCTGATGAGTCGGAAGAACCTATACTCCAGAACACAACAGCTTCCATGCCTAGTTTTGGTGCCGCCTTACAGCCTATTTTAGTTCCTATTTTGCTAATGGGCTTGGGGGCTTTGATAAAATTTATTCCTCAGGACCTCCCAGGCCTAGAAGTGGTTACCCTTCTTTGCCAGCCGACAGTTGCTCTGGGAATCGGCATGCTTTTAGCCTTCCGGTTGGTTCGTTCAAAACGAAAAATGCTGATCAATCTTTCTATCAAAGAAGGAATCGTACAAGCTGCTCCTATTTTAATTATCACAGGCATGGGTGGTGCTTTGGGAAATCTCATTCAAACCATTCCACTCCAAGAATACGCTCAGGCTATTTCTTCTTATGAGGCTTTGGGATTGTTTATCCCTTTTGGTATTGCAGCTCTATTGAAAACAGCTCAAGGCTCTTCAACTGTAGCCATCATTACAACTTCTTCTATTGTTTTCCCCTTACTCCCATTGCTCCAACTGGACAGTGAAATGGGAAAAGTTTGGGTCATTATGGCCTTGGGTGTAGGTGCTATGACCGTTTCCCATGCCAACGACTCCTATTTTTGGATCGTGTCACAAATGAGTGGAATGGATGTAAAAACGGCATATAGAACCCATACCGTAGGAACTTTAATCCAGGGACTGGTTGGCTTTCTCGTCGTTTTCGTTGGATACTCGATCTGGAAAGTACTGTAATACTTCTATTCGTAGGAGGAGTAGATAATTTCTAGTTTGACTCGTTTATCTGTCAATGTGCTATCAGGATGAGAGCCGACAAGCACAGAGCCTAAAGGATTGAGCGTTGCAGATAGAGGATATTGTATCGTTTCCAACGCCTCTTCAACATCCGCTTTTATAGCTGTTGGATTTTCAATATTGGCAGTAACGACAAGTCCTAAATCGTAGTTTAATGAGTCGTTTCTAATGATGTTTGAAATGTGGTTGGTCAAGTTGAATTTGTATCGGTAAGGTTTTCCATCAGCATCGCGTTCTAAAATTCCGCCAAAGTTCTGTTTGTTGGAGTTTGTCCCAAAAGTAGATACCGAACCGTCATTGGTATAATCACTTAAGGGAGCGCCAGAATCATGATTGAACAAGTACAGACGTTGCGCCAAAAGATCCTCTGGAGAGCTGGATTCGGGATCTATATAAAAAACGAGGTTTGCTTCATTAATCAATAAAGTTTCGTTTCGGATCTGCTCTAACAGTTCGTTGGTTTCCGAGTTTTCAGCAGAAAAAAGTCGGATTTTCCCGTGCAATCGACTACTTTGAATAAAAAGCTTATCTGTTGGCTCGTTGTTGTTTGAAGCTGTAATCCTTTGTGCAACAGCCGCATCAAAAGCTGAGTTTTTTAAAGTCGTTATTTGATTTCCTGCCATTCGCAATACGAATTCCTTTTCGGCTTTATCTATCGTATCGTCGGTTGTGTCGTCCGCTGTTGCTTGAGTATTGTTTACGTCGTATTCGTATCGAATTTTAAGCTCTGCATTTTGAATGTCCAAAAGGAGATACAAATCATCTGAAAAGTCTCCTGTTCTGATGATCAGTCCACGCATCGCTTGATAATAGGCAGCGTTACCCGATAACGCATCTGTGCCTTCAAGGTCGATAAGACGTTCTTGAAAAAATTGGAGATCCAGGGGAATTCGAAGTCGGGGACTCAGTCTGGTTTCTACTTGGGTCGTTTCGTCTACATCGGGGGTGTCTGGATCATCCTCGGGATAATAGAAGAGTATTTCATTAAAATCCAGAGAAAAAGTTTCGTCAAATAAGGTTGCCCCTACAAAGCCTTCTTCGTAAAAATCTCGATTGGAATAGTAGGTTTGTGATGAGACAAAATTACTACTCGGGTCTAAGTTATTGAGAAAATAAGTTAGCTCGTGTACTTGTAGATTGAACTGTGCGTTTCGGTTTCCATAAATGGAATCGATTTGATAGACTTGATTGTTACTGTCATAACCTTCATTTTCATCATCATTATGATCCAATATCCCGTCTCCATCACTATCAGAGCTCAACGGATTTAACCCCGATTGAGTTTCTATGATGTCCGTTAACTCGTCTCCGTCGGAGTTGCTTTCTGGGTCGTTGGGGTCGGCGTCCAAGGAATCGATCACCCCATCATTGTCCGTGTCATTGGTATTGGTGAAAAAAGGGATTTCGAGAAAAACTTCATTTACGGTTTCGTTTTCTGGGATCACATTGACATTATTGGGATCGCCTTCTTCCTCAGAAAGTTGTCTGAAATTTCCAAACACGGGTTCTGTACCGATGGATAGTTGGGTGACAAAACTCGCTTCTGCTTTCCCAAAAACAGGATGGTTTATTTTTCCTAATTGAACGAGCGGCTGCACGTTAGATTGAACTCGATTGAGGCTTTTTTGATAGGTAAAGGCGGGGATGGTTTGGGTTTCCGTCTCAAGGGTTTGGTCTGACAACAACTCATCTCCGACAGGATAAAAGTCTTGGTTACATGACAAGATCACAAAGAGGGTAAGAAAACTTACAAATAAAGGGGTAAAATACCGTTTCACAAGTTGAATTGTTAAATTTGATTGGTATAAAAATCTATAAGTGTTGCCTCTTCCTTTGAAGCAGAATAATCTAACTGTGGCTTATCACTTTCTTCAATTTTATCGGTCACCTCTTTAGGAAGATTTTCCGAGGCCATGATAAGACCATCGCTGTGGGTGATCGCAAGATTGGCAAGGGCTTCGAAAGTTCCTTTTTTAAGTGTTTCTATTTTTTCTTCCTCTATTTTGTCAAAGGCTACTTTGTCGTATATTTTTTTTGAAATTTCTCCTTTAAAGTCAGGCTCATAAAGGGAACTTACAATTTTACTCTCTGCAAAGAGGGGTTCATCCGCATAATACGTCTTTAGATACAACGGGAAAAGTGTCGTAAACCAACCGTGTAAATGAATGATGTCCGGGGACCAATTTAATTTTTTGACGGTTTCCACAACCCCTTTTGTGAAAAAAATCATGCGTTCGTCATTGTCTTTAAAAATTTTCCCCTGTGCATCATGAAGAACAGCACGACGTTTAAAATATTCTTCGTTGTCAATAAAGTAAACCTGCATGCGCTCTTTGGGAATGGAAGCCACTTTGATAATCAAAGGCATATCCATATCATTAATAACAAGATTCATCCCCGAGAGCCGAATGACTTCGTGTAACTGATGTCTACGTTCGTTTATAAGACCGTAGCGGGGCATAAAAATTCGCGTTTGCCCACCGTGTTCATTAATTGTTTTTGGAGTTTGAAATGAATTGATAGCTTGCTCAGTTTGGGGCAAATAAGGTACTACCTCTGAAGATATAATTAATACTCTCTTGTCTTTCATATTTGAATTTTCCTAGGGAAAAAGTCTTGCAAAAATACAAAATTAATAGACATATACTTAAAAACTGCCTACTTTAGCTGCGTTAATGATTTACTAAATGTTGGTATTTAAAACCGCTCAAGAGCTTCGGTCTTGTTTTAAATCAAATACTCAAACCGTAGGAATGGTTCCCACCATGGGCGCCTTACACGAGGGACACCTTTCCTTAGTCAAAAAAGCCTGTGAGGAAAACGATGTAGTCGTGGTCAGTATTTACATCAACCCCACGCAGTTTAACAAAGTTGCTGACCTTGAAAAGTATCCTTCAAACTTTGAAAAAGACAAAGCCCTTTTAGAACCCTTTTCCCATCAACTCCTTCTCTATGCGCCAGACCATAAAGAGATTTACCCCGAGGGGATTCAAAGTAAAACCTATGACTTTGGTACTATTGCCAATCATATGGAAGGAGCCTTTCGTAAAGGGCACTTTGATGGGGTAGCTACCGTGGTTGAAACCCTTTTAAGAAAAATACAGCCTCAGAATGCCTATTTTGGTGAAAAAGACTTTCAGCAGTTACAGGTGATCAAAGCTTTAACTACTCAAAAAAAACTAGGGATAACTATCGTCTCATGCCCCATCGTGAGGGAAAAAGACGGCCTGGCTAAGAGCTCTAGAAATCAGCTATTGACTCCTGAGCAAAGACAGGCCGCTCCGCGTATATTTGCCAGTCTAGGTGAACTGAAAAAAAAGAATTTTGGAAAAAAAGTACCCCTTATGGAGGCCTTTTTTAAAAATGAAATTGCTCGAGAAAAAGAATTAGAAGTGGAATACTTTTTTGTAGCCTCCCCTACAGACTTGATTCCTGTTTCTGTGATAGAAGAGGGGATCGACTATCGTATTTTTGTAGCTGTTTTTGCAGGAAAAACAAGGCTCATCGATACGGTTGAATTGGGGAGAATATAATACCTTTGCCCCCATGTTAATCGAAGTTCTAAAATCAAAAATACACCGGGTTACTGTCACCCATTCCGAATTACATTATATCGGTAGCGTGACCCTAGACAAGAAATTGATCGAAGCCGCAAATCTGATCGCAGGCGAAAAAGTACAAATCGTAAACCTCAACAACGGAGAGCGGATAGAGACCTATGTCATTGAAGGTGAAGAAGGTAGTGGCGATGTCACACTCAACGGCCCTGCAGCTAGAAAAGTACAAAAAGGAGACCTGATCATCATCATTAGCTACGCCCAAATGGAAATTGAAGAAGCGAAATCCTTTCAGCCTACACTTATTTTTCCTGACGAATTGACCAACCAACTCTCCTAACTTTTGAGAAAATTAACTTCTTTTCTAAAAGTTATAATCCCTCTGGGAGTAGGTCTTTTTTTTATTTTTTTAACGATTAATGCCACCACTTCCGAGGAGCGCAACTTAATCTTGAACTACATCAAAACGGCTGATTACCGCTTTGTACTGCTCTCGGTTTTTTTTGGAATCTTAAGCCACCTTTCCAGGGCGTATCGATGGAAATTTTTACTTGCCCCAATGGGGTACACCCCTCGGTTTATCAATTCAATCTTGGCCGTTCTGATTGCCTACATTGCCAACTTAGGTATTCCAAGATCCGGTGAGATTTTAAGAGCCACTACTCTCAGTAGTTATGAGAAAATTCCTTTTGAAAAATTATTTGGCACCATCATCGCTGAGCGTATCGTCGATCTGATTTTATTACTCGGTTTTATCCTCTTAGCGTTGACCCTCCAGTATGATCTCATTTGGGAATTCCTCAAAGAGAGACAAGTTTCGTCAACCGTGCTGCTCCTCGGACTTTTGGGATTGATCCTGATGTTTTTTGGTCTTCGATTTCTTTTTAAACGAAACAACAGCCCCTTCATCCAAAAGCTTAAAACGTTTTTAAATGGCCTCGCAGAGGGTATTCTGAGTATCCGAACCATGCCTAACAAAGGTGCTTTCATCGCCCACACCTTGTTTATCTGGGTCATGTATGTCGCAATGTTTTACGTGGTCAAATGGACCGTTCCCGAAACTTCAAGTTTGGGGCTCAACGCGATGCTCCCTGCTTTTGTAATTGGTGGACTGACCATTTCTGCAACCAATGGAGGAATCGGGATTTATCCATTTTCTGTGAGTCTTATGCTTTCCGCCTTTGGGGTATCGAATGAATCGGGACTCGCTTTTGGGTGGATCATGTGGACCGCTCAAACACTGATGATCCTCGTTTTTGGTAGCCTTTCTTTTTTTGTGCTACCTTTAGTAAATCGCAAAAAATAACTTGTAATTGCATTCATGGCCAAAGTAAAAAAAGCTTTTTTTTGTCAAAACTGTGGAACACAACACACCCAGTGGCAGGGCCAATGCAAAGGCTGTAAAGAATGGAACACCCTTGCGGAAGAGCTCATGTCAAAAGAACCCACCAAAGAATGGGACTCTTCAGCGACAAACGCGACTGCAAAGCCCATTCGAATGGATGCCATAGACGTGAGTGCGGTCCCTCGTTTCCATACTGGAGACGATGAGTTAAATCGTGTTTTAGGCGGTGGATTGGTCGCAGGTGCAGTAATTCTTCTAGGGGGAGAACCCGGTATTGGAAAATCGACCTTGCTACTTCAATTGGCACTTCAACTCAAAAAAAAGGTGCTTTACGTTTCGGGTGAAGAAAGCCAACAACAAATCAAATTACGCGCTTCGCGAATGGGGCTTGCCGAAGACCGTTGCTATGTCCTCAGTGAAACGGAAACGCAACGCATTTTTCTCCAAGTTCAAAATTTAGCCCCTGAACTTCTGATCATAGACTCCATTCAGACCCTACACAGTTCCCATATAGAAAGTGGTGCGGGAAGTGTCTCTCAAATTCGAACCACAGCGGCGGAGCTAATCCACTATGCAAAAAGCACGAATGTCCCAGTTATCTTAGTAGGTCATATTACAAAAGAAGGCTCCATCGCAGGTCCTAAAATTTTGGAACATATGGTCGATACCGTCCTTCAATTTGAAGGCGACCGTAATCACATCTACAGAATACTCAGGGCTCAAAAAAATCGTTTTGGAGCTACTTCAGAAATTGGAATCTATGAAATGATTGCCCAAGGACTTCGTCCGGTAACCAATCCCAGTGAAGTTTTAATTTCTGAAAAAGAAGGACCCCTGAGCGGTCATGCCATCGCGGCTACCATAGAAGGCATACGACCGCTGCTGATAGAGGTACAAGCACTGGTGAGTACTGCCGTGTACGGGACACCACAGCGCAGCAGTACAGGATTTAACTCCAAGCGCCTCAATATGCTCCTTGCTGTTTTAGAAAAAAGAGCGGGCTTTGCTCTTGGAAGTAAAGACGTCTTTATCAATATCACGGGAGGGCTACGTGTGGAAGATCCGGCCTTGGATTTGGCGGTTATTGCAGCCATACTATCGAGTTATCACGATGTCCCTATTTCACAAAAAATGTGTTTTGCAGCGGAAATCGGACTGTCGGGGGAGATTCGTCCCATTGCAAAAGCAGAGCAACGCATACAAGAAGCAGAAAAATTAGGCTTTGAAACGATTGTGGTTTCGAAATATTCTAAAACAGGGGCACTCCAAAACAAGCTTCAAATCCAACAGTTTTCTAAAGTAGAAAGCCTAGTTGATTTTCTTTTCTAGCTCTTTTTTTTAAAAAAAAGAAACTATCTTCGATTGTCACAAAACCTAAAGTCTTATGAAAGATGTCATCTCTCAATTTCTTGCAGAAGTAAATGCTAGAAATCAAAACGAACCCGAGTTTATGCAGGCGGTTACGGAAGTGGCCGAGTCCGTGATTCCCTACATCGTCCAACACGATATATATTACGGTCAAAACATCCTCCTGCGGATCGCAGAACCAGAGCGAGTGGTGTCCTTTCGTGTTGCATGGATAGACGATAACGAAGAAATACAAGTAAACCGCGGGTATCGGATTGAGATGAACTCTGCCATTGGTCCGTACAAAGGAGGACTGCGATTTCACCCCAGTGTCAACCTCAGTGTATTGAAATTTTTAGCTTTTGAACAAACCTTTAAAAACAGTCTTACCACTCTTCCTATGGGAGGAGGAAAAGGAGGTTCTGACTTTGATCCCAAAGGAAAATCAGATACCGAAATCATGCGTTTTTGTCAAAGTTTTATGACGGAATTGTTTCGACACATCGGTCCGAATCGTGATATTCCCGCGGGAGATATTGGCGTAGGAAGCCGGGAGATCGGTTATCTTTTTGGGCAATACAAGCGTCTTAAAAATGAGTTTACTGGTGTCTTGACAGGAAAAGGGGTAAGTTGGGGTGGCTCTTTGATTCGACCCGAAGCTACCGGCTATGGTGTTGTCTATTTTACACAAGAAATGTTATTACACCAAAAGGACAGTTTGGAAGGCAAGAAAGTCGTGATTTCGGGCTCGGGAAATGTCGCCCAATACGCTGCAGAAAAATGTCTCGATTTAGGCGCACAAGTTTGTACCCTATCGGACTCCTCGGGTTATATCCATGATCCTGATGGAATAGATCGCGAAAAATTAAACTTCCTGATGGATCTTAAAAATGTAAAAAGGGCGCGTATTGATGAATACATAAAAAAGTATCCCAAAGCAACATTCCACAAGGGCAAAACTCCTTGGGAAGTACCTTGCGATATTGCGCTTCCCTGTGCTACACAAAACGAATTGGGCAAGTCCGATGCACAAAGCTTAGTAAAAAATGGTTGTTTTTGTGTAGGAGAAGGAGCCAATATGCCGAGTACTCCAGAAGCAATCGAAGTCTTTACTGCCCACAACGTATTGTTCGCTCCTGGAAAAGCGTCAAATGCAGGAGGTGTAGCTGTATCTGGTCTTGAGATGGCACAAAATTCACTGCGCTACAGCTGGTCTCGTGAAGAAGTGGACCAACGTTTACAGTCAATCATGAAAGGCATCCACCAGTCCTGTGTTACCTACGGCAAAGAAAAAGAACACATCAACTATGTCAAAGGAGCCAATATTGCTGGTTTCGTAAAAGTTGCTGATGCCATGCTTGCTCAAGGAGTCGTATAAGTCTTGACCAAAGAAAATGATCATACGGTTCATGCGATTAGTTTAAGAGTCGTCAAGTATGGGGAGACCAGTCTAATCGCGGCTTGCTATACCCAGCAATACGGTTTGCAATCGTATATGCTCAAAGGCATTTTATCCAATACAAGAAAAAAGAAAATTTCTAAATCTTTATTCGAACCGCTTACCCTTTTGGAACTTCAGGCGTCTAAAAATTCAGAAAATCGCTTGGGTTATATTAAAGAAGCAAAGCAAGCACAGGCGTTCCACAGCATTCCCTTTGATATCACGAAAAAAGCTTTGGTTTTTTTTATGGCAGAAGTACTCCATCAGGTAGTTCGAGAGGACCAAGAACCTCATCCCGCATTATTCCAATTTATAAAAGAACGAATCCTGTGGCTAGATCACCAAAACGAGCTCGGGTTGTTTCATATCAAAATGATGTTGGACCTCACCCGATTTATCGGTTTTTCTCCCAATCTAAATCTGCCCGAAGCCCCCTACTTTGATTTAGAGTCAGGATGTATGACTCCTGATAAACCCCTAGGTCTTTTTCTAGAGGACCCTTTAAAAAGTTTTTGGATTCAGCTTTTGGGCACGGATTTTGATAGGGTTGGTGAAATTCAACTTTCAAGACAATTTAAAAATGCGTTGTTAAAAAGTGTGATCTCCTATTACGAACTACATTTACAACAATTCAAAGCACCAAAATCCACAGAAGTACTGAATGAAATTTTTAAAACACTTTAGTTCTTTTTTCATTTTTCTGTACTCTGTTTGGGCAATGGGGCAGGAGATTGTTGTGATCGATGAGGTCTCTGGAATTCCTTTAGAAGGAGTAGCCCTGTACAATGAAACGAAAACTACCGCCACCCTCTCAAACGCCGAAGGAGTTGCCAATCTTTCTCTTTTTTCTGAAGGGGAAACTGTATATGTCCAATTTTACGGTTTTGAAATTCGGAGCTTTACCATGGGAACGAACCAAGTGAAAGAACGTTTCCAATTTGTATTACAACCCAAAGATCAAACCCTAGAGGAAATTGTCCTCTCCGTAGCGCGTAACGCCACAACACGAAAACAGATTGCAGAAAAAGTCAGCATCATCAATTCTAGAGACATACTAACCCAACGACCCGCAACCGGTGCGGATTTGGTAAGCCTCAGTCCTGGAGTCCGCATTCAAAAATCCCAAGGAGGAGGGGGAAGTCCTGTCTTGAGAGGTTTTGAAGCCAATCGATTGCTTTTGGTAGTAGATGGAGTACGGATGAACAACGCTATTTATCGAAGTGGACACCTTCAAAATGCCATTACCATTCACCCCAATATGATTGAACGTGTAGAGGTCGTTTTCGGATCGTCCTCTGTAGGTTATGGGTCCGATGCTTTGGGTGGGGTCATTCATTACTACACTCGAAATCCCCTAATCAACAGCGAAGACAAAATTAAAACCCAATTTTCCAGTGACTTCTCTTCTGCTGATAATGCCTCGATTAATTCTTTTTCAACAGAATTGAGTTTTAAAAAATGGGCCAGCTTAACCAGTGTCAGCCATTCCAACTTTGGCGATATCCGCATGGGTAAAAACAGAAACCATGGCTACGAAAAATGGGGACTAACCCCTTTTTATTCTGCCAATGACAGAACTACCTACAGCCCAACTCCTCTAGAAAACGAAAACCCTTTAATCCAAAAAAATACGGGCTACGAGCAAATTGATTTAATGCAAAAATTTCTAGTGCAACTGGGTGGGCAAAACCAATTTGTTTTAAATCTCCAATACTCCAACTCGTCTGACATTTCGCGTTATGACAAATTGGTAGAGGAGCGCAATGGTACGCTGCGTTATGCAGAATGGTACTACGGGCCACAAAAACGTTTTTTGTTGTCCCCTCAACTAAAAATCTTTCCAGAAAAAAAGTTCTTGAATTCTGGAAAAATCACCTTTGCATTTCAAAAACTTGAAGAATCTCGAAACGATCGGTTTTTTAACAGTTTGACACGCAATTTTCAACGGGAAAAAGTAAATGCGCTAAGCCTGAATGGAGATTTTGAATTTCAGCTCAAGGAAGAACATTCCTTTTCGTATGGCTTTGAAGGTGTTTTCAATGATATTAGTTCTTATGCGCATCAGTATGATCTGATCTTACAACAAAACGAAATTATAGGTTCCAGTCCTAATCTTCCCATCCCTACCCGCTATCCCAATCGAGGGAGTTCTTACGGTAGCTATGCGGTTTATTTAAACTGGATTTGGGATCTCAGCTCCCAACTGACTCTCAATGCAGGAATACGACTTACAAGCACCCATTTGAGAGCTAAATGGGGCCAAAGCTACAACATAAATGCCCTACTCTCTAGGGTTCAACTGGATGCAGAAGCCCTTACAGAAACCCTAGCATTGACCTACCGGCCTAACAAAAATACACAATGGAACGCCATACTTTCTAATGGGTTTCGAAATCCCAACATTGACGATGTAGGGAAAATACGAGAAAGCAGAGGGACGCTAATTGTCCCCAACCCCATGCTCTTCCCTGAATATGCGTATAACTTCGAACTGGGACTTACCAAATACTTAAATCAACCCAGAAATTACTTTTCATTACGAGGTTTTACCACCCTGCTCTCCAGACATATTGGTCGGGATACGTTTACAATCTTTGCCGATCGGTCAACTCCAAGTATGAATACCATTCTCTACAACGGCGAAGAACTCACGACTTATGCCAATAATAACTTAGGCGATCGATATATTTTTGGTGGTTCGATTGATGGAAATTTTTCCTTTACAGACCAATTGTCCTTGCGCGGCGACCTCAATATTATTGAAGCGGCAAAAAGTAAAAGATACGGCCCTTTACCTTCTATTTCCCCTGTCTTTGGAAATCTCGTTCTCACCTATCAAAAAGAAGCCTGGTTTGCTAGTATGCGTTACCAGTTTAGCGGAAGCAAAGCCCCAGAAGACTACAGTGAGGGAGGAGAAGACGGCCTAGACGAAACCCCCTTGATTTCTGAGGACCCCTTGTTATATGCAGGAACTCCTGCATGGTCAGAATTGTCTTTTCTTTCCCAATACCAGTGGAGTGATAAAATTTATCTCCGTATGGGGCTGGACAATATTTTTGATGTTCATTACAGGTCTTTTGCCTCGGGGATCTCAGCTCCGGGAAGAAACTTTAAACTCGGGGTAAATATCCAATTCTAGAATACACTGGAAGATCCGCACATCCTATCTTCAAAGGACTGCTCTTTTTTAATCGAAATTAATTACTTTCGCACTTAATTTACAAAGTACTTTAAAACCCCTGTTTTGGAGTTTTAGAGCTTCTTAAACCGTATTTAAAACGTGAAATTTAAAGAATACAAAGGGCTTGATTTACCCAAAATAGCAACTGAGGTTCTCACCGACTGGAAGCAAAACGACACCTTTGCGAAAAGTATCTCGGAACGTACAGGTCGTCCTCCTTTTGTTTTCTATGAAGGACCCCCTTCTGCCAACGGGATGCCCGGAATTCACCATGTAATGGCACGAGCAATCAAAGACATCTTTTGCCGTTACAAAACCCAAAAAGGGTACCAAGTGCATCGAAAAGCAGGATGGGATACCCATGGTCTCCCTATCGAATTGGGCGTTGAAAAAGAGTTGGGCATCACCAAAGAGGAAATCGGAAAAAGTATTTCTGTAGAAGACTACAATGCAGCCTGTAAAAAAGCCGTGATGCGCTACACCGATGTTTGGAATGAACTTACAAAACGCATCGGATACTGGGTAGATATGGAAGACCCTTATGTCACCTATACTTCTAAGTACATGGAAAGTGTGTGGTGGTTGCTAAAACAGATCCACGAAAAAGGACTCCTCTACAAAGGCTATACCATTCAGCCTTATTCTCCTATGGCAGGAACAGGTTTAAGTTCACACGAGCTGAACCAACCGGGAACCTATCAAAATGTAACCGATACCACTGTAACTGCTCAGTTTAAAACCCTACCCGAAAGTCTTCCAGCGCAGCTTCAAGGAACAGTCCCTTTGTATATACTCGCTTGGACCACTACCCCATGGACCTTACCCTCCAATACCGCCCTGACGGTTGGAAAAAAAATTGATTATGTGGTTGTTGAAACTTTTAATCAATACACTTTTGAACCCATCCGAGTGCTCTTGGCAAAAGACCTTTTACGAAAGCAATTCGGGAAAGTTTACATCGAATCAGATGATTTGGATTCCTATAAAGGTGGAGATAAAAAAATCCCTTATCGAATTGAAACGGAGATCAAAGGTGCTGATTTATTAGCCATTCGATACGAACAACTTTGGTCCGAAGCACCACTCCCCTTAGAAAATGCAAAAGACGCCTTCCGCGTAATTGCGGGCGACTTTGTCACCACCGAAGAGGGAACGGGAATTGTGCATACGGCACCTACTTTTGGTGCAGATGATGCCAAAGTAGCCAAAGAGGCATCACCAGAAGTCCCTCCTCTTTTGGTTTTAGACGAAAATGGAACCCAAGTTCCTCTAGTCGATTTAAAAGGTCGTTTTCGCAAAGAAGTGGGGCGTCTAGGAAATCGCTTTGTCAAAAATGAATACTATCCCGAAGGAACAGCACCTGACCGTTCTACGGACGTAGAAATCGCTATTCAACTCAAAGGCGAAAACAAAGCCTTCAAAGTGGAAAAATACGTACACTCCTATCCCAATTGTTGGAGAACAGACAAACCCATTTTATACTACCCCCTAGATTCTTGGTTTATCAAAGTCACAGAAGTTCGGGATCAGTTGACCGCGCTCAACAAAGAAATCAATTGGAAACCCAAATCTACAGGGGAAGGGCGTTTTGGAAACTGGCTTGCCAATGCCAACGATTGGAACCTTTCCCGTTCCCGCTTTTGGGGAATTCCGCTACCGGTGTGGAGAACCGAAGAGGGAACAGAAACTACAGTGTTTGGTTCTATTTCAGAACTGCGTGAAGCTGTTGAACTTGCAATAAAAAAAGGGTTTATGAAAGAAAATCCTTTTCAAGAATTTAAAGAAGGGGATTTTTCCGATGCCAACTATACCCTCGTTGATCTGCACAAAAATGTGGTGGACAAGATTGTATTGTCCAGCTCAACAGGGAAACCGATGTACCGCGAATCGGATTTGATCGACGTCTGGTTTGACTCAGGAGCCATGCCCTACGCACAGTGGCATTATCCTTTTGAAAACAAAGAGCTTATTGACAAAGGACAGCGATTTCCTGCAGACTACATCGCCGAAGGAGTGGATCAAACACGAGGTTGGTTTTATACCCTGCACGCCATTGCAACCCTCGTATTTGGTAAAAAAGCCTATAAAAATGTGGTGTCTAATGGTTTGGTCCTTGACAAAGCAGGCCAAAAAATGTCCAAACGCTTGGGCAATGCCATAGATCCCTTTAAAACGTTAGACCAGTACGGTCCCGATGCGACCCGTTGGTATATGATTTCTAATGCCAATCCTTGGGACAATTTAAAATTTGATCTTGAAGGAATTGCAGAAGTACAACGTAAATTTTTTGGCACCTTGTACAATACCTATTCTTTTTTTAGCCTCTATGCTAACATTGACGGCTTTGATCCAAAAAAAGAAAATTTGATCCCCTTGGCAGAACGGACAGAATTGGACCAATGGATTCTTTCAGAATTGAACAGCCTAATCCAAACCGTAGATGCCGCATACGAGGATTATGAACCCACCAAAGCGAGTCGAGCCCTCTCCGATTTTGTTCAAGAAAAATTGAGCAATTGGTATGTACGGCTTTGTCGTCGTCGTTTTTGGAAAGGCGAATACGGTCCCGACAAAATCGCAGCCTACCAGACCTTGCACCACTGTTTGATAACCGTGGCTCAGCTAGGTGCTGCAGTAGCTCCTTTTTTTATGGATCGATTGTATCAAGATTTGGAACAAAACTCCTCCCGTTCGGTCCATCTTACGGATTTTCCAAAAGCGGAAACTGCTTGGATCAACCCTGAATTGGAAGCACAAGTCAACACAGCGCGGACGTTGACTTCTTTGGCACTATCCCTCAGGAAAAAAGAGCAGATCAAAGTACGTCAACCCTTGCAAAAAATGATGATCCCTGTTAAAAACACATCAGAAAGAGAACGGATGGAACGGATCGTAGCGCAATTAAAAAGTGAGATCAACCTAAAGGAGATTGAACTTCTAGACGATGCTAATGCTCTTTTAGTTAAAGAAGTACGTCCCAACTTTAAGACTTTGGGGCCTCGCTTTGGAAAAGATCTTAAAAGTGTTGTTCAAGTAATCTCACAACTGAACACAGAACAAATTAATCTCTTTGAGGAAAAAGGACAACTTGAGGTACAACTCAATGAAAAAAACATTATTTTAGAAAGCTCGGATGTTGAGATCCTATTTAAGGATATTGAAGGCTGGCAAGTAGCACAAGGTGCAGGAATGACCGTTGCATTGGATATCACACTAAGTCCTGAATTAAAAAAAGAAGGAATTGCAAGAGAATTGGTCAACCGAATTCAAAACCACAGAAAAGAGAGTGGACTTGAAGTTACTGACAGAATTGAAATTTTCTTAAAAAAGGAGGTCGAGTTGGAAGCGGCAGTTTCTGAGAATAAAGAGTATATTTTATCTGAAACTCTCGCCAACCACCTTCATTTTGACTCCGAAATTGTAGAAGGAACACCTTTAGAATTTGATAATTTAAAAACTGAAATTCGAATAAAAAAAATATACTCATGAGCATAAAAACACGATATACAGACGCAGAGCTTCAAGAGTTTAAAACCCTGATTGAAGAAAAAATTGAAAAAGCAAATGCCGATCTTTTGCTTTTAAAAAGTGCTTATATGAATGATGGAAACAACGGTACAGAAGATACCGCCCCTACCTTCAAAGCCTTTGAGGAAGGTTCTGAAACCATGTCCAAAGAAGCCAATACCCAGCTTGCCATTCGCCAAGAAAAATTCATCCGCGATTTGAGAAATGCCTTGATTCGTATTGAAAATAAGACGTACGGAGTTTGCCGAGTGACAGGAAATTTGATCAATAAAAAACGCTTGTTTTTAGTTCCTCACGCTACCTTAAGTATTGAGGCAAAAAACATGCAAAAATAAGTTGATCCCGAGATTCTGAACGCTAAAAAAACATATTTTAACCTCGGTTGGGCACTTGGAGTGATCTTGACCATTCTCCTGTTGGATCAAGGGACCAAGATCTATATTAAATTAAACTACCCCCTTTCAGGTTATGGCGTTCCTCCGATTGTGGATTGGGGCTTTTTTAAACTACTCTTCGTTGAAAATAAAGGAATGGCAATGGGGGCCAAACTCAATGACTTTCTTCCTTTCATTTCAGAAGACACCGCCAAGCTTGTCCTCACTTTATTTCGAATTGTTGCCATTTTTGGTTTGGGATACTGGCTCTGGGACGCGGTAAAAAAACAAACCAGCACCTTGTTGAATTGGGCATTGGCACTCATTTTTGCTGGGGCCTTAGGAAATATTATTGATTCTGTTTTTTATGGCATACTCTTCTCGGATAGCTATGGTCAGATCGCACAAATTTTTCCTGCAGAGGGATATGCTCCTTTGTTTTATGGCAATGTGGTAGATATGCTTCAATTCCCTTTGGTAGAATGGACTTGGCCCAGTTGGATGCCCTGGGTGGGGGGTGAGGAGTATCTGTTTTTTCAATACATTTTTAACCTCGCAGATACTGCCATTAGTACAGGTGTAGGGATTTTAATTGTATTCAACAAGCGAATTTTTTCTAAACCTTCTGTGGCGGAAACGCAGTAATCCCCTCTGGGTGGACACAATAATCCATTGGGATGTCCTCAGGACGTATACCCTCTATCGCCTCAACGGCTTCGAATAGGGAAAGCCCAATTTTAATCACATCCGGATTACACGCGCTCAAAAACTTATCGTAAAATCCTTTTCCGTATCCCACGCGATGTCCTCTTTTATCCCAGGCTAGCAAGGGAATAAAAACTACCTCCAATTGTCCCGCGGGCACCTCAATCCCTTGATCGGGTTCTGGAATACCCCAAGAATTTTTCCTCAATTTGGTACTGTCTGTCAACAAAAGGTGTTGTAACCTCTGCTGATGAACCTTGGGAAGAACTACCTGTTTGTCTCTCCCCTGAAGTAAAGTCAAAATCAAAGTTGTATCCACTTCTGCCTTTGCCTCAATAGGGAGAAACAAGTGAATGTATTCCCTGTCCCATATCGGAAGTTGTAAACAGTGGTTGGCAATCGCGAAACTTTTTTCTTCGTGTTTTGCTTTAGACAATTCCAAACGTTTTTTTAAAAAAAGAGTGCGTAAGGCAACTTTTGAGGATTCTGAATTCATGAAATGCAAGGTCAAATAATCACAGACCCAAAGAAAATCAATATTTTCGTTTTGTGAAATCAGACGCCATTGAAATTCAACTAAAAAGCTTGCCTGAAGTACCCGGGGTGTATCAGTTTTTTGACAAACAGGACAAAATCATCTATATCGGGAAGGCAAAAAACGTAAAAAAACGCGTCACTTCTTATTTCAATAAAACGGTAGAAAATCACAAAACCCGAGTTCTTGTGAAAAACATTAGCCGTATCGAACACGTGGTGGTGGATTCAGAAATGGACGCCTTGCTGTTGGAAAACAACCTGATCAAAAAATACAAACCGCGCTACAATATTTTACTCAAGGATGATAAAACCTACCCTTGGATTTGTATAAAAAACGAGCCGTTCCCAAGAGTGTTCTTTACTCGAAAAGTTTTTAAAGACGGCTCCGAGTACTTTGGTCCCTTTACCAGTCTAAAAACGGTGCGCTCTTTGTTTGACCTTGTCAAAGGCCTGTATCCCTTGCGCAGTTGCAACTACGATCTGAGTGAAGAAAAAATTTCGGCGCAAAAGTATAAGGTTTGCTTGGAATACCACATCGGAAACTGTCTGGCACCTTGTGTGGCTGCCATAGATACCGCTAGCTATGGAAAGAATATTGAATCCATTCGTCAAATTCTCAAAGGAAATTTTAAAGAAGCGCTCAATGCTTTTGAACACCAGATGAAGCACTATGCTCAAAAAATGGAGTTTGAAAAAGCACAATGGATCAAAGAAAAAATAGAAGATTTAAAAAACTTTCAAGCCAAATCTACTGTAGTCAACCCCAAAATAAGTCATGTAGATGTCTTTTCTATTTTTTCCGATGAGAGCTATGGGTACATCAACTACCTCCAAGTGTCCTATGGAGCCATTGTCCGATCCCATACCTTAGAGATCAAGAAGAAACTAGACGAAAGTGATGCCACCCTATTACAACTCGGAATTATAGAAATCCGACAACTCTTTTCCAGTACTTCAAAAACGGTCTTTCTCAATGAGAAAGTTTCTCTGGGAGACGAACTCAAGGTCTTTGTTCCCCAACAGGGCGATAAAAAGAAACTGGTGGACCTTTCCCTTCGAAATGCAAAGTACTTCCGAATGGAGCGGTTCAAGCAAATGAAAATCGTAGATCCTGACCGTCATAGTAAACGCATTATGAGTCAGATGAAAGCCGATTTACGACTGCCCCAAGAACCTGTCCATATTGAATGTTTTGACAATTCCAATATTCAAGGGTCCAACCCTGTAGCGGCATGTGTCGTTTTTAAAAATGGGAAGCCCAGTAAAAAGGAATACCGCCACTACAACATCAAAACCGTAACCGGTCCCGATGATTTTGCTTCCATGGAAGAGGTCGTCTTTAGACGCTACAAACGCCTATTGGAAGAAGATGAACCCCTTCCCCAACTCATTGTCATTGACGGAGGAAAAGGACAGTTGTCTTCCGCAGTAAAAAGTTTAGACGTTTTGGGTTTGCGTGGAAAAATCTCCATTTTGGGGATTGCCAAACGCTTGGAAGAAATCTATTTCCCCAATGACAGTATACCGCTCTACTTGGACAAAAAATCAGAAACGCTCAAAATCCTTCAACGTGCCCGAGACGAAGCCCACCGTTTTGGAATCACCTTTCATCGGAATAAGCGTTCAAAAGGAGCCCTAAAATCAGGTTTAGATACCATTCCAGGAGTAGGCCCAAAAACCAAAGAAACCCTACTGCGGAAATTTAAATCCTTTAAACGTATTAAAGAAGCCTCAAAAGAGGATTTGATGCATGTTTTAGGTGAAAACAAAGGAACACAACTGTACAAACAGTTGCATTCGAAATAGTCCCGGAGTGACGCGGCATCACGTCTCTTCAAATGCATCGCTCTTCTGGTATCAAATCCATAATCCGTTATCATTATTCCGATCCCGATGCCACTTGGCGGGGTTATAAAAAATTTATTGGCGAATGTTTTCTAATGATTTTTTGTCACGAATGATGTGGTCGTGGAAACGCGGTTGCCACGCAAAATGGGGGTCGTTTTTCGGGCGTGGGTGGTCACCGCCGATTTAAATCCACGAATAATGGATGCCAAATTTTTCGATTGCGGACCGAATTTGTTTTTTGGTGTTTGTAGAGACGCATTGCAATGCGTCTCTACGTTATTGGTTTCCATATTATATTTATTTACCCCAATCCCAATAATTGCATGAAAATGATTTGGCATTACCACAAATTCATCCATCCATAAATTCATATCAGGACGAATAGCAAATGTGCGTTTCCATTCCCGATCAACAATTTCCCCAATTTTGTTCAATTCCATTTTACCGTTGGAAACAGTACCAAAAAAATGTTTGCGGTTTTGGGTGCAGAGGGTAACAAAATAGGATCCATTTTTGGCATAATCCCACCATTGGGCTCGAGCAGATTGAATGCGATATTTTCCTTTAAATTTCTGGGGCATTGGTCCGAAATTATATTCCTGTTTATAAATCTATGGAGATTTTTTGATTATTTCCCCACAGAAATCCTGTGAAAAATTATGATTAGCGGTACAGACGCGATGCATTTGCATTTTATAGAAACGCGATGAATTGCATCTATAACGTATTATATTTAACATTTTATAAATGTTTTTCTTTCCAGCCACAAGTAGGGCTTTTCTTATCTTTACACCATGGTAAAACGTATTGTCTTAAGTCTTGTTTTAACTGCCCAACTGAGTATGGGTCAAGCCCAAATGGAAGCAGTTCTTCAGCCTATCGAATCTTTCCAAGAAGGCGAATGGTTTCAGTTGCGGCTGCATTACGGTCCGTTCAATGCCAGTTATGCCACCTTTTCCCTAGAGCGAGATACCCTGAAAGGAAAGCCTGTGTTTCACGCCAAAGGCTTTGGTGAGACCACGGGTTTGGCACGTTGGTTTTTTAAAGTAGAAGATTATTACGAAAGTTATTTTGATGAAACAACCGTACAGCCCTACAAGTTTATTCGAGACATCAACGAAGGGGGCTACACCAAGAATATTGAAATAGATTTTGACCAAGAAAAAGGTACGGCTATTGTAAACGATAAAAAAAAGGGGGAAATCAACGAATTTTCAGTTACGGATGGGGTTCAAGACCTAATCTCTTGTTTTTACTATTTGCGGAATTTTTATCCCAAAGAGGAGATTCCAATCAATGCGAGTTTTGACATCAATATGTTTTTTGACAATGAAAACTATGTGTTCAAACTGAAATATCTTGGAAAGGAAACCATCAATTCTAAATTTGGAAAAATTCAGTGTATGAAGTTTCGTCCTTTGGTTCAGTCGGGGCGCGTTTTTGAAGAACAAGAAAGTGTTACACTTTGGGTTTCTGATGACAAAAACAGACTCCCTGTCCGATTACAAGCAGACATCTTGGTCGGTTCCATCAAAGCCGATCTTGAAAATTTTAAAAACTTAAAACATCCTTTTGAAATTGTGGTAAACTAACGTTTAAAAAAATGGGAATAACTTTTGGGGCGGAGGACTCCTTCAAAACAAATAAGTACCGAAATTTGTAAAAACACAATGAGCATGTATCGCGTTACTGCGCTTTTAATCTTTCTTAGCTTTTTTTCATGTCAGGAGGAAACCACACCACCCGCAGAGGAAGATCAGACCAAAGTAGTTGAAGTTCTTCCCGATTTGTTCTACGGAATTGATCGGAACCAGTTTACTGTTCAAACCCAAAAAATTAAACGCGGTGACACCTTTGGGAAGATTCTGGAAGAAAAGGGAATTGATTATCCCGAGGTCTATTCCATTTTGCAAGCTATAAAAGGTAAAGTTAATATTCGCAAGCTCACCATTGGAAAACCCTACAGCTTATTTTATTCTAAGGACAGTATCCCCACCCCGGAATATTTCGTCTATCATCCGGGTCCACAATCCTACACTCGGATTCATCTTCGGGACAGCCTGTACGGGGATGAAATACAAAAACCCGTACGCCTGGTAGAGCTTGAAGCTTCTGGAATCATTGAAAGTTCGTTATACGAAACCATGCAAAACAGTGGTATCAATGAGAGTCTTACCTACTATCTTTCGGATATCTATGCCTGGACGGTAGACTTTTTTCGTTTACAGAAAGGGGATCGCTTTAAGGTCGTTTACACCGAAAAATTTGTGGATGACAGCATCTCCATTGGAATTGAACGGATCAAAGCAGCCTATTTCGAACACAAAGGAAAACCGCTTTACGCTTTCGAATATATTAGCGATCCTGAAAAGGGAATAGTAGATTATTTTGACGATAATGCCAAAAGTTTACGGCGTGCCTTCCTACAAGGTCCATTAAAGTTCAATCGAATTTCTTCTCGCTACAACCTCAGACGGAGAATTGCCTATTACGGAAATCGCATTCGTCCCCATAAAGGAACCGACTTTGCTGCTGGTGTGGGAACCCCCATCTTGGCAACTGCAAACGGAACCGTAGTAAAAGCAAGCTATACCCGAGGGAACGGAAACTACGTGACCCTAAAACACAACAATATATACTCCACCCAATACCTCCACATGAAAAAACGAAAGGTAAAAGTTGGACAGTTTGTAGAGCAGGGAGACGTCATCGGATGGGTAGGAATGACAGGGAATACCTCAGGTCCCCACGTCTGTTATCGCTTTTGGAAAAATGGTAAACAGGTAGATCCTTTCAAACAAAAACTGCCAGATGCAAAACCCATTTCTAAAGAATTGAAAGCAAAATTTGCAGAACATATTATTCCCTTCAAAACAAAATTAGACTGCATCTCTTTTGAAGAATCAGAAACACAAATTGCAAAAAATAATGACAACGCCGATGCAAAAGACCCTTCCTGATACCCCTGCCACTCAATTGAAAAAATGGCACGAACTAGAATCCCATCAGAAGAAGATTGCGGAGCTGAGTATCGCAGAGCATTTTAAAAACGAACCCGACCGCATGGACCGGTTCTGGTTGGAATGGGAAGACTTTATTGTAGATTTTTCAAAAAATAGAATCGATAAAAAAGGACTTGAGTTGTTGCTCCAGTTGGCTGAGGAGTCCGGACTGAAAGCTGCCATTGAAGCCCAATTTACAGGATCAAAAATCAATGCTACAGAGAATCGCGCTGTCTTGCATACCGCATTAAGACGTTTGGATAATCAGCCCCTTCTCATAGATGGGAAAGATGTACTTCCCGAAATTCGAGGCACACAAGAAAAGATGTATATCTTTTGTGAAAAAGTAATCTCAGGTACTTGGAAAGGCTATACAGGAAAAGCCATAAGTCATGTGGTCAATATCGGAATCGGGGGTTCTGATTTGGGTCCTGCCATGGTCGTGGAGGCCCTTGCTCATTATGAAAATCATTTGGACGTCCGTTTTGTTTCCAATGTAGAAGGAGACCACCACGAAGAAGTTTTAAAAGGATTGAATCCTGAAACGACCCTTTTTGTAATTGTATCCAAAACCTTTACCACTCAAGAAACCCTGAGCAATGCCCAAAGTATCCGCACTTGGTTTTTAAAAAATGCCCCAGAAACTGCTGTAAGCAAACATTTTGTAGCGGTCTCGACCAATACTGAAAAAACTGCCGCTTTTGGTATTGCTCCAGAAAACACCTTCCCTATGAACGATTGGGTAGGGGGACGCTTTTCCTTGTGGAGCACCGTAGGGTTGAGTATTTGTTTGGCTGTAGGCCCTGAACACTTTAAAGGACTTTTGGAGGGAGCGGGAAAGATGGATTTGCATTTCCGAGAAACTCCTTTTGAGAAAAACATCCCCGTAATACTTTCCCTTCTCAGTATCTGGTACAATAATTTTTGGGGGGCGGAAAGTGAAGTGATTGTTCCCTACACCCAGTATTTGAGAAATCTCCCCGCTTATCTACAGCAAGGAATAATGGAGAGCAACGGTAAAAGCATCGGTAGGGACGGGAACCCTGTGGACTATCAAACAGGAACAATCATCTGGGGGGCTTCTGGAACCAACGCCCAGCACGCCTTTTTTCAACTGATCCATCAAGGGACCAAGCTGATTCCCGCAGATTTTATTGCCTTTAAAAAATCATTGAAAGGAAATACCGATCACCAAAATAAGTTACTCTCCAATTTTATTGCTCAAACAGAAGCTCTGATGAACGGTAAAACCCTTGCCGAAGTTCAAAAAGAATTGGACTCTAGCGGAATGGACAAAGCCCAACAAGAACAACTCACCCCCTTCAAAGTCTTTGAAGGAAATAAACCTACCAATACCCTACTTATAGATCAACTTACACCTGCATCTTTAGGTGCCCTGATCGCGATGTACGAGCATAAAATTTTTGTACAAGGCATCCTTTGGAACATCTACAGCTATGACCAATGGGGTGTAGAACTCGGTAAACAGTTGGCAAACAAAGTACTGGACGATATCCAAGGAAAACAAAACCACCCACACGACCCTTCTACTTCAAAATTGCTTTCCAAAATTTAACCTCTTTCCTTTTCTGGATTTGTTAACAATATCTTAAAAAAAGTTAATCAGTATTCATGTTAAGTTAAACTCTAATTAAAGAGGGGATTTATCTTTGCAGAAATTAATTTAAATAAAAATGAAAAAGCTATTAGTAACACTAACTTTATTTATTACTGCCTATTTCGCGACAGCGCAAGGAGTAACTTATTCTTCCATAGGAGGTCGTGTTTTAGATGATCAGGGCGTGCCTTTAACGGGGTCTAACGTCGTTGTTAAACATATCCCTTCAGGATCTATTTATGGCGTTATTACAGATGAAGAAGGATATTTTCGAGCGTCTGGACTTCGACCAGGAGGTCCTTATTTAGTTGAAATCTCTTATACGGGATTTGAAACTTTCAAGCAAGAAAATGTCTATCTGCAATTGGGTCAAACGGAACGGTTTAACCCTGTCTTAAGTACCGCATTAAATCAATTGGATGAAGTTGTCGTTTCTGCTACTGACTACAATTCCGATAGAACAGGAAATGAAATTTATGTTAATCGGGAAAAAATTGATGCATTACCACAGGTTTCTAGATCAATTGCCGATTATGTTCGTTCAACACCGTTTGCTCAAATCCAAGAAGGCAACGATGGTTTTGCAATTTCTATAGCAGGTCAGAACAACAGATACAACACTATTTATATAGATGGGGCGGTGAATAACGACGTCTTTGGATTAGCTGGTTCAGGAACCAATGGAGGTCAGACGGGAGTAAATCCAATCTCAATTGATGCTGTTGAATCTTTCCAAGTACAAGTTTCCCCCTTTGATGTCAAAATTGGTGGTTTCGCCGGGGGTGCGATCAATGCTGTAACTCGATCAGGTTCTAATGAATTTGAAGCATCTGCTTACTCCTACATTAAAAACGAAAATCTTGCGGGTAAAGATTCTTGGGGCTCTAACGAAAAACTTCCAGAATATTCAAATCAACTTTATGGTATTCGTTTAGGGGGTGCTTTTATCCCCAATAAGCTCTTTTATTTTATAAACTATGAAAGACAGGATGACGAAACACCAAATCCATGGGATACAAGTGGATACACCGGTGATCTAGGGTCTACTGGTATTCAAAGTTTTGCTCAACAAGTAGAAAGTACCTATGGGTTTAATCCTGGAACTCTATCCCCTAACCCCACAATTCTAGAGAGTGATAAAATTAATTTCAAATTGGACTTAAACGCTGGTGAAAATGACAAGCTTTCGTTAGGTGTTCGTTACCTAGAAGCTTATAATATAGAAGCTAGAAGATCAAATGACTTTAATGCAAACTTCTATAACGGTTCTGAAGAGTTTAAATCAAAAACTACGAATGTGACTTTTAACTGGGTTCATCAGACAGATAAGTTGAACAATACATTGAACGTTTCTTTAAATACCATACGAGATGATAGAGATCCTTCTGGAGATATTAGATTTCCAACTGTAAACATTGAAGATGGGCAGGCAACCATTAGACTAGGTGCAGAAGCTTTTTCTACTTCAAACTTGCTTAATCAGGATGTAGTCACTATTACAAACAATCTTGAATTATATCGAGGAAAACACACCTTTACTTTAGGTACCCATAACGAATTCTATTCTTCGACAAATTTATTCATCCGACAAAATTACGGACAGTATGAGTACCTTAATCCTCAAGGATTTTTAGCTAGTGATCCAGAGGCATTGGACATCTACTTCAGATCATACTCTTTACTATCTGACAAAGTTGGGGATGATGCAACAGAAAGTGCAGCTGTCACGGAGTATGTTCAACTCGGTTTTTACGCTCAGGATGACTATCAAGTTAACACCAACCTTAAATTAACTGCTGGTTTGCGCTTTGACATCCCATTTTGGAATGATAGAAATCCAAACACTGACTTCAATAACAGAACAATTCCGCTTTTAGAAGCCGCCGGAAAAGATCTCAGAGGATCATCCGTTGAGGGATCCATCGATACCCGTCTCTATGTTTCTCCAAGAGTTGGTTTCAACTGGGACATCAACGGAGATAAATTAACTGTACTCCGTGGAGGTATTGGTGTATTTCTTTCAAGAATGCCAATCGTTTGGAATGCAGGTAGTTATAACAACACAGGGGTTACTGTTGGGGGAGATACACTTTTCAACATACCCTTTGAACCAAACATAGCGAACCAACCTCAAAATGTAGCTCCCGGAAGTGGTGGGGTAAGTGGACAAGTTGATTTATTCACGCCTGATTTTAAAATGCCTCAGAGGCTCAAATACGCTTTAGGTTTTGACAAAGTTTTAGAAAATGGATGGAAATTCTCTTTCGATGGTTTATTCACAGATAACCTAACCGATTTTGCCTATGAAAATTTAAATGTTGGAAATGCGGTAGGGTTTCTAAATGGAGCTGATAATCGTCCTTACTACAACAGAAGAGCGCTTATCGATCCAACGTACGGAAGAATTCCTTTGGTTTTCAATACCGATGAGGGATACTCCTACAACTTGGCTTTGAGTATTTCCAAATCATTTAATTATGGTCTTGATTTTTCAGCTAATTATTCTTACGGAGATGCTTATTCTCTTTACGATCAAACCTCTTCACAGAATTCATCCAACTGGAGATATCAACCTACAGTTAATGGTAAAAATGCTGCTAAACCCGTAGGGAGATCAATCTTTAGCCAGGGGCACCGAATCATTAGTAACCTGTCTTATGAAATGAAATGGAACAACAACCTGAGATCTCAAATTGGTTTATTCTATTCTGGATCCCAAGGACAGCCTTACAGTTATACGTACAGAGATGGTGCAGACCTTCTTAATGATGATTCTAGCGATTATGCATTGATGTATGTCCCTGCAAATGAAAGCGAAATTACTTTAGAGGATCCTTCAAACTGGTCAGCATTAAACTCATTTATTGAAAATAACGAATACTTAAGTGAGCGAAGAGGTGATTATGCTGAAAAAAATGCCGTTCGTGGGCCTTGGAGTCACATTGTTGATTTACGTTTTGTTCAAGATTTAATAGTTTCAAAAAATAAACTACAATTTACTTTTGATGTCTTTAACTTTACCAATATGCTGAATCAAGACTGGGGAAGAAGAACTTTCGTAGGCTCATTTGGCCTTGCCTCTCCTTTGAGAACAGTCACTGCTGGTCCAGACCCTGTCTTTAGATGGCAAGAAGGATCTGATGATCCTCGGATTACAGACTTTGGATTCTCTGGGTCAAGATGGAGAGCTCAAATTGGAATTCGATATACCTTTAAATAAGTATAGACGCATTATCTAACTAAAACCCTCACCCTAGTGGGGGTTTTTTTATGCTTCAAACTTAAGGTCCTTGATTCTTAACTGAAGATTGGTTACCCCGTTAAATTCATTTTCCTCCAAAGTATAAAGGACTGAAAAGGGTTTCTGTAGTTTTACTTCAGACAGCAACTGCCCTAAGCCAAATCCAATACCTGAAAAACGACTGCCACTCCCATCGACCACATCCAGACGTAAATGGGTTTTGTCCTTCCCAACTACTCGACTTCCCCCCGCATCTTTGCAGTGGTGGGTTACAAAAACAGGACGCATGTTTTTAGGACCAAAAGGAGCCATTTGATTGAGAATTCGTAAAAGTTTGGCGTTTAACTCACGAAACGAAACTTCCAAATCATAGACTAAAGAAAGTGTTTTTTGTTCGGGTAAAATATGCTCGGCAACATAATTTTCAAAAGCTGTTTTAAACGCATCCAACTGCTCGGGTTGAAGCGTAAGTCCTGCTGCATATTTGTGTCCTCCAAATTGAATCATCGAATCCTTGCACGCTTCCAAAGCCTGATATACATCAAACCCAGAAACAGAGCGAACTGAACCCGCCAGAACCTCCTCGGACTGAGTCAAAACGACCGTTGGTCGGTAGTACACTTCGATCAGACGAGAGGCCACAATCCCAATGACCCCCTTGTGCCAAGAGGGATGATACACTACGGTGCTGTTGTTGTCAACCGCCTCCTCCAGCTCGATCTGTTGCAAGGCTTCTTTTGTAATTCGCTCATCAGTGCTTTTGCGTTCCGTATTAAAAAATTCGATAGATCGCGCGATGGGTAACGCTGTTTCTTTATCTGTGCTCATCAAAAGTTCTACTGCAGTTAATCCTTGATCCATTCGTCCCGCCGCATTGATACGGGGAGCAATAACAAAAACCAAATCGGTGACTCGCAAAGGTCGTTTGAGGTCTTTAATAAAAAATTGAAAGCCTATTCGAGGATCCGTTTGCAACTGCTGTACACCCAAAAAGGTAAGGGTTCTATTTTCTCCCTCCAAAGGGACAATATCTGCAGCTATCGCGGTAGCCACCAAATCCAAATACGAAGTCAATTCCGATTCGGGCAAGCCTAATTTGTTTTGGAGGGCTTGAATCAATTTAAAACCGATTCCACAACCACAAAGCTCTTTAAAAGGATAGGGACAATCCTCGCGTTTGGGATCCAGCACCGCTACCGCATCAGGAAGTTCAGCCCCCGGTAAATGATGATCACAAAGAATAAAATCAATTCCCAATTCGTTGGCATAAGCGACGTGTTCTATCGCTTTTATTCCGCAATCCAAAGCGATGATCAGCGTGATCCCTTCTTCTTTTGCCGTTTCAATTCCCTTTTTAGAAATCCCATACCCTTCAGCGTATCGGTCGGGAACGTAAGGTCGCAACTGTGTGATTTTATCCTTGAGGTAAGAGGTCACTAGCGCCACAGCCGTCGTCCCATCTACATCGTAGTCGCCAAAAACCATCACGGCTTCTCCTGCTTCAATCGCTTGCTGAATTCGTTGAACTGCAGCATCCATATCTTGCATCAAAAACGGATCGTGCAACTGCGACCACTGCGGTCTAAAAAAATGTTTTGCGCTGTCAAAATCGCCAATCCCTCGCTGTGCGAGAAGTTCTGCTATCGGCCTAGGAACGATTAACTCCTGAACAAGTGCGTCCACAGTTTCACGGTTTGGATCTGGGGTTTTCCTCCACTGCATCTGATTAGTTTTTGAATCCTTCTACAACAATAACAAACTCTCCTTTGGGTTTGTGCTCTAAAAAAAAGGTATGTGCTTCTGCTAAAGTACCTCTAAAAGTACTTTCGTATAACTTGGAGAGTTCTCGGACCACCGCCACAGAACGAGCTGCTCCAAAAAACGGAAGCATTTGATCAAACAACTTTAACAGCTTGTGTGGAGATTCATACAGCACTACGGTTTTGGGTTCTGTAGCCAAGCTCTCCAAGCGACTAACACGTCCTTTTTTGGGAGGTAAAAATCCTTCAAAAACAAAGCGCTCACAGGGGAGCCCACTTTGTACTAAAGCAGGTATTAAAGCCGTTGGACCTGGCAAACACTGTACCTCAATCTCCGCTTCCAAAGCCGCTCGTACCAGTAAAAAGCCAGGGTCAGAAATCCCCGGAGTTCCCGCATCAGAAATTACCGCTATGTTTTTCCCTTCTTTCAACTGTGCAATGATGTTAGGCGTCTTTTGATGTTCGTTGTGCATGTGGAAACTCGTATAAGGCGTTTCAATAGTAAAATGATTCAGGAGTTTTGAACTCACCCGAGTATCCTCTACAAGAATTAAATCAACCTCTTTGAACAAACGCAACGCTCTTAGGGTGATATCTTCTAAATTACCGATAGGGGTGGGAATCAAATAAAGCACAATTCTTAGGGTTTGTTTTGGTGTATCCGAGAAGCACTTTACTCCTCAAAATTCTTTCGCAAAATTGCAAAAAAGCGTTCAGCGATTTCTTCCTTTCCTTCCCAATTGTTGTATTCGGTTTGCACTTGAACTTTAATAAAATGGGAAACTTCAGACCAGGAATCAAAAGTAACGACTTGAGCTAAGACGCGTTCGTAATTCTTAGTATCGCCTTCAAAAAGATGTTTGACAAATGCTAAGCGATCATTTAAATCTATACTGAGTGTTTTTGCAAATTGGTCGTTTAGGTTTTTTCGCTCCTCCGTTTGAGAGACCTTCGTCTCAGGCTGTTTTTTAATCGCTTCATTTGCTTTAGGAACAAAAGTGGGCGTCTCCTCAACGGTTTCAAAAAGCTTTTCATAGGTTTCCGGTTCAGGCATTTCGATAACCATATTCTTAATGGTTTCCATCATGGGAGCCACTTCCATATTTTCTTCCTCAGATCTTTCATTACCCGATTTACCCGTCAGGGATTCAATCACTTCAGAAAGTTGTGCCTGTTGCTGCTTCCACAAATTTTGGTCTGGGTTTTCTTGTTCCAGTAGCATTTTTTGGACAATGGAAAGTTCATAAAGTTTTTGAATCGCATCGTGGGTTTTTTCTTCATCCCATCCTGCGCTTTGGTCAATTACTTTTCTCGCCCAATGAAGCAGTGCAATTTTTATTTTTTCTGTCATTAATTTTGAAGCTTCAACCCGTTCGAATTTAATACCTTTGTTTGTCAGGCAGAGGACGTAGTCCTTCTTACAAGTTGAAAATTACAAAATGTTTTTAGAAAACGCTGTAAACGGAACGGAACAATTTGGCTGGATCGAGGTGATCTGCGGTTCGATGTTTTCTGGAAAGACAGAAGAACTGATCCGCCGTCTACGACGTGCGCAATTTGCAAAACAAAAAATTGAAATTTTTAAGCCCGCTGTAGATTTGCGGTACGATAGCGAATTGGTCACTTCTCACGATCAAAATCAAATTCCCTCTACACCTGTTCCCGCTGCCGCCAATATTCCCATTTTAGCAGATGGCTGCGATGTGGTAGGCATAGACGAGGCACAGTTTTTTGACGATGAAATCGTACAAGTGTGCAATGATCTGGCAAATAGCGGTGTTCGTGTCATCGTGGCGGGGCTGGATATGGACTACCAGGGAAATCCCTTTGGTCCCATGCCTGCGCTTATGGCGACTGCGGAATATGTGACGAAAGTCCACGCCATCTGTACTCGGACAGGGAATTTAGCCCATTACAGCTTTCGTACTTCTTCAGATCAAAATTTGGTGCATTTGGGGGAAAAAGAAAGTTATGAACCTCTTTCCCGTGCTGCTTTTTACAAGGCAAAACAAAAAAGTAAGAAAAAAGACGCCTAAGCCTTGAATAGACTTCACTTACACCTTCCCCATTTAGAGCACAACTACAAGTGCATTCGCAGTAAGTTAAATCCCAATACTGCATTGATTGCAGTGGTTAAAGCTAGAGGTTATGGGAGTGAACCAATCAAAATGGCAAAACGACTAGAACAATTGGGAGTCTCTGCACTTGCTGTGGCCTATGCCCAAGAGGGGGCCTCTCTTCGCAAAGCAGGCATCCAAACGTCCATCCTTGTTTTTTATCCACAGCCTGAGGGATTGGAAACTCTCGTGGAAAATGAACTCGAACCCTGTCTTTACAGTACTACAATACTCGAACAATTTCGCCAACTCCTTCAAGAAAAAAACCGAACCCACTATCCTGTACACATCAAGTACAACACGGGGCTCAACCGAGTGGGGTTTCCCCCAGAAAAAGTCGATTGGGTCTTGGCGCAATTTGAAGACCAAAGATTTGAATTAAAAAGCGTGTATTCCCACCTTGCTGCTGCTGAAGCACCCAAAGAGACCCCACTCAGCAAAACTCAAATCCAAAGCTTTTTAAAGCTAAAAGCACAACATCAAGCGTCTTTGACATCGAAACCTCTTTTTCATTTACTCAACAGTTCTGGGGTTTTTAATTATCCTGAATACCAATTTGATGCAGTTCGCTGTGGGATCGCGCTTCATGGGTTTGCCAACCGTCCTGAATGGGACGAGCAACTAAAGCCTGTAGCAGAGTTAACCTCAACAATCAGTCAAATTCATCAGGTAAAAAAAGGAGACTTCGTAGGCTATGACCACGGATGGGAAGCCCCTCAAGATTCGGTCATCGCTACCCTCCCCATTGGTCATGCCGATGGGATTGGAAGACATTTTGGAAATCACAAAGCCAAAGTCCTCCTTCACCAGAAGTGGGTTCCCATTGTTGGCAACATCTGCATGGATATGCTGATGCTTGATGTAACGGGGGTTCCTTGTAGAGAAGGAGATGACGTCTGCTTTTTTGGATCAAAACAATCCGCTGCGGACTTTGCCAAAAAAGGAGAAACAATCAGCTATGAACTTTTGGCCAATTTAGGGCCGAGAGTGGAACGGGTTACTCACGAATAAAACATTTTGTTATATACATAACATTTACCGGTTTTTTGAACTATATCACTCTAGGATTTGTTCCGTATCTATTTAGCACTAATTTTGCCAAAATTTAACTCATGAAAATAGCAGTTGTAGGAGCTACAGGGATGGTAGGAAATGTAATGCTAGAGGTTTTGGCTGAGCGTAAACTACCGATTACCGAATTATTGTTAGTCGCCTCAGAACGATCTGTAGGAAAAGAAATGGTCTTTGAAGGCAAAACCCATACCGTGATCGGATTGGAAACTGCGGTAGAAGCCCGTCCTGACATTGCCCTTTTTTCTGCAGGAGGATCCACTTCTCTGGAATGGGCCCCGAAGTTTGCTGCCGTTGGGACTACGGTCATTGACAATTCCTCAGCCTGGCGGATGGAGCAAGACAAAAAACTTATCGTGCCCGAAATCAATGCAGATCAACTCACGCCTGATGATAAAATTATTGCCAACCCGAACTGTTCGACCATCCAAATGGTCATGGCATTGGCCCCTTTACACAAGGCCTTTGGAATAAAACGTATTGTAATTTCTACCTATCAATCTATTACTGGAACTGGAGTAAAAGCGGTAGAGCAACTCAATAATGAAATGGAAGGTACGTCCGGTACAATGGCCTACCCACACCCCATTCACAAAAATGCGCTTCCCCATTGTGATGTCTTTTTGGAAAACGATTATACCAAAGAAGAAATGAAATTGGTTCACGAAACCCATAAAATATTAGGCGATTCCTCAATAGGTATCACCGCTACGGCCATTCGAATCCCAGTGGTAGGAGGGCATAGCGAATCGGTAAACCTCGAATTTGAAAAACCGTACACCCTTGATGAAATACGCCGCCTCCTAGAACAAACTCCAGGAGTGGTTGTCCTTGATAACCCTGAAAAAAATGCCTACCCCATGCCGATTCATGCTGAAGGAAAAGATGAGGTATTTGTGGGACGTATCAGAAGAGATGAATCCGTGGAAAATGCGGTCAACCTTTGGATTGTAGCAGACAACCTCCGCAAAGGAGCTGCGACCAATACGATCCAAATTGCTGAGTATTTGATTCAGCACCAATTGGTCTAAATATTATCAGCATACTTTTTGACCACTTACATTAAAAATTTTTATAAATTTGCCGCTCAAATGTTGAACAATGAATGTGTTGAAGGAATATACCCTCCCTTTTGTTGGGTTGAAAGACGGAAAGCACGAGTTCACATTTGAAATTGATACGACGTTCTTTGCACATTTTGAGTTTACAGATTTTAAAAAAGCGGACTTAAAGGGCCTTTTGGTTTTAGATAAAAAACCTGCCTTTTTAGAATTGCATTTTGAAGTTGAAGGTCAGGTAGAGCTTTCTTGTGATGTATCGACAGAATGGTTTGATCACCCGATAGCCACCCAGTTTGACTTAATTGTAAAATTTGGCACACCCTCGGACAACGACCCAGACGAAATCCTTGTGATTCCTGAAGGGAGTTACCAAATCAATGTAGCCCACCACTTTTACGAAATCATCGTACTTTCGCTCCCCTTAAAAAGGGTTCATCCGGGCATTGAAGACGGTACATTAAAAAACGAAATCTTAGAAAAACTCAAAGCACTAGAACCAAAAGAAGAAAAATTAAATGGTCAAGAAGACCCGCGTTGGAATAAATTAAAAGACCTCTTATAGAGCTCAAAAAACAAACATTATGGCACATCCTAAAAGGAAAATTTCCAAAACAAGAAGAGACAAAAGACGTACGCATTACAAAGCTGCAGATCAACAAATAGCTACTTGTTCCAATACAGGAGAAGCGCACCTATACCACCGTGCACACTGGCACGAAGGAAAACTGTACTACCGAGGTAAAGTCCTTGTAGATGCTGCAGAAACTGCGGAAGCCTAATTCTATTCCTAGTTACGATACTGCTCTTCTTTTTAAAGAAGGGCTTTTTTATTATAATAGTTTTGATTACATCAAAAAACTACTATCTTCACTTACAATAAAGCTCATAACGCTGGGATTGAAATGGACCTAGAGAAAAAAAGAGTTCTCAAATCAGCCATTACAGCTGTAGGGGGCTATACACCCGATACAATTTTATCTAACCATAAATTAGAGCAGATGGTGGATACGAATGACGAATGGATTCAATCCCGAACGGGGATCAAAGAACGCAGAATTCTTGCCGACAAAGATAAGGCCACTTCTTATTTAGCTATCCAAGCTGCTCAAGATCTCATTTCCAAAAAAAATTTAGACCCGACCACCATTGACCTAGTACTTTTAGCAACAATCACTCCAGACGTTCACGTAGCCGCAACCGCAGCCTATGTCGCCTCTTCCCTAGGCGCTACAAACGCCTTTGCCTATGATTTAAATGCGGCTTGCTCTGGCTTTCTTTACGGAATGAGTGTTGCCTCAGCTTACATTAGCTCGGGACGTTATAAAAAAATATTGCTCATAGGAGCGGATAAGATGTCCTCGATTGTAGACTATACAGACCGAACAACTTGTATCATATTTGGTGATGGAGGAGGTGCTGTACTTTTTGAACCCAGTCCAAATCAATACGGCTGGGAAGATGAGTATTTTAGAAGTGATGGGACAGATCGGATGTCTTTGAGAATCAAAGCAGGAGGTTCATTATACCCTACCACTCAAGAAACCCTAGATCAAGGTTGGCACAACATTCATCAGGATGGGAAAACGGTTTTTAAATATGCCGTATCCGAAATGGCTCATGTTGCGGAAGAAATCATGAATCGCAACCAATTGAATCAAGACACCTTAGACTACTTGGTCCCTCACCAAGCCAATAAACGAATCATCGATGCAACTGCAAAGCGATTAAATCTCAAGGATGATAAAGTATTGATGAATATTGAATACTATGGAAATACAACAGCGGCTACCCTCCCGCTGTTATTAAACGATTACGAAACTAAATTTAAAAAAGGAGACAAACTCGTTTTCACTGCTTTTGGCGGTGGATTTACCTGGGGAGCTGCACATCTCACCTGGGCCTATTAAATCAAAATCAAAACTCTATGGACATTAAAGACATTCAAAATCTAATCAAATTTGTTGCAAAATCTGGAGCTCAAGAGGTCAAGTTAGAGATGGAAGACATCAAAATTACGATCAAAACAGGATCCGATCCTGTTCAAATTGAGTCCAGTGGCTTGGTTCAACAGCTTCAAGCTGCTCCTGCTCCAGCGGTTCTTGCTGCTGCTCCCGTAGCTTCTCCTGCGGAAGAAGCTCCTAAAAAAGAAGAAAAACAAGATGATGATGATCATTTGATTACGATCAAATCACCCATCATTGGAACCTTTTATAGAAAATCGGCTCCTGAGAAGCCCGCTTTTGTGGAAGTGGGAGACACCATAAAAGAAGGGGATGTTCTCTGTGTCATTGAAGCGATGAAACTCTTTAACGAGATTGAATCTGAAGTAAGTGGCACCGTAGTAAAGATTTTAGTTGACGATGCCTCACCCGTTGAATTTGATCAACCTCTATTTGTGATTAACCCTGCCTAACATTTTAGTATGTTTAATAAAATCTTAATTGCCAATCGCGGTGAAATCGCGATGCGAATCATACGTACCTGTAAAGAAATGGGCATCAAAACCGTTGCAGTGTATTCTAAAGCAGACGCAGACAGTCTTCATGTACGCTTTGCAGATGAAGCGGTTTGTATAGGCCCAGCACCCAGCAGTGAATCGTATTTAAAAATGGCAAATATCATTGCCGCTGCAGAAATCACTAATGCCGATGCCATCCATCCAGGATACGGATTTTTGTCTGAAAATGCGAAATTTTCTGAAATTTGTGAAGAACACAAAATCAAATTTATTGGTGCTTCTCCGTCTATGATCAATCAAATGGGAGATAAAGCCTCGGCAAAAGCAACTATGCAAGCTGCAGGTGTACCCACCATTCCTGGATCAGAGGGAATTATCGATTCCTTTGAAGAGGCGAAGAAATTAGCTGTAGAGGTAGGTTATCCCGTCATGTTAAAAGCAACTGCCGGTGGTGGTGGAAAAGGAATGCGGGCGGTATGGAAGCCTGAAGATTTAGAAAAAGCATGGAACAGCGCACGGCAAGAAGCTGCTGCTGCTTTTGGAAATGACGGGATGTATATGGAAAAACTTATTGAAGAACCCCGTCATATTGAGATTCAAGTGGTGGGTGATTCTACAGGAAAGGCGTGTCATCTTTCGGAACGGGATTGCTCCATTCAACGCCGCCATCAAAAACTAACCGAAGAAACCCCTTCTCCATTTATGACTCCAGAACTGAGAGAAAAAATGGGAGAAGCAGCGGTCAAAGCCACTGAATTCATCAAGTACGAGGGCGCAGGAACTATTGAGTTTTTGGTGGACAAACATCGGAATTTTTACTTTATGGAGATGAATACACGTATCCAAGTAGAGCATCCCATTACGGAGCAGGTCATCGATTTTGATTTGATCTGTGAACAGATTAAAGTGGCTGCTGGAGAGAAGATTTCAGGTAAAAATTACTTCCCAAAATTGCACTCCATTGAATGCCGTATCAATGCTGAGGACCCTGACAACGATTTTAGACCCAGTCCAGGGGTGATCACAACGATGCACTTCCCCGGAGGACACGGTGTTCGTTTGGACACCCATGTATATAGTGGTTATGTCATTCCGCCGCATTATGACTCGATGATTGCCAAACTCATCACAACTGCCCAAACACGAGAAGGTGCCATCAACAAGATGAAGCGTGCATTGGAAGAGTTTATTATCGAAGGAGTAAAAACAACTATTCCCTTTCACCTAAAATTGATGAGTGACCCTGCCTATGTAGAGGGGGATTACACCACAAAATTTATGGAAGGTTTCCGTATGGATGACTAGGGGGTTTCTAAATTTTAAGCTCCCAATAGCCCACGTCGATCCATCTGTTGAATTTATAGCCTACGGATTCAAGTTGTCCTACTTTTTGAAAGCCCAACTTTTCGTGAAAGGAAATACTTTGATCATTGGGCAAAGAAATTCCTGCTAAAATTATTCGAAACCCTTCCTTTTTAAGTGCATTAATAAGTTTCGAATAAAGTAAAGTCCCTACACCCTTTTGCTGCTGCTTAGGTACAACATACACACTGCTTTCAACAGTAAAACGATAAGCAGATCTGGGTTTCCACTTTGTGGAAAAAGCATAGCCCAAAACAACTCCCTCTTGTTCGTAAACCCACCACGGGTGTTTTTTACTTTTATTGAGGCGTTCTAAAATGAGTTGTCCATTCACCTCTTTTTCCTCAAAGGTGGTGGTAGAATGTACGATGTAATGATTGTAGATTAAAGCAATTGCATGGGCATCTGTTTCTTTTGCTTTGCGAATCATCTTTAAAAATTAGCCCTTTATTTTATTTTGTACCTGTTGTGGTAAAACCTTAAATCCCATATTATAAAGGGTAAATCCAAAGATATCTGCATACTGTTCAATTGTTTTTGAAACAGGAGTCCCTGCTCCGTGACCTGCATTGGTCTCAATACGAATCAGTACGGGATTTGTCCCCTCTTGTTTGTCTTGTAGTTCTGCAGCAAACTTAAATGAATGTGCAGGCACCACACGGTCGTCGTGATCTCCTGTAGTGACTAAAGTAGCAGGATAAATAGTTCCAGCTTTAACATTATGGACCGGGGAGTAGCCTTTTAGGTATTCAAACATTTCTTTGGAATCATCAGCAGTTCCATAATCATAGGCCCACCCTGCGCCTGCGGTAAACTTGTGGTAACGGATCATATCCAATACCCCTACAGCGGGAAGCGCCACTTTCATCAGTTCTGGACGTTGGGTCATGGTGGCACCTACCAATAAGCCTCCGTTAGATCCTCCTCTAATGGCAAGAAATTCCGGGCTGGTGATATTGTTTTCAATCAAATATTCAGCTGCCGCAATAAAATCGTCAAAAACATTTTGTTTTTGCTGTTGGGTTCCCGCATCGTGCCAAGCTTTTCCATATTCTCCACCTCCTCTGAGGTTCGGTACCGCATAGACGCCTCCTTGCTCCATCCAAACGGCATTGGTGATGCTAAAGGAAGGGCGTAAACTAATATTGAACCCTCCGTAACCGTAGAGAATCGTTGGGTTTTTTCCGTTGTATTCCACTCCCTTTTTACGGGTGATGATCATAGGGACTTGAGTTCCATCCGCGGAGGTATAGAAAACCTGTTCGGAAACATAATCGTCCGGATTAAAATCGATCTCGGGTTTCCAGTAAAGCTCAGAGGTTTTGGTCTTTGGATCGTAAGAATAAAGCACTCCCGGAGAATGGTAGTTAGTAAAACTGTAGTAGAGTGTTTCCTCTTCTTTTGTTCCATTAAAACCTCCTGCGGTTCCTATGCCTGGGAGCTCAATAGCTCCCATATTTTTACCTTTAGCATCGTATTGTACTACTTGGGTGATAACATCCACGATGTAGCGCGCAAAGAAGTATCCTCCCCCGCTACTAGGAGAAAGAACATGTTCCGTTTCGGGAATAAAATCTTTCCAATTTTTTTCTTCTGGACGCTTTGCATTGACTGTGACTACTTTTTGATTGGGAGCGTTACTGTTGGTAACAATAAAAAGTTGATCTCCTAGGGCTTCTAGCAGATAACTATCTGTAGAATACGATTCATCTACAGGGCGCAAAGGACTATTTTCTTGGCTTAAATCTTTTAAAAAGGCCACATTTCCAGAGGTGGTTTTAGAGGCAGAAATAAACAGATACCTGCCGTCTTCGGTTACAGAGGCTCCCACATAACGGTGTTTTTCTTCTGGGCTTCCTCCATAGATGAGAATATCCTCAGACTGAGGTGTCCCTAGTTTGTGATAATACAACTTGTGCTGGTCTGTCATTTCACTCAGTTCGCTCCCCTCGGGTTTGTCGTAACTGGAATAGAAAAAGCCATCGTTTAGCTTCCACTGGATCCCGCTGAATTTAATATCTACTAAAGTATCTTCAATGATTTTTTTGTCTAGGGCATCCATTACGATCACTTTTCTCCAATCGCTTCCACCCTCACTAATGGAGTAGGCCGCTAGTTTTCCGTTTTCGGAAAAACTCAAGCCTGCAAGTGAAGTAGTTCCGTCTTCGGCAAAGGTGTTGGGATCTAAAAAGACTTCAGGTGTTTCTCCTTCTTTGTCACGATAGACAACATACTGGTTTTGCAAACCGTCATTTTTGTAGAAATAGGTGTAGTCTCCTTCTTTAAAAGGAGCTGATACTTTTTCGTAATTCCAAAGCTGCTCCAAGCGTTCTTTGAGTTCACTTCTGAAAGGGATATTATCCAGATATGAAAACGTAGTTTCGTTCTGTTTTTCCACCCAGTTTTTGGTGTTCGGGGCATAGTCGTCTTCCAGCCAACGGTAGTTGTCTAGTACTTCCGTATCAAAATATGTGTCCACCACAGGAACTTTTTCTGTGACGGGATACGTAACCTCAGTAGGATTGTTTTGACAAGAAATCAGTAAGAATATCCCAAAAAAGGAAAAAGAGCGTAAGTCCATAAGGATTTGTTTTTTTGCCAATTTAAAAAAATAATCCCTCCTTTAAGCATTTCAGCCTAAAGAAGGGATCTTAAAATTACCTTCGTCGTTAGTCTAGGATAGACTTTTTAATGAAAATGAACCAATCCGGTACTGATATCGTACATTCCTCCGACAATATTAATTTCACCTTTTTGTTCCATTTCCGCTAAAACAGGGCTGGAAGAACGAATTTCAGCAATGGTCATTTCCACATTTTTTTCTGCCACCGTATTGACAAAATCAATATTGGAAGAATTGCGAAGAGTTTCATCCTGAGGTTCTTGTACAGCTGCAACGGCAGGCTCTATTTTGTTAATCAATGCAGTCAAATTACCAAGACGGGCATGGTCACAAGCGCCTTTCACTGCGCCACATGCGGTATGTCCCAAAACTACGATCAACTTGGTCCCTGCTAGTTTACAGGCAAATTCCATACTTCCTAAGATGTCTTCATTCACAAAATTTCCTGCGATACGAACGCTGAAAATATCTCCAATACCTTGATCAAAGATCAATTCTGAAGAGACGCGTGAGTCTATACAACTCAATACCGTAGCAAAAGGGTACTGACCGGTACTGGTTTCACTAACCTGTTGCATTAAATCTCGATTTAAAGGGGTTTTTCCAACAAAACGCTGGTTCCCTTTTTTCAGTTCTTCTAAAGAAGAGCTAGGGGTCATTTGGGCTTGGGTTTCTTGTGTTTGTGCTTTCATAATGATTAAATTAATTGGGAAATACCAATATTGGTGTTTCCGTGTGTGATAAAGTTTTAATTAAATTTCGTTTTTGATGGGCTAAACTAATTTCAGTAGGCAAAAGCTGTTTTTTGATACACAACAACTGAATGTGATCATTTTCAATATACTTAGAAAAATTACTATGGCTTCCCAACTTTGTGTCAAAGTAGTAAGTAACCAATTCATTACTGTGTTCTGATTTACCAGCATTTACCCCTGAGCTAAATTGAAAAAGGCGATGGGTTCCCTTTGTTTTTTTTAACAAGGTTTGAATCATTGGGTGGTTTTCTAAAAACTGGTCAATAAAGCCTAGCCCCAAGCTGTTTTGATCCACTAAAAAACGTTTAGATCTCGTGATCATAGTAACGCCTTTATGGTATTTTAAAACTGTTTGGAGTAGCTGAGCTCTATGCCAAAAGCTTTTCATCCTTTTGTGGTTTCCTAGCACAACAATATCTGGTTGGGTGAGCTCGATATGCTCCCGAACAGCCTCAACTGGATTTCCTATTTGTGCATTGTAAATCATTGGAATGTCCTGCTCTTTTATCCACTTTTCAACCCTTCTTTTCAATTTTAATTCTAAGTCTTTCTTTCGAGTTTTCAAATCTCTTAAAACACGAACTTGATTGGATTCTGAGTTTAGCCCTTTTACAGACTGCACTCCGAAAACATCAATGGCACCGTGTACCAACTTAGCAAGTTCTATTGCTATAGGAAAGGTATGGGAACGGATTCGTTTGAAATTGGTCAATACCAAGATTCGATAGTTTGGTTTTAAATCTTTCATTTAAACTAGGCACTTTTAGATCTTAATTTAAAGAAGGAGATAAAACTTTCTGGATTTTCTACAGTACCTCGGTCAGAAATAATTATGATGTCGATGTTTCGGGTTTTCCTCTTTTCTGAAAAATCCTGAAGAATCTCTATGATATCATGATCTAAAAAACGTGTTTTTGTGACGTCCAATTCCAATACCGTATCTTCAGGTAAAGAGTCGAGTTCCTTGAGAATCGCTCCTTTATTAAAAAAGGTTACTTCCTCTGCCAAAGTCATTTTAATTCTGTGTTTTCCATTGCTCTTGTCTTCAATGTGAAGAAAGTGTGAGTTTTGGAAACTTTTAATTAAAATCACTACAATTCCAACCATGAGTCCCAATCCAATACCGATCAATAAATCGGTAAACACTATCCCTAAAACGGTAACAACAAAAGGAATCGATTGTTTCCATCCCAGTTGGTACATGGTAATAAACAAGCTAGGTTTTGCCAACTTATAACCTACAATAAGAAGAATCGCAGCCAAAACAGATAGTGGAATTTGATTCAGCAGCGCAGGAATCAGAAGAACCGAAATCAACAACAAAAAGCCGTGAATGATGGCAGACATTTTTGTTTTTCCTCCCGATTGGATATTGGCAGAACTTCGTACAATAACCTGTGTCACAGGCAGGCCTCCAATGAGTCCCGAAATAAAGTTTCCTGTTCCCTGGGCAATCAACTCTCTATTGGTAGGAGTCACTCGCTTATCTGGATCCAATTTGTCCGTTGCTTCTACACAAAGCAATGTCTCTAAACTCGCCACAAGTGCAATGGTAAAGGCGGTAATCCAAATCTGAGGGTTTGTTATTACTCCAAAGTTTGGAAAACTAAATTGTCCGAAAAAAGAATTTAAGTTTTCAGGAACGGGAACCGAAACCAGTTGTTGATTTTGAATTGCCCAAATGCCATTGCCAGAGGTCAATACAACATAGACAATCCCAACAACTACAGCCACTAAGGGACCCTGGATGAGTTGGAAAATTTTTGCTTTTTTACTCAACACATTCGACCAAAGTAAAAGAATAGCTAAACTCAAGCCCGCGATCAATGTCGCTCCAGGACTGATGTAGTTTACAGCATTAAAAATTCCTGAAAACGTATTTTCACCATTGGCTTGAAAAAAAGAAAAGTCTCCTTCCGGACTTTGATATCCGAAAAAATGAGGAATTTGTTTTAAAATGATAATAATACCAATTCCCGTAAGCATTCCTTTGATCACCGAGGAGGGAAAGTAATAGCCAATAATTCCGGCGCGTAAGATCCCAAATAAAAGCTGAATTAGTCCACCTAGGACTACGGCTAATAAGAAGTTTTGAAAACCTCCTAGGTCTCCAATTGCTGTAAGAACGATGGCAGCAAGACCTGCTGCAGGTCCACTCACACCAACTTGGGAACCACTCAAGCTTCCCACAACAATTCCTCCAATGATTCCGGCAATTAAGCCTGAAAAAAGGGGTGCACCACTGGCAAGAGCAATACCCAAACAAAGGGGCAACGCCACAAAAAATACCACGACGCTAGCGGGGAGGTCGTGTTTTAAATTTGATAATAGATTTGTGTTTTTCATATTATTGTTTCTGTATGGAAAGCGTGCTTCCCATTTACAGTATGGATTTAGTTAAATTTAATTTGTATTTACGATAGAAGTCTGGGGAGTACTTATACCTGCCGGGGTGGCGGTAAATGAATTTCCAAATAAATATTTGAGACGAGCTCCTGAGAAAAAGTCACTAGTTGAAGACTTTCAACTAACAAATAGGACTGAGACCCGTCAAAGAAATTTTGAATTTTAGTATCCTCTTTTTTTTCTTTTTTTGACTCTTCAGAAGAATCCTCCTGCCAATCGATATTTTCAATTTCAAAAGAATTCTCGGTCAAAAGGGCCATTGATTCTAAAGTGGTAGATAATGTCAAACAAGCGAGTACACTCCAAACAAAAAGGAGTTTAAAAATAGATCCAGTAAGGAATTGATACCATTTCATAACTTGCTTTTACAGCCTTTTACTCGAGGTGCAAAGATAATAGAATTCCTTTGAAAAAGTCTGCAAAAAGCGAGTTTTTTAAGACAACAACAACGATACTTTTAATGCAAAACATTTTTTAATACCGTTACCCATAAAATTTACGGATCTTCTAAAGCGTTGTCTTTTTCCCCTCTGCGGAGTAGGGTATCGATTGAAAATGGGTTTCGATTTTTTGCAGCATCAAAATCTCACCTATAAATTGCCAATCAAAATTGACCGTTTGATTTGCGGGATGGTTGTGGTGGTCTTGATCTAATAGATACCCCTCAGGTTTGTTTAAAACGCGAGTTTGGGAATAAACTGTTTCCATTTGCGCTCGGACCGAAGAAAAAGTTTGACCTGTTGTCATGATCGCATCTAAAGCCTTTTTTTCTGCTTCGGGTGTGGTTGCCGTATCGAAGGCTTTGAGTTGGGACATCAACTCAAAATTGTATTCCACAAGCTGAATTACTTCGTTGTAAACAGCCAGATTGTATTCTGACTTTGCGTCTTGATTTTGGATCTTAAACAAGGCTTTTTTAGCTTGTTCCAACTGGTTCTTTTGTGCTTCAAGTTGCTCTAAGCGAGCACTGTATTTTTTAGTCCAATCTCCTTTTTTGTTCAAATCAGGTAAGCCAATGAGTTGTTCCTCAATTGGGTTTTCTTTGTGGATGAGTGCATTTCGATGGTTGCCTGCTTCCACAAACAAGTTGGTCCAAAGCGCTACGGGTTCATCCAGCGCATCGATGAAAGCGTATTGTTCCCCTTTAAATTCGGGTCCAAATTTTCGGTGGCGATAGACTGCTTTAAACTCCTCTTTCGTTCGTTTTAGTCCGCCCCAGGAGTATTCCGCAAAAGCAGAAATCCCTCTTTTGTACAGTTCAAAATGAGGGGAATCATCATCCCAAAGGGTCAGCAACAAGCCGTTGTAATTTCTGTTTATGGACTGTTCGGCAAAGATTCGGATTTGATCGATATTGCTTTCTCTTTGAGGCATTAATGTCCATCGGGTTTGACCGGCTGTAGCCCCCATCACTCGAAAGCCGTTTGAGGAAAACCAATCCATTGCTTTCCCGTTTCCGTAGGATTCTGCCATGTGGTAATTCCATCTCATATACACACAGTTTTTTGGAAATTGGGTGATGAATTTATTCAATTTGGGTTCGTTTACTTCCCAGATGGAATCTACCGTTGCTGGGTCCATTTCGGAATTATAAATGGGTTGCATCAATCCCGCTTGCTTTAGCGGCATGTCATCCCAAAAGATGGGAATTCTATCGTGTTCTGCAGCAAAAGCAGAAACTTTATTGAGCCAAATCAAATTCAATTCTAAAGCACTTTTACCACTGCCTCTTCCTGTGGTTTGTACCTCATCTCCACCCACATGGAGATATTTTCCGTGTGGAAAGGCTTCCATGGCATCCAGATACAAATCGTATTGTAGCGCATAGGTTTCTGGGTTCAGCGGATTGAATGCCCAATCACTTTTTGGATCATCTCGTAAGTGTTTGTTTTTGTCGTGTTTTAAAATGAATGATGCGTGTCCTAAACCTTGCACCAATGGGCTAATAGAAATATTACGCGCTAGTGCGTAGGTGCTCAGTGCCCGCCACTCCTCTATTGAAAGTGCATCTGCTGAAGCGACCTCAGGTCTTCTTTTGTATTTTAATTTGTCTTCAATCTCAAGGATGATCCCATTGATTTTGAGTTGTGCCAATGCATCGATTAAATCATAGTAATAGCTTTTCTTTTCCAGGTGGTGTTTTACATCAATTTGAATGGGACGAAATGCAATTTTTGGTGCATCTTGTAGGGTTACTAGTGGCAGAGGAGTATTCAAATTAACGGCGTCTTCGATCAACTGATCTAAGGTAACAAAGGCATAAAATAAACCCGCTTGGTCTTGGGCTTGGATTTCTATTTTTTCTTGTTCTATTTTGAGGGTGTAGGACTCTGCTTTTTGGTTTTCTTGGGGTTGGATGCTAAAAAACAGTTGTGCATCCTCCATTTGTATAATTTGTTTGAACTGCTTAGAATACCCATATCGAACAGGGAGCAAATCCGAAGTTGGGCTAAAGGCTGTATTTAACGCCTCGGGAGCTAAGCTAGAATGCGTTGTTTCAAATTGCACAACCTCAACTGAGGGTAGTATAGGAAAGGAATCTTCTAGAGAGGTTTTCTGCTCAGCACATCCAAGGACAGAAAGCAGTACAATCGAAATAAGGATCTTTAAATAATTCAAAATCATGTTTTTTATTTGTTATCTAAAATACGAAAAATCGCATTCTTTAACTTTTAACTTAAAGAATCAATGACTAGATTTCCGTTTTCGAGTCTAATTGGAGGTATTCCCGACGCTTTAAAAAAATGGAACGCGCTTTGTAAACGGCTTCACTAAAGGAGCTGTGGTTGGCAATTCCCTTGCCAGCGATGTCAAATCCTGTACCGTGATCGGGGGAGGTACGCACATGACTTAATCCTGCTGTAAAATTGACCCCTTCACCAAAAGAAAGTGTTTTAAAAGGAATTAGCCCTTGGTCGTGATACATGGCTAGAACTGCGTCGTATTGCAAATAAGCCTGGCTTCCAAAAAAGCCATCTGCAGGAAAAGGGCCAAAAACAAGTGTCCCCTGATCAAATTGTTCTTTTATCAACGGGCGCAGTAAGGTGTCGTCCTCGTCCCCAATCACACCGTTGTCTCCTGTATGGGGGTTGATTCCCAGAACAGCAATTTTGGGTCGTACGATTCCAAAATCGAATCTTAGACTGTTTGCTAACAGCTCGATTTTTTTTTGAATCCGCGCAGAGGTTAAAAAGGTTGTAATTTCTCCTAATGAGATATGGTCACTGACCAAGGCTACTTTCAAGGAGTCGGTAACCATAAACATCAAACTCTCTCCCTCCAGTTCCTGATTCAAATAATCTGTATGTCCTGGAAAACGAAAATCCTCCGATTGGATGCTTTTTTTATGAATAGGCCCTGTTACGAGCACCTCGATCATTCCTTCTTTCAACGCTTTTGTCGCTGCTTTTAACGAACTAACCGCATGGGCGCCTGCATCGGGATGCTCTTTTCCATAAGAAATGGGAAAGGGAGAATCCCAGCTCTGCACCAAATTGAGTTGTCCCTTGTTTGGTTTTTTTAAATCTTTTAAAGAAAAAAGAGGGGTGGCGAGCCCTAAATTTTTTCGTTCGTCAAAAAAATTCTGGGGATGGGCAAAAACAATAGGGGTGAAAAAGTCATAAATACGCTTGTCTTGAAAAGTCTTTAAAATAATTTCTATCCCTATTCCATTTGGGTCTCCTACAGAAATTCCAATTTTAATTTTTGTCGATTGACGCACTTGAGTGGCTTTTTAGCTTATTTTTGAAACAAATGTAATTAAATCTAGAGGCATGTTTACGGGAATTATTGAAGCTTTTGCGAAAGTTCATCGCCTAACTCAGGAAGGAGCTAATTTACACCTCCAATTTGAGTGTGAATTGGCAAATGAATTAAAGATTGACCAAAGTGTTGCACACAACGGGGTTTGTCTTACAGTTGTGGCTTGTGATGACCAGTTCTATACAGTAACTGCCATTCAAGAAACCTTAGAAAAAACCAATTTAGGTCTTCTGCAAGTTGGGGATTGGGTCAATGTGGAGCGGGCCATGAAGCTAGGCGATCGATTGGACGGACATATTGTACAAGGTCATGTCGATCAGACTGCCGAGTGCATTGCTACTGAAACATTAGAGGGAAGTTGGACCTACACCTTTCAATACGCTTCCAAATCAGAACACATCACTATCGAAAAAGGATCTATAACAATTAACGGAGTGAGTCTTACGGTGGTGAACTCTAAAGAAAATCAATTTTCCGTTGCGATCATTCCTTATACTTATGAACACACCAACTTTAAACAACTGGAAGTAGGAAAAATGGTAAATCTAGAATTCGACATGATTGGCAAATACATTTCAAAGCTCTATTTAAAAAAGTAATTTTTGTAACTTTAAGAAAACTATATTCTAAATGAATTTTCTAGAACTGGCCACGCTGCTATTATCCCTAGCTTCCATTTTTTCCATCATCAACTTGCGTTTATTAAAACTTCCGCAAACCATTGGCTTGATGGTTTTAGCGATTATCCTATCGGCTGTAGTTTTAGTTATGGGTCTCGTGAATCCAGATTTTCTGACCTTTGTAACCTCTCTCACACAGCAATTTGACTTTAGTGTCTTACTGATAGATGTAATGCTGCCATTTCTGTTGTTTGCAGGAGCCATCAGTGTAGATGTACATGAACTCTTAAAAGATAAATGGACCATCATTCTGCTCGCCAGTTTTGGTGTAATTTTTTCCACTTTTGTAGTGGGTACAGCCCTATTTTGGTTGGTAGATAACCCTGTATTTGGGCTTTCTGGGCTTGGGCTTAGCTATTTGGATTGCTTGCTTTTTGGTGCGTTAATTGCGCCTACCGATCCCATCGCTGTTTTGGCTATGGTCCAAAAAATGAACCTTTCTTCGATCACGAAAACACGCATAGCGGGAGAGTCGCTGTTTAATGACGGTATCGGAGTTGTGGTTTTCTTGACACTTTTAAACATGAAAGCAGAAGGTGTAGAAAATGTAACGTTACAAGATGTTGGGTCCCTTTTTGCTACAGAAGTAGTCGGGGGGATTGCCTTGGGAGCTCTGATGGGGTTCTTGGGCTTTAAACTGGTGAAGTATATCGAAAACAAATATGTGGAATTGGAGGTTTTAATCACGCTTTCATTGGTTCTTTTGGTTCCTGTGATTTCTCATGTTTTTCATTTTTCGGCAGTATTGGCTGTCGTGGTAATGGGGCTGTTCTTAAATCAAAACATCGATGGAGATAAAAAAGAAGAGGGACTCCAAAAAGTCATGGGAGATTATGTTTATAAATTTTGGCACCTGTTGGATGAAACACTAAATGCCATTCTCTTTATTTTAATTGGTTTAGAAATTATTCCAGTACTACAAAATTTTGACTTTTCTTATCTTATCATAGTCTTCATTATGATTGTGGTAGTCGTGTTATCTAGAGCCGTTGGTGTTTTTGTTCCCATTAAAATACTTTCCATCAAAAAAACATTCGAAAAAAATACAGCCCTAATTATAACATGGGGCGGACTTCGAGGGGGTTTGAGTATTGCTTTAGCACTAAATCTACCCGAAAGTATTGGTACAGGAAAAGACTTGATCTTGATTCTTTCCTATGCGGTCGTTTTATTTACCATACTGGTTCAAGGATTGACCCTCAAAAAAATTATAAAATAATTTGAAAACCAACCCAGGGTGGTTATCTTTGAAATGAGTAGTTCAAGCTGTGACAACAGCAATGTCTAACAAAATATGAAAGGAGGTGTCTATGTCTTATGATAATCATTTAAGGAATTCGAGACAGCAGGTGCCGACTAACGGTCCGCTGTAGCTTTCCTTATCTATTTATAAAGCGGATCGATGGATCCGCTTTTTTTTTCAAATGCAACACATCCCACAAGCCGATTTAAATGAGTTTCTGTCCGACGACCCCGCCCGTAAAGCGGCTTTTGTTCAGCAGATTGGAGAGGCGTTTCAAGAAATCGGTTTTTTAGCACTCAAAGGACACTTTTTAGATGCCGCCCTTCAGGAGCAACTCTACCGAGAAATACGCAACTTTTTCGAACTCCCTTCAGAAATCAAATCGTCCTATGAAGTAAAAGACGGTGGTGGACAGAGAGGCTATACAGGCTTTGGAAAGGAACATGCCGCAGGAAGAACCGTAGGAGACCTGAAAGAATTTTGGCATTTTGGTCAGGACCTAAACAACAAACCTTTTCTAAAAGATAACTATCCTGACAACCTAAAAGTCAAGGAATTGGAAAACTTCAATTCTATAGGGAATTTGGTTTTTCTTAAACTTGAAGAGACCGCAAAAGTGGTCCTTCAAGCCTTAGCCCTTTATCTCAAATTGGACGAACACTACTTCGATGAATTTATTGAAGGGGGAAACTCGATTTTGCGAGCCATTCATTACCCCCCAATCACAGAAGCTCCGAAAGAGGCGGAACGTGCAGCTGCCCATGGAGACATCAATTTAATTACCCTTTTGATGGGTGCCCAAGGCGGAGGATTGCAAGTTCTGAATCGGCAGAATCAATGGATCGATGCGGTAGCAGAACCTGATGAATTGATGATTAATATCGGAGATATGCTTTCGCGACTAACAAACAATCTGCTTCCTTCTACCATTCACAGGGTGGTCAACCCACCCCAGGAGCAATGGGCAAACTCTCGCTACTCCTTACCTTTCTTTATGCATCCGATTCCTCAGATGCCTCTAAACTGTTTGGCTGAAACTGTGGATGAAACGCATCCTAAACAATACGATGATATTCTCGCTGGAGCTTTTTTGCACCAACGTTTGGTCGATTTAGGTCTTTTAAAAAAGTAACACTTACCCTTTCTTTAATTCCTCCAGTACAGCGCGTCCCAATGCCGCTAAAAAAGGAATTCCTTGAGTTTCGAATTCATACTGATCATCGTTAAAAATGGCGTTCTCATTGACCAATACTGTTGCCGTTAAAAAAAACTCAAGGCCGCTTGCTGCCTCTTTGATGTAGGCCACATCGGTCAAGGTCCCATAGGCATAACCTACTTTGTTGAAAATTCGAATCTCTGGAGTCATCGCCCCTTTTTGATCTCCATAAATCAAGAACTTTCCATAACTGTCCCAATGCGCTCCATCGTTATAATTTGGCGAAGTGCTTTCTAAAGTAGTACGACTCATCCAATCCTTAAGAAACGAATAGTCTTCCTCTGAAATCTCAAATTGTTCTTCTTTTGAAAAGTGTTCTGGGAAAATAATCCGCTGAAGGATCCCTTGAAGGTCTCGTATAGAAATTCTGTTCTTTTCACTAAAATCCATAGGTTCCTTTACCAAAGTCCCAGCACTGACATAGCCCACTCCTTTTTGAATTCCTTTTAGGCTGTGGGGTTCGAGTTTCAACTTCGCTCTAAGGGAAGGCTGATGATACAGCGTATCTTGCTCGGCATTCAGAAAGGTGTAGTGCCAAGTAGTTTCATTGTCTGCTCCAAAGAGAAACTTGTGATGGAGCTGGGTATTTGACAAACCTCTTTTTTTCAATTCTTCATTGATATAATCCCTCCCTAAAAAATCAAAAAGATAATTGTAGGCGTCGTTGTCGCTCACTAAGAAGATTTTTTTAATCAAATGATGGAGTGTTACCTTTCCTTCGTGGTGGGTGGAATCCTTCTCTATAATCGTTTCTCCATTTTTGTTTTTAATAAGAAACGGAGTCTCTCCGTTAATTTGGACTCCTTGTGCTTGGAGGGTTATCAATTTTTGAAGAGCCAAAACGGCTACGGGCAATTTTGCAGTACTGGCAGGATAGAAATACTGGTTCTCATCGACTTGAAAAGTGCTTTCTTGGAATTTAATCGCACCCGAGTGGGTTCGTTCAACTTGAGTCAGTAGGATTTGAATTTCATGCTTTTGTTTATTCTCTAAAATTTCTTGGATTTCGGGAATGGGAGTCTCTAAGGCACGTTCCAAAACTGTGGATGGGTTTTGGCATTGAATGAGAATTTTTCCCAGCAGTAAAAAGAACAAATACTTAAACCAATAAATTCTTAACATAAAAGTTTACTTTTCTTAAAACGCACTTCCTCAAAGTTACGTAGTATTGCCCTAAAATGTTTAGGGAAAACGTGGATACCCTTTTTTTTAAATCCCTTCAAAAGCTGCAATATCTTGGGCAGCAGTCAAATCGAGAATATGTTCTGCCCTTCCAAAACACTGGATTTGTTTCGGCTCCTTTTCGTTGAGTAATTTTATGGCGTTTGGCAATTCTTTCTCTTGACGTTCAGGATGGATAGGACAATTTTTTAGATAGGGATAGAGTTGGGCTCCCTGAAAACTAAAAATATTCATACTCACCCTTATTTCTCCAGTATCATCGCGATATTTTTCAGCAGTCTCCTGGTCTGGCTTTTCGATAATTCCTTTTAAAAATCCTTCTGTATCGATATCCATTACAGCAAATTTGGCGATGCGTTCATCACTGAATTTCAGTCCAGAGCGGGCGTAACTAATTAACGCATTGGGGGCTTTCCTGTCTTGGAGTAATTGCTTGAATGCGGCTGAGGAATATAAATTGTCACCGTTGCAAATTGTAAAGGTTTCGTGGAGCAAAGCAGGGTATTGTTCCAAGGCTTGTTCCACAGCGTCTGCTGTTCCAAGGGGTTTTTTCCTTCCTTCGCTGAGGTGTTGTATGGCGAAATGTACTTTTGCGCCAGCAAAAGAATTATTGGACCTTGCATTTCCAACCCATTGCTGAAAGGCTTCATTTTCTGGGCTGGTTATTAAATATACATCGGTATAGCCCGCGGCAACAGCGTTGGAAATCAAATGAAATAAAAGAGGTTTTTGGGTTTTTCCTAAGGGAATCAGGCTTTTGTGTACGCGCAGAGCTACTTCTTTTTGATCGCTAGACAGCGAACTGTTTTCTAGGGATTTTTTCATCCGAGAGGAAGCCCCTCCGGCCATAATCAACAGACTATTCATTCGTTGGATATTAAAGAAATTTCATAGGCATTTTTTGCTCCAGCTTTCAAAAAGGCTTGGATCACTTTTTCTTTGGTAGCTTGAGTAACCATAGCAACCATACAACCTCCACCTCCGGAGCCGATAATTTTAGCACCTAAGGCACCTGCCTTTAGTGCAGCTTTCATTTGCTTTTGCATAATCTGGGGCGTGTTCTGGATCCGTTCCTGAAGAATTACTTGGTGGCTATTCATCCACTTTCCCAAAGTGACATGGTCTATGGAGGAACTGGCTAACATTTCCTTTGCCTTAAGGGTCAACACATAATTGTAAACCGCTGCATACCAATGATCTCGATAGGGTTCTGGGACAGAAGCGAAATAGCGGTGGTAGGTTTCTTCACCAGCCTCTTGGATTGTAAAATCGGGAACTTGTTTTTGAACCGCAGCTATCGCTTCCCTTCCATAGGTTCTCGCATTTTGTAATACACTCAAAGTCTGTTTTGCGATCCCAGACTCCGCGATAACAAGACTTCCAAAATCAGCATTCAAACGTTGAATTTCAGTGCTCAATGTATCGATATACAAAAGACCTCCCTGTGCGATGGTATATTGGTCCATCAGCCCCCCCGGCTGATTAAAATAAGTAACCTCTGCTTCATATGCCCACTGGCCAATTTGTGCATCGGAAATATCCTGTCCTCCCTTTGAAGTTGCCAAAAGGAAACGAATCCAAGCTACCACCAAAGCAGAGGAACTCGAAACGCCTGCATTGACAGGAATGTCTCCCCAAATTTTTATGTTATATCCCTGAGTAAAACGAAACCCTTTTTCCCCAAGTACTGCTAAAACAGAACGGAAGTAATCTTCACTTTGAAGGTTAATAAATTTTTCATTTAGATCTATTGATATAGTATCTTGAATGTCAATTAGTTCTAAAAAAAAAGTACTTGTTGAATTGGGAGCTCCTTCGATATAAATATATCGATTTATGGTTCCTGCAATAACGGGTAAATCCAAATAATCTTGGTGGTCTCCAAAAAAACAAATTCGGGCTGGAGCTTTTACTTGAATCACTTTTTTCTTAAAATAAAATTAGGAAACAATAGCAAGAGGTTGGGTTTTTTCCCAATATCCGCGCGTAAAATCTGGAAATTTTTGAGGCATCCCCCCTTGGGCAACAGAGCTTTCGCTTAAGGGCGTAACTGCACTCCAAAGGCATCCTTCATATACATTTTGATCTAAAGGTTGTCCCTTTCTCAGACATTCTACGATACGATAGAGCATCATAAAATCCATTCCGCCATGACCTCCCATTTTTTTGGACAGTGCTCCCAGACGTTTATACATAGGGTGTTCATACTGTTCGTATAAGGCATCCAATTGTTCTCCTTCTGCCCAACGGTGGTGACTGTCGGTGGCGCCTGGCACCCCTCCTTCAAAAGCTACTCGAGTTGGAAAGCCTGCAAGGATTCCTTTGGTTCCTTGGATTAGATTGTGCCGCGTATAGGGTCTCGGACTCGTCTCATCCCACTGAATCATAATAGTTCTTCCCAAATGGGTTTTGATGATCGATGTATTTAGGTCGCCTCCTTTAAAATCTAAAGCATTCCATTTGTGATCTTTAGGGTAGTTTTTTTCAGCATACAATGCCCTTCCTTTTGCAGGAGAAGAAAAAGACACCAAAGTTGAAAACTGATCTTCACCACGCCCTAAATTCATGTATTGAGCTACTGGACCTAGTCCGTGTGTCGGATACAAGTTTCCATTTCGGTTTGCGTAATGTTGGGTTCTCCAAGAACCCGTTCCACGCTCCTGCTCCTCCATTTGAAAACGAAGTTCGTGAATGTAGGCTGCTTCCGCATGTAAAACCTCCCCTATCACGCCTTGTCTGCAGAGATTTAAATACAGCAGCTCTTCCCTACCGTAATTTACATTCTCCATCATCATACAGTGTTTCTTTGTCTTTTCTGAAGTGTCGATAATCTCCCACATTTCGGGTAAGCTCACTGCGATGGGTACTTCCACAAAGGCATGTGCACCTTGATTCATAGCCTCAACAGCCATTGGGGCGTGATTTTTCCAATTGGTTGCTATAAAGACCACATCCGGAGTGGTTGTTTTTAACATTTTTTTCCACTCCGTTTCATTACCAAAAAACCGCTGAATATTTTGATGACGGCCAGCACCTACTTTTTTACAGGCTTCAACTGAACGGTCAACCAAGTCCTCGTATAAATCTGAAATGGCAACAATTTCTGTTCCTTCGATAGCAGCCAATTGTTTGGCATGACCGGAACCCCGTGCGCCAACCCCAATTAATGCAATGCGGACAGTATCTAGTTTTGGCGCAGCAAAATCGCCCATGTATGTTCCTTCAGAAGGTCGATTTTCACTTTCTTGGGAACAGGCTAGGTTTGAAGCCATATACAACGAAGCTGCTGAAAGACTTGATTTTTTTAAGAATTTTCTACGGTTTAAGTTTTTCATAAATAATGTTTTAGTAAAGAAATTGAGTTAAATTAAGTAACTCAATCTAAAAGTAAACATTTCTTGGAGATGCTAAAATTTAGAGACAAATTTATTAGAGCCAAGTCTAGAATAAATTTATATCTTTAAAATAAAAACCATGGGAGTAGGTGGAACTGTTTTAGCGAGTATCGCGATTTGTTTGTTCATTGGTCTTTTAATCGAATTGAAAGAACGTCATTTAAAATAAAAGATGGGTTACTTTTTAAGAAATATAGTTGTCTATGGAGTTGTAGCTCTAGTAGTTTGGATGTTGTATTCTGCCATTCGTGGAATGAATAAAAACAAATAATGAAGCGCAAACCTTCTTCTAAACAGCTGTTTTTTCTTTCTTTGGGAATTGTTAAAAAAATCGTTTTACTGTTTCTTCTTTTTAAAAACTAAACACCCATCACAATCCTCTTAAGGAAACTATTCCACAGAGAGTACAGGCTATTCAGAAGTCAAAACAGAATTATTCTGTGGCTTCTTCTGTAGCAGATACTACCCGATCCCAAATTGTAATAACACCACTGGTTTGGTCATTCCAGGTCATCCTATTGTCAGAATTAGAAAAAGAAATACGATAATTGATGATATTATTCCCTTGTGTAAATAGATAGAGTCCCGATTCTGAATCGACCTCCCAAGTGTATACATTAATGGCGGGAGTTAGACAGCCTCTACTATCACTATCAATGAAAGTGTAGGTAGTGCTGACCAAGTTTGCTGTTGCAGAAGCGGTAAAGTCCAAACAGGAATATTCCTCTATTAACTCCACTAAGTCCGCTTTCAAGTCATTCCAAACAATCGTCTGGTTGTTTTCATCGGTAATCGAATATACGGTCCAATCTCCTATGAGTTTGTCTTGAGGTATCTCTTCTTTCGAACAACTTAAGAAAAGTATGCCTACCAAAGAGAGAAGAAAAATTTTGGAATAAAAACTAGATTTCATTTTATGCTATATTACTTACGCAAATAAACTAATTCTATTCTTGTTTTTACCGTATGCTCTTTTTTTTTATCAAATACTTATTAAGCTAAACCTTCCGGGGGTTTACTTTAAGTTTGGGGATCAAAATATAAAAGAATAAAAAATGTGCCCTATCTTTAAAAACTAGTATATGAAAACTACAGTTCTTGTTCTTCTTTTTTTGGCAAGTACCCCCCTTCTCGGTCAAAAAGCTTCCTCTAGCATTTACTTAACCGTTTTGGGAACGGTTCAAGATGGGGGTTCTCCTCATATTGGATGTCAAAAAAAGTGCTGTCTGAATTTGAGTTTACAGGAAATCAAAACCCGCAAGGTTACCGCCCTTGAAGTTTTTGACACCACTACAAAAAAAAGCTTGTTGTTTGAAGCCACCCCCGATGTCATTTCCCAATGGGCTACGCTGCGTTTTCCACTTTGTGGGATTTTTCTAACCCATGCACACATCGGTCATTATTCTGGTCTTTTACAACTGGGGCGTGAAGCACTGGGAGCAAAAAAAATTCCCGTTTATGCGATGCCCAAAATGCACACTTTTTTGGAAACGAATGCGCCGTGGAGCCAATTAGTCACACTGCAAAATATCACGCTCAAAAAACTTGAAAACAAAAAGGTAGTGCATCCCTTAGAAGAGGTTCGGGTAACACCGCTACGGGTTCCCCACCGAGATGAATTTTCAGAAACTGTGGGCTACATCATTTCCGGTCCCCAGAAAACTGTTTTGTTTATTCCAGACATTGACAAATGGTCCCTTTGGGAAGAAGAGCTTATCCACTGGCTACAAAAAGTGGATTTGGCCTTTATTGATGCAACTTTTTTTAGTGCTGAAGAAGTAAATTATAGAACCCTTTCGGAAATTCCCCATCCCCTAGTACAAGAAACGATAAGCTACTTGGAAGCACAACCTAACCGGTTAAAAAACAAAGTGTTTTTTATCCATATGAACCATACCAATCCCCTTTTAGATGAAAACAGTGAAGCAACCAAGTGGGTGCTAAAGCAAGGTTTTCAGATTGCTCGTGTTGGACAACAATTTAGTTTGTAGCTTTTGATTTCAAAATTCTGCTTTTGAAGATTAAAAGTAATTACTTGCTTTTTTTATGCTAATAAAATAAATAATTAAGCGGTTCCTAGATTTTAATTTGAATTATAGAAAGTAAGTACTTACCAAATATTTGGCGGAAACCCAGCTTTAATCTTAAGCACAAATAATTTGACCCTTTCAGAAAAGTCTCTAGTAATTACCCCAAAATTGGGTGCAATCTAGTCCTCAATACGACCCACAGGACGCACTTCGTTTCCTTTGATACCTGTAAGCCGATCGCCTAAAACGGCTCTTACTGAATCTGCAATCTTGGTAATCTTAGCCACAATTAGGGGATTTTCTTGTGCCACATCATTTTTTTCACTTGGGTCGCTCTCTAGATCAAAAAGCGCTGCTGTTTCTATTTTATTCATTTCATAGGGGACTGGAAATCCGTCATTTGTTCCTTTTCTCCCGTTGAGTGAGCGATAGGTATGAGGAACGTAAAGCTTCCAGTTTTTGTGTCGGACGGCATGTAGTTCATTTGTCCGATAGTAAAAAAAGAAATTTTCGTGGGGAGCTCGGGTTGTCTTCCCTGTAAGTAAGGGAACTAATGATGCTCCATCGATTTTCTTTTCGGGAAGACCACTTCCAGTAAATTCTGCAATGGTGGGCAACCAGTCTATCCCCATCGCAGGAGCGTCAATACGGGTATTGGGCGCAATTCGTTTGGGAAAATAGGCAATTCCAGGAACTCGATGCCCCCCTTCCCAGTTGGTACCTTTACCTTCTCTAAAAATTCCTGGAGAACCAGAATGCCCTCCATACGAAAGCCATGGGCCGTTGTCTGAGGTAAATACTACTAGCGTATTTTCCTCCAATCCTTCCTTTTTTAAGGTTTCCCAAATACGCCCTACGGAGTCATCAATTTCACGAATCACGTCTCCGTACAAACCGCGTCTTTGCGTACCCTGAAATTCTTCTGCAGCATACAGAGGAACATGAGGCTGTGGATGGGGTAAATACACAAAAAAGGGAGCGTCTTTATGGCGTTGAATAAAATCAATCGCCTTATCGGTCAATGCTCTTGTCAAAAACGTTTGATCTTCTAAAACCTTTAGTGGGGTTTCGTTTTCGTATAATTCAATGTCTGGGAAATTAAAAACGGTCCCTTGTTGGGGGTGTTTCGGCCACATGTCGTTGGAATACAAAATTCCGTAATACTCGTCAAAGCCGTGTTTCCGCGGTTGAAACTTAGGTGCATCTCCCAAATGCCATTTCCCAAAAATACCTGTTGCATAGCCCTTAGCTTTTAGCAGTTCTGCCAGGGTCGTTTCCTCTGGGTTGATCCCTACTTTAGCTCCAGGACCGTACGCATTGTGAATTCCCACCCTGTCCGGATAACAACCCGTCATAATGGATGCGCGAGATGCAGAGCACACGGGTTGGGTAGCGTAGTAAGAAGTAAAATAGGCCCCTGAACTAGCGAGTTGGTCTAAATTTGGTGTTTCAATGTCTGTAGCTCCATAAATTCCCAAATCACCATAACCTTGGTCATCAGTAAGGATAAAAATAATATTGGGTGGAGTTTCTTTGCTACAGCTAAATGTGAGTGCCAAGAGGGCTAAAAAAAGGATGTGCTTCATTTGAAATAGTGTATGTCTTTAAAAGTAAGTTAAAAAAATCCTTCGACAGTGGTCTACTTTTTGTTTTTTTAATCAAAAAGTACTTGGAGGTATAATACAAAAGCTGTGTGTAATCTACAATTTGATAAAATTGGCATTAAAAATTAATAAAATCTTTATTTTTTATACTTCATTATTGAATACTTAAAAAAAGAGAGGTTTTTGACATTTTATTAGGATTATTTTTTGAATAATGCCAGTATCTTTGAATTATAAAAGATGCAAAGCTAATTTTGTTGCATTTTTATCAAATACAATCGCTTTATTTCATATTCAGGCTTGGTATTTGTTCTTTGTTAATTTATTCATTTGTTTAGCCGCCTCAACTGGGGCGGTTTTTTTTTGATAAATTTTTTACAACGCTCCTTGATGGATTCCTAAAAATCATATCAATCTTGCAATCGTGCAGCAATTTGTTCCCCGATCTTACTTCCAATAGCAATCCCCATACCTCCCAATTTTACTCCCACTGCTATGTTTTTTTTATCGCTTTGCAGGATGGGCATTTTATCTTTTCCAAAGGCCATAATTCCAGACCACTCCATGGCAATCGAAAATTCTTGATTGGGAAGGATAAACTGATTCAAGTCAGAGATAAGTTTGTCTTTTATTTTGGAGTTCGTACCAAAAGAAGTAGTGGTTTCGGTAGTAAAATCTAAATTTCGGCCGCCACCCAACAAGACTCGATTTTGGATATTTCTAAAATAATAGTAGCCCTCTTCATAGTGAAAAGTCCCATTTATTTTGAGGTTGGGAATGGGATCGGTCAAAATCACAAGTCCACGTCCTGGGGAAAGGTTTAAATCGGGTAGTACTTGTTTGGCAAAGGCATTGTTGCAAATTGCTAATTTGTTACAAGTCAATTGAATCTCTTGCTCTTTTAATTTTAGGGCAAGGCGTTTTGTCTTTGATTCTAGTTCAAAATGAGTCAGCGTCGTGTTTGAAAAAAACGAAATATCGTGTTGGTTGACTTTCGAACGAAGGGCGCGCATCATTTTCCCTGTATTGATTTGTCCTTCAAACGGATTTTCAATGAGGTGTTTTACTCGTCTAGAATCAAATCCAAAGGTTTTAATTTTTGCATTATTTTGAGAAAAAACCGCTTTCTTAAAAAGTGGTTTCAGTAAGGAATTGAAATAATCCATTTGGTCTAAAGCCTGGGGTTCTTTTTCAAAAAACAATTCATGCCCTCCTTTTTGTTGTAGCTCCAAAGCTTTATCTCCCAAGGTTTCGCGAAGTAAGGCAAATCCCTCCAAGCGCATCTTTACAATTTCACACAGGGCGTTTTCATCCATATGCTGCCGGTCGTCCATCAGCTCGGTCAACGATCCAAAGCACGCAAATCCAGCATTCTTGGTGCTTGCACCAGAAGAAAACAAGCCCCTTTCTAAAATGGCGATGCTAGCCTGGGGATTTTGTTTTCGATAAGAAAGAGCGCAAAACATCCCTGTGATTCCTCCTCCTAGCACAACTAGGTCATAGTGAAGCAACTGTGTCTTTTCCCAAAAACTGAGCATTTGAACTTTAAGATTTTCTAAATATACAAAAGGGAACAGATTTTGTTTGACCTGCTTTTGAAAATGAGATATTTAGAAATAGGATTGTGTTTAGTTCCTAGGCGTAATATAGTCCTGTGATGATTCTATAGGCTAAATAAATTCCCGTGATCGTCCAGACCCACCATCTGTTTTTCATGTACCATTCCATACCTTTTGGTTTTGCTTTTCAAGGTATTCATAAAATTTAACTTTTATGATTTTAGTGGTAATTTGGTTTTTTGGTTTTATTTTTTAAAAAAAAAGCTTATTATTGCGCGGATTTAGAATTTTGACGATGTGGATGAGTAAAAGTTTCCTCTTAACTTTTTTATTATTTATAGAGCTTAGTGTTTTTGGACAGGATCTAACCCTCTCTGGAACCATTTCTGATGCTGACACCAACGAGCCCCTTCCAGGAGCAACTGTTGTTATAGAAGGCACGAACACAGGTGCGATTTCAGATTTTGATGGAAAATACACTATTCGTGTCGCTGTAGGAAATACGCTTTCCTTCAGTTCCATTGGTTACAAAACGGAAACGCGTGTTATTTCTCAAGCAGATCAGCTCAATATTAGTTTAACTCCAAACAACGAGCTTGACGAAATCGTAGTGGTGGGATATGGATCTCAGAAACGTAGCAATATTGTAGGGTCTGTAGCCACCGTGAATGTGGATAAAGCGACCCAAAACCCTACAACAAACGTATCGGAACTTTTAAGAGGAAGAGCTGCGGGAGTCCAAGTGAACCTCGGCGACGCACGTCCGGGAGGTAATTCAAATATCGTAATCCGTGGAAATGTTTCTGTTGCGGGAGGGAACAGTCCCTTGATTATCGTAGATGGACTTCCTTACGACAGTCTAAACGATATTGCCCCCGATGATATAGCCAATATAGAGATACTTAAAGACGCGGCTTCTACATCCATCTATGGAGCAAGGGCTTCAAACGGGGTCATTTTAGTTACAACCAAAAAAGCGAGAGCTGGATACAGCTCGTTTAATTATTCAGGCTTTGTCACAACACAAACCCTGACCCGAAACTTTGAGATCTACGACGGTCAAGGATTTTACGATTTTAGAATGGACGCTTGGAAAGCTCGTTTAGGCGTGGACAACCCTCCCTTAAAGTTTGTCTGGAATGAAAATGAATTGGACTTTATTTACAATGACAACATTGTGGATTGGGAAGACCTAGCCCTAAATGACGCACTACTTACAAGTCACTCGTTAAGCTATTCGTCGGGTACTGAAAAATCCACTGTCTACTCTAGTTTAAACTATTTTACCCAAGACGGAATTATTCCCAACTCGGGATTTGACCGCCTTCAGTTTAAATTGAATTACAGTCATCAACTCACCGATAAACTTAGTCTGGATGGGATTATCAATATCCAGAATGCAAATCAGAGCAGGGAAACTGGGGGGCTTTTTCTCGCGAACATCACCCCTATTGCTAAGCCTTATGACGATGAAGGAAACTTGGTAAAATACTACTTTGGGCAAGAAAATGCTTCCGCTATAAATCCCTTGTGGGATCAAAGAGAATCTGTAGACGAAACAGAGACCAATCTAACCGATATCAGTTTGAGGTTTAATTACGACCTAGCACCGCAATTGACCTACTCGCTAAAAACGTTTTATAGAAATAGAAATACAGATCAAGGAACCTACAGATCCTCCTTACATTCCGCAGGAGATGAAGGAATTAATGGAGTAGGAGTGTTGATTGACACCCAATACAAACAATTGCTTGTAGAGCATATTGTAAACTATCAAGTGTTGGACAACGAACTGCACAATTTAGATTTTACAGGAGTGCATTCCTATGATGAACAAAACTTTAAATACAACCAACTCGATAAATCGGATTTTGTAAATGATGCCTTGGGATATAATGGATTGGCTTCAACTTTACTCAATAACAGCAGAGATGTCTGGAGACGAAGAGTCCTTTCCTTTATGGGAAGAGCGCGCTATTCCTATCAAGACAAATACCTTTTAGAAATGACGACCCGTGCGGATGGTGCCTCAGTCTTTTCTGAAAATAATAAATGGGGGTGGTTTCCAGCACTTTCCGTTGCCTACAAAGTGGATCAAGATTTGAATCTAGATAGTATCGATCAACTCAAAGTACGTCTTAGTTATGGCGCTACAGGAAACCAAGGAATTAATCCACTGGAGTCTCTCGGTGTTGCAAATTACAATCCCTACACCTTTGGCGACCTAACCGTCAGTGGTTCTTCAGCCTCTTCTCGATTGAGAAATCCTAATTTGCAGTGGGAAACAACTACAACCTTAAATGGGGGGGTTGATTTTGGATTGTTTTCAAATCGAATTCGAGGAACCGTTGAATATTATAAGTCCAATACTACAGATTTACTGTTAGACCGACAACTCGCTTCCTCCTCAGGCTATACCGTTACACGCTTCAATGTTGGAGAATTGCAAAACACAGGTCTGGAAGTGACCTTAAACAATTCCCTAATCCGTACAAAAGAGGTAAACTTTGATTTGGGTCTTATTTGGTCAACCAACAATAATGAAATTCTCTCTCTAACAGGAGAAACCCAAATAAACCCGCAAACTGGAGAAGAATACTTCATCGATATTACAGACAGTTCGGGGAGACGACTTTCTATAGGGCAATCCATCAACAGCCTGTGGATGGCAGAATACGGAGGGATTTACCAAGAGGCAGACTTTTTGGAAGGCAGTCCAATCACCCCTCGGGTGGGAGCTAAACCCGGACATATTCGAGTCATTGACCAAAACCAAGATGGGATTTTAGACATCAACGACAACATTTTCATCAATGCCGATCCTGACTGGTATGGCTCTATAAATGCTACCCTACGCGTCAAAAATTTTGATTTATTCATGGATTGGTATTTTGTACAAGGCGTTACCCGTGTAAACTCCATCCTTGCCAACGGAGAATACTGGAAAGCCTCCACTAACGGCCCTGTTGTTCCTTACTACACCCCGGAATCGCCTTCTACGGAATGGCCAATGGCTAACGCCAATGCAGCCTGGCTCAAGTATCTAAATTCTTTTGCCGCAAAGGATGCTTCGTACCAACGTTTGAGAACTGTTACCGTGGGGTATAATTTTGGAGACAGTTTAAATCAGTTGCTCAGAACCAAATCCGGACGATTGTACTTTACAGGTACCAACTTATTGACCTTCACCGATTTCTTGTCCTATTCTCCTGAACAAGACTTACGTGCAGGAGTCTTTCCGGAAACCTTAAATATGACCCTAGGAATGAAACTAACGTTTTAAAAGCATTGTCATGAAAAACACAAAACATTTCTTTTTGATTTTACTTTTAGGATTTTCAACTTCCTGTTATCAAGATGATTTTTTAAAAGACGAGTTACTAGCAAATAATTCTGTTGAGTTTCTCTACTCCAGCCCCCAAGGTATTGCAAATGCAGTTGTGGGACTTTATGCACTAAATCGCGAACCCTATCAACGCGATTGGTTCAACGGAGCTATCCCGCTTATTCTCCAAGCAAAAAGCGATCTTTCTGCTGGAATAGATGGGGAAATTTCACTTTTTAGTAACTGTTTTTGGGGTTGTGGTATTGATGAGGACTATGGGACAGAAGCTGCTTACGGGTATTTTTGGGGTCATAATTACAGAATAATTGATATTACAAACAACATCATTTCTGGTGGGGAACTACTCCTTGCCGAGGGGAGTACAGACGCCTCCTTGATTAAAAACCTAGCGGAAGCCAAAACCTTCCGAGCGCATGCCTACTTCACACTCTACCGACTGTTTAAAAATATTTATATCAAAACAGAGCCTACCACACCAGCTACCGCATTTGAACGTCCCCAGAGCAATTCTCCAAAAGAAGAAATTTTTTCTCTGATTCGGGAGGATCTCAACTTTGCAAGTGAAAATCTTTCCTATACAACAGATGAATTTGGAAGATGGACAAAAGCCGCCGTGGATCATGTGAGAGCAAAAGTGGAGCTATGGGATCAAAACTATTCCAAAGCCGCAGAAATTGTGGATGATATCATCGCCAACAGTCCACATGCGCTAGTCAACGTAGATCAAGTATTTCAAGATGACCTGCAACACAGTGAAACGCTTTTTGCTGTAAACTTTAAGAGAAATGCCATCGGAGGAGGAGCCTGGCACCAACTGAACTGGCAAACAGTAGCACATTATTCGGCAGTACCAGGATTGGTTCAATCCCTTGAAAATGGTGGGGACGGTTTTGGGTTTATTACACTCAATCCCTACGTCGTAAATCTATTGAATAGCAACACTAACGATCAACGCATCGGGAACTATTATATTTTTAATTATCGCTACAACGATGAAAAAACCTTGCCTGCTGGAAAAAATATCGGCGACCCCTTAGACGTTTATAGCAATGTTGCCGAAGACGATGACTTTTTTATGTATTTCAAAAGACAAAGCCCTGGGGTAATTAAGTTTTTTGACAATACTGTGGAACCTACAGATCGGATGCATTTTAAAAATATTATGGTGTACCGCTTAGCCGAAACTTATTTAATGGGAGCGGAGGCACACCTTGAAAACGGAAATAATTCTAAAGCCCAAGAGTATCTAAACGCAGTTCGCGTGCGTGCTGGAATCTCACCCGTTTCTTCTCCTACCCTTGAACATATTTTAGAAGAACGAGCAAGAGAGCTCGCCTTTGAGGGTCAACGTTGGTATAGCCTAAAAAGAAGAGGGCTTTTATTTGACTATTTAATGGACCATATGAATGCAGACCTCCTGAACGAGTACTATGCTAGAAATCATGTCAATCCAAAAGAAGTGTACCAACCGCATATGGTCAATCTCCCAATTCCCCAAGGGGTTTTGGATTTATTGGGTGCCAGTTACCCTCAAAACGAAGGATATTATTAACTACTAATCAATTCACTAAAACAATTAATCATGAAAATTAATCACTTTTTAATTTTAATTTTTTCATTTTTCACGGTGATTCTATCCTGTGGGAAAGATGAGGTAGAGGAACCTCCAACCATTACCGTTGAAACTCCTGAACCCGAAACCCCAAGCGATTCTGGAACAGATACGAGTTCAGACTTTGTAGAGGGTATCGATCCCGATCTAAACGAAGGGACAATCACTTTTGAAGAATATGGACCCAGCTTCTCACTTGAAAATGCACAAGCTGCCGATCGTCTTGAAGGAAACTGGGGCTATTTTGGTGGTGCTAATGATCAAAACTTAACTGTAGCCTATGCTGAAAATCCAGGAACAAGCAGCTTGAACAATTCTGCAAGAGTTATTCAAGTAACAGAACCTGTTGGAGTTCAATCGTGGGCTGGATTCTATTTTATGCTTGAAGAAAAAATAAACTTCCCTGCAGGAAAAGAAGCCATCTCAGTTCAGTTTTATTCTCCTGGACCCGATCATGTGGTATTATTAAAATTGGAAGATGAACTTGCAAACGAAACGGAAGGAAAAAAGACTACTGGTGACCTATTCGCTGAAACAACTGGAACAGGTTGGGAAACTTTAGTATTTAACATTCCTGATTTAGAAGGGCGTGACGGTTTTTATAACACCATTACGATGATACTAGGATACGGCCTTACCAATGAGGAAGAAGCTAAGTATTATATCGATAATTTTGATTTTGCGACTCCTGTAGAAGTAATTGCTGCCGCTGCACCCGAAACCGCTCCTGATGCTCCAACCTATGAAGCGGAAGAAGTAATTTCTATATTTAGCGACGCGTATGCTGCTGTTGAAGGAATCAACTTAAACCCAAATTGGGGGCAAAGTACTGTGGTAACTGAAGAAACTATTGCTGAGAATACCGTCTTGAAATATGAGAATCTAAATTATCAAGGGACCACATTTGAAACCGCAATTGATCTATCTTCTAAAACAAGATTGAATATTGACTATTTCACTGGAGATGCTTCTACTTTGAAGTTCTTCTTAATTAGTCCTGATGGTGACGATGCGGATGACGCGGCTGAGGAAAAAGCATATGAGCTGGATCTTACCAACCAAGGACAGTGGAACAGAGCCATTATCGACTTAACACATTTCTCTGATGTAGTGGACCTTTCACAGGTTTTCCAACTAAAAGTTGAAGGAACAGGTACCGTTTATTTTGATAATATTATCTTCTACGGAGGGGAGTCAGATTCTGGAGATAGCTTTACCAATGAGTACGGAGGTGCCTTTGGTGGTGCAGCTGTAGTGGGTACTACCTTCAATTTCCCTTCTACTGCAGAAGGATGGGCAGGTTTTGCAGAATTAGCTCCTGCAACCCTATCTTTCCCTCACGGTGGAAAAATTACATTTAATGCTGCGACAGCAGGGACAGATGTGGCTCTTAACTTTAAGTTTGAACGCTTGAGTTTTGACGCTGAAGGAAATGGTGCTGCAGACACAGAACCTAATTTCGCAACAGAAGACATTACAGTTTCAGGAACGGAAGCAACTTCCTACACGGTAACAATTCCTGCTCAAGACGCTGCGAATACGTATGCTTCTCATTTATTGTATCTCGTTACCCAAGATGCAGAAGTTACGCTTACGGATATCATTGTTACTTCATACCACGAAGCACAATAAAAAAGAGTACTTTTAGTTTAATAACATACGATCCCACTTCGGTGGGATCGTTTTTATTCATTTAAAATAAACGTCATCAAACATTTGTATCCCCTTATTTTTGCACTCTCCTACATCAGTCTCATTATTTCATGTAGCAAAGAATCGAACGACGATTTAAAGGTGGATTTTACCTTGGAGGAAAACGGACGGGTTCGTGTAACTGCAGACGCTTCACAAGCGGTCCTCTACCGATTTTCGTTTGAATCCAATGCCGTTTTTGAGAACAGCACTGGAATCATCGATTATACCTATTCCAACAAAGGAACCTATACCCTAGGGATTTGGGCCTTTTTTGATACAGAATACAATTCCTACAGCTATCAGACAGTAACGCTAGAAATAACAAATGCTAGTGGAAATGCTTCCGCAAGTGTAGATCCAAACAATATCGATACGTCTGAAGAAACCACTGTATATTCGGACTACACTTTGGTTTGGAATGACGAATTTAATTACGAGGGAACCCCCTCAGATAAAAAATGGCACCACCAATATATTCCTATCATAGGAGGAAGTTGGGCCAATGGTGAAAAACAACATTATACTGCGAGAACAGATAATTCATTTGTAAGTGATGGTACACTAAAAATTGTGGCAAAGCGAGAGACCTATACCTTTGAAGGCAGTAGGAAATCCTTTACCTCAGCCCGCTTAAATTCCAAGTTTGAACTCGAATACGGCCGAATTGACGTTCGCGCGAAACTTCCCAGTGCAGAAGGCACCTGGCCTGCTATTTGGACCTTGGGCACCAATGTAGGTGAACGAGGAAATTACCACGGAACCACAGCTGGAAATGTAGGGTGGCCCGCTTGCGGTGAAATTGATATTATGGAACAAGACGGCACAGATAAGGAAAAACTATACGGAACCTTTCACTGGGCGGATGCTTCTAGTGGACAAAACGCCTCCTACGGCTTGACAAAGACCAGTGCTGTATTAGGCATCGGTACTCCAAGTGCTGACTTTCACTTATACTCTCTGGTATGGACTCCCGCTACACTTAAAATATTTGTGGACAATGTGCTTCTAGTACAACTGACAAATTCCAGTTCAGTTCCATTTGATAATCCCCATTATTTACTCTTAAATATCGCAATGGGAGGAACGCTAGGAGGTAGTATCCCCAGTTCCTTTTCACAAGATACTATGGAAGTAGATTATGTACGCTTTTACCAATAACGTAAATCGTAAAGCCTAGTTCTTCTTTAATTCATCAAACCACTTTCCAGGGTCGGAAACCTCAAAGGTTTCAATATACCCACGGTCTTGGAGCGTTACATAGGCTGTAGTCCCGTTTGGACCTCCAAAAGCAATATTGGATGCCTTTTTCCCTTTGAGTTCAATTTCCTTTAAAACGTCTCCCTCAGGAGATACTTTTACGACCGTTCCTTTGCCGTATCGGGTGATGTACAAATTCCCTTTTACATCACAACGCATTCCGTCCATTCCAAAATCGGGAAATGATATCAACAGGCGTTTGTTGGTTAACGTTTTTGATTCCGTGATATCAAACGCCCAAACGTTTCTTTGAACACTTTCATTGACGTATAAAATTTTTCCGTCGGGACTGATTTCAATCCCATTGGTCGTCCCCATTCCATCCGCCATCAAAATAAACTGCCCTTTTTCAATCCTCCAAATTTTTCCTGTGCTGGCGCCCCAATTGGGATCAGAAGCAAACAGTAAATCTCCCGCTCCAAGGGTCAAATCATTCGGCTGATTCGCACTAGGCTCATGCGCATAAACAGAGACCGCTTTGGTTGCTGGATCAACTTCCAGCACATTATGACCGGTGTAGTCTGCTAAGAATAGCATCCCTCGTTTATTGATTCGAATCCCGTTGGCCGTACTCCCCTCCGGCAATTGATCGATAAAAAGGGTGTAATTCCCAGAGACGTCTATCTTTCCTATCGTTCCTGAATGATCTGGATTTACAAAATAAAGATTCCCTTTTTGATCTACGGCAGGCCCTTCTAACCCTTGAGTAAAAGTCCCCACATTGGCATAATCTGAGGCTACGTAAAGCACCTCGGATTTTGTACACGAAGCGATAAGGAAAATACTCAAAACGGAAACGAAGTGTGTTGTTCTCATGTTTTCTTGATATATAATTTGTTCTATTCTATGTAAAGATAATTTTTTGTAAATTTAATAGATGAGATGGACTGTATTTCTCCTTTTTGTAATTGCCTTTTCTTCTTGTTCATCAAAAAACACTAGAATGCTTCACGTTCAGCAAATTCATCCCCCTCAACAACTCGATTTTGAATCCATTTCTACCGCTTTAGAAATTGAAACAGCAAGCGTCCCAATCGATAAACTCAACTGGAACGATTTTACCTATCAGCCTGAGGTGTCCTTTAGGATTGGACATTCCGAAGAGATGCTCTACTTAAAATTTTATGTTTCAGAAGCCCATATTTTAGCCCAACACAGTCAGCCCAACACCGCTACGCACCGAGACAGTTGTGTGGAGTTTTTTATCGATCCCGATCAAAGTGGAGGCTACTATAATTTTGAGTTTAACTGTATTGGAACTACCCACCTGGCGTACGGCCCTAACCGTCAAAAACGAAGTTTTGTGGATCCCGATCAAATTTTAGATCAAGTCTTTACCGCTTCCACTTTAGGAACAACCCCCTTCGAGGAAAAATCAGGTGCTTTTCAATGGGAAATGGTGGTTGCACTGCCCGCGTCTTTGTTTGTCCATCATCCTGATTTGAACTTTAAAGCATTACAATCAAAAGCCAATTTTTACAAATGTGGAGACGATACAAGCCAACCCCATTTCTTGAGTTGGAATGAAATAAACAGCCCTAAACCCGACTTTCATCGCCCCGAATTTTTTGGATCCCTTTTATTTGAGTAATTTCATTAAAAACAATATAACTTTTGAATTCAAAAAAATTTATTTCAGTTTGGGCTGCGCTTGGGAAATGGTCGGTTTTAGTACTTGTTCTGGTGCTTTTTCAGCAGTGTCAAAAGACTCCCGAAATTCAAGGACCTTTATTCCTTCCTGAAGGGTTTGAAGCTAAAGTTTTTATTGACTCCATAGCGGAAACAACGCGGCATATTGCGGTTTCTCCAAATGGAAATGTCTATACCAAATTTAAAAGAACCTCGGAAGAAGGGGCCCTCGCTGCGCTGCAAGATTTAGATCGGGATGGTGTGGCTGAGCGAATTGAAAAATTCGCAAAAGATAAATCTATTATGGGCAGAGGCTACGCAACCGCCGCCCGAGTGTATAAAGGCTATCTCTATTTTAGTAGCGAACTGGCCGTATATCGCTACAAATTAGATCCTGAAAATTTAGTCCCTAGCGGGCCTTTAGAAACCGTAGTCATAGACGATCACCCCCACGGGATGCACGAACATATAGGAAAACCAATCGCTTTTGACAACAAAGGAAACTTGTACGTTCCTTTTGGTGCGCCCTCTAACGCCTGTCAAAATCCAAAAAGAACGCCGCTCCAACCTGGAATGGACCCGTGTCCCCAACTCGAAAAACACGGAGGTATCTGGGTTTTTGATGCAGAAACTCTAAATCAAACACAAGAAGACGGAAGACGCTATGCCACAGGAATTCGAAGCATCGTAGGGATGGACTGGAATTCAGAGGATGAAAGCCTCTATGCGGTTGTTCATGGGCGTGACGATTTGTATCGTTTGTGGCCCGACCGGTATTCTCCCTGGGACAGCGCGGTACTTCCCTCGGAAGAATTTATTAAAATTGAAGATGGTGATAATTTCGGTTGGCCCTATTGTTATTACGATCAAATTCAAGGAACACGGGTTTTATCTCCTGAATATGGAGGGGATGGAAAAAAACTAGGAGATTGTGCTGACTACAAACCCCCTATTATGGGATTTCCTGGACACTGGGCACCAAACGATTTGGTGTTTTACAAAGGCGATGCGTTTCCTGACTATTATAAAAACGGAGCCTTTATTGCCTTTCACGGATCCACCAATCGTGCCCCCTATCCGCAGTCAGGCTATTTTATAGGTTTTGTCCCTTTTAAGAATGGTGTCCCAGCAGGCGAAGTGGATATTTTTGCAGATGGTTTTGCACAAGTAGATCCCATCCTCAGTGTACGTGATGCTGTGTATCGCCCTATGGGAATTGCCTTTGCGCCAGACGGAACCCTATACATTGGAGATACCGAAAAAGGGAGGATTTGGAGTGTGAAGTTTACCGGCGATAAAAGCAAATTTGGAACTGCTTCACTTGCAAAAATGGAAGCGAGAAAACTCCTCTCGCACTTTAGAACTCCCGATCCTGAACAAGATCATTTGGGCGAAAAAAACCTGACAGGAGGAAAATTAATTTATAAAACCTATTGTGCAGCTTGTCATCAAAGAAACGGAAAAGGAGCTTCTGGAAGGTTTCCTCCTCTTGATAAAACCGATTGGGTGGTGGGTGATAAAGAACGTTTAG